>OIYP01000265.1_pt1 | contig 35995 bp, 28 predicted proteins | sample 1588261 | NCBI WGS metagenome assembly OIYP01 (sample SAMN03283293) | human gut metagenome | biome: human-associated habitat; material: feces | host: Homo sapiens | place: Peru | collected 2012
GACCTTTTGCAGAAGGCGGGCATGGTATTTTTTCACATCCTGTTTTGACAGAGATTGGAAACAAATATGGAAAAACCGCAGCACAGGTAGCGTTACGTTGGAATGTGGACAGAGGTGTTGTAATAATTCCGAAATCGGTTCATAAGGAAAGAATGGAGCAGAATATGGATATATGGAACTTTAAGTTGAACGAAGAAGATATGCGAAAAATAGCGGCACTTGATACAGGAAAAAGTGAGATCAATAATCACTTTGATCCTGAATATGTAAAACGCATTCATACAGTGAAAGCGCATGAGTAGTTGATATGCAGAATATTATGTATATATTTGACATATGCCAATGCAACCATATATAATTGTTTGTATCTGTGAGATTAGTACAACTATTTTAAATTAACTACACCATATCACTTGCCTATTTTCCCGATAGCACATGTCAAAAATCCTCAGCGTAGCCCGCTACGCCTACGTTTTTTGACACGCACTCTCGAAAAAATATTCTGCGTGAATGGTCTAGTTATTTAGAAATAGTTGTACTAGTATATTAATTGGGATAATAATCAGTAATCAAGGGGTATAAAAGATACATGAAAACAATAGAATTTGATACACATTTCTACAAAAAGCTGTGGACACTCATGGTCCCGATAATGGTGCAGAATCTGATGCTGGCGCTGGTGGCGGTGGCTGATGCCTTTATGCTTGGAGGACTGGACCAGAACTATATGTCAGCAGTCTCGCTTGCCACACAGATACAGTTCATCCAGAACATGTTTCTGTCAGCGGCGACAGCGGGCCTTGCAATACTCGGAGCGCAGTATTGGGGCAAGCAGGATATAAAGGCGCTCGATGATATATTTGCTCTTGCAATCAGAATATGCGGTGTAGTATCGGTGATGTTTTTCGTGGCATGTGCATTCTTTCCGCGATATCTGATGCTCATTTTCACAAACGAGCCGGTGCTTATAGATTATGGTGTAAGCTATCTGAAAATAGCCTCTTTTTCATATCTGTTGACAGGCTTTTCGCAGTGTTATATAGTCATGATGAAGATATCAGAGCATGCAGGGACTGCGGCGGCAGTCAGCTCGATTACAGTGCTAATAAATATCGTGCTGAATGCCGTGTTTATCTATGGTGCATTTGGCATCGAGAGCATGAATGTGAGGGGAGCGGCACTTGCCACGCTCATATCAAGAGTGCTGGAGCTTATGCTTTCAATCACATTTTCTTACAGACCGGGATATATCAGGCTTAAAATCAGAGAGCTTTTTGTGAGAAACAAGGAGCTGTCAGCAGATTTCATGAAATGCTCCGGACCGATTCTCGGGGCGAGCCTTGTATGGGGCATAGGCTTTACATCGTACTCTACATTTATGGGACACATGGGAACAGACGCGGCAGCAGCCAACTCAGTCGCAGCGGTTGTGCGTGATATCATATGCTGTCTCAGTGCAGGTATATCAAGCGCTGCAGGCATCATGATAGGAAATGAGCTGGGCGCAGGAAATTTAAAGCGTGGAAAAGCATATGGTATCAGAATGGCAAAGCTGTCATTTTTGTGTGGCGCTGTTATGACAGTGCTTATGGCGGTTTCGGCACCGGTGATTTTACATTTTGTAAAGCTCACTCCGCAGGCTGCAGAGTATTTGAAGCAGTTATTCGGTGTACTCGCCCTCTACATGATTGGACGCTCGGTAAATGAAATCATCATAAACGGTGTCTTTGGTTCGGGTGGAGATACGATGTTTGATATGTACTCTCTAGCTGTTACGATGTGGGGCATAGCGATACCGCTTGCAGTTGCAGGTACGTATTTTTTGAACTGGCCGGTGGTTGTGGTGTATGCGTGCACCTGCGTGGATGAGGTAGGAAAGATTCCGTGGACACTCATACATTTTAAGAAGTACAAGTGGGTAAAGGATTTGACCAGATAAAGGAAAAGGATGAGGATAATGCAGACATTAAAGCTGTTGTTTTCTAAAATTACAGATGATGATCCTATATATGAGAAGAAGGATGTTGTGGAAAATATATTTGTGCTTCGTATGCTTTTGATATGGCACTTGCTATATACATTTGTATTCATACTCAATTGCCTGGATATATTTATTGTTGATAAGCATATTTTTGCCACAGGATATTTTTTATCATGTGTTCTGCTGGTGGTGTTTATTGCACTGCTGACGATAGTTGGACCGGATCATGCCTGTGCAAAGTATCTGTGTATTTCAGATGCCGGTTTTATAGTGCTGATAACGAGCTCATCGCTTACATATCATATGATAATAGTTGCGATGCTGCCGATTGTGATTGCAGGTGTATATTCGTCAAAGTACCTGTCAAGATTTGCATTTGTTTGTACACTTTTTAATATAGCGCTTAGCACATATGTGGGCTATTATTTTGGAGTATGTGATGCAAATATGGTATTGCTTACTACGACATCACTTAAGCATCTTCAAAAGGATGGAGTATTTTTGCTGAATGAGGTGAATAAAAATCCCGGACTTACTCTTTTTATGTATTATGTTTTTCCACGTTCACTTATAGCAACCGGATTTTACAGTGTCAGCAATGGTGTTAACAAAATGCTTCGAAGAACAATGGAAAAAGCGCACCGTATCAAGCGAGAGGCAGCAATGGACGATATGACAGGCCTTTACAATAAAAATAAGCTCCTAGATGACCTTGAAAAGCCACAGGAGCCTGACAGAAAGGTGGCTGTCATATATTGGGATGTAAATCAGCTTAAGTTTGTGAACGATACATACGGACATGAGAAGGGAGACCGTCTTATAGCAAAAATAGCGGGAACCATCAGACTTGCTGCAGCAAATGATAATGATAATGTTAGAACATACCGCTATGGTGGCGATGAGTTTATCATGATCATACCGGATGGTACTGAGGATGATGCGCTTAGCTTTATTGACAGATGGAATAAGCTGATGGAACCAATCCAGAAGGACAGCAAAATCCCAATTTCCGCGTCAGTAGGCTATGCCTGCGGCAGATACGCCGATATCAGTGAGATTATCTGTGTGGCAGATGAGAAAATGTATGAAAACAAGCGTGTGCGCAGGGAGTAGGGAGGTTATCGGATTAATAAAGCGAGATAACAGATTGCCTGTCAACAATCTCAACATCCATAGTTTCACACAAATTATTTTCGGACTCATTTTTTTGTATTTTTTTTAGAAGAAGCTCGGTTGCAAGCCGGGCTTTTTTTTGCACATTTTGTGATACCGATGTCAGCTTCGGTACGGTGTACTGGCATAGATTCAAATTATCATAGCCTATGACAGATAAATCAATCGGGACACGGTAACCGCCAAGACGCGCACCCTCCATGATGCCGATAGCACATATGTCGGCAGTTGTTACCGCTGCTGTGATTGGTGCCTTGCCGCTTGCAATGGCACGGCCGGCTTCGATACCGCCCTCATATGAAGGTGAATAGCTGAAAATATATTCCGGACGGAAAGGAATATGACTGTCCTCAAGTGCTTTTTTGTATCCGTTAAAACGTTTGGTGAGGACAATATTTCCCTCATAATCAGCGACAAAGGCAATCTCGGTGTGACCGTGATTTATCATATATTTGGTTGACAAATATAAGCCCTTTTCATCATCAGATATCACATTTATGAGATTAGGGTGTGAGTAATTGCTGTCAAAGGTAGCAATAGGACAGTTGGCAGCATCCATCAGCTTTTCAAGGTTTTCAGTGGAGGTGGGGAAAAGCAGAATCATCCCATCAACATTCCAGTTCTTAACCAAAGATAATATGTCAGAGCTTCTGGATACTGATTGAAGCATGGTGAAATATCCGTTTTTGTGAAGCGCTGTCTCTATTGTACCAATCATAGTACTGACATATGGGTTCTCAAAATAATTGTATCCTGAAGCATACTCCTTATCCTCCAGAAATGTAACAACTCCGATAATGTGTGAGGAATTGTTTGAAAGACTTCTTGCATTCATATTCGGAACGTAATTATATTCCTCTATAATTGAATTGATTTTATCCCTTGTTTTCTGTGAAACACGGCTTGTCTTTCCGTTGATTACGTTTGAGACGGTCATCGTGCTCACGCCTGCCATTTCAGCAATATCCTTAAGTGTCATATTAAACTCCATTTCATTCGGTATTACAATTTTTTACTATAAAGTTTATACATAAACCACAATAAGTCTGAACATAAGAAGTTTATATATAAAAAATGAGAGGTTTATATATAAACTGAATACGATTCGAAATATAGGTTTATAAATTACCTTAAGTATACATTTTTATTGAGTAAATAGCAATCTGTTTTGCAAATAATTATACAAAAGCCTAATTCGTGTGTGAAAAATGCACAAAAAATATATGAAAATAATATGAAAAGTGATGAAAAGGCAAAAAACTGTTGACGAATACACATGGTGGTGTTAGATTATAGTTAGATTTAGCGCTAAACTAATTTGAACGAAAAAAGGATATTGAATTACGAAAGTGAGGATTTCTATGAAAAAGAAACTTATTGCAACAGTTATGGCAGCTACAATGGCAGTGACAGCGCTTACAGGCTGTGGCAGCTCATCGGCTTCATCAGCAAAAAAGGATATAAAGGTACCAACAGAGCCATTTGGTGATACAGTGAAGTATGACCCTTCGGTTGAGATTAATGATGGCAAGGATATCTCAATTGACATGTGGGAGTGGGGAAGTGATGAGTTATTTCAGGAGATTATTGACAGATACACAGCAATTCATCCTAATGTAACGATAAACCTTGTGGATAATCCATGGGATGATTACTGGACCAAGCTTCCTCTGGCACTCGACGGTGAGAACGGACCGGCACTCTTTAATGTGCACAACAGCTATCATGAGAATCTTATCAACTATATGGCACCACTTGATATTCCTGTTGAGGATTTGGAGCAGGACTTCAATGGAGTAAGCGCTCATGTGATTGACGGCAAGGTTTATTACATTGATTACGGAATGATGACAGGCTCTGTTTATTACAACAAGGAGATGTGGAAGGAAGCCGGACTTACAGATGATGATATTCCAAAGACCTGGGATGAAATGATTGAGGTGGCAAAGAAGCTCACAATCAAGGACGGAGACAAAATAGTCCAGGCCGGACTCAATTTCAATAATGATTTCCACCAGAATTACCTGCTTGGTCTTAATTATCAGCTTGGTGAGAACCTCTTTAAGGAGGATGGAAAGACACCTAATGTCAATTCAGATGCCATGAAGAAGGTAATGCAGATGCTTGTTGATATGTACGACAAGGATCAGATTGGTTCAAAGGATTTTGGCGAGAACTGTGCAGACAGCTTTGGACAGGGACAGTCGGCAATGGTTATTCAGTGGGGACATTATTACAATACACTTAAGACCACATGGAGCGATATAGATTTTGGTGTATTTGAAATTCCTACATTTGACGGAAATCCATATGCATACAATAGATATAACGGTGAGTCAACATTCGGTGTAAACAAAAATGCACCAAAGGATCAGCAGGCAGTGGCACAGGATTTTGTAAAGTTCTTCCTCTGCGATGATGAGTCTCAGGTAGCTTTCAATCTTGCTATGAGTACATTCCCTGCAAAGAAATCCCTTGCAGACAATGAGGAAATACTTAAAAACCCATCGCTTAAGGTACTTTCAGAGCACATTGACCACTACATCTGGCCGGGCCCGATGCCTTCATGTGTTGAGGATAATATGAAAAAGGCCGGAGAGGACATATTTTACAATGGAGTGGATATTGATACAGCTTTAGACAAGGCACAGGCTGATATTATAAAGGATATGAAGAGCAGTTCGTTCCAATCAGTCGAGAATCTATATGAGTTTGCAAAATAACAGGTAAAGATTCACTACGGAGGATTATTAATGTTTAAAAAATCACATCCATTACAAAGTAAGAGTGAAATAATTTTAAGAAACATAGTTGTTGTAGCTATGGTAGCTTTCTTTACAATATTTTTGATAATACCAATCGGTATAGCATTTGCAGGAAGCTTTCACGAGTGGAATCCGCTAAGCGGAACATACAAGTTTTTGGGACTGGAAAATTATAAGCAGGTGTTCACGAGCAAATTGTTCGGCAAATCAATGTTCAATACCGTAATTTTTTCGGCAGTTGTAATTGTTTTCAGAGTTGGTCTGGGACTGGGAATCGCGTATGCAATTTATTCAACACTTATAAAGCATAAGAGCTTTTTCAGGGCAGTTTACTATATGCCTGTAGTGACACCTATGGTTGCAGTGGCATTTGTATGGAAATTCATGTACAATCCACAGATTGGAACCATCAACAAAATATTCGGGCTTGATATCAACTGGCTGATGAATCCCAAAACTGCTCTGATCGCAGTAATCATAATGACCATCTGGAAGGATTTCGGATATGCGGTTGTTATGTATATGGCAGGCCTGTACTCACTTCCTGCAGATGTCATGGAGGCAGCGCAGGTTGACGGAGCGAGCGGCTGGCAGAAATTCAGATACATTACATTGCCATTGCTTAAGCCTATGACACTTTTTGTAGTCATTACATCAATTATTTCGTATATCCAGGCTTATGTTCAGATACTCATCATGACAGAGGGAGGACCGGGAACATCAACATATCTGGCTTCTTACATTATTTACGATGAGGCCTTTGTCAAATACAACTTTGGATATGCATCAGCACTTTCATTTGTGCTTTTTGTGATTACCGCAGTGCTTACCGTACTTTCTTTCAAAGTATCGGGCAAGGAAGAGTAGGAGGAAAATATCATGAGAAAAAAAGTAAGCAGTATAGTTTTAAATGTATTCCTTCTTTTATTGGGTATTGTCACAGTTTATCCGTTTATATGGATGCTTTGCTCATCATTTAAGCAGAATAAGGAAATAATGGCATTGCAGCAGCATCTGCTTCCACAAGAGTTTACAATAGACAATTACATCAGCATGAATTCGCATTTCAATTTCATGAGATTCTTTGGAAACAGTTTGTTTATCACTATTGTTGTAACACTCCTTGTAGTATACACCAGTACAATCTGTGGTTTTGTCTTAAGCAAATATAAGTTTAAGGGCAGAAATATCCTTTTTGGCTTTGTATTGGCTACTATGATGATTCCATGGTGCGTAACAATTATTCCGAAATACACGATGATTCAGAAATTCGGATGGATGGACAGCTATAAGGCACTTATTATTCCGGCTATGTTCAGCGGATTTGGAATATTTATGATGAAGCAGCACATTGAGACCATCCCTGACGAGATTATTGAGGCAGCCAGAATGGATGGCGCCAATGAGTTTTATATCTTTCACAGGATTATATTTCCGATGGCGAAAAACGGAATTTCAAGTATAGCAATTTTCCAGTTCCTGTGGACCTGGGAGGACTATCTGTGGCCTTACCTTGTAATCAATACCAAGGAAAAGCAGCTGTTGGCAGTTGGTCTTAAGATGTTTAACGGACAGTATTCAACAGATTATGGTGCACTTTTTGCGGCAACGGCAATATCTATCATACCGGTTTTACTGATATATCTGTTCTTCCAGAAGCAGTTTATCGCAGGAATTGCGGCATCGGCTGTCAAGGGATAACGTAATTTATATGAGAGGGAGTATTTCATGCAGGAAATATACAGAGTAAAGACAAGTCCGGTGGCATTATCGGACAATATGATAACAGGTGAAAAATACAGGATTACTTTTCTGACAGAGGCGCTTGTACGTCTGGAATACAGTGAAGATGGTGTGTTCGAGGACAGGGCAACACAGACAGTATTGTTCAGGGATTTTCCAAAGACCGACTATCATGTGGTGCGAGGCGCTGATGGAATTGAGGTTCATACATCAATGCTTCACCTGATATATAATGAGAAGGAGTTCTCATCACACGGACTGAGCATACAGATCAAGGGAAACCTGAGCGCATATCACAGCATCTGGCATTATGGCGAGAAGGTGGATGATCTGCAGGGCACAGCGCGTACACTCGATGACGTAAACGGAGAAACTGAGCTTGGACACGGTATCGTTTCGCGCTTTGGATATTCAATTCTTGATGACAGTAAATCACAGATTTTACTTGATGATGGATGGATTGAGCCAAGAAAAAAAGGCGTGTCGGATTTGTATTTCTTTGGATACGGACATGAATACAAGCAGGCACTTAATGATTTTTACAGGCTTTGCGGCAAGACTCCGATGCTTCCGCGATACGCACTGGGAAACTGGTGGAGCAGATATTATAAATATTCAGAAGATAGCTATATGGAGCTGATGGACAGATTCGATGAAAAGAATATCCCGTTCACGGTAGCCGTAATAGATATGGACTGGCATCAGGTTGATGTGGACCCTAAATACGGAAGCGGCTGGACAGGATATACATGGAACAAAAAGCTTTTCCCGGATCCGAAGCGCTTTCTTGGAAAGCTCCATGACAGAGGAATGCATACTACCTTGAATGTGCACCCTGCGGATGGTGTGCAGGGCTGTGAAGAGATGTATGTTGATATGGCAAAGGAAATGGGCGTGGACTATGAAAAAGAGGATCCGGTTGTATGTGATCCGGCGAGTCCTAAGTTTTTGGAGGCATATTTTAAGTATCTTCATCATCCGAGAGAGGCTGAGGGCGTGGATTTCTGGTGGATTGACTGGCAGCAGGGCAGCAACTGCAAGGTTGAAGGACTGGATCCGCTATGGATTTTTAATCATTTTCATTATCTCGATAATAAAAGAGGCGGCAAGCGTCCAATGACATTCTCGCGCTATGCAGGTCCGGGAAGCCATAGATATCCGATTGGATTTTCGGGAGATACGCATATTACATGGGAGTCGCTTGATTTCCAGCCGTATTTTACAACGACAGCGACAAATATCGGATATGGATGGTGGAGCCATGATATTGGCGGACATATGCTGGGCTACAAGGATGATGAGCTTACAGCCAGATGGACACAATACGGTATATTCTCTCCGATAATGCGTCTGCACAGCTCATGCAGCGAATTTAACGGCAAGGAGCCGTGGAGATTCAAAAAAGAGACTGAGGAAGCGATGGAGGATGCTCTCAGACAGAGACATTGTATGATTCCGTATCTGTATACCATGAACTATCGCAGCTATGCAGAGAATATGCCGCTGATTGAGCCTATGTATTATGAGTATCCTGAGAATGCAGAGGCTTACGAGGTGAAGAATCAGTATTTCTTTGGAAGCCAGCTTATGGCAGCGCCTGTTACAACTCCACGCATTAAGGGACTCAATGTGGCAAAAACCAAAGTATGGTTCCCAGATGGCATCTGGTATGATATATATACAGGCATGCGCTATGATGGTGGAAGGATGCTGGAGACCTACAGGGATTTGAGCAGCATACCGGTGTTTGCGAAGGCAGGAGGCATACTTGTGTGCGCGGATATGGATGAGCTTGATGCAAGGTCTGTTATCAAAAATCCTGATGTGTTATGTGTCAGGGTATTCCCGGAGGCTGATGGAGAGTTTGAGCTGTACGAGGATGACAATGAATCCTGCGGATATGTAGATGGCAGCTGCGTGACTACAGCTATGAAATATTATGCGGATAAAGACACGTTCGTTATTTCTCCGGCGGAGGGCGATACATCATTAATACCTGAAAACAGAACCTATAAGCTCGTGTTTGAGAGAAGAACCGAAGCAGCCGCCGGTAATGTAAAGGTCTTTGTGGACGGAAAAGATGTCTGGGCAAAGATTAAATATGATAAAGAAAACAGAAAGCTTACTGTCACTGTAAATGCATCGACAGCAAGCGAAATAAGCGTTGCAATATCGAAAGACACAGTAGCGTTTGATAATCAACTCGAAAAAAGATGCTTTGATTTCCTGAATCAGGCAGAGATAGGCTTTAGGCTAAAGGATGAAATCTATGGTCTCGTTACATCGGGAAAGAAAACCACAGTGATTTTATCGGAGCTTAAGGCAAAGGAACTTGATACAGAGCTGTATGGTGCTTTGACAGAGATACTTACGGCCTGAGGCTATTGATTTTTAAATTGGTTTTTATAGAAGGTTGCTGGTTGCACTGTTAGGTGTGACCGGTGACTTTCTTTGTTGTAAAAAGTAAAAATGGATGATACTATTATAGTAAGTTGAAGTATTTTATAGGAAACATCAGGAGAAACAACATGAACAATTGGGACAGAATGAGAGCGGGAAAGCTCTACAATGCAGACAGCGCAGACATAGCAGGCTACCATGAAAGAGGAATGGGTCTGTGTGACAAATTCAACCGCACACCGATTTGGATGAAGAAGCGTAAGCAGCGTATTTTGGAGAAAATGATACCATCCGCAAAGGATGGCGGTGCATTCATTTTTGCACCATTTTACTGTGAGTATGGTGTGAATATCCACTTTGGAAAGGGCTGCTTTGTAAACTACAAATGTACATTTCTGGATTGCGCACCGATTGAGCTCGGTGACGGAGTCTGGATTGGAGCAAATGTCACTGTTGCGACACCTTGCCATCCGTTTTTATCAGAGGAACGCCTGCCACAGGAATATCCGGACGGCTTCCATGACCTGGAATATGCAAAGCCTATTAGGATTGGCGATGGAAGCTGGATATGCTCTAGCGCTACAATCTGTGGTGGCGTTACAATCGGAAAGAACTGCATCGTGGCAGCAGGTGCAGTCGTAAACCGCGATATTCCCGACAACTGTATCGCAGCAGGTGTGCCGGCAAGGGTGTTGCGCAAGCTTGACGAGCAGGATCGCATGAATGTGTGGGACACCTACATGAAAAACGAGGTGCCATTGTCACAGAGGGATAAAGCGAGGTAGTTATTGACCATCATACCGATGAATGGTACTATAGTAATAACAACGAAACGACTCGAAACTATATAATTCAAGGGAGGATTACGCAATGGGAAACTCATATAAGAACTGTAAAATACAGGACAACACAGCAGAGCTGATATACGAAAACGGCAGTCTGTTTGTTACCATATTTGAAAACAACATAGTACATGTTGCGCAAAAACCCGGCATCGAAAGTGTTGCAATCGAGGATGGCTTTATTCCGAAGGCTGCCACACCAAGCGTGACTTGCATGGATACGTCAGATGCTAAGGAGACAGTGGCAGAAGCCGATGCAAGCGATGTAGCAGTTAAAGCAGTCATCAGCGCAAGGAATATTACTGTAAATGTAAAGGATAACGAGAAGCTTGATATTTATTATAAAGGTAAGCTTGTGCTTTCGGATTATGAAAAAGCACGCAAAAAGAGTGAGAAGAATCCGTACGAGGATCTTGCCATCGCAGAGCTTGAGGGACATACTGTCGGAAAAGACGAAGAAAAAACTGACTCTGTTACCATCATCAAAAAGCTTGGAAGGGATGATGCTATTTACGGTCTGGGAGATAAGCCGGGCTGTCTCAACAAGCGTGGATATTCATATGTAAACTGGAACACGGATGATCCTGCGCCACATGTGGACAGCTTCAAATCGCTGTACAAATCCATACCTTTTTTTATCGTGCTGGGCGATGAATATTGCTATGGAATCTTTGCGGATAATACCTACAAGACAACCTTTGATTTCGGTTATGAGAATACAGATTACTATTTCATCGAGCATGAGAAGGGTGAGCTGGACTACTATTTTATGCCGGGAAAAGATATGGCAGAGGTGGTAGGACTTTATACATCACTGACAGGCACCACACCGCTTTATCAGAGATGGATATACGGCAGCCATCAGAGCCGCTGGGGCTATTACACGCAGGATGAGGTGCTTGATATAGCTGACAAATTCCGTGAACTTGATATCCCATGCGATGTAATCCATATGGATATCGATTACATGAACGGCTACAGGGTATTCACCTTTGATGACAAGAAATTCCCGGATGTAAAGGGGCTTTCAGAGAAGCTTGCTGACAGAGGTGTAAAGCTCATATCCATCATTGACCCGGGCGTGAAAAAGGATGAGGACTATTTCATGTACAAAGAGGGCATGGACATGGATGCATTTGCACATGATACAGATGGCAGTGTATACGAAAATGCTGTCTGGCCGGGCACATCGGTATTTCCGGACTTCACAAAGCAAAGTGTCAGAAGCTGGTGGGGAGACAAGACAAAGATACTTCTCGAGAACGGTATCAGCGGCATATGGAATGATATGAATGAGCCTGCAAGTTTCAACGGACCACTGCCGGATGATGTGCAGTTTGAGTATGGAGCACATGAAAAGGTTCACAATATTTACGGACATTTTATGGCAAAAGCCACATATGAGGGACTTGCGAAAAATGATGGAGGAAAACGTCCGTTTGTACTTACAAGGGCTGCATATGCCGGAAGCCAGAAATACTGCGGTGGCTGGACCGGAGATAATCACAGCATCTGGGCGCATATAGCGCTTTCACTTGAGCAGGTGTGCAATCTGTCAGTCAGCGGACTTGCCATGTGTGGCAGCGATATAGGCGGTTTCGGAAGTGATACTACACCGGAACTACTTGTCAGATTTTATGAGGCAGCAGTATTTGTGCCGTTTTTTAGAAACCATTCAGCGATGGGAACACGCAGGCAGGAGCCTTGGCAGTTTGACGAGACTACGATAGATGCAGTCAGAAAGACAGTAAAGCTCAGATACAGATTTATCCCATATATCTATGATCTGGCACATGAGTGTGAAAAGACAGGGGCACCTATCGTGCGCCCGCTCGTATACGAGTATCCTGCAGACAGGCACGTGAGAAATATTTCCGATGAATATATGCTCGGAAGCTTTGTGCTGGTTGCACCTGTAATAGCACCGGGCAAGGAGGCAAGAGAGGTATATCTGCCGGATGGCGACTGGTATGATTACTACACAGGCGAAAAATACAGTGGCGGCAGATACATTTTAGCAGATGCACCACTTGATAAAGTACCTGTCTTCATAAAAGCAGGAGCCATTATCCCTGTTGCAGACGGAGAAATCCGCTCCACAGAGGACATCACAGAGGATAAAATCAGCATACTGACATATCCGGGCAAGGGCAGCTTCGTGCATTATCAGGATGACAATGAGACGTTCGCATACAGAGACGGTGCGTACAATGCTGTTGAGTATACCCTGGATGGGGATAAGCTCGAGAAAAAGGTAGTGCATAAGGGACTTTAATTTTGTAAGTTATTTTATATTAAAGGCTCCATTGTATAAAAAGTTTGGTATAATATTAAGGAGAAGATATATATATGGATATAAAAAGGGTGCAGGAGTTATGTAATAAAAAAGCGTTGCGATGGACAAATCATATGTTTGTAAGACTTATTCAGCGAAATATTAGTATGCAAGATGTTATGAATGCAATTATGAGCGGTGAGATAATAGAAGATTATCCGGATGATTATCCTTATCCAAGCTGCTTGATCATAGGATATACTGTTGGAGACAAAATTATCCATGTGGTATGCGGTATTGGAGAGAATGAAGTATGGCTGATAACTGCATACTATCCTGATATGACAAGGTGGTCATCAGACTTTAAGACAAGAAAGGAGTCCTAATATGAAGTGCTTTATGTGTAAAGGAACGTTGGAAAATAAACTAACAAATTTTATTGCTGATATGGGAAACTGCATTATTATTGTGAAGGATGTTCCATCTCAGGTATGCACTCAATGTGGAGAGGTATCGTACAGCAATGAAGTTGCCGAGCAATTAGAGAAAATTGTTGACAAGATGAAAAATGCAATGACAGAAATTGCTGTTGTACATTATTCAGACAAAGTGGCATAAATTAAGGATAATAGAATAAAATTGTCTTTTATAAATCAATCCGCTATACTATTGATATATTTAGTGTAGCGGATTTTTCTCAAGAGCGGGATTTGCCATTTTAAAATTCAATATCAACCTCTACAGGGCAGTGGTCTGAACCGAGCACATCGGTATGGATCGCTGCCTTTTGCAGCTTATCATTGATGCGTTTTGATGTGATAAAGTAGTCGATACGCCAGCCTGCGTTCTTCTCGCGGGCCTTAAAACGGTATGACCACCAGGAATATATACCCTCGGCATCCGGATAAAAATATCTGAAGGTATCGGTAAAACCGGAACCTAAAAGCTCTGTCATTTTAGCACGTTCCTCGTCTGAAAAACCTGCATTCTTGCGGTTTGTTTTTGGATTTTTCAGGTCAATCTCATTGTGTGCGACATTCAGATCACCGCACAGTACGACAGGTTTTTTAGTATCGAGTGTCTTAAGATATTCTCTGAAATCATCCTCCCACTGCATACGGTACGGCAGCCTTTTCAGCTCATTCTGTGAGTTTGGAGTATAGCAGGTTACGAGATAGAAATTGTCATATTCAAGTGTGATGACGCGTCCTTCCTTATCATGCTCCTCAATGCCTATACCGTAAGACACAGATAATGGTTCATTTTTGGCGAAAATGGCTGTGCCGGAATAGCCTTTTTTCTCGGCGTAATTCCAATACTGGTGATAGCCCGGCAGGTCAAGGTCAATCTGCCTTGCCTGTAGCTTGGACTCCTGTATACAAAAGAAATCCGCATCTATACTGTTGAAAAAATCAAGGAAACCTTTCTGGACGCATGCACGCAGTCCGTTTACATTCCACGATATAAATTTCATGTCTTAATCCTCCATATAAGTGTGTGTATTAAAATCATATTTAAAAAGTATTCTTTTTACAAAAACGAAATCATATAAGCAGGCAGACAGAGTATGTCTTTGTCTTTTGAGAAATCCTTTGTATATACGAGATATTTTTGAAGAATACGGTTTGAAAATTTTATTGAAAATTCATCCAGGGACTTATGGGTTTTATAGCCACTAGATTTTACTTCAATAGGGCAAACCTTATTTTTTTTGGCAATAAGAAAATCTATTTCGTAATTATGGCGAGAACTTTCATTAAAAAAAGTATAGTAAAATAATTCGTTGCCATTACATGTTAAAAGCTGTGCAACTACATTTTCGTAAAGATAGCCTAGATTAGTTCCTAGCTTGTCATTTAACAATTTTTCATAAATTATGTTTTCTGTGAAATCTTTGTCTTTAAACATCAATGTAGTAAACAGCCCGGTATCACATAAAAATAGTTTAAACCTGGTTAAGTCTTTGTTGGTTGACATACCGGCACTTGGGTCATTTGCATGGTATGATACCAAAACAGTTTTCGAGTCTTTTAATTCTGCAATCAGTTCAAGTGTAGTATCGGCGCGATTGTTTGTCAGTACGCTTGATACCTGATATCGCGAAGCATTTTTATTTAGTTGCGCAGGAATTGCATCAAAAAGCATAGATATTTTTCCGGTAGCATCTATTTTTTTGAAATCGTCTTCATAAAGATTCAGAATATCACGCTTTACGTCGTCAACCTTACGGAAGTTATTGGTTTTGATATATTCATCAACTGCTTGCGGCATTCCCCCGACAAGCATGTAAAGACGGAAATCACGCATCAATTTGCGATTAATCTCTTCTCCGAAGGATTTTTGTGAATCAAATAGCTTATGGATTAGGGGGATGGTTGTTTCATCATTCAAAGCCCATAAAAATTCTTCATAATCCATAGGATACATGCTTAGCTTTCTTTCTTCGCTTGGAATAAGTATATCCTGTACATTTTTTTTGATAGAAATCAGAGAACCGGTTTCTATATAATCATATCTGTGATCTTTTACAAGCGATTTGATAGCCTGTCTTGCGCGTGGGCATAATTGTACTTCGTCAAAAATAATCAAAGACTCTCTCTCATAGAGATCGACCTTGTATTGGAGCTGTAACTGCAAAAACAGATAATTCAGATCTGAAATATCCTCAAACAGTTCACGTATATTTTTTGAGACGGTTGAGAAATCAATGATTATATAACTTTTGTATTCATTTCGTCCAAATGACTCTACGATGGTTGACTTGCCTATACGACGGGCTCCTTCAATAAGGAGTGCTGTTTTACCATCGGAGTCTCTTTTCCATTGCAATAATTTATCATATATTTTTCTCTTAAACATGACATTCTCCTAATAAAATTACAAAATCGCATTTTTTATTTTGATGTTTTACTACAAAATCGCATTTTCTTTTTTGCTATTTTACCACAAAATCGCATTTTTTAAAAGAGGTTTGAATCTGTGGATTACATTTTTTATATAAAATCGTTACTGTTCACACCGAACAGTGTGACCAGCAACATAAAATACGTATGATAGAGGAAGAAAATACGCAAGATAATACGCAAGATGGAGTCGGTTCATAAGCTGCACCAAGCTGGCGAAGAAATCAGAAATATGTGAAAATATGACATAAATATAATAAATCCGCTACACTATATCAGATGATTACGCACATGATATAATGCAGCGGATTTTATTGTTAATCATTTTAAAACTCAAGTAAAATTGTTTTCTTACAGCACATCGCTTCCATCAGGAATCTTTGAGATAATAGTTCGGTTAATCCTGATTAAGAATAATGTCGAAACAGTAAAGGATATAACCTCTGCTATCGGGAAAGCCCACCATACTGCGTGGAGTCCACCAAGCTTTGAAAGGATGTAAGCTGCCGGAATTAAAACCACAAGCTGACGCATGATTGATACGATCATAGAAAAGACAGCCTTTCCCAAAGCCTGGAATACTGTGCCGACGATAATACAAAACCATGCGATGAGGAAATGCACACCGATTATTCTGAGCGCCGGAACTCCGATTTTGAGCATATCGTCAGAGGCGCTGAACATTCCAAGAAGCACCTGTGGTATGAACTCAAAGCAGGCAAAGCCAACGAAGAGCAGGCAGAATGCTGTTATCAGGCTGACCTTTATTGTCTTAACCATACGCTTCCTGTTCTGTGCACCGTAGTTGAAGGCAATGATAGGTGTGATTCCGTTGTTCAGTCCGAATACAGGCATAAAGAAGAAGCTCTGCAGCTTGAAATAAACACCGAAAACCGCAGCGGCAGTCGATGAAAAGCCGATAAGTATTCTGTTCATGGCATATGTCATTACTGAGCCTATAGACTGCATGATGATCGATGGAATACCGATAGCATAAATGGTTCCCATGATTTTGAAATCAGGGCTGTAGCCCTTGAAGCTCAGCTTGATCTCATGATTGAATTTGTGGTTGCAGGCAAAAGCAACAACAGCTGCCACGCACTGACCAACAACGGTTGCCACAGCGGCACCGGTAGCGCCGAGCTTAGGGAAGCCAAGCAGTCCAAAGATCATGATAGGATCCAGAACGATATTTGTGATGGCACCACAAAGCTGTGAGGTCATGCTGAAAATAGTTCTTCCTGTCGAGGTAAGTACCCTCTCAAAATAGATTTCGGCAAAAATACCAAATGAAAAAATCATAACAGTACTCAGGTAGCTCACACCCATATCCATGATTTCGACATCAGCATTTCCAATCTGACTCATGTAAAAAGGCTTTACGATTGTAAGTCCGAGAATCAGAAATATTACGTAGCTGAATGCATATAGTACGGCACCGTTGATGCCGATTTTGTTGGCCTCGTCGTATTTATGGGCGCCGAGAGACTTTGACAGCAGCGCGTTTACACCTACACCTGTACCGGTTGCGACAGCGATGATGAGTGTCTGCAAAGGGAAGGCAAGTGAAACTGCTGTGAGTGCGTTTTCGGACAGCTTTGCAACGAAAATACTGTCCACGATGTTGTATAGAGCCTGTACGAGCATGGAAATCATCATAGGCAAAGACATGTTAAATACAAGCTTGCCGATAGGCATGGTTCCCATCTTGTTCTCTGTTACAGGGGCTGAATTTGTTTCCTGACTCATAATTCCTCCTATTGTAAATGATTGTTAATTTAAAACTCCTATATTATATATGTAGGAAGCTTTAGTTATTAAAATTAAAATCACCGGTAGATTAGCCGGTGTTTAAAATGTGCAACAAAGCGCCAATTACATATATTACCATGACCGCAGAATACTTTCAAGGTGTTCGTAAAAATGTTAAATCATATCATAATAGTTAATGGAAAAATGCCTCAAAAAGTATAGCATTGCCGGATATAAATGACAATAAGCGCTTGACAAAATGACACAGGGATATATAATTAGTTCAAAATTGAATAATTCAAAAATGTAAAACATAGTATCAAAATACCAATAGGAAAGAAGGAATATCACATATGAAATTTAACTTTGAGTTTGCAGAGAAAATTTCGCGAACCTACAGTGATGAGTGCAGACCGCTGTGCCATGAACTAAAGCTCCCACAGACAGCATTTGATATACTCATGTTTCTGGCAAATAATCCGGAATATAAGACGGCAAGGGATATAGTAGAAATAAGAAAAATCAAGGCAAATCTTGTGTCTGTAAATGTTGACAAGCTTGTGAATGAGGGCTATCTGGAGAGAAAACCTGTAGAAAATGATAGGAGGAAGACGGAGCTTGTCTGTACAAAAAAGGCCGGGACTGTCATTGAAAGAGGAAGGCGTATACAGCAGCAGTTTACAGCAAATCTGTTTGCAGGGATAGATGAGGAGCAGAAAAAGCAGCTGACGATTGTTATGGAACAGCTTGAGAATAATATGGATGAAATAATCAGGAGGAAATCACACAAATGAGCACATTAATAACTATAATAGTAACATTTTTTGCCGGTATGGGCGCAGGCCTTGGAACCGGCTTTGCGGGACTAAGCGCAGCAGCAGTAATAAGCCCTATGCTCATTACATTTTTGGGAATGGACCCGTATATGGCAGTGGGAATAGCCCTGTCGTCTGATGTACTTGCCAGCGCAGTGTCAGCCTATACATATGGAAAGAACAAGAACCTTGATGTAAAAAACGGGCTCATAATGATGGTCATGGTTTTATGCTTCACGGTTGTCGGAAGCTATGTATCAAGCCTTGTGCCGTCAGCAACAATGGGCAGCTTTTCGGTATTTATGACATTTTTACTCGGAATCAAGTTTATAGTCCGTCCTGTTATGACAACAAAGGAGGCCATGCAGGGAGTTTCAGCAAAAAAGAGAGCTGTCCAGTCAATCATCTGCGGTGTGCTTATCGGATTTATCTGTGGCTTCATAGGTGCGGGAGGCGGTATGATGATGCTCCTCATCCTCACATCAGTGCTTGGCTATGAGCTTAAGACTGCAGTCGGAACGAGCGTATTTATCATGGCATTTACAGCCTTTACAGGAGCTGCCTCGCACTTTGCCATCGGTGGAAAGCCGGACTGGTTTGTGATGCTTTTATGTATTGCATTTACACTCCTTTGGGCGAGAATTGCAGCGGTCTTTGCAAACAAGGCATCCGCAAAAACCTTAAACCGTGCCACAGGTATTGTGCTTGTAATACTTGGCATCGTGGTATTTGCATTTTCACTTCTGAGCTGATTTTTCTTGAATATATAACTGTAAGCCCCGGCTGCCCGACCGGCACACACAGCTTCCCCACGTGCTACGCTGCACTGCTAAGATACTGTACGAAATTATGTTTGAAGGGTTTCTATGCCTGACGAAACCGTCGAAACGCGCCGTCCGTGGCGCGGTTCTCCTCGCCCCTGCGTCCATGCAGGAGCGTTTCTGTGCTTCATGGCATAATTTCTACATTATCTAAGTAGCTTCGTTATTCGCACGCGGGAAAGCTGTGTGTGTCGGTCGGGCAGCCGGGGCTTACATCATTACATAAAACAAGATAAAAATCATCATACGTATTTTGAGGGAATTACGAAAAAAGGCCCACATTTTGTGCAAAAACACATATTTGACGGGAAATATGCTTAAAAAACTATTAAGTATACAATATTGCGTCTTTGGAAAAAAAGTACTATATTAAATTCATCAGATGAATTAACATTTAGGGTAGTACAAATAATATAGGAAGGAAGTAACAAACTATGTCTTCGAAAAAAAGTGTGATGAAAGAAAAATTGGAAAACATGCATTTGGGTGAAAGGATTAACTATGGCTACAAAATGGTTATTACCATGATGCTTATTTCGGGACTGCTTTCGATTGCGGTCATTGGTGTGTTGTTTTTCAATATGTTAAACTATGTAAACAAGGTAAATGCAGCCGACCAGGCGGTTAAGGTATGCAGAATAAATGTAACTGCAGCGGCAAGAAATGTAAGAGAGATGGCACTTAATCCTGACGAGTCTACATATGAAAGCTATGAGCATGGCGCAAAAGAAAAGCTCGAGGATGTTGACGTACAGTTAAAAACAATAAAAAGAACAGGTGTCGTTCCTGAGAACCAGTATAATGAATATTCAAAGGCTCTTTCTGACTGGGCAAATACCGGATACTCAATCATGGATAAGATTAAAGCCGGACAGAAGGATGAGGCTGTTGATCAGATTATCAATGAGTGTACACCAAAGTTAAATAAAACTGTTGAGCTTGCAAAGGAACTCGGTAAGCTGACTGACGAAAGAAGCCATCAGGCAGTTGTAAGTACATACGTATGTGCTGCAGTCGGACTCATAGTCATAATTGTCTGTCTGACATGTGCATGGCAGTTGACAAAGAGAACAGGGAAGATCGTGCTTGATACAATCCTTGAACCGTTACATGCAATCGAGGATGTGGCAAAGGAGCTGACAGAAGGAAATCTTCACAGCGCACTTGAGTACCGTTCAGAGGATGAAATCGGTAGATTGGCACACAGTATGAGAAAGTCTATCCGTATTCTCGGCTCATATGTGGATGATATAGACAGGGCGATGAAGCTCTTTGCGGAGGGACATTTTGATGTACAGCCTGAAGTAGAGTGGAAGGGCGATTTTGTAGGTATTTTACATTCGTTTATGGAATTTGAAAAAAGTATGGCAGTCACCATAAAAGGAATCCAGAATGTATCAAGCGAGGTTTCAGGTGCAGCAGAGCAGGTAGCTGCAAGCTCAAATGACCTTGCAGACGGTGCAACAAATCAGGCTGCAGTTGTAGAGGAGCTGACAGCGACAGTTGCGGGAGTTTCAGAGCAGGTAGAGCAGAATTCAGAGAGTGCAAAGAAAATCAGCGGAAGAGTGGATGAGCTTGGAGAGGCAATTTGGGAAAGCAACGGAAAGATGCAGGAGATGGTTACATCTATGCATGAAATCAACGAAGCTTCTAAACAGATTGACCAGATTATATCAACCATTAATGAGATTGCATCACAGACAAACCTGCTTGCATTAAATGCTTCTATTGAGGCAGCAAGAGCAGGGGAGGCAGGAAAAGGCTTTGCGGTTGTGGCAAATCAGGTAAATATGCTTGCCGATCAAAGTGCACAGGCTGCAAAGGAATCAGCTGCGCTTATAGAGACATCTGTGCAAGCTGTTGAAAAAGGCATGAATATTGCAGAGCAGACAGCCTCACAGCTTGAAGAAGTAGCAGAGAACTCTAAGGTGATTACAAAAGAGGTGATTAATATAGCTGAGACACTGGAGACACAGACCAGTGAGATCAAGCAGATTAACGAAGGAATTGAGCAGATCAATGATGTTGTACAGACCAATTCAGCAACATCACAGGAGTGTGCGGCAGCCAGCCAGCAGATGAGCAGTGAGTCTGAAAATCTGAGTGAAATGATAGCAAAATTCAAAATCTCAGACATTGAAGAGTAACATAATAGAAGGTGAATTTTAATGATGGCTTTTGATGCATATAAAATACTTGACGAGATAGAAACAGGAAGTCTGATTGACCTAATTGCACCTTGTATGGATGACTATCTATATATCATAGACTTGAAGAATGATACACTGAGAACATCACAGTCGGCAGCAGAGCGGTTTATGCTTCCGGATAAGTTTGTGAATAATGCAATAGCGCACCTGCGCAAGCTGGTTTATGAGAGAGACCGTAAGCTGTTAGAAAATCACAAGCATAAAATATATGATGGAAACGAAAAAAAGTACAATCTGCTCTGCCGTCTGATGAACAGGAAGAATCTCCCGGTATGGATTAACTGCAGAGGAGAGGTTATCAGTGATGATGAGGGTAGACCTCATTATATTATCGGCTGCATGAACGAGACAGGAACCAGGCAGAGAGCTGACAATATCAGTGGGCTGTTGGGCGAAAAGGAGATGGCAGCGTATCTCTATTCACAGCCCAAAGAGAAGCTGTCAGGCTATTTCATTCAGTTTGGAATTGATGATTTTGGGACAATCAATAATGTTCAGGGACAGATATATGGCAACTACATACTCAAAAGAGTGGCAGAATGCATAGCAGAATGTCTCTCAAGCGGTCAGAGAATATATCATCTGGTAGCTGACCAGTATATGCTTGTGGATATGCTTAGCAAATCACAGGATGATGTGGTGCAGCTGTTCAACAGGATAGGTGAAAAGATTGATGAGTTTATAGTAGATGAAAACTATAAATCAATCTTTTCGGTTTCTGCCGGAGTGACCGATATATCTACACTGGCAGAGGGCGCGGAAGAGTGCAGGAAAAAGTCGGACTTTTCTTTGAAAAGTGCAAAAAAAAGAGGCAGAGGAAGCATATATTTCTTTGATGATGAGGATTATAAGGCGTCATTGCGCAAAAATACCATCCTGAGTGCGCTTCGCAGCGCAATTGTAAATGATTTTGAAGGCTTTGAGGTATATTATCAGCCTATCTTAGATAGCAATGGTGACCGGATAATCGGTGCAGAGGCACTTTTACGGTTTTTCATGCATTCGGATGAGGGCGATGAAATGATTTCTCCGGTTGAGTTTATTCCTTTACTGGAGGAGAGCAGGCTTATCATTCCGGTTGGAGAGTTTGTATTGAATGAGGCAGCAAAAATGTGCCGTGAAATGCAGCAGTATATTGCTGATTTCAGGGTAAATATCAATGTATCATATATACAGATTGTGTGTGGAAGGATGGCAAATAAAATTCTCTCAGCTATCGAAGCAAACCATCTGAGACCGGAATCTGTCTGTATCGAAATGACAGAGAGTGGATTCATGGATATGACACCATGTTTTTGCAGGTTTAGAAAAAGACTTGAGGAGAATAAAATCCAGTTTATAATCGATGATTTCGGAACCGGTTACTCAAATCTCCGCTATATCAGTGAAATGAACCCGGACTATGTAAAGATAGACAAGGATTTTACGGCAAGAGCGATGAGCAGTGAAAAGGACTATGAGCTGTTCAGAAAAATTATAGAGATGGTTCACAGTGTAAATGTAAAAATCTGCATTGAAGGAATTGAGAAGGAAGAGTGGGCTTACGCAATGAAAGAAATCCATGTAGATTATATGCAGGGATATCTGTATGGCAGACCATGCTCAAAAGGCGTGTTTTTAAAGGAATATAATGAATGAAAACAGTTATTAAATACGAACTGACTATTAACAAAGCTATAAGGTCAGCACTCAGCTATGGCACACCTGATGAACAGCTTAATGAGTTTATCAGTTATCTGGGCAGGCATATAGGCGCAGACAGAATATATATTTTTGAGGACTGTCCTGAGAAAAATATTACGATTAATACATACGAATGGTGCGCTGAGGGTGTTAATCCTGAGATTGATAATCTGCAGAGCGTGCCGATGGAGCTTATAGGATGGTGGTATGATCTCTTTGATCAGGAAAAAAATGTCATAATAGATGACATGGAGGATATAAAGGAAACACATCCGGAATCGTATGAGCTGCTCAGTGGACAGAATATACACAGGCTCGTTGTTGCTCCATTCAGATATGAGGATGGAATAAGGGGCTTTTTTGGCGTGGATAATCCGCCTGATACCGACAGTATTGGTCTTACACTGTTTCTGGATATGATGTCCACTCTGATCATTTCGATGATTAAAATACGTGATACACACAACAAAACAAACCGCATGGCAAGATTTATGGGATATGTTGCATTTGCGCAGATTTACATGTTTATTCATTACATCAACGTTCAGACACATCGATATGAGGTGATTAAAAATGCTGATAATGGATTTGAGGACACTACAGATGGCAGCTTTGAAATACATATAAAAAAGCTGTTAAAAAATTGTTGCGCAAATGAATATCTGTCGAAGGAGCTTGCATTCGCGGATATAGATACTGTAGAGGAAAGGCTAGACGGAAGGGCATCGATAGTCAGTGAATTTTACGGAACAGCATTTGGCTGGTGCCGTGGCAGATTTATACCGGTCGATTACGACAATGAAGGCAGATTGCTTCATGTCATCTACTGTATAGAGAGTATTGACGAGCAGAAGGAAAGAGAAAACAGTCTCTTAAGCATGGCACAGACAGACCTTATGACAGGAATTTATAATCGTGGACATGGGGAAAGCCTTATAGAACAATCCTTGCATAATAAGGTAAAGGGCATGATGTGTATTATCGACTGCGATAAATTTAAGTCAATCAACGATACCTATGGACATTCAGTGGGAGATGATGTGATTATTGCAATCGCCCATACACTGCAGAATGTCTGCAGAAAAAATGATATTATCATGCGTCTTGGCGGTGATGAGTTTGCTATGTATTTTCCGGGAGTTACAGACAAAAAGAATGCCAATGAAATATTTGAAAGAATATTTAAACGTACAGAAAAGCTAAACATCAAGGCACTGGGCGACAGGAGAATAACACTAAGCCTTGGTGCCTGCTTCTACGACGGAATAGCAGATATCAGCTATGATTCACTTTATTGCAAAGCGGATGAGGCAATGTATAAAAGTAAGAAAAATAAAGGCTTTTGTGCCACAATATATGAGCCGTAAAGTACTGCCGGTCACATCACAGTGTGACCGGAGATAACCGGACAGTCATTAATTTATGGATTTAATATACTTTCGGTTGTAGATCAGATGCAGATACATCGCATCGTGGGCACGGACGGCATCGTGGGCTGCAATTGCATCTGCAATTTCACGATGAGTTTCGATGGCTTCATCCCGCAGGGTGAATTCTGCAGACTCACTGATCAGAGGAATTGAACTGTTGATGATAGGAACCAGCTTTGGAACAACTGTATTTTTGCTGCTTAAGGCAATAGCAGTATGAAATGTTATATCCTTTTCAGTGTGATTTTTATTTGCAAGAAGGAGCTTTTCGGTATTTTCACATGCAGTAAGTATGTTTTTGATATCTGTCTCATCTGCACGGATAGCGGCCATGGCAGCTATGGATGGCTCGATTAAAAATCTGATTTCCATCAGATCTTTAATCATCTTCTGCTTATCTTCAACAAAGGTCAGGCCGAGGGGATCATCAATCATCCCGGGAGTGGCGGAAACATATGAGCCGGAGCCCTGACGTATGGTGATTACATTACGAGAGACGAGTGCCCGCATGGCTTCACGCAGAGAGCTTCTTCCCACATTCAGCTGTTCACACATTACGGTTTCGTTCGGAAGCTTGTCACCCGGCTGCAGGTTTTCCTCCAGTATGTATTTGATAATTCTATCTGCAATCCTTTGTGAAAGAGTCTGTTCTTTGGAATTTTGCATGTGATTTGCCCCCCCCTTATTTGTTTAACCATATTTTATGGTTTTGGTGCCTGGAATAATTGCCCGGTTACTGTTCAAACATCAATGCGCCCGGCAACCTGTTTATGTTATACATCATAAGTCATTTTGGTTGGGATGTCAAAGTGTTGCTAATGATAAAACAGTAACATATAAATTGCAATTATATGATAGATAATGATATAATTTTAATTGTCCGGATGCGGGTTTGATGCTACGAAGTCAGGCTATGGTGCATATGACAAAGTATATTTAGTAAAGTTGATATATTACTATATAAGAAAGAAGGATGAAATTATGTATGAAATGAAACCAGAATATTATATCGGAATAGATATGATTGATGAGGAGCACAAGCAGTTATTTAAATATGCAGATGAAGCATATGAACTGCTGCATGATGAGTTTACACCGGATAAATATGATAAGATGGATATCATATTGGAGAAGCTGCGCGACTACACAGTAAAACACTTTGCTGACGAGGAGCAGTATATGGAATCAATCCATTACAAGAAGATGTTTACACAGAAGGTTCAGCATATGGAATTTGTACAAAAGCTGGATGAGTTCATTGAGCATCACAGTGATGAGGAGATAGATCAGGATGAGCAGATTATGGGAATCCTCAAATATCTCACAGACTGGCTGATAAACCATATCCTGTACGTGGACTGCCAGATACCAAAACCGCAATAAATGTTTCGTATATTCTGACACAGAGTAAGGACCGCAGGTCACCGCCAGCCGGGGCAATGCGGTCCAAATTTTATAGAAAAATATAGCGTAATCAGCACAAGTTTGGTATAATTTGAATATGAAGAATAAGCGAAGATTTGCAATGGTCTCAGTTGCAGTAATCGTAGTAGCACTGCTCCTCGAGGCGGGAATTTTGAAATATGTCAATGACGCAAATGCATATAGGGTATCAAAGGTGCTTTTAGATCGTGTTGTCACTGTGCTCGATAAAAATGATCAGAGTGAGGAGGAGCTTATAGAATCGTTAAAGGACGATTATATAGTCAGGGCAAAGGCAGTGTCATATATCGTAGATGCAAAGCCACAGGTAGAAAATGATGTGGAGGAACTGCAAAAGATAGCAAAGCTGATGTCGGTAGATGAGATACATCTGTTTGATGAAACCGGCCGTATAACCAGCGGCAGTTTGCCCCAATACTTTGGCTACAGCTTTGATTCAGGGGAGCAGATGTCATATTTTAAACCGATGCTCACCGATAAGAGTCTTACGATGTGTCAGGATGTCACACCGAATACAGCAGAGGGCAAGGCGATGATGTATGCCATCACCTGGAATGAGGCAGGTACAATGATGGTACAGGTGGGTTTAAAGCCGCAGAGACTCTTAGATGAATTGAAGCAGAATGAGATTTCCACAGTGGTTTCTGATATGCCTGTATACAAGGGAATGGAAATATATGTGGCAGATGCAGACACAGGACTGGTTAAAGGAGCAACAGATTGTGATAAAATAGGAAAAACCTTTAATAATTTAGGCATTCCGACAGATATTAAAGAAGGTAATAAGCCAACAGTAAGGCATGTGAGTGTAAACGGAACCGGCTGCAGATGTGCAATCAGAAGAGATGACAAATATATAGTGGCCGTCACCATTGAAAGATCCTTTTATATGACGAACAGCGTAGTGGCAATGCTTGTAGTGGGTATATATCTGATACTCGCATCGTGTTGCATGGTGTATATGTTTTCAAAGATTATGAAGGAAAAATATGAGAAAGAAAAGCTGCTTTATACATCAAATACCGATGAGCTTACCGGCTGCCTGAACAGACATGCCTATGAGACAGATATCAATAAGCTAGATTTGAAAAAAGAGTGGATATATATATCACTGGATTTAAACAGCCTAAAGCATGTAAACGATACATATGGACATGCTGCCGGCGATGAGATGATTTGCGCAGCCGCAGCATGTATGATGGCAAGCTTTGGTGAGTTTGGCAGGGTGTACAGAATAGGCGGAGATGAGTTTGCGGTGATAGTCACAAAAAAGCCGGACGAGCTTGATGCAATGACAAAGCATTTCGACAGCAGCGTAGCAGGATGGAAAGGGGAAATCGTCGATTCCATGACCATCTCATACGGATGTGTAAGCAGTCTGGAGGAGGAGTGGGGGCATATATACGATATTGCGAAGGAAGCTGACAGGAGAATGTATGCAAGTAAGGCATATTATTACAGTGGCAGCGGCATAGACAGGAGAAAATAAATTGGCAACAATCAAGGAAATTGCACAAAAAGCAGGAGTTAGCACAACAACTGTCTCAAACGTGATACACGGAAAGACCAAAAAGGTATCCCCGGCGACAATCGACAGGATTGAATCGCTTATAACGGAGCTGGGATATGTCCAGAAAATGGGACTTCGAGTGCTGAATAATGAAAAGTCCCAGCTCATAGCGGTGGTTGTTAATTATCATAAGGACTTCAAGGACTCTATATTAGGTGATCCGTTTTATGGAAAGATAATAGGCTTTATCGAGGAATATATACAAAAGCAGGGTTATTACATGATGATATGCTCCACAAAGGATGTGGACAAAATATTCCAGATGGTCGCAGGCTGGGATGTGGATGGTGTCATTGCGATATCCTTCAGCAGGCGCAACTGTGAGAAGATATATCAGCTCATCAAAAAGCCGATAGTTGCAATAGATGCATACGGGGAGCCGGATGAGACAGACCCGGCACATGTGGTCAATATCGGGCTGGATGATGAGGACGGCGGCTATCAGATGACAAAATATCTTCTCGAATGTGGCTATGAGGAAATCAAGATTTGCGCCGGCCGTGACAGTGGAGTGGATCATCTGAGGTACCTTGGTGCGCAAAAGGCTATGAGTGAGAGTGCAACAGACAGCCAGAAGCTGCAGTTTGTTGCGCTTGGAATGAACTACGAAAAGCGCAAAGCCGGCTATGACTGGCTAAATATGAGGAAAAAGCCAAAGACAGCATTATTTTTCCTCTCGGATATGTATGCGCTTGAGGCAATCAGATTTTACTCGGACAAGAAGCTTTCAGTTCCGGATGAAATCGGAGTGGCAGGCTATGATGATATCAGCTATGCACAGTATTCAACACCGCGTCTGACTACCATTAAGCAGGATGTGGAGCGCAAGGCAAAGCTTGCAGTGGAGCTTGTCATGAAATGGATTGATGATGGAGTGATGCCGGAAGAAAAGGATATACTTCTTCCTGTCGTGCTCGTAAAGAGAGATTCGGTGGTGCCACAATGACAGGCTTATGAAATTAAACACTGACGCTCACACAAAGATATACAAAGCATTTAAATCAGGTATGGTTTCACATAGGTGAACCGGTACCTGTTTTTTTGTACACATTACACTAAAATCAGCCTTATAACCTTGTGAAAAAATACGGTTATCTACATAACCTATTTACATATACAGCTTCTCATGCTATAGTCTGCTCATAGTAAGTTATGTACATAACCTAATGCAGTTATTATAGGATAAAGAATCAGGAGGAACCATGAAACAGATTTTAATTGCTACACATGGAAAGATGGCATCGGGCATCCGTTATACAGCGGAGCTTATCGTGGGAAAGATGCCAAATATCACAACAATAGACGCTTACGTTAATCCGGATGACAATATTGTTGAACAGTTCAATGATTTTTTCAGCCGGCACGAGGGTGAGCGTATTATAGCCTTTACAGATATGATGGGCGGCAGCGTAAACCAGAAGCTTATGGAATTCGCAAAGAAAGATAATGTGACACTCATAACAGGAACCAATCTGCCGGTGCTTTTATCAGTGATGCTTGCTAAGGACGACGTGACAGACGAGGAAATCAAGGGCTATATAGAGGAGTCCAGAAATGAGCTTAAGCTTGCATATGAAAAGCCAAAGAAAGCCAATGATAAGTCTGAAAAAGAAAATGCATCAGGCGAAGCTGACAAAAATGACAATCAGATGGAAACAATCTCTTACGAAAATTCCAATGCAAAAATAGCAGCGCTTCGAGTTGATGACAGACTGATTCACGGACAGGTAGCCATGACCTGGACAAAGCACCTTAAGGTAAACGGAATTGTTGTGGCAAATGATGAGGCTGCAAACGACAATACTCAGAAGATGGCGCTCAAGATGGCAGTTCCTGCAGGAATCAAGGTGCTCATAAAGCCGGTTGACAGAGCTATACAGGTATTAAATGACCCGCGAGCTTCAAAAATGAGAATACTTGTACTTACAAGAAACGTAAAGGATGCACTGACAGTCAGAAAACAAATTGGAGAGATTGAGTTTTTAAATATTGGAAATGTGGGCAGATTTGACGGAGTTGATGTGTCGGAAAAACAGCTTTTGTCTCCTACGATCATGCTGACAGATGACGAGGTGAAGTATCTCAGAGAGCTTGCAGAAATTGATCCTAAAACATGTATGCAGCAGGTGCCAAACGATGAGAAGAAGCTGATTAAAGATGTGATAGGCACTTTGAGATAAAAAATAAGAATAAACACAAGGAGAAAAGAAATTATGTTGAATGCATTTTTAGTTGCGCTGGCAGTTTTTATATGTGTCGGCGGAGCAGAGTTAATTGGTTTTACCATGTTGAACCGTCCTATAGTAATCGGACCGTTGGTAGGTCTGTTTTTAGGAGATATCCACACAGGAGTCATGGTTGGAGCCTCTCTTGAAGCAGTATTCATGGGAGTTGTAAATATCGGTGGAGCATCAGCGGCAGAGCCCGGAATTGCAACCGCAGTAGGAACGGCATTTGCCATTATGCTCGGCAAGGGAAGCGAGGTTGCGCTGACACTTGCACTTCCGATCGGTATACTTGGACTTCAGATTAAGACAGTATTATATATTTTCATTGTCGGTATGTTTGCAAAGAAGTTTGATGTGCTTGCAGCAGAGGGCAAGGAAAAGCAGATTGTATTTTTACACTATGGTCTGTGGGCTATAAACTGGATACTTTATTCACTGGTAGCGTTCTTTGGAATACTTTTTGGTTCAGATGCAGTCAGTGCTCTGCTTAAGGCTATTCCGGATGTTGTAATGAACGGACTTACGGTATGTGGCGGATTACTTCCGGCAGTAGGTATGGCAATGCTTATGAAGATGCTCTGGGACAACAAAATATGTATGTTTTATTTCCTTGGATTTGTCCTTTCGGCATATATGAATCTCCCACTGATAGCTATTGCGGTTGTTGGCGTGATAGTAGCCATTTCGGTAGGAATGAACGATTTGAAGTTTAATAAGCTTGAGTCGATGAAGGTGGCCTTACCGGCAGGAAACAGTAATACAAAGTTTGATGAGGAAGAGGAGGAATTTTTAGCATGAGTAAACTGACAAAATCAATCCCGGCAGACGAAAGAAAAATGCTCAAAAAAGCATTCTGGAGATCATTTACATTATACGCTGCAGTCAGTCCGGCAAAGCAGGGCGCATCAGGCTTCAGCTATGCAATGACGCCGTTTATCAATAAATTTTATAAAAATGATGAGAAGGGTAAAAAGGATTCGCTCGTCAGAAGCATGTCATACTTCAACACAACCATCACCTGCTCCACATTTATTATGGGGCTTGTTGCATCAATGGAAAAGAAAAACAGTGAGCAGAAGGATTTTGACGCAAGCTCAATAAATGCTGTCAAATCCAGCCTTATGGGACCTCTTGCGGGAATAGGTGATTCACTTTTCTGGGGAGTGCTTCGTGTGATTGCTGCAGGAATTGCAGTAGGTATGGGAATGTCAGGAAACGTGCTTGCACCGATTATTTTCCTGCTGCTGTTTAATATTCCTTCACTGTTTGTGAAATATTACGGAACATTTTTGGGATATAAGCTTGGCTCGGAGTACATTCAGAAGATGTACGAGAGTGGACTGATGAACATACTTACAAAGGCTGCAAGTATAGTCGGACTCATCATGGTCGGAGGAATGACTGCCAGCATGGTTACATTCAAATCCACCTTTGAGCTTAGCTTAAAGGGTGAATCAATATTGAATCTGCAGTCCATGCTTGACCAGATTTTTGTCGGAATTGTTCCTCTTGGACTGACACTGCTCTGCTATTATCTTTTGAAAAAGAAAAATGTCAGCGTGACAGTTTTGATTATCGGCGTGATTATTTTAAGTATTTTATTATCTGTTTTAGGAATTGCATAGAAAAGGAGTATTGCTTAATATGAAGGACTGGTGGAAAAACTCCGTAGTTTACCAGATTTATCCGAGAAGCTTTAAGGATTCAAACGGCGATGGATTTGGTGATCTTCAGGGTGTAATTGAAAAACTTGATTATTTAAAAGATCTCGGAATAGATGTCATATGGCTAAGCCCTGTTTTTGATTCGCCACAGGATGATAACGGCTATGATATCAGGGACTACAGAAGCATATACGAGGGCTTTGGCAGCAACGCTGATATGGAGGAGCTCATCAGTAAGGCGCATGAAAGAGGCATTAAGATAGTGCTTGACCTTGTGGTAAACCATACATCGGATGAGCATGAATGGTTTATCTGGAGCAAAAAGTCAAGGGACAACAAGTACAGCGATTACTATATCTGGAAGGATCCAAAGCCGGATGGAAGTGAGCCAAACAACTGGGGCTCAAGCTTCTGTGGAAGCGCATGGGAGTATTGTGAGGAAAGAGGACAGTACTATCTGCATTTTTACAGCAAAAAGCAGCCTGATTTGAACTGGGAAAACGAAAAGGTGAGACAGGAAGTATATGATCTTATGAAATTTTGGATGGATAAGGGCGCAGACGGTTGGCGTATGGATGTTATCGCATCTATTTCAAAGGACCAGAATTTCCCGGATTATGAGGAAGAGCCGGGCAGAAAATACTACACTGGAAAGTATCACAGCAATGGCCCAAGACTCCATGAGTTTATTCAGGAGATGAACAGAGAGGTGCTGTCAAAATATGACTGCATGACTGTCGGCGAGGCACCGGGCTCAACACCTGAGGTGGCAAGACTTTTCACAGATCCGGCAAGAAAAGAGCTTGATATGATATTCACGTTTGAGCACATGAATATCGACAGGATTCCGGGCTCAGTGAACAGAAAGTGGGCGCTAAAGCCATTTGACCTGAAGGAATTAAAGCGCGTCATGTCAGTATGGCAGGATAAGCTAAGCGGACAGGGCTGGAATGCACTTTATTTTGAGAATCATGACCAGCCGCGTATCATCTCGCGCTGGGGCAATGACACCACATACAGAAAAGAATGTGCGAAGGCATATGCCACGATTTTGCATGGTATGCAGGGAACTCCTTACGTATATCAGGGTGAGGAGATAGGAATGACTAACGTACATCTGCCACTTGATGAATATGAGGATATAGAGGTGCGTAATGCCTACAAGGAGCTGGTAAAGGAATCAGGCTCTATTTCAGAAGAGGACTTTAAGAAGGCCGTATGGAATAAAAGCCGAGACAATGCCAGAACAGCTATGCAGTGGGATGACAGTGAGAATGCAGGCTTTACAACAGGACAGCCGTGGTTTGCCGTTTCAGATAGATACAAAGAAATCAATGTAAAGGAAGCGCTTGCCGACAAGGATTCAATCTTTTATTACTATAAAAAGCTGATTGAGTTAAGGCATACAGAGCCTCTTATGACAGAAGGAAGCTATGAGCTGATTTTGCCGGAGGATGAGCAGATATTTGCATATTTCAGAAAAACAGACAAAGAGACCTGGCTTGTTGCTGCAAACATGTCTGAGGAAGAGATATCAGCAGACAGGCTGAAAGCACTTGTGAAATCAACAGCAGAGGTTAAAATTGCAAATTATCCTGACAGGGATGATTTGGATGCAAAGCTTAGACCATACGAAGCTTTTATGATGAAGGTTTCGGTTTAAGCTACCGGTTCAAACAGGTAGCCACAGCTTTATGAAAGGGTGAATACATTATGACAGAAAAATATATGATAGCGGTCGATATGGATGGCACTCTTCTAAACAGTAAAGGAAAAATAACAGAGAGGACACTTGATACTCTTAAGACCCTTCTGGATGCAGGTCACTATGTGGTGCCCGCATCCGGGAGGGCTTTTCCTATATTGCCGGAGGAGATTAAAAGCCTTTCAGGGATACAGTACGCGATACTTGAAAACGGAGCGGTTATATGGGATTGGGCAAAAAAATTGCCACTATTTGTGAAGCTGATGCCGGATGCAGTAGCACAGAGCATTTTGAAAAAAGTAAAGGAAGCTTATCCGGATGAAAAGTATGTTACAGAGCTCATCGCAGGTGGAATTGTCTGTGCACAGGCAAATGACAGGCCTTTATTCGCCAAGGAGTGCTTTGGCGGCAATTTTGAAGAATATATGCTCTCAAATCATGAATATATTGAGGATATTCATGAGCGTGTGGATATCCTCCAGAAGGCAGAGAAGATAAATCTATACTTTGAAAACCGTGATATAGCCGCAGAGGTCAGGAGATACTGGGGAAACATTCCGGGAATATGCGTGACCACATCCGTTGGAGGCAATGTAGAGTTTACTGCTGCAAATGTGAATAAGGGCACAGGCATAGCTTATCTGAGAAAGCACCTGGGTATAGATAAAAGTCACATAATTGCAATCGGTGACAACGAAAATGATGTTGAGATGTTTGAGGAGGCGGGAATCTCTGTTGCGATGGGAAATGCGAGAGACGATATAAAAAAGAAAGCAGCCCATGTGACCATTGATAATGACCGCGATGGGGCTGCCAGATATTTGCTTGATTTCTTTTCAAAGCATTAGTAGAGATATTTGCTAAGAAGCTATTAAAGGTTTACCTGACCAGCTTTTCCGCATAATCAAGTGCATCCACGATATTCTCATGGAAATTCTCTTTACCGACCAGCTCGATAAAACCATCCTTTTCCATGACATGCATAGGCTGTTCATTGACATGCGAAAAAATGAGTGTGATATTCTTGCGCTTGGCACGGTTAAAAAGCTCATGGAGCGATTTCATGGCGCTGGCATCAATCGCAGGAACACTTCTCATACGGATGACAACAGCCTTTGTGTGATGATGACTGTTGATGTTAAGTATCTGGTCTGCTGCCGCAAAAAACATAGGTCCGCATATCTCAAAAACACTGATAGAGTGTGGGATATCGCGGAGTTTTTCAGCCTCTCCCGGTGTGATATCAGGCGAGTCGGTGTATTTCCATGCTTTGATATCGGCAGTTTCAGCCATACGCTTCATGAAAAGCAGTGCTGCAAGTACAACGCCAATCTCGATAGCTACCACGAGGTCGAAAAATACTGTCAGGAAAAATGTTGCAACGAGTACGATGATATCGCTCTTTGGCGCACTCTTGCACAGGCGGAAAAATGATTCCCAGTCAGCCATATTTGCAGCAACAACGAGCAGAACAGCAGCAAGTGTTGTCATAGGGATGAGTGCAGCAAGAGGCATGAGTACGAGCAGTATCACTGTAAGCGTCACGCAGTGTGTGATTCCTGCTATAGGTGTGCGGCCGCCGTTTCGCACGTTTGCAGCAGTTCTTGCAATAGCACCGGTCGCAGGGATTCCACCGAACAGTCCCGAGAAGATATTTCCAAGTCCTTGGCCTATAAGCTCTGCATTTGATTTATGTGTATCTCCAATCATTCCATCGGAAACAACAGCCGAAAGCAGCGACTCAATTGCAGCAAGTACGGCTATGGTAAATGCCGGTGAGAGCATCTGCTGTACGAGCTTCATAGATATAGCCGGTACATGGAATTTGGGAAATGACGAGTCAAGCTGACCATATACACTTCCTATGGTATTTACATCAAGCTTTGCAAAATACACAATTGCCGTTGTGACAATTATCGCAACGAGTGAACCCGGGATTTTGTCGGTCACCTTAGGCCAGATAAGCATGATTGCAACAGCCACCAATCCGATAACTGTTGCGGTTACATTGATAGTGCCTATGTTTTTTCCATAGGCGATTATTTTGTCCCAAAATTCGGATGGTACGGATTTCATCTGAAGTCCGAAGAAATCCTTTAGCTGTCCGACAAAAAGTGTCACAGCGATACCACATGTGAATCCTGTAGTGATTGTGTATGGAATGTATTTAATCAGAGAGCCGAAACGACATATACCCATGATAACAAGTATTATTCCGGCAAGTATTGTTGCCACAATCAGTCCGTCAGTGCCGTATTCGGCAACTATTCCGTATATGATGACTACAAATGCAGCGGTCGGTCCGCCAATCTGCACACGGCTTCCGCCGAAAAATGAGATGAAAAAGCCTGCTATTATAGCTGTGTAAAGTCCCTGCTCAGGTCCGACACCTGAGGCAATCGCCAATGCTATAGATAGCGGCAGTGCGATGATGGCTACAATGATTCCGGCTATGATATCCTTTATCAGCTGCGCCTTTGAGTAGCCCTTCATCACATCAAAGAGCTTTGGTCTTAATTCGTTCATTGTCTGATTTATCCTTCCTATAATTTCAAGCCCTAAATCATTGATTTTTGGACTTTTTATTTAAAC
>OIYP01000266.1_pt1 | contig 35974 bp, 35 predicted proteins | sample 1588261 | NCBI WGS metagenome assembly OIYP01 (sample SAMN03283293) | human gut metagenome | biome: human-associated habitat; material: feces | host: Homo sapiens | place: Peru | collected 2012
TATTTTATTGGTGTTTAGTATTAGAGGTGACCTAAAATTATTTTTATTGATCTCCATAAATGCAATAAGCTTTTTGACAGACTAAAATGACCGCTTTTTACAGTTTGACCGTAAAAAGCGGTCATTTTTTATATTCTGTTCCATTCCCAAATATGAACGGAATGAATTTTTGAATTAATACAATTTCATAATTTAATTAAAAGCTCTGAAAATACAGGTAGAATATCTGAAAAATAATGTAGCGTATTCAAGAGTATCGTGCTATAATTTAATCACACCAAAGGAAAGATGAAAGATGAAAGGGGAGCGACCGAAATGGACAGTTATGTTATTACCATAGCGAGAGGCTTCGGAAGCGGAGGAAAGCATATCGGAATGGCTCTTTCAAAGCAGCTCGGTATTCCGTGCTATGACAGCCAGATACTTGCAATGGCCTCAAACTACAGCGGAATAAGCAAGGATCTTTTCGTTCAGGTCGATGAAAAGCTGAGAGGCTATCATCTTCTGAAAAGGCTCATGCGGACTCCGAACACCGATGAGATAGTTCAGCCGACCGAGAAAAGCTTCATTTCCGACGTAAATCTTTACAATATTCAGGCGAAGATAATCAGGGAGCTTGGAAAAAATCAGTCCTGCATCATTATCGGAAAGTGCGCAAATCATGTTCTTCGTGACTATGACAATGTCGTCAGTGTTTACGTTGAAGCGCCCCGAAAGGAATGTGTGGAGTCGATAACAAATCTCCTCGGAGTTACCGAGGACGAAGCTCACAAGCTCATTTATCAGACTGACCGTTACCGTGCGGATTACTACAAATATTACACGGGCGGCGAGGTCTGGACGAACCCCGTACTTTATGATATGACCCTCAATACCGCAAGGATAGGCAGGGACAGATGTGCAGAGCTTATCATTGAGTACCTGAAAATCAAGTTCGGCGATGATATCCTTGAAAAAAAGGGTACGATCGAGAACGACAAGGCACTTGAAGCCTTGAAGCTCATCTAAATAATACGGCAATGGAGCCGATACAAAGTGTTGAATTATGCTTTGTGTCGGCTTTTTATATTTGCGAAAAAAGGAAAAAGGAGAATGATTATGAAAAAGGTTAGTTTAAGAAAGATCGCAGCGCTCGCTGCATCTATGGCAATGTTCGCAATGACATTGGCAGGCTGCGGAAGTACAGCATCGGACAGCGGCACTTCCACTGACGGAACAACATCTGCCGCAGCAGCAAGCGGAGATGATACCGTCAAGGTCGGACTTCTTCACTCGCTGACAGGTTCAATGGCTATCAGCGAAAAGGCTGTAAGAGATGCTGAGGTCCTTGCGATCGATGAGATAAATGTCGCAGGCGGCGTTCTCGGAAAGCAGATCGTTTACGTTGAAGAGGACGGTGCTTCCGAACCTTCGACTTTCGCAACAAAGGCTGAAAAGCTTATAGACAGCGAAAAGGTCGCAACAGTATTCGGCTGCTGGACATCTTCCTCCAGAAAGGCTGTAAAGCCTGTATTTGAGGATTACAACGCACTTCTCTGGTATCCCGTTCAGTACGAGGGCATGGAGCAGTCACCGAACATCGTTTATACGGGTGCTGCACCAAACCAGCAGATCGTTCCCGCAATCGAGTATCTTCTCGATAAGGGTTACAAGAAGTTCTTCCTCCTCGGTTCGGACTATGTTTTCCCGAGAACAGCTAATATGATCATCACAGCGCAGGTCAAGGCAGCAGGCGGCGAGGTAGTCGGTGAAGAATATGCCGATATGGATCAGACCGATTTCGCAGCTATCATCTCCAAGATCGAAGCTGCACAGCCTGAGATCATCATCAACACACTCAACGGCACGGGCAACGTTTCGTTCTTCAAGCAGATGGCTGAAAAGAACTACACAAGCGCTGAATATCCTACAATGTCGTTCTCTATCGCAGAGGAAGAGGTTGCAACTATCGGCGCTGATATCCTCAAAGGTCACATGGTTTCATGGAACTACTACGAAACAACCGATACACCCGAAAACAAGGCTTTTGTTGAAGCTTACAAGGCTAAGTTCGGTGAATCAAGAGTAACCTCCGACCCTGCTGAAGCAGCTTACGATGCAGTTTACCTCTGGAAAGCAGCTTGCGAAAAGGCAGGAAGCTTCGATGTTGACGCTGTAAAAGAAGCAATTTCGGGCGGAGATATTTCGTTCAACGCTCCCGAGGGTACAGTTACTATCAACGGTACAAACCAGCACCTCACAAAGCCAGTAAGAATCGGCGAGATCAGAGATGACGGACTTATCTACGAAGTTTACTCAACTCCGACAGCTGTTGACCCCGATCCATATCTTACAACCTATGATTGGGCAGTTGAAGCAGGCATCCAGCCTATCGAATAAATAAAACTTGGGCACTTAGGCGGTTCATGGCGATCCGCTTGAGTACCCGTGTAAGAAAACGGCAAACGTTTTTTTACACGGGTACTCAAAATATTTCCCACGAAAGGACGATCTGTATGGCACAGTTCATATCAACATTGTTTAACGGACTTAGCTTAAGCTCGATAATCCTGCTGACCTCGATAGGTCTTGCGGTCACATTCGGACTTATGAGAGTTATCAATATGGCGCACGGCGAATTCGTTATGATAGGCGCATATATGACTTATGTTACACAGCAGATATTTGCTGCTGTTTTTCCCGAAAGCGTGAGAGATATTTATTATATAGTATCTATCCCCGTTGCATTCGGAACGGCATTCCTGCTCGGAAGTCTGCTTGAAAGATTCGTCATTCAGAGGCTTTACGGCAGAGAGATCGACAGCCTGCTCGCAACATGGGGCATCAGCCTTATTCTACAGCAGGCGGCACGAAGCATCTTCGGAACGCAGGGTGTTAACGTTACAGCACCGTCATTCTTACAGGGCGGCGTAACGGTCGGCGGCTGCACTTTCTCTTATAACAGGATCTTCATTATGTTTATGGTTCTGCTTTGCCTGCTTATCGTCTGGGTAATAATGTACAAGTCGAACTTCGGCAAGCAGATGAGAGCCGTTATGCAGAACAGACCGATGGCACAGTGTATGGGAATCAACTCACGAAAGGTCGATAACATCACGTTCGCACTCGGTTCGGGTCTTGCAGGCATTGCAGGCTGCTCTGTTGCACTTCTTGGCTCGATAGATTCAACGGTCGGTCAGAGCTATATCGTAAATTCGTTTATGGCAGTCGTTCTCGGCGGCGTAGGAAAGCTTTTGGGAACGGTGCTTGGCTCGACGATAATCGGTTCGGCAAGCATTTTCACGGAAAACTACACTTCATCTACAATAGCAAAGGCTATCGTGCTTCTTATCGTTATTGTATTTCTTCAGAAGCGTCCGCAGGGTCTGTTCGTTATCAAGAGCAGAAGCCTTGACGAATAACCAAAGGAGAATGAGATATGAACAAGCTTATAAAAAAACAGGGTTCAAATATCTGCTTCGGCGTTATAGCGGTCGTGCTTGCAGTTATGCCGCTGCTGTATTCCGCAGGACTTATGAACAGCTCAACGGTTCTTTTCCTCGGCAAATGCACAGCCTTTGCGATCGCAGCAATGGGCATCGACATGATATGGGGCTATACGGGAATTTTGAGCCTCGGTCACGGACTTTACTTCGCACTCGGCGGCTACGCAATGGCAATGTACTTAAAGCTTCAAAGCACGGGCGGAAAGATCACCGACTTTATGCACACGGGCGGACTTACAGAGCTTCCGCTCGCCTGGAAGCCGTTCCTTAACCTGCCGCTCTCGCTGATAATGATAATTGTTGTCCCCGCAGTTGTTTCGGGCGTTATCGGCTACTTCATCTTCAAGAGCAGAGTTAAAGGCGTTTACTTCTCAATTATTTCGCAGGCTCTTACATGGGCAGCGTATTCGATCTTCATCGCACTTTCGCCTTATACGAACGGAAATGTCGGCATCACCGAGATAAAATCTATCTTCGGAAGCATCAAGGGCGAATCGAACAAGAGCAGAATGTTCCTGCTTTTCTATGTTGCACTCGCAGTAATGATAGGCGTTTATGCGCTCTGCAAATTCCTCGTTGGAAGAAAATTCGGCAAGCTTCTTATCGCGATAAGGGACGGCGAGAATCGTACATACTTCTCAGGCTACAAGGTAAGCAGCTACAAGACTTTTGTTTACGTTTTATCCGCTGTTATCGCAGCTATAGCAGGTGCAGTTTTCGTAAACTTCAACGGCAGCATCACACCGTCGCAGATGACGATATCCTATTCCATCACAATGGTAATTTGGGTAGCTATCGGCGGCAGAGGAACTATCATCGGTGCAGTTATCGGTGCATTCCTCATCAACCTTTGCGAATACAACCTCAGCTCGGGCGCAATGGTTGAGATCTGGCAGTACATCATCGGCGCAGTTTTCTGCATAACGATACTCTTCTTCAAGGGTGGCATCGTTGGATTCGTAAAGGATCAGCTCCCCGAGATGATCGCTTCGAGAAAGAACAAAAAGGCGAAGGCTGAGGAAACTTCCGCTGAAGCCGAAAAAGTAAAAGCATGAAAGGAATGTTTACAGTATGACAAGCAATGAAAACGTACTTGAAATAAAAAATATTTCCGTATGCTTTGACGGATTTTACGCTCTGACGGACGTTCGTACAAATGTAAAAAGGCACACGATACACTTTTTCATCGGGCCGAACGGCGCAGGAAAGACAACTCTTCTCGATATTATCTGCGCAAAAACAAAGCCGACTGCAGGAAACATTATGTATTACCCCGAGGGCAGAGAGCCGATGCGTTTGACGGGAATGAAAGAGTACAAGATCGTTCGTGAGGGCATCGGCAGGAAGTTCCAGGTGCCGAGCGTTTTCGTGAACCTCACGGTGCTTGACAATATGATACTTTCGCTCAAAGGTCACAAGGGCATAATGGATTCTATCTTCGGAAAACCGTCCGAGGAGGAGCTGAAAAGCATTGACGAAGTGCTTGAAAAGGTCGGACTTCTCGATAAAAAGGACATTCGTGCAGGAAGTCTTGCACACGGTCAGAAGCAGTGGCTCGAAATTGGTATGCAGCTCGTTCAGAAGCCTGAGATAATAATGCTTGACGAGCCTGCGGCAGGAATGGGCAAGCCCGAAACGTTCCGCACGGGCGAAATTCTCAAAAAGATCAAAGATGAATGTACCGTTATCGTGATCGAACACGATATGGACTTTGTAAAGCAGGCGGCTGACACGGTTACCGTCCTCCACGAGGGAAAAATTCTTATGGAGGGCGACATAAACGACGTTCTTGCCGACAAGACCGTTCAGGCGGTCTATCTCGGAAGAGGGGGAGAAAAGTAATGCTCAAAGTTGAACACATTGATGCTTGCTACGGCGAAAGCAAGGTCATAAGCGACCTTTCGTTTGAAGTTCCGAAAGGAAAGATAGTGAGCCTTATCGGTCGAAACGGCGTTGGCAAAAGCACGACACTCAAAAGTATAATGGGACTTGTAAAAACTCCCTCCGGAAAGATAATTTTTGACGGAAAGGACATTATCAGAATGCCGACCTACGAAAGAGTAAAGCTCGGCATCGGATATGTTCCGCAGGGAAGAGATATCTTTCCGCAGATGACCGTTCAGGAGAACATTGAGCTTGGCTTGCAGCCGCTCGGAGGAAAGGGAAAAGTCCCCGATTACCTCTATGAGCTTTTCCCGATACTTCCGAAGTTCGCAAAGAGAAAAGGCGGCGACCTTTCGGGCGGACAGCAGCAGCAGCTGGCAATTGCGAGGGCGCTTGCGGCTGAACCGAAGATAATCATTCTCGATGAACCGACCGAGGGTATTCAGCCGTCCATCATTCAGGACATCGGCGCAGCGATACGCCGAATAAACGAGTGGAAAGGCATCACGGTGCTGCTCGTTGAACAGTATCTCGACTTCGTGCTTGAAAATGCGGAGGAGATATATGTAATGGAAAAGGGTTCTATCGTCTTCAAGGGCGAACGGAACGAAAACGATCATAATGAGATACGCCGCCTTATGACGGAGTAATAAAATTCAGGGAGGAATTATTTATGGCTTGCTTTATCGCACCCGTAACGGAAGCTATCGTTACAACTATCACAGAAAAGGTTCTTCATTCGCACGAATGTAAGGCTGAACGTGAGGGAAAGGAACTCACCTGCAAATTCTCCGAAAAGCTCGGAATGCTCAACAAGATGCTCTGGGGCGGCTCTGCTCTGCTTGCATTTGAACACGTTTGGCATGGTGAAGTTGTTCCGTTTTTCCCGTTCCTGACGGCGGCTAACGATCCCGAATCGGCAGCGGTAATGCTGCACGAAATGGCGACCTCCGGCGTTGCAATGGCGGCGCTTGTAACAGCCGTCTGGGCAGGAATTTTATGCATCGGAGCAGCAGTAAGAAAGAAAGCTGACAAGGTCGCAAAGGAGAGTGCAGAATAATGACACTTCTTATAACAATCTTTGCGGCAGTGATTTCAACGGCTGTATGGTACACAAACAGCAAGGCTCGTGAAATTAAGATCGGGACGCTCTGCTGTATGTACTGGGGAGCATCGCTGATGTGGCTCGTTGACGCTGTTGTTGAGTATATGGAAATGGGTGCGGAGTTTTTTGTACCCGATGCGCAGGCAATGCTCAACGACGGCTTTTTAGGCTTGTCGGCAGTTGCTCTCGGACTTGTTATCTGGACAATAATTGTCCTTGTAAAAGACCCGGACGGCGTTATTAAGAAAATGATTATCCACAAATAAAACCGTTTATCCGTGCGCATTTTGCGCACGGATTTTCGGCGTATCACCCGAAAGGAATGATAGAAAAATGCATCTTACACCGAGAGAGCAGGAAAGATTGATGATACACTACGCAGGCGAGCTTGCGAAGCAGCGAAAGGCGAGGGGACTTAAGCTTAACTACCCCGAGGCTATCGCTTACATAACCTCAGAATTGCTCGAACTTGCCCGTGACGGCAAAATCGTTACCGAGCTTATGAGCATCGGAAAGCAGCTTCTGACCTGCGATGATGTTATGGACGGCGTACCCGAAATGATACACGAGATTCAGCTTGAAGCGACTTTTCCCGACGGAACGAAGCTTGTCACCGTTCACGAACCTATTGTGCCGAACAACAACATTATCCCGGGCGAGCTTCTTATTGAGGACGGCGAGATCGAGATAAACTCGGGCAAGGACAGCTCTGAGCTCACTGTTACGAATACAGCCGACAGACCTATCCAGGTCGGCTCGCACTTCCACTTTTTTGAGGTCAACAAGGCACTTGAATTCAACCGCGGGCTTGCTTACGGTATGCGCCTTGATATCCCCGCAGGAACAGCGGTGCGTTTTGAACCGGGCGAAAGCAAGCGTGTAAAGCTTATCGCAATTGGCGGAAAACGTGTCGGCTTCGGACTTAACGATCTTGTTCAAGGCGCAATGGACGACCCTGATGTTAAGGCAAAGGCGATCGCAAAGGCTAAGGAAAAAGGTTTCTTGTTCGGGGAGGGTGAGTAAAATGTTCAAAATGTCAAGAAAGCAGTATGCAGATATGTACGGCCCTACAACGGGCGACAGAATTCGTCTGGGTGATACTTCGCTCATTGCCGAGGTCGAAAAGGACTACTGCGTTTACGGCGAAGAAGCAAAATTCGGCGGCGGCAAATCGCTCCGTGACGGTATGGGACAGTCCTGCTCCGTACCCGACAGCGAATGTCCCGACACGGTAATAACAAGCGCAGTCGTTATCGACTCAACGGGCATCTACAAGGCTGATATCGGCATAAAGGACGGAAAGATCTGCGGCATCGGCAAGGCAGGCAACCCCGACATTATGGACGGCGTTACGCCCTCGCTTGTTTTCGGTGCATCGACCGAAGCTATCGCAGGCGAGGGGCTTATCCTCACCGCAGGCGGTATCGACACGCATATCCACTTCATCAGCCCGACGCAGATCGAAACTGCACTTTATTCGGGCATCACAACGATGATAGGCGGCGGTACGGGTCCTGCCGATGGCACGAACGCTACCACTTGCTCACCGGGCAGATTCAACATTGAAAAAATGCTCGAGGCTTCGGAAGAATACCCGATGAACCTCGGCTATCTCGGCAAGGGCAACAGTGCAGGCATCGAGACCCTCACCGAGCAGGTCGAAGCAGGTGCTTGCGGCTTGAAAATACACGAGGACTGGGGCGCAACTCCGTCCGTTATCGACAAGGCTCTGACCGTTGCGGACAAATACGATGTTCAGGTTTCTATCCACACAGACACGCTCAACGAGGGCGGCTTTGTAGAGGATACCCTCGCCGCAATAAACGGCAGAACTATCCACACTTACCACACCGAGGGTGCAGGCGGCGGACACGCTCCCGACATTATCAAGGCGGCAGCGTTCCCGAACGTTCTTCCCTCGTCCACGAACCCGACAATGCCTTTCACCGTCAACACGATAGACGAGCATCTTGATATGCTTATGGTCTGCCACCACCTCGACAGCAAGGTTCCCGAGGACGTTGCTTTCGCAGATTCAAGAATTCGTCCCGAAACCATTGCCGCCGAGGACGTTCTACACGATATGGGCATTTTCAGTATGATGTCGAGCGACTCTCAGGCAATGGGACGTGTCGGCGAGGTCATCACAAGGACTTGGCAGACGGCTTCAAAGATGAAAGATCAGCGCGGCGCTCTCCCCGAGGACAGCGAACGCAACGACAATTTCAGAATAAAGCGTTATGTTTCAAAATACACGATAAATCCTGCTATAACTCACGGCATCGCCGATTATGTCGGCTCGGTCGAGGTCGGAAAATTCGCCGATCTTGTACTCTGGAAGCCGTCAATGTTCGGCGTAAAGCCCGAAATGATAATCAAGGGCGGCTTTATCTGCGCTTCAAAAATGGGCGATGCGAATGCTTCTATCCCAACACCTCAGCCTGTCGTTTACACAAAGATGTTCGGAGCAAACGGACTTGCCGTAAAGCGCTGCTGCATTAGCTTCGTATCGGGTGCGGCTGTTGAAAACGGCATCAAGGAGCACCTCGGACTTCAGAGGATAGTTCTTCCCGTGAAAAACTGCCGAAATATCGGCAAAAAGGATATGCGCTTCAACAACGTGACGGGTGATATCAAGGTCGACCCCGAAAATTACCGCGTTACCGTTGACGGAAAGCTCATAACCTGCGAAGCGGCACAGAAACTTCCTCTTACGCAGAAATACTACCTTTTCTAAGGAGCATGAACTATGATAACGGAAAAAATAATCGGTAAACTTGACGAAAATTTCAAAAACGATAAAAAAATAGAATATGTTTCGGTCGATTGGTTCGAGCGCGATAAAAAGCTTCTCCGCAAGACCACCGATTCGGGCGAAGATATCGGAATAAAGATCGGCGAGCCGCTCAATGAGAACGACATCATCTATGAGGACGAAAACAAGCTTGTGGTCGTCACTATCGCACCGTCCGACCTTATCAGCGTCAGTGTCGGCTCGATAGAGGAAATGGGTCGACTCTGTTTTGAGCTTGGAAACCGCCATTTATCGCTTGCTATCGGTCACGACAATGTAAAATGCCCTTACGATGAGCCGACTTTTGAGTATCTGAAAAAGCTCGGGTTCAATGCCGTAAAGACCCACGAGAAATTTACGGGTTACACCGAATGTAAGGGTCACGCCCACACCGATGCTCACGGAAATGCTCTGCATTCTCACGAGCATCACGAGCATCACCATGGTGAATGTCACCATGAACACCATTGACAAAATGCCGTTTCTGCGGCTCATTCAGGCACTTGATCCACTGTTCCCGATAGGTGCGTTCACGCTTTCCAACGGTATGGAAACCTACGTTCAGAAGAACATCGTCAAGGACAAGAGCAGTCTTTCGGAGTTTCTGAAAGCGTATCTCTACACTCTTCCGATGGGTGATGCAGGCTTCGCCGCGAGGGCATCGCTCGGAGATGATCCGCTGTTGCTTGATGAGCTTTTTACAGCGGCAAGATCTCCTTTTGAGCTTAGAAACGGCAGCAGAAATCTTTGCAGGCGCTTGATAAAAACAGAGGCTGCAATGAGCAGCTGTCCTCTGCTTGAAGAATACGGCAGGAGCATTGCCGAGGAAAAAGCGAACGGAAGCCACCCCGTTGCGGTCGGACTTTTTATCCGTGATATCGGTGCAGACGTTTATGACGGCGTTGCGATGTACTGCTACAGTCTGCTTTCGTCAATGGTTAATCACGCCGCAAAGCTCGTTCCGTTAAGTCAGCTTGACGGTCAGGCGGCTCTTGCAAAAGCGATAGAGGATATACCGAAAGCGGCGGAGCTTGCGATGAATGTTGAAACGGACGATCTTGGCATTGGAGGTGCAGGCTTCGACCTGCGTTCAATGGAACACGAAAAGCTTTATTCGAGAATTTATATATCTTGATATTTTGATAGGGAGAATTAAAATGGCTTATGTAAAGATCGGCGTCGGCGGCCCTGTTGGTTCAGGCAAGACCGCACTTATCGAACGCCTTACAAGAAAAATGTCAAAGGAATACAGCATTTGCGTTGTTACGAACGATATCTACACAAAGGAGGACGCTGAATTCCTTATCAAGAATTCGGCACTTCCGCCCGAAAGAATAGTCGGCGTTGAAACGGGAGGCTGTCCCCACACGGCTATCCGCGAGGACTGCTCGATGAATCTTGAAGCTGTCGATGAAATGGCTGCACGTTTCCCCGATGTTCAGATAATCTTTATTGAAAGCGGCGGTGACAACCTCTCCGCAACGTTTTCGCCCGACCTTGCAGACGCTTCTATCTACGTTATTGATGTTGCGCAGGGCGAAAAGATACCGAGAAAGGGCGGTCCGGGCGTTACACGTTCCGATCTGCTCGTTATAAACAAGACCGACCTTGCGCCGCTCGTAGGCGCGAGCCTTGAAGTCATGGCGTCCGATTCAAAGCGAATGAGAGGGGACAGACCGTTCATGTTCACGAACCTTATGACTCTTGACGGCGTTGACGCTGTTATCGATTGGATAAAGAAAAACGTCCTTTTTGAGGACTTAAAATGAGCATCTTAAAGCTCACCGCCGAGAACAGAAACGGTCGGACGGTCATTGCCGATACGAAATTCACCTCGCCGCTGAAAATTGCGAACCCATTTTACCGTGACGACCACACCGAGGTCATGATGATGGCTGCAAGCGCAGGTATTCTTGAGGGCGATCATTATGATATTGAGCTTACCGTCAAGTCAGGCGCAAGCCTGAAATTCACGGCGCAGTCTTACACGAAGCTATTCAAGGCGGAAAGCATCGGCGCATCTCAGCGTGTAAAGATCACCGTTGAAAGCGGCGGAAGCCTTGTTTATATGCCCTGCCCCGTGATACCGTTCGGCGGAAGTATTTTCGACACACGCACTGAGGTGCATTTGCAGGAGGACAGCAGCTTTGCGATGACCGACATTCTCTCCTGCGGAAGAATTGCAATGAAGGAACGCTTTGAGTTCACAAGCTACCGTTCAAGGACGGCTGTGTATGTTGGTGAAAAGCTTTGTTTTCTCGATAATCAGAAGCTTATCCCGAGCGAAACATCACTTTCGGGAACGGGTTTCTTTGAAAATCGTTCGCACGTTGGAATGATATATATTTACGGCAAAGAACCGAGCATACCCGAATGTGAAAGGATAGAATTTGCATCGACCAATGCTGCAAAGGGTGTATGTATCCGTGCGGCGGCTGACAGCGCAGACGAGATATGGCGGTTTTTCGCGGAAATAATTGCATAAAAAAGCGCTGTACAGGCAAGTGGTCTGTACAGCGTTTTGTGTTATGTATCAAATTTATTCTTCTCGGAGCGTAAATGAACTCATAAGCTCTTTGAGCATTGAAGCCTGTCCCGAAAGCTCTTCCGAGGCTGCGGCGGATTCTTCTGCTGTTGCGGAGTTCGTCTGTACTACGCAGGAGATCTGCTCGATGCCGACCGATATCTGCTTGATAGAGTCTGCTGCCTCGTTCGATGCTGCGGAGATCTTGCTGTTGAGTGTTGTAACTTCTTCCGAAGAGGTTTCCACGCCGCTCATTATATCGGCAAATTCCGATACAAGCTCGCTGCCGTTATGAACAGCTTCGATAGAAGCTTCGATAAGTGAGTTTGTGGAGCTTGCGGCTTCGGCGGATTTGCTTGCAAGGTTTCTAACTTCATCGGCAACGACTGCAAAGCCCTTGCCTGCTTCGCCTGCTCTTGCGGCTTCAACAGCGGCATTGAGGGCGAGGATATTTGTCTGGAATGCGATGTCTTCGATAGTTTTGATTATGTTGCGTATCTCGTCGGACTTTGTGCTGATCTCGTCCATTGCAGCAACGAGGTCTTTCATTCTCTCGCCGGCATTGGTCATCTTGATGCTTGTGTCATTGGTCTTTTCCATTGCATTGTTAGCATATTCGGCGTTTTCATTGATCTTATCGGAAACAACGCTGATAGTTGCGGCAAGCTCCTCAATTGAAGAAGCCTGCTCTGTTGCGCCCTGCGAAAGAGCCTGAGCACCCGAGGAAACCTGATCCGCACCTGCGGAAACCTGATCTGCGGCTTCGTTTATCTGCGACATTGTGCTGCTGAGCTTATGGTTGATATCGCGGAGGTACTGGAGAAGCACCTGATAATCGCCGATATAATACTGTTCGCCCTTGCTGGTATGTACGTCAAAGTTGCCCTGAGACATAGCTTCGAGGATACGTCCGATATCCTTGATGATATTGTTCGTGTTGGAAACAACGGTCTGTGCTGCTGAGGAAAGTATGCCCGTTTCGTCCTTAGCCTTGATAACTGGAACAGGACTCTGGAGGTCGCCGGCGGCAAATTTTTCGATACGTTCTGTGCAAACACGGACGGAGTTACCGATATGCTTGCCGACTATTCTTGCAAAAACAGTTGCGACGATGCAAGCAGCCAAAAGCACTATTATTGTCAAAACGATAGACCGGTAGGTATTATCCATAAAGTCGCTCTTGGGTGCATAGGTAGCGAGTGACCAGCCATCGGTATTGGGAACAGGCGCGTATGCAATGAATTTTGAATTGCCGTTGAGCTTGTAGCTGGTAAAGCCCGATTCGCCGTTTCTCATTTTCTGATGGACGTTGGCAAGTGTTTTATAGCCTGACTGACCTGTTGTGTCAGCTTCGGCGAGAGCCTCAATGTTTTCGCTATTTTTTACAACTTCGCTGTCAACATCGGCGATCGTATCACCGTCGTTGTCGATAATGTATGCGTTGCAGTTGTCGCTCAGTTTGATCTCTCTTACGATATTGTTAAGAAATTCCGTATCCGGCTGGATAAGAACGCAGCCGGTGACTTCGCCGCCGGAAACGCCGTTTTTCCATACAGGTGCGGCAACAACGATAACAAGCTCGTTCGTCAGCTTTGAAAAAACAGGTTCGGAAATAGTGGAGTTTCCGAGCATTGCCTGCTGGAAATATTCTCTGTCGCTGTAATTTTTGCCGTCAATGGAACTGCCGTCTGCATAAATAAGGTTGCAGGCCACAAGTCCGTGTTGGTTTGCGCTTTGCTTGAGTATCTCTTTCTTGTCATTGTCGGAAACGCTTGCATTGGAAAGGCTCGGGATAACGCCAAGTCCTGTCGCAATGTTTTCATAGGAACGTATTTCCCAGCTTATGCGGTCTGCGGCAAGCTCCGTGGAGATGAGCAGATCTTTGCGAAGGGTTTCGATGGTTGTGTTATAGGTCATAATACCTGCGAATGTACCTAAAACGAGTAGTGATATGCCGACAAGTAGAATGCAGCATAAAAAGATCTTTTGCTTGATCGATTTCATAGAATGACCCCCAAAATTTTTATTAAAAGCTTTTCGGACGGAGAAGAACAGTTTTTATAGATTTGCTGTTATCTGACAGGATCCGAGCTTTTTTCACTTATACATTTACGATTATACCACTTTCACCAAAAAAAATCAAGGGCATTTTGAAATTACTTTGTTCAATTTATAAGAATACTTTTCGGAAAATGTTTAAAATAAAAAATAATGATCTATGTAAAAATTATTAAAAACTATAAAATATCATACAAAACCCTTGACAACGTTTTCCGACCGTGCTATACTTTGAGCATATTATTTTGAAAGGAGGCGGGCAGAATGTTCGTGAATATCTTAAACACATCAAGCTATCATTACGGCATTTTTATGGGAAAAAGAACGCTGCCCGTCCTTGCGGACTAAATTTTAGGGTATATAAAAGCGTCCCTGCTGTGCCGAACAGGTGCAGTCAGGGGCGCTTTTTTGCGTTCAAACAGAAAGGGGTAACATAATGGCTTACTTTACGCAGACGGAAAAGGAAGAGAAAAAAGACGAGCTTCACAAGGAATATGGCGTTATAAGCAACTGTATCTACATACTGAAAAGGTTCGTCAAATACCGTAAGTCGCTGATATTTTTCCTATTGACGGGAACTTTTGCGGCGGCTTCGATGTCCTATATCTGGAGCTTTATCGGAAAGCTTGTCATCGATATGATACAGACGAGCGCAGGCGGCGGAAACATCGTTCCGCTCATAAAGCTTGTGACGGCAACGAGCCTTGCGGAGCTTTTCATAATGTGGCTCAACACGGTATCATCGACAAAGCTTGGTGTAGGCTTTACCTATATCCGACTTATGATAGTCAAAGAGCGTATTGCCAAAACGCTCGGTATGGACTATGAATCTCTTGAAACGCCCGATATGCTCGACCGACTTCAGAAAGCCAAGCGTGCGACGGACGGCGACTGGGTGGGCGTTCAGGGAATGATGACCTTTATGCAGGTTCTTCTCACGCAGATAATTTCCATTATCATCGCAGTTGTTATTATGACAAGCTTTGATCCGCTCATAATTCTGGTCATTGCTGTGCTGTCCGTTATCCAGTATCTTTACTTTGAACATATTCGCAAAAAGGATAAAAAGGAAATGTGGGACGCTATGATGCCCCACTGGCGAAAGCTTGAATATATGGAAACAGTAACGACCGATTTTTCCTACGCAAAGGATATTCGCCTTTTCGGAATGAAGAATTTCCTCTCAAAAAGACAGCACGAGGTCTATGATGAGGAGCTTTCACACTGGGTAAAGTCACGCCAATACTGGATATACAACACGATATTCTCGCACGGAATATCGCTCATTCGTCAGCTTATCATCACGGGCTGGCTCGTTTACGGCGTTATAAAGGACGGACTTTCGATCGGTGATTTCACGCTCTATCTTGCCAGCGCAGGTGCATTTTCCAATGCGGTTAGCCAAGTCCTCTCGGCACTTTCGGGTCTGAGAGAGCGAAGCGCACACACGGACGATTACCGAAGCTTTATGGACATTCCAACGAGCGAGGACAAGGACACTATCCCCGTTCCGAAGTCCGATCGCTATGTTTTCACATTCGAGAATGTTTCGTTCAGATACAAGGGACAGGAAAAATATGCGCTGAAAAATCTGGATCTGACCCTCGAAGCAGGTGAAAAGCTTGCCGTTGTCGGCTTGAACGGCGCAGGAAAAAGCACGTTTATCAAGCTTCTCCTGCGGCTTTACGATGTCACCGAGGGACGTATACTTATGAACGGAACGGACATACGCCGATTTAACAGAGCGGAGTATTACCGACTGTTCTCGCCTGCTTTTCAGGACGTGACCGTGTTTGCATTCCCAATGGCTGAAAATGTTTCGATGGATCCGCCCGATGAAACGGACAAAGCAAAGGCTGACAAATGTCTGCGCGAGGCAGGACTTTCCGAAAAGATAGACAGCCTTTCCAAAGGCATCGATACCGAGCTTCTCAAAGTTCTCTATGATGACGGCGTTGACCTTTCGGGCGGCGAAAAGCAGAAGCTTGCCCTTGCAAGAGCGCTTTACAAGGGTAGTAATGTGATAGTTCTTGACGAGCCTACCGCCGCACTTGACGCACTTGCCGAATACAAGCTTTACAAGAGCTTCAACGGACTTGTCGGCAACAGAACGGCGGTCTATATCTCGCACCGACTTTCCTCAACACGCTTCTGCGACCGAGTTGCAATGTTCAAGGACGGCGAAATGACCGAAACGGGAACTCACGATGAGCTTATGGCGAAAAACGGCGATTATGCCGAAATGTTCCGCGTTCAGGCGCAGTATTACATCGAAGACAAGGATATTTTCGACGGCGAAGCGACCGAAGCCGCCGTTGCCGACTGAAAGGAGTGACAGCTTTGAAAAATCTGAAAGAAAAGAAAAAATCTCCCGTTAAGGAGTCGCTTAAATACTGTTTCCGACAGATGAAACAGTACAAAAAGTCGTATCTTCCGCTGTCTGTGCTGAATGTTATCATCGGTGCGGCAATGCCTTTCCCCGAACTGCTGCTCCTGCCCGTTGCTGTCGATGCGCTTATGGCGGAGGAGAAAGATATACCGTTCATTATCACCTGCTTTGCGGTAATGACGGTTTCGTCCATTCTTCTTGCGGCACTGAACAGCGTTCTGACCGTTCATCTTTCCAAATGCGAGGATCTTTTTAACAATGCTTCAAGCACAGAAGTTTCCGCAAGGTGTATGGAGATCGACTTCTCGCTCACCGAGGACAAAGACGCTCTTGACAGCATCAAAAAAGCAAGGGACGGCTTATGGTGGTCGGGAGGAACGCACAACATCGCATCGGCGTTTTTCGCACTTATTTCAAACGTGATAAAGATCGCAGGCGTTATTGCCGTACTTATCATAAATGCGCCCGTACTGCTCGTGATCATCGGAATTTTGCTTGCACTTACGGCTGTTATCAACTCAAAGAAGAACAAAATTGACATTGAAAATTTCTCCGAGCTTTCGGGAATAAACCGTATCTTCGGACATATCTGCTGGGAAATGGAGGATTTCCGCTGCGGAAAGGACGTTCGTCTTTACAGTGCCGCAGGAATGATGCTCGCCAAGACTTCACAGCAGATAAAGCGACTTTCCGACTACTGGGAAAATATCAACAAGCTGAAATTTCCGCTCAATATCCTTGACATTATCGTCGGCGTTCTGCGTGATTTCGGAACTTACCTTTACCTCGGGATCCTCGCCGTTACGGGGAAGATAACGATAGGTACTTTTTCGCAGATGCTCAGCGCAGGCGGAACGCTCCACGCATCGATGCAGGCGCTTATCCTCGGAATTCAGGACATCGCAAAGCGCAGTAACTATATGTATGAGATAATCAAGTTTATGGACTATCCTCCCGCAATGGAAAAGGGCGACAAAAAGGTCGGAGATCTCAGCGGCGGTCACGTTATCGAGTTCAGAAACGTAAGCTTCAAATATCCTCACACGGATAAATACGTTCTCAACAACGTTTCGCTCACGCTCCGAGCAGGTGAAAAACTCTCGGTAGTCGGACTTAACGGCGCAGGAAAAACGACCTTCATCAAGCTTTTGTGCCGTCTTTACGATGCCGACAGCGGTGAAATTCTCCTTGACGGCGTGAATATCCGTGACTATGATTATGATGAGTATATGAAGCTTTTCTCGGTCGTTTTCCAGGACTTCAAGCTGCTTGCGTTCTCGGCGCAGGACAATATTCTCCTCGGCAAAGAGGACAGCGGCGAAACAGTCGATGAGCTTTTCCGCAAGACGGGGCTTCTCGACAAGATAAATTCGCTCCCCAAGGGCAGAGATACGATGATGTTCAAGCAGTTCGACAATGACGGCGTTGAGCTTTCGGGCGGCGAACAGCAGAAAATGGCTATTGCCCGTGCGCTTTACAAAAACGCTCCCGTCATAATCCTTGACGAGCCGACAGCGGCGCTTGACCCCGTTGCGGAGTATGAAATTTACCGCCAATTCGACAGTCTTGTAAACGGCAAAACTGCGGTCTACATTTCGCACCGACTTTCCTCCTGCAAATTCTGCGACAACATTGCGGTATTCTCGGAGGGCACGGTCAAGGAATACGGCACTCACAGCGAGCTTGTTCACAAGCCGAACGGTATTTACGCCGAGATGTTCAAGGCACAGGCACAATACTATGTTTAATGCGTAATTCGTAATTCGTAATGCGTAATTATTATTGCTTTTCACGAAACAATGTGCTAAAATATATCTATCCTGCAAAAAGAAAGGTGGTCTTGTATGAAAAAATTCAAAACGGTAGGGTCAGTTATCATAATGGCAATTGCGGCTGTGGTCGGATTTTTTATCGGCTCGTCAGTAAGCGGCTCGGACGGCGGCTTCGGCTGTGCGATACTGCTTACGCTTATCTCGGGCATCGCCTGCATTGTTTATGCTATCGACAATCGCAAAAATTAAAGATTACATAACACAGCACAAAAGCCGCTGCCGTTCAGACGAACCGCAGCGGTTTTTTGAACTTATACTAAACACCATTTAAACTCAGATAAAATCAAGCCGACAATCTTGTAGCTGAAAAAAACAGCTTTATATTTGGCTTTGGTGCAGACTTTTTCCTTTATTTTATTGGTGTTTAGTATTAAATATGCTTTTTATCCGCTTTTATTTTGTAAACAATGACTATTTTCTCGAAAACTATTGAATTTTATATTAAATTAATGTATAATTTATTACAGTTATATTTATTTTGTTTAATCAGTTTGACGTGAAAGGAGGACATACGCCGTGAAAATATTTCCCGGCGAAGAAAATATGTCTGAAAAAAGTTTGAAAAAAAGAATTATTGCAGGTGCTCTTGCGGTTATTTCCGCAGCATCGTTCTGCGGCTGTATGGACGAAGACTGGGACGATGATTACGATTATGACGATGACAGCGGTTACTATGAGGAAGATGATCACAAGGTCGGCAGCTCCGCTCCGTCCGACCCGTCGGCTTATACGGCGAGAAGTTCCTCGCTTGTTCTTGAAAATGACGGAAGTGTAAGCCTTACCCGTAAGCAGAGAGATGCGGAAGTTCCCATGGGCGAGGACGGAACATGGACAGTGTTTGTCTACCTCTGCGGCTCTGACCTTGAAAGCGGAAACGGACTCGGCGTTTCCGATATGGAAGAAATGGTGAATGCAAGCACCTCCGAAAACATCAAATTCGTTGTTCAGACAGGCGGTGCGGCTGAATGGAACGGCTACGGCATCTCCGAAAACAGCCACCAGAGATATGTTATCACGGACGGCGACATAACACTCGTTGACGAAATTTCCGAAACCGGTATGGGTCAGACCTCGACCCTTGCGGATTTCCTCAGCTGGGGCGTTGGCAATTATCCTGCCGCAAAAATGGGACTTGTTTTCTGGAACCACGGCGGCGGAAGCATCACGGGCGTTTGCTTCGATGAAAACAAGGATTACGATTCGCTTTCACTCGGCGAGATCGACAGTGCGCTCACCTACGTTTTCGACGGTATGACCGATAAATTCGAGTTCATCGGCTTTGATGCATGCCTTATGGCTACGGTCGAAAACGCAAATATGCTCGTTCCTCACGCTCGCTATATGTTCGCTTCGGAAGAGCTTGAACCCGGTTACGGCTGGGACTACACCGCTATCGGACAGTATCTTGACAGCAGCCCGGACTGTGACGGTGCTGAACTCGGAAAGGTAGTTGCGGACAGCTTCTACTCCTCCTGCGCAGATGTCTGGTCGGAGGACAGCGCAACGTTTTCTGTAATTGATCTTTCAAAGATCGATGCTCTTGTGCAGGCGGTCAATGATGCGGCAGCAGGAATGTACACAGATTCGGAAGACCCTGCTGTTCTTGCGTCAATGGTAAGAGGTATCGGTTCGGCAAAGAATTACGGCGGAAACAACAAGTCGGAAGGCTACACTAACATGGTCGATCTCGGTTCGCTCATGTCTGCCGCCCTGACGGATAAGTCGGCAGCAAGCACTGTGCTTTCAGCTATCGATGCCGCCGTTATCTACAATATTTACGGTGAGAATGAGGTCGGCTCAACGGGACTTTCCACATATTATCCGCTGATGGTTTCCGGTTCGCAGGAGCTTTCCATATTTAAGGATATCTGCGTAAGCCCGTACTATATGGCGTTCGTTGACCGTATCGCTTACGGCTCATCAAACGGAGGAAACGTCAGTGATTACACAGCCGATGATACGTGGCTTTCGGACGGTGCGGAATACTGGGACAACAGTAACGACAGCGATTCAAGCAGCTTTTGGGATTTCTTTGACACGAATGATGATGAGGATATGTCCTTTGTGAACAGCTCCGACAATGCCATTGCCTTCTCTGAAGAACCGCATATAAACGAAAGCGGTTATTTCTCTTTCAGTTTTGACAACAGCTGCATCAACAATGTGGACAGCGTTAACTGCTCCGTATATTATGTTGATGATGAGGCAAACTGCTATTATGAGCTTGGCATCGACAACTATGTATATGTTGACTGGGACAGCGGCTATGTCGAAGATCTTTTTGACGGCTTATGGTATACGCTTGCGGACGGTCAGCTCCTTGCAATGTATATCGTTGAGGAAAACGAGGACTTTGATATTTACTCCGTGCCGGTGCTTCTCAACGGCGAAGCTACCAACCTGCGTATCCGCCACGAGATCACCGAGGAAAATGACGGCGCAATAACTATTTTAGGTGCATGGGACAGCATCGACAGCAACGGTCAGGCGTCAAAGAAAATAACAAAGCTCAAAAACGGAGATGTGATCGTTCCCCTGTATTATACATATAATCCCGACGGAAACTATGTGGATATCACACAGGGTGAAGAATTTGTTTTTGACGGCGACAGCTCTGTTTACCTTGATTACCTCCCCGACAATGATTATCAGTACAGCTTTGAGATAAACGATATCTTCGGCAGCAGCTATTATACCGATTTCACAGTCCTTACGGTTGAGGACGGAGAAGTGTTCTTTAACTGAAACAGTTGAAATTCAGCAGAAGAGCATAAACAAAATCAAAAGCGCAATTCACATTTTTAGGTTTTCAAAACTGATCTTTCATGTTTTGTTTATCCTTTTATTGTGAATTGCGCTGATTTTTATGTTTGGGATAAATTTGAATTAAATTCAGCCATTAAGTATTCTTCCGTCAGCGGAGATAGTCACGACTCTTAACGGAATGTCCTTTCCGCAGGCGTTGAGCGCCCTCTTTACAGCATTTTCAATGCCGCCGCAGCAGGGAACTTCCATTCGTGTAACGACAACGCTTTTTATGTTGTTTCCTGCGAAGATCGCGGTAAGCTTTTCGGCGTAATCGCCCTCGTCAAGCTTCGGGCAGCCAATAAGTGTTATCCTGCCCTTGATGAAGTCATTGTGAAAATTTCCGTAAGCATATGCCGTGCAGTCTGCGGCAACAAGAATGTCTGCACCGTCAAAATACGGAGCATAAATGGGGACAAGCTTTATCTGAACGGGCCATTGTGAGAGCTGACCGGGGATAGCAGCTGTCGGAGCAGGTGTTGTTTCATGCCTGATAGCTCTTGACTGTGAGCCGGGGCAGCCGCAGGGGAGAACGCCGTTTGTTTTCTGCGCCTTTGCTTTCTTCGCCGCAAGCACAGCAGCTTCATCATAAGCAGGCGCTTCACGTTCCTCGAATGAGATAGCGTTCACAGGGCAGGCAGGTAGACAGTCGCCAAGTCCGTCGCAGTAATTTTCACGCATAAGCTTCGCTTTTCCGTCAACAATGTCGATAGCGCCCTCGTGGCAGGCATCGGCGCAAAGTCCGCAGCCGTTGCATTTTTCTTCGTCTATTTTTATTATCTTTCTTATCATTTTCGTTTTCTCCTTGTTTTTCAAAAATGAAAGTTCGTTTTTCTTGACTTTCTGATAAGATTATAATATAATATTTACAACAAGTCGGTTGTTTTTACAACGGAAAAGAGATGTTTATGAAGAAATATATTCCCATACTGAAAAATACGCAGCTTTTTTCCGGCACTTCGGACGAAGATATCGAAGCGATGCTCGGCTGTTTGCAGGCGAAGCTTTGCGCATACCAAAAAGGTGAGTATGTTCTGCGTGAAGGCGAACGCATCGAGCGGCTGATGATGCTCGTCAAGGGCGAACTGCACATTCAGCGCGATGACTACTGGGGCAACCGCAGCATAATAAGCATGGTCGGTGTCGGCGAGATGTTCGGCGAGGCATACGCTGCTCCCGAGAGCGGACCGCTGATGAATGATGTGCTTGCGGTCGAGGACAGCGCCGTGATATTTCTTGATATAGGCAAGCTGCTGACGGTCTGTCCGAACGGCTGCAAATTTCACGCAATGGCGGTGAAAAATCTGTTTTTTGCGATATCGGAAAAGAACCGGAAGCTTGTACGAAAGCTCGGGTATATGTCGCAGCGAACAACTCGTGAAAAGCTGATAGCATATCTTTCCGAAGAAGCAAAGCGGCAGAACAGCGGCAGTTTTTCCATACCGTTCAACCGCCAGCAGCTGGCGGATTTTCTGTCCGTTGACCGCAGTGCAATGTCAAACGAGCTTTGCAGGCTGCGCAATGAGGGTTTGATCGAGTTTGAGAAGAACAGGTTCAGGTTATTATAATACTGATTTTTAATCAAAGTGTAGACAAAAAATCGGCGCAAAAGCCATATAAACCTGTTTTCAACAGCTACAAGCTTTTGCTTGATTTTTTGTACACTTTCAGTTTAAAAATTAGTATAAAAAATGTCCCCGAATTTTCGGGGACATTTTTTTGCAAATATTACTTGTCTTTCTTTTCGTCGTGACGATCCATTTCACTTCCTATCTTATTTCCGCCAAGCCCGCCGACAATGCCGCCGACAATAGCACCGGGGATAGTTCCTGCTATGCCGCCGAGCGGTCCTGCTACGATGCCTACACCTGCACCCATTTTTGCACCTGCGATTGCGCCTGCAATAACGCCGCCGGTTGTACCAACTGCTTCTTTAGCTCTTTTTGACATAAAAACTCCTCCTTAAAATGGATCATTTTATTTAAGCATTTCAGCGGTTCTGGTTCATTGCACCCATAAGCTGAACTGCCTGATTTTTCAGTCTTTCGTTTTCGCAGTTTTCGATCTGCTCCATGACCTTGCTCTTGAAGAAATCAGCGTCCTTTATGTATTTGAAATTATAGCTGCCCGATGAAGTTGAGATAGCGAGCGTGGAGTAGTTGAATATCTTTCCGCCAAGACCCTGTTCAACGGAAACGTTGTTTACCTTGCTCAACGGTGAATCCATTGACTTTGTGTTGATAACGCCCGTTTTTCCCATAAGTCTTGTGTTTGTAAGGGAAATGTTCGTGTGGCTGATAGCCAGTAACTTGACTCCGATGAGGATCGCTGCGATGATAAGTCCAACGACAACTCCGCCGCCTGCAGCAGCGACACCGCCGATGATAACGATGATGACCGACCAGATGATCGGGGATACAAGAACAAGCTTGTTTACTTCTGCTTTATAAAGTGTTGTTTCTGCGCTCATGATAAAAAACTCCTTTAAATTTTATTTTGACATACTTTCGGCGAGAGCAGCCGCCTGTTTTTTGAGCTTGTCGTTTTCGTAAAGCTCGATCTGCTCCATGGTTTTTTCCTTGAATCTTTCGGCATCTTTCAGAAAATCAAATTTGTAGTTTCCCGAAGAAGTCGAGATAAGCACGGTGCTGTATCTGAATACCTTTCCCCAGAAGCCTTGTTCAATGGAAACGCTGTTTATCTTGCTGATAGGCGAATCTACCGACTTTGTGTTGATTATGCCTGTCTTGCCGTAAATTCTTCTATCGGTAAGAACAAGCTGTACATGTTTAAGGACGAATACTTTGAAACCGATAAACACGATAGGAATGACTATAAGGGCAATAGGACAGTAAAGACCATACGTATAATAGAACGGATCCATTATATTATTTGCCAATCCATAGCTCAACAAAATCGCATCGATGATAAGTGCAATAAATACGGACGGTATCAAAGCTGTCTTGCTGATCTCGGCTTTGATGATCTCATTTTCAGCGCTCATTTTTAAGCCCCCTTTTACTGAAGATAACCATAGTAGCCTATAATGTGACCGGTTTCATCGAAATATTCCTTGCTTGAATAGTTAAGAGAATCGTAGCTTTCGATGTCGATCTTATCATCTGACCATACAGCAAGTTCAACGGTTCTGTTGTAGCTGTCGATAAAAGCAAAAAAATAACCCGTGAATTTTTTTCCGAGCGATGGCGAAAGGTCTATGAGATTTACACCGTCAAAGCTGATTGTGGTTGAACCGTTTTCGGTGTTGCAGATCTCATAAACATCTCCAAGATATAAATTCGGATCGTTGTTGATCGCCGATTCCAATGCAGTATAGACCTGTTTCGCACAAACATCTGCTTCCAATTGCTGTTCTTCGTAGCTTTGACCGCAGGAAGACAGTGCCAGCACTGCAAAAATAACCATTATTGCCGATAAAACTTTTTTCATAAAAGTCCCCCCTTTTTTATTTCTTATATTATACAGCATTTCTGCATGCAGACGGTATACTGTCAGCTTAATTTTATGTGTTATAAAAAAGCACCGATATTTTGTCATATCGGCGAAATTTTATAATCTATTATATTATACACTGTAAATGTTTTAAAAAGGTCTGCTGACAGCTTATTTTTCCAAAATTGGCATAAAAATTTTTTAAACCCTTGAAATCGTGTTTTTAATATGTTAACATATCAATTGTAAGCTGAAAGATTACTTTTTGAACGGGAGAGGAAATAATGAACGAAGTCAGCACGGACAAGCTTGAAAACGAACTTTCAGAAGTATCGGATATAAACGATTATCTGAAGAAAAATTCGGAATTTTTTGTCAGCGTAAAGCTTTCGGATCATCTTAATAAGCTCCTCGGAGCGAAAAATATGACGGTAGCCGATATTGTTACAGCTTCGGGGCTTAACAAAGGATATGTTTATCAGATATTTGAGGGCAGCAAGGACAAGCCGAGCCGTGATAAGCTGCTTGCTATAGCGCTGGCAATGAAACTGGAGTACGGTGATATCCAAAAACTCCTCAAGATCGCATGTATGCGTTCACTTTATGTACGGGATGAGCGGGATGCGATGATAATTTTCGCTGTAAAGAGGCATTACACTGCAAGCGATACAAATATAATGCTCCATGAACACGGTTTTAAGGCTCTTGAATAAAAAAACGGCTGATACGATCATCAGCCGTTTTTATTATTTTGCGCATTTCTGAGCATTTTTTTCATATACAGTATGCCGACAGCATCGGCGAGAAACCAGCCTATAGGTATCGATGACCATATTCCGAGAATTCCTATTGACGGTATAGGGGAGAGGATATACGCAAGCAGTACCCTTGTGCCGAGTGAGATGATTGTAAGAACGAGCGACATTTCGGGTTTTTCGATTCCCCTGTAAAAGCCGTAAAGCAGGAAAAGCACACCTATACCTATATAAAAGCTGCCCTCAATGCGAAGATAGCCAACGCCGATGCTGATTATCTCCGTTTCGGACGGGTCGATAAATATCTGCATAAGCATTGGTGCAAGCAGGAATATCATTGCCGAAACGAACAGACAGAACGCTGCCGAGACAGCAGCCGCACGGTGTGTACCCTCTTTAACACGGTCATATTTCCTGCCGCCGTGGTTCTGTGAGATAAAGATAGAAAAGGCGTTTCCGAACTCCTGCGCAGGCATATATGCGAACGAGTCGATCTTGACTGCGGCGGCGAACGCTGCCATTACCGCTGTTCCAAAGCTGTTTACAAGACCTTGTATCATCAGAATACCGAAGTTCATTACCGACTGCTGTATTGAGGCTGCGAATGAGTGACGGATAACCTCCCTCATCAGTGTAAAAGTAATATGCAGCTCTTTCCGTTTCGGCAAAAGCTCGGGTTCTTTTATCAGGACATATGCGCCGAGACCAACGCCCGAAACAGCCTGAGCGATAACCGTTGCGATAGCTGCGCCGCTTATCCCCATATCGGCGGCTGTAACGAGTACGACATCGAGAACAATGTTTATAACCGCAGCTGCACCCAGAAAGTAAAGCGGAACTGCCGAATTGCCTATCGCACGGAGCAGAAAGGCGAAATAATTGTAAAGAAAGACAAAGAACAGTCCACCGAAAACAATGACAACATAGCTGTGCATCATTTCATATATTTCATCGGGGACATTCAGAAGATGAAGTATCGGATCTGCAAGGGCAAATATGATAATGTTCATTATCACAGTGACTGCTGCGATAAAAATGAACGATGCGGCGAAGCTGTTTTTCAGCTTTTCGCTGTCGCCTTTGCCGAAACACACGGAAAAGACCGTGCCGCTGCCCATACACAGTCCGATGAGCACGGAGGTGATGAACGTCATAAGAGAATAAGCCGAGCCGACTGCTGCGAGCGCATCGGAGCCGATAAATTTTCCAACGATGAATGAGTCGGCAATATTGTAGAGCTGCTGCAAAAGATTTCCGAGTATCATCGGACAGGCAAAAAGGAGCATGGTTTTTGTAACGCTGCCCGTAGTGAGGTCTTTAGTCATTGTTTTCCTTTTAACGAAAAGCTGTCCCCGAGATTTTCGGAAACAGCTTATTTTTATATTGCATCGTTTCTGATACCGAGGAAATATTCCTTTGCGGTATCGCCGTTTACGGGACGGGCGAAGCGGAAACCTTGGATATAGGAAGCGCCGATCGTATCGACGATCTTTTCCTGATCTTCGGTCTCAACGCCTTCTGTGAGAATTTTGATATTCTGCTTTATGAACGCCTGCGAAATAAAGGTGAGGATAAAGTAAGCTTTTTCCGATTTTTCAGCACTGTGGACGAGTGACTTATCGATCTTCAGATATTCAAAAGGCAGTTCGATCATATTTGAAAGGTTGGAATAACCCGTTCCGAAGTCGTCCATATAGAACTTGATGCCGATGTCGCCGAGCTTGTTCATCATCTTCTTGACGTACTGGAAGTTGTCGATGATAACGCTTTCGGTGATCTCGATCCTGAGCTTTTCGGGAGGAATGTTGTACTTTTTCACCATTTTGGTGACCTTTTCGACCATATCACCCCGCATTATCTGGTGTACAGAGAAGTTGACGGATATAGCGTCAAAGTCGATGCCTTCCTTAATAAGCTCTGCGATAAATTTGCAGGATTTTTCGAGAACGATGTCGCCGAGTCTTACGATCATTCCCATTTCCTCGGCAATAGGGATAAATTCATCGGGATAGATAGGACCTATCTCTGTTTTGTTCAGTCGGACGAGAGCTTCGGCTGTGCGGAATTTTCCTTCGCTGACGGCGTAAATAGGCTGATAGAAGATCTCAAAGTTATTGTTTTCGGAATTCAGTTCACGCTTGAGTATCTCCGTGATCTCTTTCTTCCTGCCGATATGGCGGATAGCGTCATCGTCACAGAAGAAAACGTTGCTTTTTTTGTCCTTGAATGCCATTGATGCGCAGTAATCGAGCATTTCGATGAGCCGATCGGTGTTATTTGCCTGTGCGGGGCAGTTTACGGCGGCGATGCTTATTTTGAAATTTATCTCGGTTTTGTCAAAGGTATATTTCATCGATAAGATGCTGTCTATTTTGTCGATGATACTGCGGACGTATTCAGGGTCAGTTTTGTCGATGATGAAAGTGAATTTGCTGTCGGAATAGCGGAATCCGTTTATTCTTGTGATAACTTTTTCAATGGATGCAGCTGCAAGTGTCACGACCCCGCGGTATTTCAGGCTGCCGAAGGTGTCTTTTAACTCCTGCTTATTGTCTATGCGGAGAATTATACAGCAGAAGTCCGAACCCTTGTGAAATCTTTTTTCGGCGGATTCGATAAAGCTTTTGCAGCCGAAAAATCCCGTGTCCGTATCAATATCAATAAGATCGGAGCTTATAAAAAGGAACATAAGGAGAAGCGGGCCGATAGCCGATGTTCCCGTGAGCAGGATATTGTTTTCGGCGAACTGCACAAGCATCACAAGTCCCGAAAGAACAATAAGAAAAATCACAAGCAGTTTTACACGGATAGTTGTTTTTTTGCCGTTTCTGACAGCGGCAATTATCAGAAGTACGGCGATATACAGCATAAAAACATAGGTAAGCTTGCTCAAAGGACCCCTTGTATAGCCGCTGCTGCCAAAGCTGAAAATAAGCTTTGTGAACGGAGTTGTTGCGATAATGGCAAGTAGTCCGAACAAAGGGTATTCCACAGCTTTTATGATCCTTTTTTTCCATTTTGTGTCCTCACGTTCAATGATATGCATGAAATATGCAAAAAACGCTGATATCGTAAAGAGCAGGAACGTGAAATACAGCATTGTTATGATATAATTGAGCCAGATCGGTATCATACCATAGTTATTGATAAAGAAAGCCGAGAGAATGTTGGCAAAGGAACTGACTGAAATACAAAATGAGCAGGTCACAAACATTTTCTTTTCATAATTCCATTTTGTGACATTCAAAAAAACAGATAAACTTATAATAAGCGAAATATAAAGTGCAACGCATTCGGCGGTGACGTTAAACATGATCCGACTCCATCTCCTTTTTCGGATAGCTGACACGAATAGTGAGTACAATAAACACAAATATCTATACTATATTTAATTATATCAGAAATGCCCGGAGAAGTCATGGTACGGAATGTTGACCTCAGGTTATTTTTTTGTTAATTTTTGAGGACGTTATAAAGCTATGGCAATAATGATGCTAATGGAGTCATAAAAAATCGAGCATATCATATATGGATAATGTTCGATCTTGTATCTATAGGTCATCTCTGAAAAACATCGGCTAAAGCCTTATACTAAACATCATTTAAGGTCTTTGTATTTTATTGGTGTTCAGTATTATTCGGGTTTTGCCGAGTTAAACTTAAATACGTCCGCAACCTCGGAGATCGTTACATAAGCTGTTGGGTCGCAGCCCTGGACGATGCTTTTCATTTTCGTTATCTGGAAACGGTTCACGACGATATACAGCACTGTTTTCGGTGACTGTGAATAGTATCCCTGTGCGCCGATAAGCGTGATCCCGCAGCCGAATTCGTCCGAGAGAGCCTTGCTGACATCTTCGGCTTTATCCGTGATAACGAATGCGGATTTTGAACGGTCTATACCCTCGACAATATAGTCGACAGCTTTGAGAGCAGCTGTATATGCAACGACCGAATAGAGCGGAAGTATCCAGCTGTTGAGTATTATGCCGCAGACTATGTACAATATGATATTATATCCCATTACAAATGTACCGACTGAAACCCCGATCCTTTTTGCAAAGATAACAGCCATTATTTCGATGCCGTCCATTGCACCGCCGAAGCGAATGGCAAGTCCGCTGCCGATTCCCGAGATAAGTCCGCCGAAGAGCGAGCAGAGAAGCAGGTCTGAGCCTGCGAGCGGCGAAACAAAGCTGACGTCAATGGGAAGAACATCGGTTATCAGCCATGCGGAGAGCGAATATATCATAACAGCATATATTGCGGATACAGTGAAAGTAATGCCCTGCTTTTTCATTCCGTAGAGGAAAAGCGGAACATTCAGGACTATAAGGAAAAAAGAGAGTGAGAGCGGCGTTATGCCCGAGAGAAGTATCGATGTGCCCGAAATTCCGCTGTCGTAGAGGTTTACCGGGGCAAGAAACATTGTTATTCCGATAGCGTTTATGATTCCTGCGGCGGTAAGACCGAGAAATTTTTTCAGACCGACCTTTTTCAGTTCGTTCAGCAGCTTTTGCATATTGATTCCTCCAATTAAAAAATTATAATAATTATATCATATTTTTGACGATGATTCAATACACAAAAAGCAAATTTGTGTCAAATTTAGCTTTGGAAAATTATCCGGTCTGCTTGACAACATTATTCACAAATGATATAATATTTTTTAATATAGGAAGATTATATTTGTTATTGAAAAAATACGATGATAGGAGGAATTGCGATGAGTAAAAAATATTTTCGGTCGATAATGGGCATGGTGCTTGCGGTGATAATGACACTGTCATTTGCCGTTATCCCGTCGTCGGCGGCAAAAGCTGCGCTCAACAAGAGTGCTGTAACGCTTGTTGCGGGACATTCGGTGACGCTCACTGTCAACGGAACGAGCCGAAGAATCAAATGGTCATCGGACGATGAAACGATAGCAACGGTCACGAAACGGGGCAGAGTCACGGCGGTAAAGGTCGGAACAACGGCAATAAAAGCATCATTTGGGGAAAATGTTCTCAAATGCAATATAACAGTCAGGGCGGGCAGTATTGCATCAAGCGAAAGCAAGCTCAATGTTGAAGTCGGAAAGACGGCATCGGTATTGATAAAGGCTGTCGGACTGCATGATATCAGGGTCACAAATTCGGACAGCGGTGCTGTTAAGGCTGCACTTTCGGGCAAGTTTGACGGCGATTATACAACGCTCGAGGTAAAGGGTATTTCCGACGGCACGGCAAAGCTCAAGATCTATGCAAATGGTCATGAGGACAGCATTTATAAATATGTAGATGTTGTTGTCGGAAAGGGAAAGCCTGTAAAAAAGATCACTGTTTCGGGCATAACGATCTCCGCCGATTCGGTCGAGGTCAATGAGAACTGCACGGAAAAGGTAACTATTACCGCATCGGAAGAGCTTATGAAAAAGCTCACTATAGTTTCAACGGCAAAATCGAAGTTTGACATCGAAACGTCATATCTCAAAGGGACGGCTTCCGTTAAGATCAACGGATTGATGGAAGGTGACGCAAATCTCCGCATATTTGACCCGAATGACAAAAACACGGACATTTTTATCCCTGTTACCGTCACAAACAACGCTTATGACGTTGTAGTATGGAACAGACAGCCGAATAAGCGCAAAAGCTCGGATATCATATACACTGCCGATGACGGAAAAATAACCAGATACTATGTCCTTGAACCGGAGGACGGCGATCCTGCCCATGCGGAATCGCTTCTTTCCAAGAAGGCGGGAACATACAGATACTGGACGGTCTATGAGAGCAGACCGAAGAAGATCAATTCCGATGACGTTATACTTTCAAGGTCCGACACTTATAAAGGAAAAAAGGTTACACGGTATCTTATCGTCGAAAAGAACTATGACGAGGCATATACGAATTCCGTTTTCGGACGGTATTTCGGAGTATATGATTATTACAAGATCTATGCGTCAAGTCCGCTTGCAAACGCATACGGTGACAAGATGCTGATATATGAGTATTATGTGGATAAAGTTAAGGAAACAAGATTCATACTTATGCCGCAGGATAACGATATCCTTAAGGCGGAGAAGATATGGGACAGTTATGCTGCAAAGAATAAGATAGAAGAATGGAAAAGTGTGATAATGTAACCGTATTGTAATTCTATTGTATTTCCTTTTTAATTGACTTTTATTATCTTCAATGGTAAAATAGACTTAAAGTAAGATCCCACAAAGAATAAAAAAACAGGAGGTATGGATCATGAGAAAAAATTTTTTCAGATCGTTTATCAGCACACTCCTTGCTCTTATGATGATAGTGACAGTTGCAGTTGTTCCGTCATCTGCAGCCACGGTCAAACTCAGCAAGTCAGCGATCACGCTTACGAAGGGCTATTCCACTACCCTTTCCGTAAGCGGCACGACTAACAGCGTCACATGGACAACGGGAAACAAGAACGTTGCCACCGTTTCAGGCAAGGGCAAAGTCGTAGGCAAGGGCGTTGGCTCTACTTACATTTATGCAAAGGTCAATTCTTCTACGCTCAAGTGCAAGGTAACCGTTGTTGCGGGCAAGATCGCTGTAGGAACGAACAGCCTTGAGCTTACACCGGGCGATACGGCAAAAGTCCGCATCAAAGCTCTCGGTACACACAGCATTTCCGCAAGCACGACCGACAAGACTGTCGCAAAGGTGTCATGGTCGGGTGCAAAGTTCAGCGGAAATTATATCAACCTCACAATAAAGGCTGTCGGCGCAGGCACAGCAAGGGTCAAGGTCTATGCAAAGAAGTATCCAAAGACTATCTATAAGTACATTACAGTAGATGTTATCGGCGAAGATGACGATGATGATATCATTGATGACGGCAGCGGAGATAACGGCAATAATGACAACACCGGCGTAAGCGGAAAGCTCCAGTCGAGCGTTTCGTCCATAAGCGTTGCAGAGGGCGGCACACAGTCGTTCACAGTATACGCATCTTCCGCAAGCCTTCTTTCCAGCCTTAAGGTGACAACTTCAAGCTTATTCGGTTTCGGCGTAAAGACGACCGTTGACACGGCGAGAAATGCACTTGTAGTTACAGTTATGGGCTACAGTGCGGAAACGGGAACGCTCAAGATCACTTCATCTTCGGACAGCAGTGTTTCGCTCACGATCCCCGTAACCGTTACGGCTGACGTTCAGTACTACAAGCTCCTTACAACAAAGCCGACAACAAAGATCCTTCAGACAGACACAGTAATTGCATTCCAGAACGGAACAACGACATACTATATGCTCGTTCCTTACGGCTATGATCCCGCATACGCAAACACAGTTGCTGCAAAGTCTATCAACTCCTACAGCTACAACCTCGTTTATGATTCAGCACCGCAGAAGAAACTCAGCAACGATCAGGTCGTTACAAAGAATGTTGTATTCAACGGCACGACCCAGACAAGATATATCCTTGCACAGTTTGGTTATGACAGTGCGTTCATTGATACTCTCTTTGCAAAATACTGCGGAAACTACGAGTATTACACGGTCTATACCGAAAAGCCGACACTCTCCACATGGACAGATGAAGTTCTTTCATGGAATATCACAAAGACAAATGCAGCGACCGGAAAGAATGAAAGCTCCGCAAGATATATGCTTGTTCCTATGGGCTATGACGAAACAAAGGCAAATGATATCAAGGAAAAGGACATGAACACTAACGTTGCTGCCCTCACCTATACTGTATACAGCACTCTTCCCGCAGTTGATCCTATCAGCTACAGAGTTATCCAGTGGGTAAGAGGCACAAACGAGAACAGATACATGGTCGTTCCTTCTACGGGCTGCAACTATGTAAAGAGAAACGATATCGTTCGCAAGGACGTTGGATATTTCAGCTACTATGTAGTATATTCCGATAAGCCAACGATCAAGAATTCCGATGTTGAGGCGATTTATCAGCTCACACTTCAGATCGACGGAATGCCGACTGACGTTTATATCCTCTACAATCCGAAGGACACTGATTATCAGACAAAGATCAATGCTGCCGTCAGCGGTGCATCCGCATATATCGGTACTCCACAGGGTTCGGTAAAGTAAAATTTTCGGGAGCGTTCCATTCGGAACGCTCCTTTTGCTTTATATAATGCTATAACGTAATATTCTATGGTGATTTCCCGAAAATGCACCTTTTTTGTGAATTTTTACGATTTGCTATTGACTTGAAGCTTTTTATATGATATAATGTAGAAAACTTATCAAGAGTGGCGGAGGAACTGGTCCTGTGAAGCCCGGCAACCTAATTGCGGAAAGTTATTTCTGACAGGAAAGGTGCTAAATCCTGCGGTGAAAAGCCGAGAGATGAGTAAGATTTGTCTTTAACGTCTGCGCTTGAAAGGTTTTTTCAGGTGCTTTTTTTATTTTAAAGGAGGAATTTAAATGTCAAAGAAGTTTTTTACATCGGAATCCGTAACTGAAGGTCATCCCGACAAAATATGCGACCAGATCTCGGACGCTGTTCTTGATGCTATCCTTAAAGAAGACCCAATGGGCAGAGTTGCCTGCGAAACAGCCACTACAACGGGTATGATACTCTGTATGGGCGAAATTTCCACAGAATGTTATGTCGATATCCCTAAGATCGCACGTCAGGTTGTCATTGATATCGGTTATGACCGTGCAAAGTTCGGTTTTGACGGACATACTTGCTCCGTTCTTACAGCGATAGACGAGCAGTCCGCAGATATCGCACTCGGCGTTGACGAAGCTCTCGAACATAAGGAGGGCGAAAAGTCAGACCGCTTTATGACAGGTGCAGGCGATCAGGGTATGATGTTCGGATTTGCCTGCAACGAAACACCCGAGCTTATGCCAATGCCTATCTCGCTTGCACATAAGCTTGCAAAGAGATTGACCGAGGTTAGAAAGAACGGCACTATCCCTTATCTCCGTCCGGACGGAAAAACTCAGGTAACCGTTGAGTATGACGACAACAAGCCCGTTCGTGTGGATACGGTTGTTGTTTCAACACAGCACTCCGAAGCTGTTTCGCTCGAACAGATACGTGCCGATATCATCGAAAAGGTAATAAAGCCGATCATTCCCGAGGAACTCCTCGTTGATACAAAGTATTATGTAAATCCGACAGGACGTTTCGTTATCGGCGGACCTCAGGGCGACAGCGGTCTTACGGGCAGAAAGATCATCGTTGATACCTATGGCGGATACTCCCGTCACGGCGGCGGAGCTTTCAGCGGAAAAGACCCGACAAAGGTAGACAGAAGTGCGGCTTACGCAGCAAGATATGTCGCAAAGAACATCGTTGCGGCAGGACTTGCCGACAAATGTGAGATCGAGATAGCTTATGCTATCGGCAAGGCTGAACCCGTTTCCGTACTCGTTGACAGCTTCGGCACAGGCAAGGTTTCCGACGATAAGCTTTCCGAAGCAGTAAGTAAAGTGTTTGACCTCCGCCCTGCAGCAATAATTGAGACACTCGACCTGCGCAAACCGCAGTACAGACAGCTTGCGGCATACGGACACATGGGCAGAGAAGACCTCGGCGTTGCATGGGAAAAGACCGATAAGACCGAAGAGCTTAAAGCGGCTGTAAAGTAATTCATATACATCAAAAACAGCGTGATATGCAAGTACATATCACGCTGTTTTTAATTATTTTCACAATTTTTTCTGTATGCAAGATAGCTTTCAAGGATAATCACGGCGGCAACTGCGTCAACGACAGCTTTGCGCTTCTTTCCTCGGACGTTGGTTTCGTTCAGGTAGCCGTGTGCGGTTATCGTTGTGCGGCGTTCGTCCCACATTTTATGCTCAATTCCCGAAAGCTCGGACACAAGCCTGCCGAATTCGGTGCATTTTTCGGCACGTCCGCCCTCGCTGCCGTCCATATTTCTCGGCAGACCTACTATTATTAGTTCGGCTTGCTCTTTTTTTGCGAGTTCTGCGACCTTTGCGGCGCATTTTTCGGGGTTGTATTCGTTTATGACGGTCAGCGGCGAGGCGAGAAATTCGCTCTTGTCGCAGACGGCTATTCCCGTGCGTGCGTCGCCGTAGTCAACTGCAAGTATTCTCATTATTTCGATTCCTTTTCATCATATTTGCTCCAGTGCGAAAATGCGAGGGTCGAAGCCTCGGGCGGAAGATGCGAGCTGTCGTTTTTGAAGATTATTTTCGGGCGAAGCGCTTCGTCATATTCGATGAGCGAAACGGCGGTGTTGTCCGACCAGCCGACATCACCGAGCCTGTCGGCAGAGCCGAATTCGGCATACGAAAGATAGTTGCGGAGCGCACAGCCATGCGAAACGACAACGACGGTCTTTCCCTCATTTTCACGGACGATGCTGTCAACGGCTTTTATCATGCGCTCGTAGACCTCGGACATTCGCTCGCTGCCCTCGACACTGAAGTTTTTCATATCGTTTTTCCAGAGGTCATGCTCGGCAGGATATTTTTTCTCGATATCCGTCCATAACATTCCCTCCCATACGCCGCCGTGTATCTCGATGATGCCGTCACACTCGGTTATTGGCAGTCTGAGCCGTGCATTTACGGCGTTTGCGGTCGCCATTGCCCGTTTGAGCGGACTGGAATAAATGGCGTCATAATCTATCGTTTCAAAGCGTTTTGCGAGGTATCCGAGCTGGATCTTGCCCTTTTCGCTGATATCGCAGTCGATCCTGCCCTGAAAAAATTCCTTGACGTTGCCCTCCGCTTCTGCGTGGCGGACGAAATATACTTTAGTCATAGCTTCATTTCCTTTCTCTATGAAATTATATCATATCCGCAAATTTATGTCAATTATGTCAATAAAAAAACGCCCCCAACTCAAACGGTCGGGGGCGTGTCTTATGCAGTTATTAAGCGCATTTAAGCTGCAATGATAAACTCTGGATCAGTATCA
>OIYP01000270.1_pt1 | contig 35678 bp, 31 predicted proteins | sample 1588261 | NCBI WGS metagenome assembly OIYP01 (sample SAMN03283293) | human gut metagenome | biome: human-associated habitat; material: feces | host: Homo sapiens | place: Peru | collected 2012
CTTTACCATAGACAGAGACATCAATGCAGCTATCAACTTAAGAGAAAAGATGAAAAAGACTTTAGTAGGTGGAGTTACCGCCGAATTTATGCGCGTGGATCCCCATCGTTTGCACGAAGATTTAGCAATAAATCAAGTAAAAGCGATGGCTTATGAAGCGTGAATTTAGTAAAAGGGTGAGTAAGCCTACAAAACTGTAGCTTATAAACTTTTTGTAGATCTAAAATAACGGCATTGAGAGGCTTAGTTACTCACAACCTAGGAAAAAATCGTTTTTACTTAGTTTTAAGTTTTAGCCAAAGCAAATTGTTTAATTTTTTTGTAATGCACTATAGTACATTAATTCGTATTCTTCTGCCGAATTTTTCCACTCGTACCGGCTGTGCATAGCATTATGGCGAATACGCTGTACTTCCTGTGGTTCTTGTAAAAAGAAAATTAGGACTCGTCTTAAACAGCTTAATAAGGCTCCAGGTTCTGGTTCATGGAAGATAAAACCAGTCGCATTTTCTTTATCATCATCGTAACAGACCACGGTGTCTTTTAACCCACCAACTGCGCGGACAATAGGTAAGGTGCCATAAGCTAAGCTATACATTTGATTGAGCCCACAGGGCTCAAAGATTGAAGGCATGAGGAAAAAATCAGCCCCGGCTTCAATTAGGTGCGCCAAGTTATTGTCATAGACGCTCTTAAAGACGAAGCGCTCAGGGTAATCTTCAGCGATAGCGCTGAGGTTCTTTTCAAGTTCCGGGTCCCCGGTCCCAATTAAGATTAGCTGGATGCGGTGTTGCAAGAAGTCTTTTAAGATAGGCAATAAAAGGTTGACGCCTTTTTGTGAGGTTAAACGACAAACCATGCCAAAAATGGGTACGTCACAGACTGGTAAGCTAGTTGTTTCCTGCAATAAACACTTACACAGGTACTTGTTTCCCATATGGTCGGCGGAAAAGTGAAAAGGAATGGTGTTATCCATTTTTGGATCCCAATCGGTGTAATCACAACCATTGACAATCCCACACAAATCATCAGCTCTGGCCATATAGTTTTGAGCCATGCCATGACCACCTAAGAAGGTGGTTAATTCTTCGGCATAACTTGGACTTACAGCGTTAATTTTGTCGGCGTAGAAGACGCCACACTTTAAGAAATTTAAATTGGCGTAGCCATGGGTAATGCTATCGTTATTCGTGCGGGCAAGCTCTGGTAACATCCATAATTGCCCGCGGTCAAATATCCCTTGGAAAGCCCCATTGTGCACGGTGAGTACAGATTTGGTGCCGGCAAAAAATGGTGAGGAACCATAGCGAAGTTTTAATAGCATTGGGGTTAAAGCCGTATGCCAATCGTTACAGTGCACAATATCAGGTTTGAAGTTAAATTGTTCCACTGTTTGCAAACACGCAGCACAAAAGAATGCAAAACGTTCACCATTATCAGGGTAAGCCACGTTATTTTCGGCATAAAGGTTATTACGCCCAAAATAGTACTCATGTTCTATGAGCCACACGGTAATAGTGTTATTTAATCGTCCTTCTCTGACTTTATAGGCGATACTAGTGCTGTTATGAGCGTTACTTAAGGAGAATTCTCCCACGACTGGTAATGAATTCCAATTCGGGATCTTGGCATAGCACGGCAACATAATGCGGATGTCATGCCCGCGGCGCGCAAGTTCTAAAGGCAGGGCCTTAGCTACATCTGCTAAGCCACCGGTCTTAATAAAATTGCACAGCTCTGAGGTCAGAAACAGTACCCGCATCTTTTAGAATCCTATTTTAGCGCCCTTAGGGACAACCACAATACCACCATCGGAAACCGTAAATAGATTGCGGTCTTGTTCTGGATCTTCACCTATTACGACTCCGGGCGCAATTTCGACATGTTTATCGATAATAGCGCGTCTAATCCGACAACCATCGCCGATTTTTACGTCGCCAAGCAGGACCGAGTCACAAATCTTGGTGCCACAATCCACTTCACAGTTAAAGCCTAAGATGCTATGGTCCACGGTAGCACCTTTAATACTGCTACCCGCTGAAATCATAGATTGGGAGATCTTAGTTTGATGGCTTTCGGTATCCAAAAAAGCAGCTGGAGGCAATGGCGGATAATAGGTGTGTAAAGCCCAAGAGGGATTGTACAGGTAGAATTTTGGCTTGTCAGCAATTAGATCCATATTGGTCTGCCAATAGGCATCAAGATTGCCCACATCGCGCCAATACGCTTCTGATTGTTCACCGCTTATATGGTTGGTGCTAAAGTCATAGACATAAACTTTTTCCCGGGGAAACATATCAGGGATAATATCGCGCCCAAAATCATGGGTTGAACTAATCGATTCGGCATCGCTATGGAGTTCACGGTATAGGGTTTGGGCTTCAAAAATATAGTTCCCCATGGACACTAAGGCATGTTCAGGATCGCCGGGGATGCATTTAGGGAATTTAGGCTTTTCTTCAAACCCAATCATCCGTCCCGTGGCATCTACTTCAATAACCCCAAAGGCGCGCGCTTCATTAATAGGCATTTTTAAAGCCGACACGGTAAGGGCGGCTTTTTTTTCGGTATGATAGTTGAGCATTTGCCGAATGTCCATTTTATAGACATGGTCGCTTCCGAAGATACAAACGTGCTCAGGGTTCCGGTTTTCAATAAAGCCTAGATTTTGGTAAATAGCGTCTGCAGTGCCGTCATACCATCTTTTGCCCATGCGCATTTGAGCTGGAATCGGGTCGATAAAACACCCTGGAATGCCACTAACAGCCCAGCCTTTTTTCATGTGCATAAAGAGGGATTGACTCTTAAATTGGGTAAGCACAAAGATACGGATAATATCGGAGTTGACGAAATTATTAAGCACAAAGTCAATGAGTCGGTAACTTCCGCCGAACGGTACTGCCGGTTTGCTTCTGGTTACAGTAAGCGGCTGCAATCTGGTGCCTTCGCCGCCGGCTAAAATCATGGCAATAACTCCTGACATTTCATACTCCTATATATGGTATATATGCGTTCGGTAATTTGATTATAACGCAATTTATGATGGCAGATTCGTTACTTAAAATACTTGGTTGTTAAAGTTTGACCAGAACAATATTTTAGAAATAAGGACTAGAGCTTCGAAATGTAAAAACGTACCCAACTAAGCTTGAAATGCTAGTAAGTTATGGCTTTAGGAACGGGGAGAATTAAGAAAATGATATGAAAAAAGGATAAGACAAAACGATGCAATAAAACGATGCGGTAAAACGATAAAGCGTAGAGAATGGGAGCCAATGATGGGGAAAAGGTGTAACTAAGTATATGGCTAAATCTTAACTTACGTAATTAAAAATTAACCTACGTATTAGGTGGTCATCTAAAATTTGACCACCAAAATTTATGCAAGTTTAAGGCTGAGTTTTCAAGCCTTAAGCTAAACGTAAAAGCACAAAAGCTTAAATTCTAACTCGAAAAGACCTTGGAATTATTAGGCCTTATCTTCGCCTGCGCGTTCATTTTTAGCCCATAGGATATCCGCTAACACGCAGTACTGAGCTAAGGTGATGTTTTCTGCTCGTAGGTTTAGAGCGAGCCCGGCTTCTTCTAGTTCACTATCGGTAAAGAGAGTGCCTAAGCTGTTATGGATAGTCTTACGGCGCTGATTAAAAGCTACTGCCAAAACCTGTTCTAAAAGGCGCACATCTTTAACTTTATGTGGCTTGTCCTGGTGTGGCACTAAGCGTACCACGGCGCTTGTAACCTTAGGAGCTGGTCTAAAAGCCCCTGGTTTTACTTCCATAATTGGGAGTACGCGACAATAGTATTGAGTGATTACACTAAGGCGCCCGTAGTCTTTGGTGTTTGGGGCGGCCGCAAGGCGTTCTACCACTTCTTTTTGTAGCATAAAGTGCATGTCGGAAATAGCTTCGCTACAAGCAAAAAGATGCAACATCAATGGAGTTGAGATGTTGTATGGCAGGTTCCCAAAGACGCGTAAAGGTCGCTTAGTTGCTAAAGTCGTAAAATCAAATTTTAAGGCGTCAGCTTCATGAATATCGAGCTTTGGGGCTAAGAATGGGTTATGGCGTAGACGTTCAGCCAAATCGCGGTCGAGTTCAATAACATGGAGCTTGTTTACTTTTTCACTTACCGGAGTAGTAAGAGCGGCTAAGCCAGGACCAATTTCGGCGATATTGTCGTCAGGCTTTGGGTTGATAGCACGGACAATTCCAGCGATAACATTTTGATCTTGCAAAAAGTTTTGGCCAAATCTTTTACGGGCGGTATGGCCCATGGTTACCTTATCGTTCATGCGAATTCCTTAGCGATCTAATCATATCTTCTGCGGTGTTAATGGCCACGTGTAGTGATCCGGTGTCAGCAATGCCTTTGCCGGCTAAATCAAGTGCGGTTCCGTGGTCGACACTAGTGCGAATAAACGGCAAGCCTAAAGTGATGTTTACCGCCTTCCCAAAGCCCTTGTATTTAAGAACTGGTAAGCCTTGGTCATGGTACATAGCTAAAATGGCGTCGGCTTTATCCATGTATTGAGGCTGAAAGATAGTATCGGCTGGGAATGGGCCATAAAGGTCGATGCCGGTCTTTCTTAACTTTTCTAAAGTTGGGATGATAACGTCGAGTTCTTCATGCCCTAAATGCCCGCCTTCACCGGCATGTGGATTGAGTCCGGTGACATAGATCTGTGGTTTAGATAAGCCAAATTTAGTCTGTAAATCATGGTGTAAAATCGTAATGATTTTAGTTAATAAGGCTGGGGTGATCGCGTCTGCAATGTCGCGTAGAGGTAAATGAGTAGTTGCTAAAGCCACTCTTAAACCTTCGGTGGCTAACATCATGACTACTTCATCAGCTCCGGCTAATTCCTGGAAAAACTCAGTATGGCCACTAAAAGGTACCCCGGCTTCGTTGATAATACCCTTATGCACAGGGGCGGTTACGAGAGCCGCAAATTCACCATCTAAACAGCCACGGGCAGCTCGTTCCAAGGTTTCTAGAACGTAGGCTGAGTTTTCTGCGTTTAAAACCCCAGGGGTCACGGCAGCTCTAAGCTTACATGGTAAATAGGTAATAGTTCCTTGGCGATGCGGAGTTGGAGCCTTGGTTTTATCATAGGCGATAAGTTCAATGTCATTACGGCCTAGGATTCTCATGTACTCGCGTAAGAGTTCAGGGTCGGCCACGGCGACAAGCTCATCTCTAAAATCAGCATCAGCTAGTGACAAAATCAATTCCGGACCGATACCTGCAGGTTCTCCGGGGGTTAAAACGATTCGTTGGGTCATGGTTATTTAAGTCCGTAAATTTTAACGAAAGCGCTGTCGCGTAATTCTTGTTCCCACTTTTCACTTTCTACCCGATAATTACGGTTAAAGATGATTTCGCGGGCTTTTACTTTGTAGGCTTCAAGTGAGTCGGTATCAACCTTGCGGTTTTCAACAACTGCAATATGCCAACCATAGCTACTCTTAAAAGGTGCACTTATTTGACCGACTTTAAGAGAGGCAATGGCATTTCTAAAGCCAGGGTCAAACGCTTCAGGATTGATCCAATCCATAAACCCACCATTAGCAGCGGTGATTGGGTCTTCAGAAAAACGGCTGGCCAAATCACTAAACTTAGCATCGCCGTTTTCAATTTCTGCACGGAAGGAATTGAGTTTGGCTTTAGCTTTGTCGTCATCAAAAATAATGCTAGTTTTAATGAGGATGTGTCTTAGCTGCACTTGTTCAACTGGTTCTGGTTTTAAAGCTTTGCGTTCATAGACTTTGATAAGCATAAAGCCAAACTTTGATTTAATAGGGCCAATAACCGCACCGGGTTCTGCATTTACCACCCCGCTTGCAATTTGTTCAGGCATTTCTTCTGCTGGTAAAGTCCCCATGTCACCGCCTCTTAGGGCATTGTTACCTTCGGAGTATCTTTTGGCCGCTTCCGCAAAGCTTAAACCATGTTCAAGCTCCTTTTGTACTTGGCGAATACGGCGTGAAGCAGTGTCTTCTTGAGCTGGGGTTGGGTTGTCAGGTAAACGGACCACGATATTGGCAATATGATAACCATAACGCCCTTGGTTTTGTTCTTTTAGAGCTAGAGCTAATTGTTCTACTTCTTGATCAGAGATAGTGATACGAGATCTAATTTGTGAACGCTTTACTTCGTTGGCAATAATTTCATTGCGAATTTCATTGCGCACTTGTTCTTCATTTAGACCTTCACGCCGCGCTTTTTCTAGTAATTCGTTCATCCCACCTGTATCCTGGGTGTAACGATTTAAGTAACGGTCGATATCTGCATCACTAATGACGAAGCCTTTTTTTTCGGCTAGTTGAGAGATAAGGGAACTTATGATCATATGTTCAAGGATCTTCTTAGCGATTATATGATCATCAGGCAAAGCTGCGTGCTGAGCTTGAGCATTCTTTTTGTAACGAGCCACATTAGCTTTAAGTTCGCTAGCTAGGATAATATTGTTATCAGCTACGGCTACAGCATAATCTAGTTCACGTTCAGCCGCCAAGCTTGGGGTAACAAATGCATTAGCACCAAGAATGGTAGAGATTAAGGTAATTTTTAATAAATTTTTAATCATATTCACTATTCCTTTGGGGGATTAGGCCTCAGGTTCAAGGTTAAAAGTAGTGGCTAACATAATCACACTACGAGACCACCTTGTGGGAGATATTGTGGAAAAAGTTATCAACAGCAAGTAACTTAAAACACTTGCTGTACAGCTATAAATTGTTAAATTTTTAAGTTGTTGGGTGACACCACATTTATTCAGAAAGGTTAACAGTATTTGAGACTGGAAGTAAGTGGGTAGACTTACTAAAGTCTGAAGCAATGCCAACGCTAGTTAAGCCCTTGAATTCAAAGAATATCCCGTAAGTGGTTTCTTCTCTTGATTTCATGGTGATGTTGTTTGGTTTATTGTAGCGTTCAATCTGGAACCCAATGTTGTAACAACATGATTCATATTTAATTGCAACTTTTTGGTCAATGTTGCGGCTTTGTTCTAAGTCATAGTACATAGCAGCAATTGCTTTCACATCTTCGCCTAGTGGGAATGCAAAAGCCCCACCTAATTGTTTAAGGTCGATGATTTTATGCAATAAGGTTCGGTTACCATCACGAGTATAGCGATAGCCAAACTGCCCAGACCACTTGTCGTAATTCATATTAACCTGCGAATTCCAGCTGGTGGTTTCTTTTTCTCGGGTGTTATAAATAATGTCTCCATGGATAGAAGTGCTATCAAACACGCTAAAGTTGATACTGCCTGCAATCGGGGTGCGAGGGTAAGTGCTAGTTTGGTCGTTAGGACGCAATTTAACGCGCTTTTTGATGAAGTCGTAGCCTTGACCAATGCTCATGCGGAGGCGTTCGCGGTAATCGTTGTCGTAGAACTTATACGACAAGCCATAAGCTAAACGATTACTATCGCTAATGCGGTCAATACCGGCATATTGGCTGTAATTAAAGATTGAAGTATAGTCATAGAGACGGTCTGTTGTGTCGTATAAACCAATGCTATCTTGGTTGCGATACGGAATATAGATATATTTAAATTCTGGAATTAAAGCTGAAGTAAAGCCGTTTTCATGACGGTTTTCTAAGCGCATGCGCCCGTAAAGTTCACCTGAATATAAAGTGCGGTCAACTTTTTCTTTCATCATGGTTCTAGTAAAGCCTTGGTTTTGCACTAGGGAGCTTGATACATCAGGAATATCTTGTTTATAGTAAGTATAAAACAAGCGCCCAGTCGCCATTAAAGATAAACCCTCGAGGTTGACGATAGGTACTTCAACTTCTGGCTGAAAGTGATAACGTTGGCCCCGGTACCCATACTGACGCTCGCTACTTGTAAGGTAGAAGTTAGACAAATTAGTATTTACCCGATAGGTAAAGTAATTTGGGACCGTGTTGTGGTAATTCAACGCTACTTCAGGCAATAGTCTAAATGGAGCAAGTCTAACAGTCCCTTCAGGAATTAAGGATTGGTAGTATTGCGTCCGCACTGAGCTTTCAAAGTGATCGGCGTTGTAGCTAAGTTTCATCATTTGTGAAAGCTGATTGTCGGTGATTTCCATTGGTTCATAGTCGTTGACGTAATTATAGTCACGAGACTTGGTACGGCTATAGTCAATATCAAGACCAATACCGGTGTTACCAAGGTTAGAATGGTGTTTAATGTTTAAGAACCAACGGGTAGCGTCATCATCTGGAGTATCATATTTTTGCCCATCAGTGTCGGCATTAGCTCGTTTATCATGGTTGATAAATTCGCCATAAATGCTCCCTTGAGTACCTAAAAATGGTAAATAGCGGAATTCATTTTTAAATAGAACCCCACGGTGCTGGAGGTAGCGTGGACTAAAAGTAAAGTCGTAATTTGGAGCGATATTCCAGTAAATAGGGAGTTCAAATTCTAAGCCGTCACCATCGCTGTAGGCTAAACCTGGGTATAAAATACCTGATTTACGTTCGTTCTTAACCGGGAAGTTGATGTACGGAAAATAAAATACTGGGACATCGTAAAACCAAAAAGTTGTATTGTAAGCCTCCCCAAAGACTTCATTTTGGTCAATATTGAGGGTACTTGCACTTACAGTCCAAGCTTCACCGTTTTCAGGACAAGTGGTAGCAGAAGCATGGCGGAGGGCAATGGTTTTATTGTTTGAATCAAGATTAGCCTGCACTGCTTCCCCTCGGACTAAAGATCCGTTGATATGATAGGTGGCGTTATGCAAAACAGTTTCGTTGGTTTTAAGGTTAGTGCTTAAACTATCCTGTGATTTTACCGTGATTTCGCCATCGTCATAGAAAATATCGCCAACGGCAGTAAGCTCCTGGGTTTCTTGGTTAAATGTTGTTTCGTCAGCCTTTAAGGTCCGGTGGCCTTGGATTACTTCAACATTACCACTGTAATTAATATCATTTTTTAAATTAGCTTCTACTTGGTCTGCGGTTACAGATACAGGGGTGTAGTCTACAGAAAAGTCTTTAGCCGGCTTGCGGTATTTAGGAATGTCTGCATAGCATCTTTTATCGTAGTTGGAAGCTGGGACCGGTGGGGTGCCTGCTACTGCTGAGGCGGCTAGGGCCAAGGCACAGGATAAAGTGGTCAAGCGTAAAACAGCAACTTTGGAAGAGTGTTTTGGCATGCTTAAAATCTTATTGCTAGACAATTGAAAAACCTTTGATGTAGAGCTTTAGTTTTTGAGGTAAGAGCTAATTTAACTTGTATCGTAATTATAGTAAAAACCGCTGTTTTTTGCATTACTCTATGTCCTTTGAGTAAGGTAGATGCGTAAAAGTTCACAGGGAAAAAGCGCTAGGGCCCCAAACATGAAAATATTTTGTTATCTTTCATAAGAGCGAAGCCTAAAGCTGTTTCTACTTGGGGCTTAATTCATCGCTAAAGAAGTAAATTTTTAAAGGCTAAAGGATAAGCCAAAGGGCCAAGAAAAAGTACCTAGCTAAATGTACCTAGGAAAAACCCAAAAGTACATAGCGAAGGTACAAGGCATTTTAGTAGGCTTAAGTAATTTTTAGAACCTAAGCTTTAGCCTATAAAAAACATGAGGAGTTCGTCGGTCTCAGGTTATTAGAAGGTTGCGGTTTTAAGGTTAATCTTCGTTTTTGTGGTCGGCTTCAGCTGCTTCTCTAAAGGCGGCCAAAACTTCTTCTTTTTCCATATCCTCAGGGGTAAGTGGGGTGCTGATAGCATTGCGTCCAGTAACCCAATCACCAAAATCTAGAGTTTTACATCTTTCAGAACAAAATGGACGGAATGGATTATCTTTAGTCCAAGCAACTTCTTTACCACATGATGGGCATTTAACGATGGTGGTCATTGTTTTTTTTCCTTAAGCGAGGCTAGTTGTAAAAAATCTTGGTGTAAGGCATGGATTTTTTGCGCCATGTCTTGAGGTTGAGGAAAGTTTGATTCTAAGACTATATTGCTGTGGGCGTTTTTATAGCTTCGCGGGAGCTGGGATTTGATAATAGCTTCGGCAATAGCGCGAGAGGAACCATCACGAGCACAAACTCTTTGAATCTGTGTTTCTTCATCAATATCCATGCATAAGATAAAGTCAGGTATCCTTTCGAGCTTATTTTCAAATAAAAGCGGAGCGGCGAGCACAGTGTAGCACCCGGTAGCCGTTTTAAGTTTTTGCAAGATATTTTCTTTAATAAGTGGATGCAAAAGCTGATTTAAAAACTGCTTTTCCGCTTCATTAAAAAAGATGATATCCCGCAATGCCCGGCGGTTAAGGGTACCATCGGAGTTTAAAATTTTCGTTCCAAAGTGCGCTTTTATAGCTTCAAGTCCAGGGGTTTTAGGAGCAACAACTTCTCGAGCCGAGATGTCGGCATCAACTACGGTACAACCTAGTTCGGCAAAGATAGCACTAGCGGTAGTTTTGCCACAGCAAATGCCTCCTGTTAGGCCTAAAATCCACTTAGAACCAATAAGTTCGGGGTTATAAATGTTAGGTTTAGGTTCTATAGCCATAAACTTAGTCGGTTCTCCTTTAGTTGTGATGGACAAAAATGGCGGTTTAATACCCCATGATGAGGTTTAAATACCAAGAGTTAATTTCGTTACCATAAAGAAGGACGATAAAACCAGCTGTAGCGATATATGGACCAAATGGAATCGGACGAGAACCACGTTTATAAGTACAAAGTAAATAGATTCCACCAATGACTGCTCCAGCTAAAGCTGAGGTAAAAATAATTGCGGGGAGCATTTTGATCCCAAGCCAAGCGCCTAAGCAAGCGGTTAGTTTAAAGTCACCATAGCCCATGCCTTCTTTACCGGTTAAGAGTTTAAAACCCCAATAAATACCCCAAAGAATTAAATAGCCGGTAGCGGCGCCTAATACGGCTAGATCGAGGCTGACAAAAACGTCTTGCCAGTTAAAAAGTAAACCAAGCCAAAGTAAAGGGTAAATAATCTCATCGGGAATGAGCATTTTATCAAAGTCTATGCCGGCAATGGCAATTAAGCCCCAAGTGAGCACGATAGCGCCAGCGCCTGCGGCGGTAGGGCCAAATTTCCAAGCGACAATAAAAGTCATAAGCCCAGTAAAAGCTTCTACTAGCGGATATCTAAGAGAAATGGGTTGTCCACAGCCACTACATTTACCGCGTAGAAAAATATAGCTTAAGACCGGAATGTTTTCCCAAGCGGTAATCTTATGACCGCAGTTAGGACAATGAGAACGCGGCACCATTAAATTAAAACGTTCGCGCTTAGGTAATGGTTGTTCAGGATGAAAATATTCTTGGAATTCGTCTTTAAAGTTGTTTTCCATCATTACCGGTAAACGGTAGATTACTACGTTTAAAAAACTACCAACTAAAAGGCCGAGAATAACGACGTAGATGTAGAAAACAGTGGGGTACGCCTGCATCATGGTTAGCAGATCGTGAAGGTATTGCATGGTAAATCCTTTTATCCAGACTGTGAAGAAGGGTTGATATTAAGGTTAGCGAGAGTTATAGCTCTAGTATTCTATACTTTTTGGGGACGCTTTAAAATAAAAAGGCTTCACCATATCTTGATAAGGTGAAGCCTCGTATCACTTTGAATTATTAGTGAATAACGCTACCCATAGAGAAGATTGGGAGGTACATAGCGATAACGAGACCGCCGATTACCACACCCAAAAATACCATGATGACCGGTTCGAGTAATGAGGACAACCCGTCAACCGCATCGTCCACTTCTTGTTGGTAAATACCAGCTACCTTGTTAAGCATAGCATCAAGAGAACCTGCTTCTTCACCAATCATTACCATCTGGTTCATCATAGGTGGGAACATCATAGTGGAACGCATAGCAGTGTTAAGTGGCATCCCAGTCATTACGTCCTGGCGGATATCGAGAATGGCATTAGTAAATTGCGCATTACCAGCAGCCCCAGAGGCGGAAACCAAAGAGTCGACTAACGGAATACCAGCGGCAAAGGTAGTAGCTAAGGTTGAAGCAAAACGTGCCATACAGCCTTTTTCCAAAATCTTGCCCACGGCTGGAATGCGAAGCAAGCAAGCATCGGCGTAATTGTGGAAGCCTTCGTGGCGCTTGTAAGCCATGATCATACCGGCAATCCCACCAAAGATGATAGGGAAAATTACAAACCACCAATTTTGGAGCCAACGTGATAGAGCAACGACCATTTGGGTGAAGGCAGGGAGTTCGGCCCCGAAGCTACTAAAGATCGCTTCGAACTGAGGTACTACGTATAAAAGCAAAATAGCGGTAACACCGGCAGCAATGAGCACCACGATAGTCGGATACATCAAAGCCTTTTTAATCTTTGATTTAAGAGCTTCGTTCTTTTCGCGATAGGTTGCAATCTGGTCATAAATCTTTTCGAGAGCACCAGAAACTTCACCGGCACCTACAAGGTCGCAATATAGTTTATCGAAGTACTTAGGGTGCTTTCTTAAAGCCATATTAAATGGAGTACCTGCTGATACGTCTTCGCAGATATCAGAGAGCAACATACGCATCTTGAGCTTATCATGGCTTTGCGCTAAGAGTTCAATGGATTGAACCAATGGTACCCCAGCTGAAAGCATGGTAGAAATCTGTCGTGAAAGGGTGGCAATATCTACAGGCTTGATAGTAGGACCATCGCCAAGGATAGTTTTGTATTCCTTGACGTTCATGACAGTTATATTTTGCTTACGGAGCTCGCTTTTGAGAACTTCCGGGCTACGGCAACACATATAACCGGAAAGCTTCTTGCCCTTACGGTTTTTACCCTGCCATTTAAAGTTTATAAAGTCTTTTTTTGATTTTGCTGGCATAATCTGTTCCTTGATATTAGCCCGATGTTACACGAAGGATTTCAGAGATACTGGTTACTCCTTGTGCCACCTTTTTCCATCCCGATTTTCTTAAGGGAACCATGCCCTCTTGCTCTGCTAAAGCGGCAATTTGCAATGAATTGCCACCTTCCATGATGAGCTGAGAGAGTGAATCTGACATTTTGAATATTTCGTAAACGCCGACACGTCCTTTGTAGCCACCAGAACAAGCTGGGCAGCCTGCTGTGTTAGCTTTATAGATTGGTGCTCCCGGATCAATCTGTTCAGTATAGCCTAAATTGACTAATTCATGCTCAGGCGTGTCGTCAAGAATTTTACATTTGTCACACAACCGTCTAGCCAAACGCTGAGCCATAATAAGAGTCACAGATGATGCGATATTAAATGCCGGAACCCCCATGTTGAGCAGACGGGTAAGGGTTTCTGGCGCAGAGTTAGTATGCAAGGTTGAAAGCACTAAGTGACCTGTTTGAGCTGCTTTAATGGCGATTTCAGCAGTTTCAAGGTCACGAATTTCCCCTACCATGATGACATCCGGATCCTGACGGAGGAAGGCTCTTAACGCACTAGCAAAGTTAAGCCCTGCTTTATTATTAATTTGTACCTGGTTAATCCCTTCAAGGTTAATTTCAACAGGGTCCTCCGCGGTAGATACGTTGCGTTCTACCTGGTTTAAGATACGTAAGCCGGTATATAGGGACACGGTCTTACCGGAACCTGTTGGCCCAGTTACAAGAATCAAGCCTTGGGGCTTATTTAAAGCGCCGAGGTATTTTTCCTTTTGTTCTGGTTCATAACCTAGTTTATCGATATCAAGCTTAGCGGCTGAGGAATCGAGGATACGCATTACAATCTTTTCACCCCATAGAGTTGGTAGGGTGTTCACACGCATATCGATGGTTTTGCCACTAGCGAGGGTGAATTTTATACGACCGTCCTGTGGAACACGGCGTTCTGCGATATCAAGGTGTGAAATAACCTTGATACGTGCTGCAAGTTTTGGGGCGTAGGAAATAGGAATTTCCTGTGCTTCGCCACTACTTTTATGGAGTTTTTGTTCATGCAAAATACCGTCGATACGAAAACGTACGCGATATTTCTTTTCGTACGGTTCGAAGTGAAGGTCAGATGCGCCTTGCTTTACCGCTGAGTTTAAAAAGCCGTTGATAATACGAACTACCGGAGCATTATTGTCAGTGTCATCTGCTAATGGGTCGTCATCATCATCAGCGCCAGAAGCATCGGCATCTAAGTCGACACTGACATCTTCGTCACCATAGTCTACTTTGTCGAATACTTCGGAGGCAGAGCCAAATAGGGTAGTAATAGCCTTAGTAAGTTTAACTTCATCAGCGATACAAAAATCGGTAAACCCGCAGATGCTCCCAAAGCGATCGAGAATTTCGTTGTTAGTTGGGTCAGAAACTGCAATGTAGACAACGCCACCTTTCTTTTCATAAGGAAGGGCGTGGTACTGTTTGATAAGACGAATGCAGTCTTTGTTTTCATAAAGAGCTTTATTAGCGTTTTTGAGGTCTTCTAGGTTGTCGATATCAATGTCACGAAATTGCCAACCGTACATTTTGTACTTATTTACGATACGCGTTTGGGCGGTAAACGAATCAACGATCCCTTTTTCCACGAGATAAGAGAGCATTGGTTTATTCTCAGCTGTCGCGGCCTTAACTAGGTTTTCGCGTTCGCTTTCTAGAATACCAAGCGTATCAAATAATTCCGTATTGTCGTGCATGGATGACTCCAAAACTCCTTATAAAAAAACTCCAACTTGATTATAAACACAAAATGTTATAATCAATTTATAAATCGTTTAAAAAAAAGTTACATTGTGACCTGCATAAAATATTGTGATTAGGCTCGAGGATTTTTGCTGTTGTATACATCATGCAGGTGTTTTGTGGCGACATGGGTGTATATCTCTGTCGTATTCATGCTGGTGTGGCCTAGTAAAATCTGAACTGTGTGCAAATCGGCTCCGTTATTTAGTAAGTGGGTCGCAAATGCGTGTCTAAAGGTGTGAGCCGAAGGCAACTTTGATAAACCAGCAGCGGAAGCGTATTTGCGAATAGCTCGGTAAAGTTGTTGGCGGTTTAAAGGCCGTCCTTTAGCATAATCTTGGAATAAGTAGCCATTAGGAAAACCGAGTTTTAAATCACGCACTTTGGCGATGTATCTTTCGAGCATATTAGCTGCTACAGGGGCAATAGGGACCACTCGCTCTTTATCACCTTTACCAATTACTCTTATTAGCTTGGTTTCGAAATTTACATTATTAAATTTTAAACTAAGAAGTTCTGATGAACGTAATCCTGAAGCGTAAAGAATAAGGATCATGACTTTTTCACAAAATTCTCGAATCTCATTTTCGTTAGCCATATTGAGAATTACCTGAATCAATGGTTCAGCAATAACTTTAGGTAGACTTTTGCCTATTTTGGGATGTGCAATGTTCTCAGTGGGGTCGTCGGTACGGATATGCTCAATTTGCTGAAATTTGACAAACGATTTAATAATGCTCAGCGCTAAAGCCATGGAACGAGGCTTGTAGTTCTTTTTATCCATTAGATATGACAAATATTCGTGAACTATAGGTTCTTTAAAAGAAGCGGCGTCAATGCCCTTTTGAGCTAGGTAGGTTAGGAATAAACTTGCTTGTGAACAGTATTGATTGACAGTTTCAAGAGAAAGATTTTTTTCCCCATAAATGTAGCTTCTATAGTCATCAATTGTGGCGTTGATATTTGAACTAGTTGTCATGGTCATAGTCCTTACTAAATGATTTTAGACATTTAGTGTTGCTTGTAGTTTGTTATTTATTTTTGTGTATCTGTGTATTTGTGTTTCTGTGTTTTGTGTATTTATTAAGTTGTTTTGCTAAAGAACTTTTTAGCAATTTAATGACGGGTGGTAACGTCATTTAACTTTAGGTTTGAGTTTAACTGTTTCTATTATAGTGGCTTTAATCTAGGTTAGCGGTGTTCTTAAGATACAAAATGTTTGTTTTGTGCTAATGAACGATTTGCGGATGGTTGGATTTTGATTTTAATGCGTGTTATGGGCTTTTTGGGGGCGAGTGTTTTTGATAATTTTACTGAGTTTAGTTTATTGTTGATAGGTTGATAGATTGGTTTTAAATTTAGGAATAGAGGGGTAGGTTGAAGTTTAGTGAGGTGTTAGGTTAAGTTAGTTAGGGTGTTAGGTTAAGTTAAGTAGGGTGTTAGGTTAAGTTAAGCAGGGTGAGAGCCGAGAGGTTGTGAATATAATGCGCAGGTTTTTTAGGAAGCGCCAGGTAATCAAAATAGCTGTAAATAAAAAGCCCGTTATAAAACGGGCTTTGGGGAATCACTTAACGAGTAAGTAAATTACTTACCTGCTTCCTTAACATAGGTAGCTGGGTTTTCTGGATCAGTTACGTCGAAATAGAAGTCGTAAAGACCATCTGCTGGAGGAGTAACCTTAACTTCTTCGAATACAGACTTAGGGTTAAGAACGATTGGAGCGCCACCCCATTCAAATACACCAGGCTGATCCTTGTAACCAAAGTTGGTGCCTGAAGTCCAAGCAGCGTCAGCGAACTTGAACTTGTATGGAGCCCAGTCAACCTTAAGGTCAACGTTCTTAACTACATAAAGACCATCAGAAACCTTCTGGATTAAGTACTGTGACTGAGCATTCCAGTCGTTCATTTCACCACGGAGATAAATCTTGGTACCAAATACGTCAGCACCACCTTCAGAAGTAGCACCACCAGCTGATGCGCCATCAGAAGCACAGCCAGTAAGAGCTAAAGTACCTGCTGCAATTGCAGCGCAGAGAAGCTTCTTTAACATTGAACTAGTCCTTTTTTAATGATAATTAGAAAGAAATTTTGTGTGAGTCAGAGAAAGCTTAGAAATAAACTAGCAATCTCGCTCAAGTGGATATAGTATACATGTGTGAGAACGGTTGCAATGCGCTTAACATCACATTATTTAAATAAAATAGTATTTGTTTTCAAATTATGCTGAAGGAAGTGAATTTTGTAGCATAAATGTTCATTTGTTTTGGGTGGATGCAAGTGTACTTAGCAAAAGAAGAGTGATTTTGCTTTGGATTTTTTATGAATTACTAGAACTCAACTTTTTAAGTTTAAAGCTTTAGAAGCAATTGTTGATTCTAGGGGGCAAAATTTAAAGCTTAAGAAATGTCCAAAGCTTTATGTTGCTAGGTAGTGAAAAATACTGTGGGATTACTTAAGTTTATGGCGAAGCTACAAACATAGTGGTGCATAAATGGCGTAAAAATAAAGAGAATCTAGTTTGCTAGATTCTCTTTATGAGTATGATTGGGAATGACAAGAAAGTCATTCTTAGCTTTTAGCTAATCAAAATTACTTAGCGTATACAGGGAACTTGTGGCAAAGAGCTACGATCTTTTCCTGAACAGACTTTTCAACATCAGCGTTGCCGATATTATCAAGTACGTCACACATAAGTGAAGCTAATTCAGCAACGTCTTGTTCCTTAAGACCACGACGAGTTACCGCAGGAGTACCAATACGAAGGCCTGAAGTAATAAATGGAGAACGTGGGTCGTTAGGAACTGAGTTCTTGTTTACGGTAATGTTAGCACGACCTAAAGCTTCATCAGCATCCTTACCAGAGAAAGGCTTATCGATAAGGTCTACGAGGAAGAGGTGGTCATCAGTACCGCCAGAAACAATCTTGTAACCACGGTCTAAGAATACCTTAACCATTGCCTTAGCGTTCTTAAGGATCTGAGCTTGGTATTCCTTGTAAGCAGGTTCCATTGCTTCCTTAAATGCAATTGCCTTAGCTGCAATTACGTGCATAAGAGGACCGCCTTGTGAACCTGGGAAAATAGCTGAGTTGAGCTTCTTGTAGATAGCTTCGTCGCCACATGAAGAAAGGATTAAACCACCACGTGGGCCACCTAAGGTCTTGTGAGTAGTTGAAGTTACAACATGAGCAAATGGAAGTGGGTTAGGGTAGAGGCCAGCTGCTACGAGACCAGCTACGTGAGCCATGTCAACGAAGAGGTATGCACCAACTTCATCAGCGATTTCACGCATCTTCTTCCAATCAACGATGCCACTGTAAGCTGAGAAGCCTGCAACGATCATCTTTGGCTGGCATTCTTTAGCTAAACGAAGTACTTCTTCGTAATCGATCTTACCGTCAGCATCTACACCGTACTGAACTGAGTTATAGATCTTGCCAGAGAAGCTAACCTTAGCCCCGTGGGTAAGGTGGCCACCGTGAGCAAGGCTCATACCCATAACGGTATCACCTGGCTGAACGAGAGCCATGTACACAGCAGCGTTAGCTTGAGAACCTGAGTGTGGTTGAACGTTAGCGTAGTCAGCGTTGAATAATTGCTTTGCACGTTCGATGGCAAGAGTTTCAACCTTGTCAACAAATTCACAGCCACCGTAGTAACGCTTCCCTGGGTAACCTTCAGCGTACTTATTGGTAAGCTGAGAGCCCTGGGCTTCCATTACACACTTGCTAACATAGTTTTCAGAAGCGATAAGTTCAATGTGATCTTCCTGACGGTGATTTTCAGCGTCGATAGCGGACCAAAGTTCTGCATCATAGGAAGCGATGTTCTTTGCCTGATTAAGCATTTGATTCTCCACACCTGTATTTGGCAACAATGAAGTGCAGATAGCACTTCTCTCATAGGGGGTATTTTACCTTTTTTGTGACTGAAATAACAAGAGCATGAAGAAATTTGTTATACAGAATTGACTATACATAGGTGGAATTTATGACGGGTTTTAAAGAAAATTTATGATTGGTAAGCTTATGGAAATGTTTGGTTTTAAAAGAATCAATTGGGCAAGGAATGGTCCAAGTTATGTCGATAATGTCGATAGAGAAGGAGGATTTTTTTTAGGCTGATATTAATGATCGTAATCGCAATCATCGGTATTCTTGCTGCTATCGCTCTTCCTGCTTACTCTTCTTACATGAAAAAGGCTAAGTTTACTGAAGTTTTCAACGTTGTTGAATCAGTTAAAACTCCAATTTCTCTTTGTATTCAAGAATATGGAATTACCGATGTTGCAACCCATTGTACAAATGGTAAAGATGGTTTTGGTTGGGCAATTAAGCCTGCCGCAGACTACAAGACTAAATATGTTGACACAGTTGCTGTTACTGCCAAAAATGCATCTAATGCAGGCACAGCTACAAATGGATTAATTACAATTACAGCTACCCCATCTGCAGAACTTGGTGGTGCTAATGCTACATTGGTTCTCAAGGGGGATTGGACTGTAGCAGGACAAATGAATTGGAGAGTAGATTCTTCTTCTACTTGTGATGATGCAGAATTATGTAAAGTTGATGCTCCAGCTCAAAATCCAAGTCAAGGTTCTTAATATAGCATTTAATGCAATGTAATTACATTTTTAATATGGATTAAATATCCGCATTGTTTTCGAGAGGTTAATCTTTTAAAAACCCGCGTTATACAACAACCCCAGTAAGTTGAACAAACCTACTGGGGTTATTTTAAATATAAGAGTTAATTGACCCAAACTATTACGTGATACCCTAACGTATTTGGGCGATTAATAAATCTTTAACTTCCTTAGCTACCAGATTTAGTAGTAGTAAGCTTTTTGCTAAAGCAAAGATCTGCTGCTATACAGGTGGCAGTATCTGATGTTTCCCAGTTTAATGCACTTGCATTTCCATCAGTAGCACCTTGTTTTGCTGGACTTGGTTTCAAAATGTAAGTAAATGCACTTTTACCACCTTGTGAAATATTTTTAGAAGTAATTGTAATTACACCATCCACCACTGTAGCGGTATCTACGTATTCTGAACCAATGGTCGCAACAGCAGTTTTTAAATTCCAACCAAAACCACTAGTAGTAGCTCCAGCTGAATCGCAGTTAGTAAGAGCACCTAGATCGTTATAACAAAGTTCAACTTGTTGCTTAAGATCGCCAGCTGCAGTTACAACTTCAGTGAACTTAGCTTTGTTCATGTACTTAGAGTAAGCAGGAAGAGCGATAGCAGCAAGAATACCAATGATTGCGATTACGATCATTAATTCGATAAGGGTAAAACCTTTAGAATTTCTCATATTTGTAGTCCTTTACTTGATTAAACAAGTCCTTTTGTTAAAAAATAGAAACCGGAAAACTATCCAGTTCCCGTCTGAAAGTGATTTTATTGTAGGCACTATTTGTAAAAAAAAACAGCAAAAATAACGATATATTTTTAAAAAATTGATCTGCTTATCAAAAAATATATTATTACGTATTAGTACACACCCAATATTGTAAGGAATATTCCAGATGACCCCATTTTTGACATTAGCTTTTAGTTCTTCGAGTGAAATGCATGCAACCCTAGAATTGCTAAAGAATAAGGTAACGAACATAAATAAGTGCCTTTTTGGGATTACTAAAGAAAACGGGCTAAATATCTACGACAATGCGACAGGTTCTAATCTCTCAATTCCTAGTAAAACCTCAAAAGATATAGAAAGCTTGGATTTAAATGTTTTGGATATTTCCGATTCTCATAAAAACGATAACATATTGATAATACAAAACATTTCTTCCATTTCTAAGATTAACCCTCCTAAAGAAACACGCGCCTATTCGTGGGGCGCTTCTGTTCTTGAAACAGACCACTATAAATCTGTTAGCACTTGGTCAACGGAAAGTATCACTAATGTAAAGAAAGCCCATAACAACCAATGGGCTGTCACTCAAAGTAATGTTAAAAAAAATTATTTAGGTAATCCTAATTGTTTCAATAGTTTCCAGGGTAAACAGATTGGAGAATTAGTTTATATTTATTCCAAAAGCTCGGATTTTAGCCATTCAAAATCCACAACCATCCCAAGACATTTACCGACGCCAACATCTAACCCAAGTTGTAACAATCACCTCGCGATTACCTCATCAACAGAAAATTCTTTATCGAGTAGTTCAAAAAATCTGTCGGCAGGCAAAAACGAAAAAGACAAGCAATTAACCGTTGGTAGCAACAATATAGATAACAAATTCACTGATAGCCCTCAGCAAATGACGTTTAGTGACGTTCTAAACTTATACATAAATGCCAAAAGGTTATCTCCTCGCACTAAAAAACTTTATATTCAGGCGGTTAACAAGGTTTTTAGCCATGATGCTAATACGTTACTTTCCGAAATCAATTGGATGCAAAAAAAGAAAGATATCTTTTTATTTGATGAAGATAAATCAAACATTAAACGCAGTACATTTACGCTGTATGTAAATTGCCTTAAAGCACTCACCAAATGGGCTTATAACCGTGACTTTATTAGCAAAAACTATTTAGCTAATTACTGCGTTGAGAATTCACCTAACGCTCCTAAAAGCCATCGCAATGCTTTAGAGTGTGAAAACTTTTCTAGCAACACGGAAGCCATTCAAAAACATCGAACCTTTTTGCAAGCCCTTATTCGCTATTTAAATAAGAAGGGGAAAGAAGAACACATCACGCTCTGGTTGATTCATGCCGTATTGTGCACTAGGCGCTCAGAGACTATTCGAGTTATTAAACAATTTAAAAAGGGCAACAAGTCAGTTATCGTAAAAACCAAATGTTACGAAAATTTTAAAATCCCTATTATCCCGGAAGTTGCAGAGCTTATTTTAAAAATTAAACCTTGGATTTGTTCTTTGGAAGATCGCACAGCGGAAGAATATATCTTACGCTGCATTCCTCCTAAATTTCGTCCTATTATGTGTGCTCATGGGACAAGAGCTATTTATAGAACCGTTATCGAATTTTTGGACCTTAAGGGAAACATTAGCGATTCCCTAAAAGAGGCTTATATCGCTCATTTTCCCGGTTCTAGCACCATTCATGCTTATATGCGAAACTTTTTATTAAATAAGCGTAAATACATCCAAGAAGTATGGGCGGCTTGGCTTTGTAAATCTCTCCCTATGCCGCTAAAACATTTGCTTTTACCACAAAAGCCTCAACTTAAGGGCAAAACAGACCAAAAGTCTACCCCAAAAACAAAATCTAAAGCATAACAACTAAATTTCAATCATGTATGTACTTAAGCAATGGGCAATTATGAATTGCAATTAATGATCGTAATCGCAATCATCGGTATTCTTGCTGCGATCGCTCTTCCTGCCTACGCAAAGTATATGGCACGTGCACGTTTCACTGAAGTTACTACTGCTGTTGATGGTGTAAAGAAGCAGGTTGAACTATGCTTCTTTGATCAAGGTAGCACCAATGCATTTGCTGCTGGGGTCGCAATGACACAGACTCATTGTGCCAATGGTCAACCAGATGGCACTTATCAAGCTTCAGGATGGCGTATTGCTGCAGCAGATACATATGCTACAAAGTATGTAGCTACTATTGGTGTTGAAAACGGCGTAATTACTGCTACAGCTGTAGCAGACCATGGCTTAGGCGGTTCTACTATTGTGTTAGTACCACACTTTGGTCAGGGTGATAACGGACAGATCGATTGGCAACGTGATGATGCTGCTTCAACTTGTGATGACGTTGACTTATGTTAATAAGAAGCAATATTATATAGTTCAAGCAACCCAAAGGGAGAAGTAATTACTTCTCCCTTTTGTGCACGGCTCATAAACCTAAATTCCCTGTAGTTTTTGGTAACTACAATTCGTGAGGAGTATGGCCACATTCCGTTGGCGAATACGATTTTATACTTAGTAACGTTTTTCAAGTAAACAACATTGCTTTTTCTGTGCAAGGTAATTTTAAAAAAGATTATGATGAAACATACACTCCAAGGGACAACTTAGATTTTAAATGGCAAACAGCTCCAGGCCTTAACCAAAAAAAGAATGTTATTCTAGTACTAGTTGAATCATTGGGATGTAACTTTACTTATATATGTGGCTCTGGTCCCGCATATATGCCTAAAGTGGAAAAAATTGCTAAGAATAATTTACTTTTCGATAATTACTATTCATCCGTGCCTTCAACGTCGTTGTCTTATCTAGCTATAAACAAATCTATCCCTGTAATTTCAACTCGCCAAAATCAAACATTGTCTTTGCCTTACCGGGAGAAACTTTATGCAGAAAATGACTTAACACAAGCTTTTAAGAGGAATGGTTACAATACTAAATTTATTTCATCAACAGATCTCGTGTTTCAAATGGACAAATCAATAGCTTTTACTTCCTACGACGAAGTGATCGATGCAAAACATAAGCTCTTTGAAAAATATCAGGATCGTTATGTTTTCAATAGCGTTTCAGATGAAGTTATGTTTGACGAAATAATTAATTTGACCAAACAGGAAAATGGGAATTTCTTCTATGTTACTAAGACTGCAAGTAACCATAGCCCTTATAACTCTCCTCTTGGAGCGCAAAATATTCAAAAAGCCTTTGAATACACTGACAATGCGATTGATGACTTCATTAAAAAACTTGAATCTATTAATTACTTTGAACAGGGAATTGTCGTGTTAGTTGGTGATCATCATGCTTGGGAAAGTACCTTTGCTCCTGGTGTTTCAGCGTCTGACCTTAATAAGGTGCCCCTTATTATAGTTGATGGTAAACATCAAGGAAGGATTGATCACAGTCAATTCTCTCATGCTTCTTTGGGGGTACGTCTGCAATACATGGAACTACCTGAATATAAGTTTAATCGCTTTAATTTCAACCCAACTGACGCTAATAGCAAGGAATATATTTTCGGGTATGATTACCAAAAAATTTCTATGGCTTCATTAAAATACGGTGACCGAGAAACAAATATTTTGCTCTCTGGGAATAACACCCAAATAGTTAATGCTGAACTTTTTTCTCCTGATGAACAAAATGACATTTTAGGTTATCTTGCTTGGTTCAGATAAACTGTAAGACATTAGAGGAGAGTTAGCATCTCCTCTTTTTTTACGTAAATTTTTTACGTAAATTCTCAATATTTCGACTACGAAGGGCTTTCTTAACACTTTTAATTTCTAATACTGAGTGCAATTAGTTTCAAAATTACCTCGCCTACTAGAGTTCAATAATAAGAACATAACTAACCGATTTAATTCTTACAAAATCCATTTTTCAGCAAACACAAATCGCCAAAAAAGCTACATTTTGCCTCAAATTTATGACAAAACAGCTGGTTTTTTAGGTTTTTTAGCCATTTTTAAGCAAAAAGTACAAGATTATTGTAAAATGAGAAATCAGTCATTCTCGTTTGGGTGCTTTCAAAGTGATTACACTAAAACAGATGCTCATAACACTAACTAAAGGTTTAGTAAGTGCTACTTGATCTGTATAAGTTAGCCACTTACTGAACTAAACTATCATGGTGTTTCCATAATCAATCATATAACAACATATAACAAACAATAGAAGATCAGGTCGACAGGCGGTTGTACCTGTTATGTGCAACAGGCACTAAATGTACTGCCGCAGAGCTCTTCTTAATTTTGGTCAGGAATAGATAATGTCCAATAAGATACTTGTATTAAACGGTCCAAACCTGAATCTCCTCGGTGTACGTGAACCAGGTATTTATGGCAAGTCAGGGCTTGCAGAAATAAACGCCGGTTTAAAAAAGATTGCCGAAGAAAATGGCATTGAACTTGAAACCTTTCAATCAAATGCAGAATTTGAAATCATCAACAAGATTCATAGTGCCATGGGAAGTGTTGATTATATTGTAATTAACCCTGCAGCCTTTACTCATACTAGCGTTGCGATTCGCGACGCTCTTCTTGGCGTTAAGATTCCATTTTTTGAAGTACATATCTCTAATGTACATGCAAGAGAAGAATTTAGACACCATTCATATTTGTCCGATATTGCCACAGGCGTTATATGCGGATTTGGGACAGACGGCTACGAATACGCTTTGCGTGCCGCCATCAAAAGAATTAAGTAAATCAAAACTTTTAGAAGAGATTTTAATATGCAGCTTGATATTAATAAAATTGCCCGCCTACTTAAGGTTGTTTCTGAATCCGATATTGCGGAAATCGAAATCAAAGAAGGCGAAGAACAGATCAAAATTACCCGTGCTACAGCTGCTGTAGTTCCTGTAGTTCAACCAGTTGCAGTTGCTCCTGCCTCTCCAGCTGTAGTAGCTCCTGCTGCTCCAGCTAGCGCCCCTGTCGCTGTCGCTCCTGCTCCAGCTGCTGAAGAAACTGGCCATGTTATGAAGTCTCCAATGGTTGGTACTTTCTACCGTTCTGCAAACCCAGAAGCTCCTGCTTTTACCGAAGTTGGCAAGACTGTTAAAGAAGGTGACACTGTTTGCATTATTGAAGCCATGAAGATGATGAATCAGATTGCTGCCGACAAGTCTGGCACAATCAAGAAAATCCTTGTAGAAAACGGTGCTACCGTGGAATTCGATCAACCGCTCTTTATTATTGAATAATTCAGACGGAGAACGAAACAATGGCAAAAATTGAAAAGGTATTGATCGCCAATCGCGGTGAAATTGCCTTACGTATTCTTAGAGCCTGTAAAGAAATGGGCATTAAGACCGTAGCTGTGCATTCAACCGCTGACCGCGATCTTAAGCATGTAAAGCTTGCTGATGAAACCATTTGTATCGGTCCTGCAGCTGCTAAGGAATCATATCTTAATGTTCCTTCTATCATTGCAGCAGCTGAAGCTACTGGTGCTAATGCGATTCACCCAGGTTATGGCTTTCTCTCTGAAAATGCTGATTTTGCAGAAGTAGTAGAACGCTCTGGCTTTATCTTTATCGGCCCACGTCCTGAAACTATTAGACTTATGGGTGACAAGGTGTCTGCAATTGAAGCTATGGAAGCTTCGGGGGTTCCTTGCGTACCTGGTACTGGTGTTCTTGGTGACGATCCAGAAGAAAACAAGCGTTTAGCCCGTGAAATTGGTTACCCAATTATTGTTAAGGCAGCTGGTGGCGGCGGTGGCCGTGGTATGCGTGTTGTTCGTAAAGAAGAAGACCTTATCGACTCAATCGCTTTAACCAAACGCGAAGCTGACTCATTCTTTAACAACCCTGATGTATTCATGGAAAAGTTCTTGGAAAACCCACGTCATGTAGAATTCCAGCTTTTATCTGATGGTTTAGGGCATGCTGTATACCTTGGTGAACGTGATTGCTCAATGCAACGCCGTAATCAAAAGGTAATCGAAGAAGCTCCGGCTCCTGGTATCACTGAAGAACAGCGTAGAGATATTGGTGAACGTTGTGCTAAGGCTTGCGTAGAAATTGGTTACCGTGGGGCAGGGACTTTTGAATTCTTGTACGAAAACGGCCAATTCTTCTTCATCGAAATGAATACCCGTGTTCAGGTAGAACATCCTATTACTGAAATGGTAACTGGTATTGATATCGTTAAAGAACAGCTTAAGATTGCAGGTGGTAACTTCTTAACCTTCAAACAGGACGATGTACATCTCAAAGGGCATGCTATTGAATGCCGTATCAATGCTGAAGATCCAAAGACCTTCATTCCATCTCCTGGAAGAATCACAAGACTCCACACTCCAGGTGGCCCTGGTATTAGATGGGATTCACACATCTATGAAAACTATGTAGTACCACCATACTACGATTCTATGATTGGCAAACTCATTGCCTACAATGACAACCGTGCACTTGCAATTGCTCGTATGAAGCAAGCATTACATGAGCTTGTTATTGATGGTATTAAAACCAATGTTCCGCTCCTTAAGGAACTTATGCGTGATGAAACCTTTAAGGAAGGTGGTTTTAATATTCACTACCTAGAACACAAATTGGGCATGGCAAGCTAATAGCTTACTATAGTTCAATGCAAATCTAGACACGAAAAGCCTCGGATAATTCCGGGGCTTTGTTGTATCTAGGCACTACTTTTAACATAGTGAACTTGGTTTAGTTCAAACAAAAAGGGCCATGTTACTTTTTTAGAGCTATTCGGATGACTGATTAGAGCTTTTTAGTCCGTTGCAATTAATGATCGTAATCGCAATCATCGGTATTCTTGCTGCAATTGCTCTTCCAGCATACTCTTCTTACATGAAGAAGGCTAAGTTTACTGAAGTTGCTAACGTTGCAGAATCTGTTAAAACCCCAATTGCTTTATGTCTACAAGAAAATGGTATTCAGTTGGCCGACAAGTGTGATAACCAAACTGCAGCTAAATCTGGTTTTGGTTGGGATATCAAAGCTACCACTGATTATGCCACTAAGTACGTAACTAGCGTTACAGTTAAGGGAACACCTTCACAAACAGCTACTGTTACTGCAGACACTGAAGTTGTTGAAATTACAGCTGTAGGTGATGTTAATGTGTTTGGTGGTGCCAGCGGTCCTTCTTTAATTATCAAGGGCTACTGGACTAAGGCTGGACAATTGGATTGGAGAGTTGATTCAACTAGTTCTTGTGTAGCTGCTCAGTTATGTAGCGCAAACTAATAAAGATAATATTTAATATTAGTCTTTTAAGCAGGAAGCGCTCATTTAATGAATAAATGAGCGCTTCTATCATTCATTGGATTTATTATTTAATCATCACGCTTTTTTGATCTACTTGCTTCTTTTGCATTACAGAGTTCCAATTTCACACAGCTAGAATCTTTAGATACCTTCTAATTCATACGACCTGCAGAAGTCCACTCACCAAAACTCACACAAAAGCTTTAATGTAGCACAAGAGTCTATACCATTATTTGAATTTGGAGTTGATAAAATTTCCTCTACTATTGAATTTCCAGGTTTATCTGAGCCGTTTTCATCTTTACCTATCGCCTCAACTGATTTGCTATTAACAGCAACTGATGCAACATATTTTGTTGCATAATAGCCAGCGTCTTAACTGGCAATTTAAAACCACCATATCCGTTTAAGCATTGCTATAACATAAAAAATTCGTCACAAACTAATTGTACAATAACCTTTACTGTGCGTTTAGAGAATGGTTTATGAGCCGTGCACAAAAGGGAGAAGTAATTACTTCTCCCTTTGGGTTGCTTAAACTATATAATATTGCTTCTTATTAACATAAATCATTAGCAATACATGTAGAAGCTGGAGCAGTACAGGTAATACCAGCAGTACCACATCTGTGCCAATCAATTATACCATTATCTGCAGGACCATTATACGGTTGCAAAACTATAGTTGAACCACCAAGACCATTACCAGCAACGGCTGTACCAGTTATTACGCCATTTGCGTCTACATTAATAGAAGCAAGATATTTTGTTTGGTAATCGGCAGCTACTCCTAATCTCCAACCTTCACCTGCATTTGCTGCAGCATTTGAGCAACCAGCAGCATTTACAGTAGCATCAACCGCAACCGGAGCATTAGCAGCAAAACCTGCACCCTGACCAAGAGCAAAAATACACAATTCAACCTGCTTCTTCACCCCATCAACAGCAGTGGTAACTTCAGTAAAACGAGCTCTTGCCATGTACTTAGCGTATGCAGGAAGAGCGATAGCAGCAAGAATACCGATGATTGCGATTACGATCATTAATTGCGTCACCAAAATGCTTAAATTCTACGTCCAAAAAGTTTAGTTTGATTGATAAAATTGGTGATTCATCAATTGCATTTTTAATGAGCTTCGGAAGAACGCAAAAAAGCTAAACACACCTTCCAACAAGTTAAAGCTGGGCTTTAATTTCCTTGTAAAGCTTGGTGTACAAATTATCGAACTCTTTGGCGGGGAAGGCTTTTTGAATACGAAGATGCAACTCGGTTAAATTCTGTTTGTTCCTAAATTCGTATAACCAAAGTTTGATATCTTTCTTAATGCTTTTAGCCTCAGGAAAACTGCTTACGATTCTTGATAATTTATCAGAAATGATTTTTTCAATTGCCTGACTTGTATTTTCTGGTTTTGAAGGCGCGGTAGGGCTAGGATTAGTGGCATACAATTCCTTTATATCGAAGTAGATTTCATTATAGACTTTGCCATATGGATCGTTTGGTAGAAGTTTATGTAAATCTAAGTTTAGTTTATTCAATCTTGCGTTGTCTTGGTTCTTTGAAAACTGGATGATCAATTCTTTAATTTGGTCTATTTTGGATATAACCTTGGGGTATTTGCTCCTAATTATAGAAATAATTGATGTTATATTAGCGCCACACTCTTCAGTTTTTACCTTGGGTTGTATAGCTTGGGTCTTGATAACAGGCGCGGTTTGGGCCACGGAATTTGTTGTTTTAGGTATTGCTGAGGTTTGTGTAGTTACGGTCGGAACTATTTTAGCTACAATGGGAGCTACCTGAGGTAAAACAGGATTTACTTTGGGCGGGACAGAGGTTGTTTGGATTACGGCTGGAGTCGGCAAAACTTGTTTTGATTGGGTGGTAGGTGTCGTTGAATTATATGGTAGAGCTAGATGAGGGTTGCTAACTTCCATTATTGAACTAATAAATTTTATGGAAAATTTATGGTGTTCAATTCCTTGTTCTTGTTGCCAAAAATCGTTCAAACAAGTGTACCCTTTATCCTTTGAGACAATGTAAAAATTGGTTTGTTCGGTGGATGAAGCCCTATCTATCAATAATCCAAGGTAGCTTGTAAGCTGAAAATCTAAAGCGTTATGTCCTTTGATAGTTTCATGAAATTTGAGAGTCACATGCTGGCGCTGTAGTTCATATAGCTCATGCAAATCCAACGTGATTTGTGGTTGGTTACATATGTTGGAACTAAAAAAAACATGTATTACTGCGTCTTTTAAGTAGTTTTGGCCTTTTAGTCCCGCCGTATGTACGTTCTCAAAATCAACTAAAAAAATATCCATTTTGGTTTTTATTCCATTCCGTGTCGATTGAAATTAAACAATAGCGTTTAAATTTGTAGGGGTGCTTATTATTATAAAATTTTTATGTTCAATTTAACATATATGAGAATGTAATAATCAAAGAGAATTATAAGGGGCCAACATTGGATATTTGTTGGCAAAAGTATTAGTAATGAGCTGGTATGTGGTAGCTTAAAACCCAAACATGGATGTCAAAAAGATCACGTGATTTTCTTGTTCTTTTGTATAATATTTTAGTTTTTTCTCGGACAATAAGACACATGGTTAGTGGTTTAGGTTTAGTTAAATAGGACGTAATAAATGAAATGCCCTTTTTGCAATGCAACGGATACAAAGGTAGTTGATACTCGATTAGCAATGGATGGGTTACAGGTAAGGAGACGCCGTGAATGTCTAACCTGTCATGAACGTTTTACCACCTTTGAACAGCCAGAACTTGTTATGCCAATGATTGTTAAAACAAGTGGGGCGCGACAGCCTTTTAGTGAAGCCAAGTTAAGAAGCGGTATGGATCGCGCCTTAGAAAAACGACCTGTAAGTACTGATTCGGTGGAAGATGCACTTAACCACATTAAGTATCGTTTACGCTCATTAGGTGAACGAGAAGTACCTTCAAGAGAGATTGGTCGTTTGGTGATGGAAGAATTAAAAAAACTAGATGCTGTGGCTTATATTAGATTTGCCTCAGTTTATTTAAGCTTTACCGACCTTAAGGACTTCGGTGAAGAAATCGCTAAACTACAACAAAATATGAAACAGGATGCTTCTAAAGGCTAATGCCAAAGCGGCATGAAGTTATGGTGGTACCAAAACTAGATATCTTAAAGTCTTAAATAAACAGGTTTTATATAAATACAGAAAAATTTGGAATAACGATGATTGAAACACAACAAGCTCAAAAAGACCAAAAGTTTATGAGGCAAGCGTTAGCTCTAGCGGCTAAAGGTCGCTATACAGCAGCTCCTAACCCGTGTGTTGGGTGTGTGATTGTCAAAGATGATGTGGTTTTAGGGGCAGGTTACCATGTTAGAGCTGGGTTACCACATGCTGAAGTTTGTGCTATGCGTGATGCTTTAGCCAAAGGAAATGATATTGCAGGCGCTACGGCATATGTAACTTTAGAACCATGTTCTCATTATGGTTTGACCCCGCCTTGCGCAAAGGCGCTAGCGGAAGCACGTGTTAGTCGCGTAGTTTGTGCTTGCACAGATCCTAATCCATTAGTTTCTGGTCGTGGCATAAAAATCTTAGAAGACGCGGGCATTACCGTGGTCTCTGGGGTTCTTGAACCTGAAGCTTTAAAAATTAACGAAACATTCTTTTGGGCCATGAAAGAAAGTAAGCCATTTGTAACCGTAAAGTGCGGCATGTCTTTAGATGGAAAAACGGCGCTCGCTAGTGGTGAAAGTAAGTGGATTACCTCTAGTGCTTCCCGGCAAGATGTTCAGGGGTTACGTGCCTTAAACCAAGCGATCATGACCTCGGCAGAAACAGTCTTACTAGATAACCCTTCAATGACTTTAAGATATGATGAATTCCCACTAAGTGTTAAAGAGGGATATCCTAAAGAATTACTCCAGCAACCATTACGTATAGTAGTGGATGCTAAAGAACAAATAAGCGTTGATGCTATGTCAACACTAAATATTTTTAAGGCTCCTGGACAGGTGTTATTAGTTAGATTAAGTAATGACAAAGTGGTGCATGAAACAAACTTAACGGCCAATCTAGTTGAGCTTAGAATACCTGCGGCCCCTAATGCTGCTACCCATGTGGATATGAATCAATTGATGTCATATCTGCACACTAAAAAAATTCGTAGCGTTTTAGTGGAAGCGGGTGGACGTTTTACTGCTTCTTTGCTTACAGATGGTATTGTAAATAAAGTTGTGGTTTATACCGCTCCTTGTATTTTAGGTGAGAGTGCGCGAAGTGGCTTTGCGCTGACTTCACCAAGTTTTTTGAAAGATTGCTTAAAGATGAAACTTGAAGAGGTTTCGGCTATCGGGGATGATGTAAAACTAGTGTATAAAATGGCTAACTAAATAGAAAAGCTAAAAAAGCAAATCTAAAAAGCTAGAAAATCATAGAAAGGCTAAATAACCTAGGCTGTTAGGACGCACGCGTATATGTATCTATTCATACCTCGATGCTCGATGCCTAAGATACCTAAGAGTCTTAGCGCCTAGGTATCCTTTAGGTGACACAATAGTTTGAGTAAAGCATACTAATAAAGAATGTTGATAAAACGCTCGTGAAGCATGTTTAGCAAAGTGTGCTCGTGTAGCACATAAAGACATAGTTTTGGCTTAAGTGGGAAAACCAATCTAGTCCTTAATTTGGTAAAACTATTACCAAATAAGGACTATGCTCTTTTGGTGCTAGGGAAAGCCTAGGGGAGCAAAAGTGGTAAATTCAATGCGGACAAGGCAAGTCTCAACGATTTACCAAACAAAAGTAGAAGTAGAATTTTTAATATATTAAACTAGGTGCGTATCGTTTAAAAGGTGTTGAGATATTGGTTGAGAATGGAGAAGGGGCAATGTTTACTGGTATAGTTGAAACCGTGGGTACTTTACGTAATTTAGTACCTGGAGGCAAAGGCGCGCGCATTGAAGTTGATGCTCCTAACATGGACTTTTCTGATGTAGTTATTGGGGACTCAATTGCATGTAATGGAGTTTGTGTTACGGTAACTTCGCTAGTGAGCCAAGGCTTTACGGCCGACATTTCTCATGAAACCATGGCCTGCACTACTTTTAAGTATCTAGGTCGAGGCAGTCGCTTAAATCTAGAAAAGGCTTTAACTCCGCACAAACATTTAGGGGGCCATATTGTTCAAGGTCATGTAGATGGAACAGGCACAGTGATGTCAGTGAATAAGTCTGATGATGTTCTTGATGTGTGGATTGAAACTACCCCAGAAGTGAGTCGTTATATAGCTAAAAAAGGTTCTATCACGGTGGATGGAATCAGTCTTACAGTCAACGAGGTAGAAGGAAATTGCTTTAGATTAACCTTAATTCCACATACTCACGCAGTAACGACCGCAGATTTTTGGGCCAAAGGGCAAGAAGTAAACCTTGAAGCTGATGTTTTAGCGCGTTACATAGAACGTTTGCTGGCATGTAAGGATGAAACAGCAAGTAAGTCAAGTGGCTTAACGGCCGATATGTTAGCGGAAAACGGCTTCTTCTAAGAGAGACTATGCCCTCTTATTTATTTTTTTGTGCATAAATAGTAGAATATGCACAACCTCGTTTAAGGCAAGGGCTAATTTTTACATTATGTTTTTATAACGTAAAGCTAAGATTTAATTTGTTTCTTAGTAGGTAACACTTATCTATTAAGTAACAGCTCAAAACTTAGAAAGTTTGTATGAAGCAAAAGTTCAGGCTCAAACTAAGCTAACGGCGTGGAAAAGAGATCTTGGTTTGTTGTAGATAACAGGACCTAACCTTAACGAAATCATATTCTTGCTGTTTGACGGTAGGCTGTAAACAGCCCCGATTTAACAGTTATGGCAATCATATCAGGAGCAACCGAAGTAATTATGCAGGTTATTGAAGGCAGTTTAGCCGCCCCAGAGGCGAAGATCGCAATTGTTGTAGCCCGTTTCAACAGTTTTATTAATGAACATCTGATTTCCGGTGCTACCGATGTATTGCACCGCATCGGACAGGTTGCCGATGAAAACATTACCCTAGTACGTGTACCAGGGGCTATTGAAATTCCTTTAGCAACTAAGAAAGCTGCCAAATCTGGCAAGTATGATGCGGTAATCGCTCTTGGTTGTGTGATTCGTGGTGACACTTATCACTTTGAAGTTGTAGCTAACGAAAGCTCAAAAGGCCTCGCTCAAGTTATGCTTGAAAGCGAAGTACCTGTAGCTTTTGGGGTTTTGACTACTGATACTCTTGAACAAGCTGTACAGCGTGCCGGAGCTAAGGCTGGCAACAAGGGGGCGGAAGCTGCTTCTGCTGCTCTTGAAATGATTAACGTTCTAAAACAGATTTAATGTGGTTGAAGGCGATATATGAATCCTAGTCAAAGACATAAAGCACGTCATTTTGCAATGCAGGCAATCTACCAGTGGCAAATTACCCGTGAACTTCCATCTGTTATTGAAAACCAGTTTATCGAAGATCAACCTTTAGGTAATGCCGATCGTGAATACTTGCACGATTTAATTTTTGGTACTGTAACTAACGTTGATGAAATTGATGCTACCTTTAGTCCGTATCTTTCACGTGGTATTAACGATCTTGATATGGTAGACAAGGCTATTTTGCGTTTAGCTACCTTTGAATTACTGCATAAGCAAGATGTACCATATCGCGTAGTTATTAACGAAGCTATTATGCTAGCAAAGGAATTTGCGGCCCAAGATAGCCATAAGTTCGTTAATGGTGTGCTTGACCGTGTTGTAAAAAATTTGCCTAACGCAGATGAAGGGCAGCCAGTTTAAGTTAAAGCTAAGGTGATGTGGAGTTTAAGCTAATTTTAAAAACTTATGGGTCGATAAGCATGCTCATAAAGTTAGTTTTTAAGGCTTTAAATTCCTAAAACCAGCTCAAAATTTACTTGGTACTTAGTTCATACTATAAAACCCATCGAAACTCACTAAAGTGTGTTTAAAACCTGTGAGTAACGATGGGTTTTATGTATGGTGAAAGTTATTATTTAAAATTGGAAATTGTTAGCGTGCAAAAAGGACAGCGTTATGAATGAGTTTACATTAATAAAAACTTACTTTAATGATGTAGGACTTAAGGCTTTTGCTCAGCAAGTTGAATGTAATAACGTAGAGAACCAAAATTTCGCTAAAAGTACAATTTCTCAAGCGGATAATAACATAAATGATGGTTCTAAGCTCCACAAGGTCGTTAATGAAAATTGTGTACAACTTGGAATAGGGGATGATTGTGCACTGTTAAAAGTCCCTTTAGGGGCTTCCATAGCGGTTTCCACGGATTCATTTTTAGAAGGACATCATTTTTTTGCCGGGACCCCGGCCGAGGCCATTGGTTATAAGGCCTTAGCGGTAAATCTATCTGATTTGGCTGCCATGGGGGCTGAACCTATTGGTTTTACTTTGGCTTTAACTTTGCCTAAAGCGGATCCTCAATTTTTAGCGGGTTTTGTGGCTGGATTAAAAATGGCAGCTGAAAGTTATCCGATACCTTTAATTGGCGGGGATACGACTAGAGGACCACTATCGGTCACGATAACTGTTTTTGGGGCGGTTTTACCGACCCAAGCTTTTAGGCGTAGTGCGGCTAATCCTGGAGACTATGTTTGTGTCACCGGGCCATTAGGCGGAGCGGCTTTAGCAGTAAAAGAGAGAATGGAAGCTAATAAGGCTAATGCTCCATGGCCTGATGCTTCCTTAGGTACTCCTGGGTTTGCGCTTGATTACCCTGTTCCTAGGTTTGATGTGGCCCAAGCTTTAAAATCTGTAAACTGCCGCGTGGCACTCGATATCTCAGATGGGTTAAAAGGGGACTTACAACATATTTTGACTCAATCAAAGTGTGCAGCCATTATTGATTGGGCTGATATTCCGGTGGCACCAGCGCTAAAATCTAGTAAGCTTAGTAGCCATGAAATCATGAAATTGGTTTTAGAAGGTGGAGATGACTATGAACTTTGCCTTACCTTAAGCCCTAAAAACTACGAAGCATATTTAGCTTTGATGGCTAAAGGTGCTCCAAAAATCTATAAAATTGGCCAAATTGTGGCGCCTGATACGGCTCTAGATAAAAGTTCCACTTTAAATAAAGCTGAGCTGGGCCATTTATATATGGTTAAAGACGAGGGGGTTAATGATATTACAGGTAGTGGTTTTTCACATTTTTAGGCTTTAAGGTGGTTACGCTAGCTTTTGCTTTTTAGGCTTCATTTTAAGTTTTACTTGGGCATATCCACCCATACATAGTCTATTCTTTCATAAATTTAATTAGGTTGGGAAACCCACTACCTTTAGGTGGTGGGAGGAGTAACCGACCTCCTATCCTTGAGACTCTATGTATTTTTGTATAGTCGCTGACGATAC
>OIYP01000272.1_pt1 | contig 35621 bp, 39 predicted proteins | sample 1588261 | NCBI WGS metagenome assembly OIYP01 (sample SAMN03283293) | human gut metagenome | biome: human-associated habitat; material: feces | host: Homo sapiens | place: Peru | collected 2012
CAAATGTATGAACATTAGCTTTAATAACTGCGACTATGAGATCTTTATTATTGATAACAATGCGGAAGAATAGATAAGATAGGAAGGTAGCGGATAGCAGGTTGGGTTTTTGCTGAACTCCCCTTTTGACCCTACGGTTCGCGATTACTTCAAAATAACGCCTTTCAACTCCAACAGTATCGCCCTATGAATTAGAAACCGCTTTACTTAATAATTGAAAATCAAAATTTGCTGTCGCTCATCAAGAGGACAACTAAATGATACCATTTTTCTGAACAATGGCAAGGCTTTTTTGAATACAGCCACAAAAGTTTGAACTTATTCAAACTTTTTCTTCTAAAACTTCATTTTCTCGTTGCTTTGCCTTCTGGGTGTAGCGGATAAAGTAAACCCTGGCTCGATTAGCTTTTTTTTGTATTTTGCCTATACGGTCTTCCTTTTCCCAAATATCACCCAAGCCGGTTAAGTAGCAGATTGTTGCCCACTCTGTATAAGGAATCTTAACCTTCCCAGTTCTCCACCGTGATATTGTAGCTTGCTGAACTCCCATCAGCTCTGCCCATTCAGCTGTGGTGTAATCAAGCATATCCAAAGCTTCTATTATCTCATCAGCTGTCGGTCGTTCCCATTCAGAAAAAGAACATAATGTCGATTCTCTAATCATTATTATTGTCCGAAACGTGATTTTTACAATTAATTTGCTATAATCGAAATGACATTTTGTAATCCAATACGACTACAAATATATTTTAAACTTCACGATATTCTAACACAAAACAATCATGATAAGTTACAGCACAATCTTTTCTGAAAACTTAAAAAAATTTTTAGCACAACAAAAATTAACTCAGGCAGAGTTAGCAGCAAAGGCAGATATTTCCAAAACAACTGTAAACCTCATTTTACGAGGAAAATACAACCCTTCTCTTGAGTTAATGTCTAAAATTTCCGATATCTTGTCCGTTCCTTTGTTCCTGTTTTTTCTAGAATCAGATTCTCAATCTGGCAAGTGCCATAGAAAAGAATTGGAGAATGGCAAAGTGGTTATCACCGCAATAGTGAGTAAAACAAGAGCATTCCAAATCGAAAAATGGCATAACTCTGTTTCAAAGTGATTCATCTGTCTACTGCTTTTCTCAATTCAATCTTTCTTCATCTTTCACCTCAAATCATAAAGTAACAGCATAAACAGTTGTACTTTATGTCATCTCGCCCATTACATTCATCGTTGGCGTCATCCCCTTTTTCTTCTTCAGATTTTAGCATGCTAAAAAAATTCAATGTCTGTTCACTGGCGGTACATTAGAAATTTACTGAAAATTCATTTTCTATATTTTTTAAATATTTTCTTTTATTATCAACATAATGTAATTATAATACTCAAAAATTATAATTTAGACTAAAAAACTGCAAAACATGAATGATACAAAATTCTCTAGAACCATCGAGCTCCTTCAACGGAACATGAGCACCGAGCTAATAACAGCTCTTAATGACCCACGTACGGTTGAAGTAATGCTTAATCCAGACGGAAGTCTGTGGGTAGAAAAGCTTGGACAACCTTCCGAGAAGGTAGGCTATTATGAAAAGACAAAAGCTATGGCCTTCATGGAAACCATATCTGCTTATCACAATAAAGAACTTACTGCTAACAAGCCTATATTGGAATGCGAGTTGCCTTTAGACGGATCACGATTCAGTGGTCTTATTTCCCCTGTCACTTCTGGTCCATGTTTCACTATCAGAAAAAAAGCCATCTCAATTTTCACTCTTTCTCAGTATGTTGAGAACGGAGTAATGAATGAACACCAGAAAGAATGCATTACATCAGCAATTCAAAATCATAAAAATATCCTGGTTATCGGTGGAACTGGCTCAGGTAAGACAACTCTGGTTAATGCAATTATTGAAGAAATGGTGAGCCAACGCCCAGAAGAACGCCCAGTAATCATCGAAGACACTGGAGAAATTCAGTGTTCAGCAACAAATTCAGTCCAGCTTCATACAACTATAGATGTCTCCATGACAGACCTCTTAAAAACAACACTCAGAATGAGACCAGATCGCATCTTAGTAGGTGAAGTTCGTGGACCTGAGGCTCTGGATCTTTTGATGGCCTGGAATACAGGACATCCAGGAGGAAGTGCAACATTGCATGCGAATGATGCCAAAGCTGGATTGGACAGACTTGAAACACTTATTTCAATGAATAAAAACGCTCCATCCGAAATAAAGCCTTTAATTGCCGAAGCTGTCAATATCGTTGTCTGCATTGCTCGAACTCAGACTGGTCGAAAAATTAAAGAAATACTTGAAGTAAATGGATATAGCAATTCAGAGAACACCTATTTAACAAGGATTTTATAAAACATGACTGTTACCCATATTTAGCATGTGCTAAATATTTTTCTTAACTTAGTTAACTTTAATAAGGAAATTTCAATGTTAAAACATATGTTAAAACAACTATCACTTTTCATTTCTGTCTTTGCCTTATGTGGCATATCAGTGGCCGTTGCTAAAGAAACCGGAACAGGTATGCCCTATGAAAGCATGCTGACTAATCTTTCTAATTCCTTGACCGGACCTGTTGCCAAGGCAGTTGCTCTTATCGGTATTGTCGGTTCTGGCGCTGCTCTTATCTTCGGCGGTGAGATTTCAGGATTTTTAAAATCTGTAATTTACCTGGTACTGGTATGTTCACTTCTGATTATGGGTAACGTAATTGTCGAAAAATTCGGATCTTCCGGCTATGAGATTACTCAGGAAGCGGTTATGAATGCTTCTCCTGCTTATTTAAACACTGATTCAGCAACTGTGATTATAAAGAATTAGTCTTTCAAAAATCATGTTATACGGCTCTGTCTTGTATTATCAAGGCAGAGTTTTAAAGGAATAATTAATGCTTAGAAATATACCTATCCACCGCTCTTTGCACAGAGCAAATACCTTTATGGGAGGAGATCGTGAAGTAGTAATGATGGCTGCTCTTATCACAATTTCATCAATTGCCGTTGGTCAGAATCTTGTGTCAGCCGTTTGTGGTATTTGCTTCTGGTTCATGGTGCTTATACCTTCAAGAAGAATTGCCAAAAGAGATCATTTGATGCGAACTGTTTTTTTTGCATCCTTTGCGTTCCGACAGAAATATTTTCCTCCGCATACGCATATCCTCGCAAATCCCAAAAATAACTACAAAGCAGTATTAACAAAATCAGGTATGACATACAAGGGATGATAAATGGATTATATCAGCATCATTGTAACAGTAGTTTCCATTGTGGGAATTATTACAATTCTTCTCTTTATTGATCTTTTAATTTTTGTACTACATGGGAAGCATTTTTTAAGAAATAGTCAAAAACGTAAAGGTTTTTCAGATTTGCTGAATTATGCAGCATATATTGACGATGGCATCATAATCTGTAAAGACGGTTCCTTAATTGCGTCATGGGAATATTCTTCAGGGGACACTTATTCCACTACGGATGAAGAACGCAATAATCTCAGCAGTCAGATAAACAACGCCATTAAGGACTTAGGTTCAAACTGGATCTTCTATGTAGATTCCATTCGTTCTCAAACATCATCCTATTCTGACAGAAATAATTCAAATTTTCCTGATGAAATCAGTCAGGCCATTGATAATGAACGAAGGGCTTTTTTCAATGCTCAAAACACCGTTTTTAAAACCAAAACCATAATTACAGTAGTTTTCGTTCCTCCTCTTCTGGCAGAACAGAAGCTCACTGATTTAATGTTTGTCGATGAAATTAAAAATGCTCAGAAAAACCGAAGCATTCAGGAACAGCAGCAGGAATCAACAAATAAGCTGGTCGAAAAATTCAAAAACGAAATCAGCAAGCTTGAACTCCGTCTCGGTATTGTCTTCAAACTCAGAAGATTAAAGACTTACAAGAAGCTTGATTCTGAAGGAAATGAAGTAACTTATGATGAATTGCTGGAACATCTGAATTTCTCAATTACCGGAAAACAGCACCCGATTCAGCTTCCATCTCAGATGATGTACCTTGACAGCATCATTGGCGGTCATGATTTCTTTTCAGCAATTACACCAAAAATTGACGATACCTTTGTCCAGGCAATTAACATCGAAGGATTCCCTAACGACAGCCATCCGGGAATTCTGAATATTCTTTCTGATATGCCTTGTGAGTACCGCTGGAATACAAGGTTCATCTTCATGGATGAATTTGAAGCCGTTGCAATCATGGACAAATACCGAAAGAAATGGAGACAGAAAATCAGAGGATTCTTCGATCAGCTCTTCAACACCAATTCCGGCAAAATCGACTCTGATGCACTCATGATGATGCAGGACAGTGAAGATGCAATCAATGAGGTTAAAAGTGGCTACGTTTCCAGCGGATTCTACACCTCAGTAGTTCTCGTCTACGACAAATCCAGAGAAAACCTGGAACAGACTGTTCAGCAAATTCAGAGACAGATCATGAAGCTTGGCTTCTCAGCACGTGTAGAAACTGTAAATGCCACTTCTGCATACATAGATTCATTGCCGGGGCATTACCACAACATGAGACAGCCTCTCATGAATACTCTCAATCTGTCAGACATGATTCCAACCAATACCATCTGGACCGGACTTGAACATTGTCCTTGCCCTATGTACCCAAAGAACGCCCCTGCCCTGATGTACTGTCTGACAAACGGAGCTTCCCCTTTCAGATTAAATCTTCACGTCAGAGATTTGGGACATACTTTCGTTTTCGGTCCCACCGGCGCAGGAAAATCTACATTATTGGCAACCCTGGCTGCTCAGTTAAGACGTTATCAGGGAATGCACATTTACGCCTTTGACAAAGGCTTATCAATGTATCCGTTAACCAAAGCCGTTGGAGGCTGTCATTTTGCCCTGGCTGGCGATGATGCAACTCTCAATTTCTGCCCTCTGGCGTTTCTTGAAACTCAGGGAGACAGGGCTTGGGCTTCAGAATGGATTGAAAACATCCTCTTACTAAATGACATCAAAATAACACCTGTCCAGAGAAATGTTATCGCCCAGGCAATTGAATCAATGCATAACACCGGAGCAAAAACCTTAACAGATTTCACAAACACCGTTCAGGACATAAACATCAGGGAAACTTTAAAACCTTATACCATTGAGGGTTTGCTTGGTCATCTGCTGGACGCTTCTGAAGACGGTTTGACATTCAGTGATTTCTGTACCTTTGAAATAGAAGACCTGATGAATCTCAGCCCTAAATACTGCCTTCCTGTTCTTCTCTATCTGTTCAGAAGAATTGAAAAGAACCTCAAAGGTGAGCCATCTGTCATCTTCCTTGATGAAGCCTGGCTGATGCTCGGAAATCCTGTTTTCAGAGAAAAAATCAGGGAATGGCTGAAGGTTCTTCGTAAAGCCAATTGTGCTGTGGTAATGGCAACACAATCATTAAGTGACGCTGCAAATTCCGGAATTTTGGACGTTATCACCGAATCTACAGCAACAAAAATCTTTCTGGCAAACGTTTATGCCAAGGAAGACAACAACATTGAGCTTTATAAGGGTATGGGACTTAACTCAAGACAGATTGAAATCATCTCCCAAATGATCCCTAAACGTCAGTACTACTATGTTTCTGAAAACGGCAGAAGACTGTTTGAACTGGCTCTGGGACCGTTGACCCTTTCCTTTGTCGGCGCAACAGACAAAGAATCAATAGCAACCATCAAGAATCTGGAACATGAATACGGCGATTATTGGACTGTTTCATGGCTTAAATCCCGTGGTATCGATCTTGAAGATTATTTAACCGATGAGAATTTTGAAAATGAATAAAAACAAACTCCAGGAAAGAAATGAAACGTTTTTGGCAGGCGGTCGCAGAAAAGGCGAGTCCGATAATCCCTTTCTCTCTACAAGAAGAACATGGAACGACTATCTTGCAGCCCAGGTCGCTTCTCGTAAGCTTTGGCAGGTTATGACAAGTCTTTCGCTGCTCATTGCTCTGGTAGCTGTTTTCGGATGCGTCTATAACAGCACAAAATCAAAATACATTCCTTATGTTATCGAGGTTGACAAGCTTGGACATGTGGCAGCTGCTTCCGGTCCGTTGGAAATCTCAACATTCAGCAATCAGAGAGTCATTCAAGCGACATTAGCAGATTTTATCGAACAGGCCAGAACTGTTACTCCGGATGTCAGCATCCAGAGAAAACTTATTTTTAAGCTTTACGACAAGATGAATCAATCAGATCCAGCGACTCTCAAAATGAATGAATTTCTCAACGGAGATCCTGAGAAAAATCCATATAAAAGAGCAGAAAAAGAGATGGTTAATGTGGAAATCACATCAATTCTTGCTCAGAGCGATACCACATATCAGATTGAATGGGATGAAAGCACTAGAACCAGAACCGGTTCTTTAAAAAGCAAAGCTCATTGGAAAGCCCTTATCACAATCTATATCGTGGACAGCCGTGATTTCACAGAGGAAATGATCCGCAGTAATCCAGTAGGAATCTATATCGAAAACTTTTCATGGACCAAAATTTAAATTTGTAAGGAATCAAAATGAACAATTTATCAAAAGTAATTTCAGGTATCGTAAACAAAGGACTTATATTTTCTTTCTTATTGCTTCCATTCGGAGTTCATGCTGAAGATGAAGTGGCAACCCCGGACAATCAGCAGTCATTCAATGATGAATTCGTGTACGAGTATTTTTATGGAGAGGATGTAGAACTCACGCCCCAGGAGCTGAAAGCTCTTAAATTAACCCAGGATTGGAAGAACACCACGGCATCCACCGCACCAGTAAGAGGACCAGCCGGATCAATCCAGTTCATTTTTGGAGGTCAGTCAATTGATATTGTCTGTGCCGTTCTTCAGGTTTGCGACATTCAGCTTCAGCCAGGAGAAGAGGTGAATTCAATTCATATCGGCGACAGTGCCAGATGGAAGATTGAACCGGCAATCACCGGGTACGGAGCTTCAGAAATTCAGCATTTGGTTATCAAGCCTCTTGACAATAATCTTAAAACAAATCTGCTTGTTACCACTAACCGCCGTTCATATCACATGAATCTGAAATCTCACAAAACAGAACTGATGCCCGAAGTAAGCTTTATCTATCCGGAGGAAGCTATTCAGAAATTCAAAATCAAAAATCAGAGACAGCAGTCATTCATGGCAAATAACACCATTAGCTCAACAAATGAATACCTTGGTGATCTCGACTTTGATTACAAAATTAAAGGTGACAGCCAGATAGACTGGACACCAGTGCGTGTCTATAACAATGGCGTTAAAACCATTATTCAGCTTTCTGACAAAACAACCTATACAGAAATCCCTACTCTGCTTGTCCTGGATAAATCATCGAATAAGGAAAAACTCGTAAATTACAGATTCATCAATAACAAATTTATCGTTGATTCTGTATTCAATACGGCTGTCTTAATCATGGGTGTGGGATCTGACCAAGAAAAGGTAACAATCAGCAGAATTTCAAAATAGGATAGGAGATCAGAATGAAACATTATTTTTCATGTGCCTTAATCGCTATGTCAGTATTTTGTTCCGGTTGTGTAACTCCCGTAAAACAAACTACCGGCACGATTGCCACTGCCGATATTTCAGCAAGTTCTTCAGCAATAGCCAAGGATTCAGTGTCATTTCTCAGCCAGCAGTTTTCACCGGCAAACACAAGATTGAATATTACTCAGAGCGTTCTTCAGAATGATGTTTTCAGTCAGGAATTTGTTGACCAGCTCAGACAGAGAGGCTTTGAAATTCAGGAAAATTCGGCTGTCAGCTCATACAACAACATGAATTTCACTCTTGATAGCAATGACAGCATGGGATTCATAAGAATTCTCATCAATATTGATAACTCTACTTACAGCAGGTGTTACTCAAACAACGGATCACCTCTTTCCTCTTGGTCTGTAATCAAAAAATAAGGAGGATAAACGTGTCTAACGATCTTAATAATGAACAGCAGCCAATTCCGGAAAACGAGCTGGATCCAGAAAATAACCCAATGCGAGTATCAGGATCCAAATATCTTTCTGACACTGCTCGCAAGGCTGTTTTGGGGATTGGAATCCTCGGATTGGGGATTCTTTTTACCACACTCATGGGAGATGACTTCTTCAGTGATCCTAATGACAACAAAAAAGAAGAAAAGGTCATCAAGAATGTTATTGCCGATAACTCACTGAATGCCGAAGTCATTAACGGTATGGCAGGTCCGGAATCCATTATTCCGGCAAATCTTGATACCGGAATTGTCGGAGAAAACAATGAATCCAACATTCCGAATGACTCAAATACCATTGCCATGACTGAAACCCCTTCAGGAACAAGAATTCAGTTAATCGATCCGAACAGCAGAAATCACGGCTCTGTAAATCTGCCCCCTCCTCAGAACACAATGCAACAGCCGTCTTATGAAGATGAAGCTGCCAGACAAAAGAGAATGGACAAGGAAAGAGAACGTCAGCAAATTCGACAGACAAAGATCCAGATGTTCAACAATTCTGTAAACTCTCCGTCAAAAATGGCTGTGGCATACGAAAAAACGAAGACTTCCACAAGCTATTCATCTGTTCCGCCTTCATCTTCAAATACCAGTGAAAGCCTTTCTTATGCAAAACAGGAAAGAGAACGAATTCTAAGTCAAATGGCGGATCTCAATGATCCCAACGGCAGTTATCAGCAAAAGATAAACGCCATGAGAAATGGGAGTACTTATCAGCCATCAGAAAATAATGCAACAAGATTTTCAATAACCACAGCTTCATCAACAGAAACGGGGGATAAGTGGACACTTGATTCTTCTGTACAGGCTCCGAAAAGACTGTCTATCATTACCGGATCAGTGTTGCCGGCAACTCTTATTACCGGCATAAACTCTGATTTACCCGGAAAAATCATTGCTCAGGTGTCTCAGAACGTTTATGACTCTCCGACTGGCAGATTTATGTTAGTGCCACAGGGGACAAAAATCTTCGGCACTTATGAATCCGGTGTTGTTTATGGTCAGGAACGAGTGCTTGTTTCATGGAACAGACTGATATTTCCGGACGGAAAAACGATTGATATAGGTTCCATGAATGGTACGGATCAGGCCGGATATTCAGGAATGAACGACCTGGTAAACAATCATTACCTTCGTCTCTTTACATCGTCATTCCTGCTGTCTGTTATTTCTGCCGGTATAACCTATTCTCAGGACAAATACACCTCTAATAACGAAAACGGAACAACAGCATCTTCCGCAATGGCTCAGTCATTTGGAAGCCAAATGGGAAATACCGCTCTTCAGATGATTCAGAAAAATATGAATATCAGCCCTACACTTGAAATTCGTCCGGGATTCAAGATTAACGTTATGGTTACAAAAGACATTATCTTCTCAAAGCCTTATCAGAATTATGATTATTAGGAGAACTTATGAAAAACAAGCTTTTAATTGTACTTTTAACATCATTACTTTCATCACAGGTCTCTGCTGGTGTTCCAGTAATTGAAGAAACATCTGTAATATTTCAGCCTCTTCAGTACATGGAGATGTTACAGACTCAGCTCAACACCATTAATCAGTATGAACAAATGATTCTGGATTATGAAAACCAAATCCGTCAGCTTGAAAATCTTGTACTGAATACTAATTTTGAAAACATCAGAATTACCAATCTTCAAGATCTCCAGAACACACTTAACCGCTTGAGATCAACATACACCGGTGCTATCGAGCAATATAATTCTGTAGCAAACAGAAGCAACAAACTTATGGAAGATGGATGTGATTTCTTAAATAAATATGAACTTTGTGCAAAGGAACAAAAAGAAATATTAAATTCTCTTCAAAATGAAATCACAGAAAGAAACAAGAAAAATAAAGAAGATAACGATCCCAACAACCCAAATTCCTTAGCCAGCCAAATAACTCAAGATCAACAAGATCTAAAAGATTTTTCCACAAAATTGAGTAATAACGTTGGAACAAATCAGATTCTTTCTGACACAAGAGAACTCAATCGACTTACTGCAAAATCATTGATTGATCTCAGGCAACAGACACTTGAAATGAAATCAACGCAAAACGAGTTACTTAACCATTTCAACCAAAAAGAACTTACTAGACAAAAACGATTAGAAACATATAGAAAAAACCTGACCAAATGGAAAACCAACAAAGTTTACCAGGATCATTACTAGGAAAGAAACATGTTCAAAAGATCAATTATATTTTTTGGAATATTATTAATCACCATCAGTGCAATATTTGTTATAGATTCATCAATGAATATCGCATCGGCAGCCGATACTGCCAGCAATTTTCATGTAAATATTCTTGATGAAATAAGCGATACCTTTAAAAACACCGCATCTAACTGGGCTGAAAAACTTAAAGATTATGCACTGACATTATTTTGGATTTTGGCCACCATCTCATTGTCCTGGACCGCAATTGAACTTGCACTTAAACATGCTGAATTCGGTGAAATTATCGGAGAATTAGCAAAATACATAATTTTTACCGGTTTGTTCGCATTTTTGTTAGACAAGGGACCTAACATCGCAAATTCGATATTTCAAACCTTTGCAAAACTAGGAGGCATCGGAGCAGGACTTACAACCGGAGGATCCGGTCTGCCATCCATGACTCCTTCAGCAATTGTAGATATTGGTTTAGATTTCTATTCAACGATGTGGGATTCATTGGAATGGGATTTTGATACCATTGCAAGCGATCTTATTCAAACACTTCTGGCATTAGTATTTTTTATTTTCTGCTTGATTATTGCCATAAAGGTTTTAGTTCAGCTCATTGCTCTATGGTGCTACATGTATGCCGGAGCTTTTTTACTTGGTTTTGGAGGTGGCAGATGGACAAGGGATATTGCCATTAATTACTTTAAAGGGGTTCTATCAGCAAGTGTAAAGTATTTTGCAATGCTTTTCATTGTGGCCATCATGAATACTTTAATGGCGACATTGCTGAAAGATATGAGCATTACAGAGCCAATTGCCACTCTCCAGGCTTTAGTTCTGCCTATTATGTTCTTTATGATAATGGAAACAGTACCTGACATGATCGCAGGAATTGTTAGTGGAAAATTTGATTTTACATCAGGTCCAGCTGCTTCAGCTGTGGCAGGTGCAATGGCAGGAGGTGTGACAGGAGCTGCAACATCAACCGTTATGGCAGCCCAGGGAACGGCTGCTGTTGCCAAGGGAACATCACGAACCATTGACTACATGAGCAAACATTCTGTTTCTGAAGGGATGAAGGATCTGGGTAATGCCATATCTCAATCATCAGCAGGACAGGCAGTAAAAGCAGGTGCTAGAAATGCCGGACAAATAGCCCAGGCAGCAGCAAATATTACAAAAGGGGCAGTCAAAGGCATATCCGCTGCCACAGGCTTTGGTGCTATGGCTGCTACTGAACCTATACAGACTGCACATGCTGCTCTGCAGAAAGGTGCATCAGGTACAAAATCAAAACTGGTTGCTGGATATAACGTGATTAAAGATTCAGGAGTAAAAGCGTTGAAAAACGGTATGACCCAGGCAAAAGCCACTGTATCTGAAAATATAACACAGCCTTTTAAGGCTGGCGTAAATGCTGCAAAACCAGATACAAATAAATTAAGCAACTCAAACAACAACTCAAACCAAAATCAAAAGGTCTAAAAATGAAATTTAAAAAATTGGTAATTTCTCTTGCAATTATGATAGCGATAACACCTGCTATCTCTTCCGCTGCATCCGATGATGAATGTGGTATATGGTTATGCGCTCCTATAGGCTTTGCTCCAGGAGATTGTGCTGGACCGCACCGAGCAATGATCCGGAGAATTCATAAATTGCAATCCCCCCTGCCATCACTTTCATCATGTGGAAGCAATGTTAACACTGACACAGTGGTTGCACATGACGGCAGAGCTGCTTATATACCTTCTCATGAAATTTGTCTGGAATACTCTGAAGAAACGATTTACACAGCTTATGGTCCCAAAATCAATAAAACATGCATTAGATATGGAGAATCAGGTGACAGCTGGGTAAAAGACAGATTTTGTAACCCGAATTGCGGTAATACCGGATGCAACCCCGATCCTAAAGGATGTATCAGAACTGATTATTATGTAGAGGTATATAATGCTGATGGTACTTTGATTGGACAACCATACTTTTTTAATATATACTGATTTGAGCTAACACTCTGAAAAAACTTAAGGCATCAAACTATCTTTTGATGCCTTTTTTCAGAGTAAGATCTTCATCAACAAAAATCTTAGTATCCTAGCAATTTGGAAAACGGCTCAATTCAAAAAAGCGTGTACAACCACAAATGTAAGATGTAATAGATGCTTATATAAAAATGAACATTAGCATTTTCCAGCAGCTTTCAATAACTCATTACAATTAGTTGAAATTTTTTCTTCACTGCCATCAGCATTTAACTTGGTACATAAAGCATCAGACTCAGAAAACATAGCTTTCATGTAATAGCACTTATATACATTCGACTGCTTGTCCTGAACCTTATAATAAAGATGCATTGCAGTAGCTTCTTTTGAACCTGGAACTACAGTCAGATTACTCTGAACGATTCCTGTGGCGGTTTCAGCTTTATCCAGAAGCTTTTCATCACTTACATTAACTGATGCACATCCAACTAAAGACACCATAGCTGACACGGCAATCAAAGTAAATATTTTCATATCATTTCTCCATTTAAAAACGATCTTTATACTTCCGATTTTGTTTTCTCAAATACCATTCTTTTGGATCTACACTTTTTGAAGATTTACAACTATCAAGAAATGCTTGCAATAATTCTGGACTTTTCTCTAAAAAGTGTTTCTCAGCAGTATCCCTAGCGTTTCGACGTTCTTCAGTATCATACTTACACAATCCAGTTCTATAACTGTGCCCCAATTTCTTGCAATCACTATCAAAGGCCAATGCTTTGCTAAAATCAGGATTATCAGGTTTTATGTGATGCCAATTGTTGGCATTTTCTACAGCAGTTACATTCTTCACACTACACTTGAGCAGATGATTTTCCTCTTCTGTGAAAGAAGAATTATAAAGAGTATTCAGAGGGTCTTCATTACCACAACCAACCATCATAACAGTTAACAAACATGCTGCTATTAAACCTTTTTTCATAAAAAATTCCTTAAAAAGTCAAATTTACACATAGTTTAGTCACTATTCACAAATAGTTCAACCACAATTTATTTATCGGAAATTTTATAACATTCTTAGCAAAACTGTCTAATCAGACTTTCTCAATCAACACTGTTTCATTTACCGTTTTCATCTAAAGACTTTAAGTAATTATTATCCTTTTTGTATAAACCACAAACCCTTGTTACCGTACTTATGGTTGTATTGAGAAAATTGGCAGTTTCAGCGATAGACAAAGGCGGTTTCCTCAATATATGACACTCAATTATCTTTTTGTGCAATTCTCTATCAGCTCGTCTGCCACAAAACTTTCCCTGCTGTTTTGCTAAAGATATACCTTCTTTTTGGCGTTTTCTCCTAAACTCATAATCATCACGAGACATTTGCAAGGCAATTTTAAGAAGTAGTTCCTGCATTGCTTCAAGTACAATTTTTGACATGCTATCCTGAGTGTTCTGTATAATATCAGTGAAATCAACAATTCCAGGAACAAGCAACTTCGCTCCTTTTGCCTTTATCTGAGAAATAAGACTTTGTGCATCAGAGATCGGAAGTCTGCTGATACGATCCATCTTTTCTGCAACAACATAATCACCAAGTTGAAGTTCACTTATAAGCTTTTGCAGTTCCGGTCTGTTTTCTATAGCACCAGAAGCTTTTTCACGATAAACACCAGCGACATAGAACCCTTGGGATTTTGCATCATCAATCAGATGTTCCTGACGTTCTATAGTCTGCTCCTCAGTAGATACTCGAATATAGATACGAACATTGCCCTTTGTAGTCATTATCTTCCCCGGATTTTCTTGGGTTCAGTAATTGAAAGCTCTTGGTGAGAGTCTTTTCTGGATGACAGATCTGATTTTGTTGACTTTCTCAATTCATTAAATTCCTCTTTTGCTTGTGCTAACTCATTAACTTCTTGATCACTCAATCTTTTCCAACCTTTTTCTATAAAAGGCTTCAAATCTGTACCGGCTGGGACATACCAATGCTTTATTTTACGATCCCATTTTGCACCAAGACTCTTTGCTTCATCTTTATCGTAAAACGGAACAACCAAATATGTGTCAGCATAAGCAGGGTTGACCTTATGCGGAACATTCATTTCTTGCCGTTCCTGCATTTTTCTGTATTCGCTTTGTTCGCCAATTTCATCTCGTTTGTCCAACGAGTTAACTGCATCAGCCTTGATACCTTTTACATCAAGCTCCTGGTTCAATTCAACCAGTTGTTTAAGAGTTTCGGCATGAGCAATAAGGTCGCTCAATTGTCCTACATAAACCTGCTTTTCTTCGGCACTTAACGATTCTTTTACTGTCTGATCATTTAGATACTTGATTGCTTTATTTAGAGCAGTTTGTAAATTCTCAAGTTTTGACATACTGCTTTTAAGCTTCTGTCTTTCTTCAAATTTATTTTCCTTTAAAAATGACTCAAACTTATCATTTTTCTTTTTTAAATCATTTGCATGTGCTGAATCTAATAATTTAGTAGCTTTTCTATCATCTTCCGTCAAATCAGGCACAGTGTAAATTTTTACACCTCCACCATCGGAAATATGCTTTATAACATCGCCTTTATCACCACCAACTCCACATATATATCTCATTTTGGTACATAAATCTGATTGTGGTAATTTTGTTTCACCGCCTCTTTTATCAAATGCAACAACAGTAATATCATTTTCAAAATACTGTCTCTTGCTTTTAGCTTCTTTATTTGCATCAAACAATAACTTATTTGCTTCGCTCAAAGTCAAATAATATCCTCGCTCTGCAAACGTTTTTTCTACGTTGACGCCCTCTCCGTCAGACGACTTATCTAAACATGCATAAAAGACCATTGCTGGCATCTCTTTTTCTTTTAGCACATATTCCAATGCCTGACTATTATAGGAAATACCATTAATCAGATCTGCACGATTCCACCCATTATCGTCAACCTTTCTCTCATGTTCTTTGATTCTGTCCCACGCAAACCAGTTCTTATACATCAGACCATTGTTTTCTTCTGGCAATACATCATTAATTTTCTTAAATGTCTCAAAATCAATGTTCTTATAGTAGCCACGTTCTTTTTTGCATTTTTCGTAAATGATTTCTAATTCACTTTTTTTATTTTGACTTTGACTCTGCTTGTCAGGTAAAAATTCAGAAAACTTAGATAAGTCATGTGTCTCTTTAGTTATATAGAATTTGTTTTCTGATATATCATAGAAAGCACCTAAATCAATCAGCTGTTTTTCAAAATTTTGCTCGTCTTTCGTTGATATTAAGTAAATTCTGTCTTCAGCTAAAATATTATTCTGTGAAAAGCTCGTAATAAACTTTTGTGCTTCGTTCGCTTTTTTGGTTGCTTCGATAATCTCCTTCTTGTCATCCTTTAATATCTTTGCCCATGATTCAACATACGAAGCATGATTCTCAAGATTATGACCAATGCCTAAATTCATGCAAAGCATAAAACTTGAAATTTCCGCAACAAGCTCCTCTCTGGCATAGTTTGGAGTTCCGAATCGGCTGTTGTATGGTCTGTCCAATCTCGCCTTATGCCCTGTCCAGTGTGAAAGTTCATGAAGTGCAGTACTGTAAAATCCTTCCTGGGTTTTGAACTTTTCCTTTTTTGGCAAATTAATGTAGTCTTTTGCCGGGGCATAAAAAGCCCTGGAACCGGTTCCGAACACTATCTGAGCGTTGGTATTCTTAATTAAATCTTCAGCCCTCTGTAAATTTTTCCATACCTGCTCCTGAGTAACATCGCTTGCTAACGGCTGAGAATACTTGTGTTCCGGAGGAAAGCTGATTTGCTTAACATTGAAGACTGTAAATGTATTGATTATTGGCGGATCAAGCTCCTCAATTTCAGTAACCTGCTTGCCATCCTTATCTAAAACAGGTTTACCCTTGTCATCCAGTACCGGAACTTCACGTTCAAAAATAAAGGTTCTCAATGGAACACCGTGTTCACCAGCCTTCACGTATCCACCGGCAGCCTTGGCCTGATTAAACGTCATCCATCTTGAGTCCTGATAACCGTTAAGCTCCTCCGTCATAAATAAAAGAGCGGCGTTTGAACCTTTATAAAATGTTCCGGTTTCAGGATTCCTTGGTGTCATGTTCACCATGTCTTCGGTTGACCACGGTTTTGTCCAGGGAGCAGTACCGCTCTCAATGGATTTGATGAAAAGATCAGCTACAAAATCGTTGTACTTTTGCTCTGCGCTGACTCTTGTTGTCTTTGTCGTTGGCGTATTTCTATTCTTCTGAGCCATTTTTGCCACCTTTCGCAAAAAAAATTCTTGAAAACTCTGTAGAATTAATTATAATTAAATTGGCAGCTGAGTGTAACGCCAAAAAAGCTCCTTTCCCGGAGCACTCCCTCGGCTGCCCTTTTTTATTCCTTACTTATTTTTCTTATTTTCCCCTTTGTTCATGTAAAACTGAGATTCAATGTTTTCCATACCGGCATAAGCTTCTTCATCAGATAATTCATCAAGATTATCACCAAACAAAGCTCTCACTTCGGAAGCAGGAAGAGAATCTATACCACATGCAGCAGCTTCTTCTCTCGTTACCGGTACATGATTTCCCGGAATAGCACTGGCAGTCATAATTTCGATAATCCTTTCTGAACTTACGTTACTGCCAAACAACGCCCGGCGTTTCGCCATTTCCGTTTTAAATTCTTCTGTTACTTCAGCCATATTAATGCTCCTCTATACAAATTTTCGCATTACTTCTTTTCAGTTCCCTTGGAATCTGATTCATACTTGGGTTTCCCCTTATCGTCAAAATACGTCTGTTTACATGAAGGATATCCTGAACACCCCCACCAGAACACTCCCTTATTCTTTGAAGATTCCCTTCTGATAAGACCTTTTCCGCAAACTTTACATTTGAATTTTGCGGATATGTTCTGCTCCTTCTTAGGCGCAATAGCAATCGACAAACCCTTTACTTTGTTAATTTCATCCTCAACCAGTTTCTTCTGTTTTCCCATAAAGTCATTTTCAGACATTTCCCTTTTTTCTATCCTGGATAACATGCTTTCAAAAATCGCTGTCAGCACAGGTGACTTGATCTTTTCAGGAATTATCCCAATGGCTTTCTGTCCAAGTTCAGTTGAAACAATGTATTTTCCCTTGGCTGCCAAATAGTCTTTCCTTTTAAGTTCGGAAATAATCCCAGCTCTTGTTGCGCTTGTTCCTATGCCGTCCCCGTCCTTCAAAAGTTTCTTTGATACTTCATCATCAATGTACTTGTATATATTCTCCATAGCCTTTATAAGCGTACCTTCGGTAAACTTTGCCGGAGCCTTGGTTTTTGCCGTTTTGATTTGCTGATTAACACATGAAGTCAAATCACCGTCATTCACATCGGGAAGTGCTTTGGAATTGACTTCAGAATCTTCATCACTGTCTGACTCGTTAACATCCTTCTTAAAGCAACAGCACCACCCTTCCTTGATAACTGTTATCCCTGTAGCCCTGAAATCATAATCTTCGATTTTACTGAGAATCTCTGTTTCATAATACTCGTGAACACAGTAAAACTGACTGATAAAGTTTCTGGATACCAGGTTGTAAACTTTTTTCTCATCGTCATTCAATGCAGAAAAATCGCCAGCCTGCATAGTCGGAATGATGGCATGGTGAGCCGTTGTTTTTTCAGTATTCCAGGTTTTGGAATGAATTGATAAATCAGCTCCCTCAACCAACTCTGACAGTTCTGAACAAGTGGCCTTAATAGCATCTAATACATTCTGAGCATCAGAATACTGCGCTTCTGGCAAATATGAACAATCTGTACGGGGATATGAAGTTAGTTTTTTCTCATAAAGAGACTGACAAACATCCAGAGTCTTTTGTGCTGAAAAACCCCATAATGATGATGCCTTTGCCGTAATATCTGACAATGAGTATCCCAAAGGCTGATTCTTTTTCTTTGGAGTTTTCTTAAAACTTATGATTTTCCCTGTTCCATCCTTTATTTTGGCAATAATCTCCTCTGCTTTAGATTTATCAATAATGCGATTTTCCTCATCTGTGCAATCAAGATTCTCCGTCATCAGTTCTGATGAAAATCTTCCATCATTCTCTTTAACACACTGTTCAGCAAAAATACGGAAATAGTCAACCGGTTTAAAATTGGCAATGGCCTTATCTCTGTCAACCACTAATTTCAGTGTAGGTGACTGTACTCTTCCCATAGTTACAAGGGTCTTTGCCTGAATTGAAAAAGCTCTTGTCAAATTCATACCTACCAGCCAATCAGCGTATGATCGCTGTCTGGCAGCCACACCTAAACTTGTATACTCGTCATTTGATTTCAGACTGTTTAAGGCTCTGCTTACAGAAACAGAATCCTGTGCGTTAGCCCAATAACGCTTGACCGGCAGTTTAACTTTGTACTCTTCAAGAAGTTCATCTACAAGCAACTGACCTTCTCTGTCCGGATCTCCTGCGTTTATTACCTCATTTGCATCTTTAAGCAATTGTTTGATAACCTTCAGCTGCTCCTTGGCATCGTTTTTTGGATGCAGATTGAACGTCTCAGGAAAAATAGGAAGTTCATCAAATCTCCAAATTTTTCTGCCTTTGCTGTTCACCGGAACATCATTCGGTGTGTATTCATCAGGTTCGGCCAGCTCAAACATATGACCAAAACACCAGGTCACAACAGAGCCATCTGAACATTCTATGTAACTCTTATTCTTCTTAGTTACTCCGAGACTTTCAGCAATCGCCCTTCCGACACTTGGTTTTTCCGCAATAAATAATCTCATTTTTCAAACCTACATAGCCCAAAATAGAATGGTTAACATCAGCATGAACATTAAAAAACAAACTCCCAATTCTAAAGTTTGTAACTTCTTTTTAAGAATTTCGATATTTAGATCTTTATTAGCATTTCCTGTCATAATTTCCTTCCCTATTAGTAATTAAAATGCAAATCTTCATATTTTGAGAATACCAGAAATACCGGAACCACCTTAGAGACAAACTCATCTCTTCTTACTATTCCAAAATATCTTGAATCCCAAGAGTACGGAGATATTCCCATAACTAAAAACTCTTTATCTTTTAATGTATAATCAAGCAAATTCTTCTCGTTTAGCCAGCTATTCACAATTCTTTCGGAATTTTCAAGTTTTGTATAGTTCACATACACCCCTTCATTAGATACCGTCACTACATCATTTTTTACGGCAACAACTCTTTTTAAAAGAGGCTGATGGCCATCCTTGCATAAGTAATCATCATTTTTTGCCCTATTTAATTCGTAATCATCCTTGCATAGAAGAACATAGTTTTCTTTTTTTATATCTCCGGATTCTTCCCGGTACACTCCCACGGGCATTGAATTTGTAACGTTTACCCAATACCCCATATTGCCTAAAATCAAACAGGCGATATCAAATATCAGTGTTATCCCGGCGACAACAGCAAGCAACTTTGGTACAAAACGAAGCAAGGCAACAAATTTGCGTTTTAGCATGCTAAAAGCCACCCTTGATCTTCCCCCTTAAAACATCAGACTTCTCTGCTTCCGGAACTGCCGATCTTTTTTCAAAAACCGGATCTTTAAAATACAAGGGCTGCTGTCCAAAAATCGGAGGAAAACCGGCTGCAAATACCAGCATTTTTCCAGCCTCTAAAATCATGCCTTTGCTGTCTTTGACAGAGCCAGGCAAAGACTTAACCTCTCCGGGAGTGAGAAGTTCTCTCTTAACTTCCTGAACCCCTCTTGTGATATTCGTTTTAAATCCGGAACCGCTCTTGGATTTTGTTTCCTTAACAATTGTTGTTGTACCCGTCATCTTTGAGATATAAGCGCAAGTATCATCCTTAATAGCCGGGAAACAATTCTGAATATGACAGTTAGACGTTATCGATTCATCCTTTCCATAAGCTGAATACAACTGCCCCAAATCTTGAGTAATGAGATAGCATTTAATCCCATATCCGGCCACAAAAGCCAAAGATTCCTGAACAATATCCATTTTTCCCAAAGCCGGAAATTCATCCAGCATCATCAGAAGTCTGTGCTTATAAGTCTTTACAGCCCTGCCGTTTTTAAACTCCATCTTGTCTGCCAAAAGTCGCATGCACATACAGACAAAAATTCTGAGCATTGGTCTGATTCTCCCTTTATCTGAAGGCTGAGATATTAAATATAAACTTACAGGAGCTTCATGATGCATCAAATCCCTTACTGAAAAATCACTGCTCTCAACATTCTTGGCGACTATAGGATCTCTGAACAATGACAAATTAGATTTGACTGTAGAAAGAACAGATCCGGCTTCTTCATCAGGTCTGTCCAGCATATCCTGACCGGCAGCTGAGACTATCGGATTAGAGTGTTCCTTCATTGCCGTCCACAGTTCCTTAACAGAACGAGTCTTATCAGATAAAACCGCATCAATGGTGTGAAAATTTGCCTTCACTATTGTTGACTTCGGATTCCTTGCTTCATACAGAACATAAAGAATCAGCCCTGTGTAAAGAGCAAACGCTGTTTTCTTCCAGTGTCCGTCAGCACCGTCTAAACCTTTGCCGTCAGGATCAACCACAAGCATTGCCAGGTTCTGGGCATCCCCGACTTCATACTCCGTCCCAATCCTGATTTCATCAAGAGGATTCCAGTGAGCAGAATTTACAGAACTGAATTCGAGTCTTATCACTTTCGATTTCAGGTACTTCTGTCTCCATCCGGAGGTCAAAGCCCATAATTCCCCCTTAATATCGTTACAAACAACGGAATCACTCCAGGAAAGCATTGTAGGAACGACTAGACCAACGCCTTTACCGGAGCGTGTAGGAGCAAAACACAAAACATGTTCCGGACCGCCGTGAACCAAATATCTGAAATTCCCTGACTTATCCTTTATACCGCCGACATACACCACCGGTCCTTTTGGCATTTTCTTATGAAGAAGTCCTGCCTGTTCCATATCCTTAATACTTGCCCACCTTGCAGAGCCATGAAGATACTTATTGCCTTTAATCTTGCTGTCCTGAATTGCAAGAAACGCCATAAAACACAAAGCAATGATTGTGAGGCAGCCAAACATTACATTCATGGAATCCTCTACATATTGAGGATAATCCTGTTTATACAATTCTGCCCATTCCAGAATTTTCCATGGTAAGTATATTTTATTATAATTATCACCAAGTACATAATGATAATTGAAACAATGCGCAAAATATTGAGTACCGGAACTAAGAATCAGTAAACAAGCCAGTATCACCAGAAATAATCTGAAAAATTTATTGCCAGTCTTCTTCTTTTCATACAGTTCAGGACCGACTTTGTTGTTATATTCTTCCTTCATTGGATAATCTCATTCCCATCACATTCCGTAATTTCATCAACCATGTTTGTACTGTCATAAGTTATGGTAAACATTCTTCCGCAATAACACTTCGCATATTTTTTACTGCCAAACCACATGGCTGATTTACAGTGCATGCAACAAAAATCATTTTTTGGTTTTGGCATCTCTGAATCATCAGCTAATATTCTGCTTATAGATTCCTTTTTACTTTCTAATTCATGACTTAATTCTTCTAGATCATTTTCAGATTTTGATTCCAGTAATTCAGAAAGCTTATCAATAGCTGCCATAGGATCTTCTATAAAATCTTCTTCGGTAATCTGATCTGTCATATTGTTCTGCCTCTTTTGTATTCCTGATTGTTACGATGGTTATTTCTGTAAGATCTCATACTCTCATCCATAAATTTTCTATTTTTCATTTTTGCAAAATTCGTTCGATCTCTGTAGTTATCAGATTTCTGTTTTTTAAGTTCCTCTTTTACATATTCATAAACCTTATCAGTTTTATTGATATCATCCTTAAAATCACTGTATTTAAAACCTCTTTTGTTCTTGGCTTTATCAAAATTGGTATTGGAATACTTGTTTGAATTTCTGCTTTTCTTAAATTTGTAGCCGTTTCTCCAAACTTTGGAATTCACGAAAATTCGTCCTTCAGTAACAACTATTGTCTTATTTTTGAAGGAATATACCTTGTTACCGTTTGACGTAACTTTCTCAAACTTCATGTATTTTTCTATCAAGCGTTTTAGCATGCTAAAATCCTGATTACCTCTGCTGTATTCAGAACTCGGCTTTCTGATGTTATGAGAATTCCTTCGCAACAAAATATTCAGAGCATCGACATTCCCTTTTTCAGCTTTGTTTTTTAAAAATGATAACCATGATTGTTTTGAATCCACCATTTTATCAAGCTTTGCCTTGGCGGCTGCTTTCGCTTCTTCTCTCATTCTTTTAACCTTCATGCTTAAATACAAATTCAGATATGAACGCATGAATTTTGGAATTTTTAACATGCTGAAAATCTTGTACTGAAGCCTGATTTTGTTAAAATTTTTCTTATTCAGTTTAAACAAATATTCATAAACATCCCTTTTAATTTGCCTGTTATAATCTTCAGAATCTTTTCTGATTTTTTGATACTCTGACCAAAGAGATTTCTCTTCAGTTTTTGTAAGGTTTTCAGCCGGTCTTTTTTCGGATTGTTTTCTTTTGCCTGCCTTATGCTCTTGTTTATCATACTGTTCGTTTTCGATATCAAATTTTTCAGCTTGATTCAAATCATCATTTAATGATTCTGTATATTCAGAACCATCATTCATATCTTTATCTGCTTGATTCCCTGATACTTCCTCACGATCTTTAGATTTTGATTTATCTTCAGCATTTCCATTGTCATTTTGATTGGCATGACCTCCAATTCCACCAATATCATCAAATGAAATAAATGTTCCAAATCTTTCCTCTAATTTCTTTTTTGAAAAACTTCTGTCTACAGTACTCGCCTTAACATGGACACCGCTGTAATCATAAAAAACAAAACCATTGGCTCTGATTTTGATCCCGCATTTATTCTTATAAAGAATCTTATGAAAATCTTCCCAGTTCGCTGCCCTGGCTAACTCATCTTTGATCCTCCTGACAGCTGAACATAGCGATTCTTCCCCTTTATGTATTTCCAGCTTATCAATTCTGTTTTCAACAGACGGTCTGATAAAATCATGATTATCTCTAATTAGATTATATTTATCTTCACACGCAATACATGCTTTAGCTAATTTTTTATGCGACTGGTATGGCTCAAATATATTTTTGGTCTTTGGATGAATTTTGTTAATTACAATATGAACATGTAAATTATCAGTATCTCCATGAACCACACTTAACCGCTGAAAATCTTTCATTCCCAGCTTCTTAACTACAATCTCCTCGCAATCTTTCAGTACATCTGAAGAAGGTTTTTCACCTGCCGGGAAACTCATAATCAAATGAAGAGTTTTATCGCTTGTAGCTCTGGTATTCATCATTTGTGTTGCTGTTGCTTCAATACATGCTACATTGACATCATCTGCTATAAAATTACTTAATTTAATTTCCCCGACTCTGGATTCAAGCCCCTTAGAATTGGTTAGATACTTAGTAAGTCCGGTAAACGAACCCTTAATACCTTTCTTTTTCTCAACTTCATAAATAATCATATACTAACAGCAAACATTTTAGCATGCTAAAATTGTTCCCTTTACACCTTCAAATCTTCCTGCTTTTTTAGCATGCTAAAATCACATCTTTAATATTTTTTCCATAATTTCTTCCAGCTGAAGGCGGTTATACTCAATCTCATGCAGCAATCTGACTATTCCTTTCCTGTGATAATAAGAAACCTTTAGCTGATCAGTTAGCCATAATTTGAGCAGACCTCCCAATCTTCCTAAATCACCATTCACAATTATCAAATCATGAATACGCTCTAAATGCTCATTGTTCTTTGGTGTATAACCACACCCTACCTGACGTAAATACTCTCCAACCGTCAGATTACACTTCCTGGCGTTTTCACTGATTATCTCTTTATCTTTCTGAGATATTCTGAAATGTATTTGCTCTTGCTTGCTATTCTTCATTTGTTGATTTTCGTTCGTCATTTCAGAATTATTCTTCATTACTATTAGATATTTTGTCGTTTTACGACAAACTCCCACCTTTATAAAGGTGGCAGGATGGAAGGTTTCGTTGAGCATATATGCGAATAAGCAAACCGTAAATGTGTACACATTTACCCATCCTGCCATTCTTCGACTTAGTTGCTTTTTCGTTCTATCTACGTTAATTATATGCTCTTTTTTGGTTAACTCCATAGGTAACGTATAAAAAACATTAAAAACACCATAATGTAACATTGACAAAACATCAAATGAACATTAACATAAATATAGCGTTACTAGAACTCTAATTTAATCTGGCTATAACCAGTTAAGAACATAGACAGATAAAAACGCCATAAATGATCATTTTTCAGATAGAGCATGAAGAGACGAAACAACATGGGCAAAGATAACGACCTGAATCTTGATGAATCGATACTCCTGCAAAAAGAGTTCTCACTCGGAAAAGGCGTAATCACTAGAGTAAAGTTCAAACAGTCACTTAACACGATAGTTAAATTAAAAAACGAAGGCTTTACCTTAAAATACATTTGGGCATACCTGAAAAAACACCAGATGTTTGATTGCACCTATCAACATTTCGGCAGGTTATATCGTGCATGCATCAAAGCACAAAATACGGTGATGGATTCATCAGATAAATCATCAACACCGGAAACTGACACAAGTACTGAATCAAAACACACGTCTCGAAATAAGACCTTTGATTTCAACCCTACTCCCAACAAGGACGAACTTATCTGATTTACTGAATAGTTGGAGACTCATACTATGCAGGAACTATTTGAAGATGAAGAGCAGCTTTCCCTTATACAGCGAAAGTACCACACAAGCCCAGGAATTATTACAAAGCTTAAATTCCTAAAACATAAAGATAAAATCAAGGAGCTCTACCAAGAAGGCATATCCATTAAAGCCATATGGGTATGGATGAGGGAAGACAACAACCTTTTGTGTGGCTATGGTTATTTTGTAAAGCTGTTTAGGAAACATATCGAGCCTTATTCCCACTCGAAGGATAAGAAGATGACTTTGAACAATAAGACAGAGATTCAACATCAGCCAGCTAGCCAATTCTCCTGCAATATGTCTTACAACATAACAGCATTAAACATCACTCTATCATCCGCTTTGGAGAAAAAGAATGACTGAACTTTCGGATCAAGTTTTAGCAGAATCAGCTGTCAAATATAACGACCAGGCTACCATTACAAGAGCTGAGTTTTACGCTCATATCGATCAGATTGTGTCTTCTTACAGGAAAGGCTACACCATAAAAGCTATCTGGAGATGCCTTTACGATGCCCACCAAATCAGGATCAAATACGGTCAGTTCTACAATTTGTTTAAACGTTTTCTAAAATCACAGGAGGAAAGCAAATGAGAGTACATATGATTATGCAGGGAAAAGGCGGTGTAGGCAAAACACTCGCTTCCACACTTCTTGCTCAGTACTTTCTGGCACATGAGAAAAAGATCGCCTGTTTTGACACAGATCCGGTCAACACAAGCTTTGCTGGCTACAGATCCTTGAATGTCAAGGTTCTTGAGCTTATGCAGGACGATGAAATCAAACCAAGAAATTTTGATAATCTTATTGAAGATATAGCCAATTCTGATGCTGATGAGATAATAGTGGATAACGGAGCTTCTTCCTTTGTCCCACTGTCTCTGTATCTCATAGATAACGACATTCCTTCAGTATTGGCTGATATGGACATAGAAATATGCCTTCATTCCATTATTGCCGGATCTCAGGCCTTATTGGACTGTATCAATGGCTTCAACGCGCTGATCAAGAATTTCACGAAAAATGGCAAACCGGAAAACCTCGGCTTTTATGTGTGGCTGAATACATTTCAGGGGGCTATTCAGATCGAAAACAAGAACTTTTTCGAGATGAAATGTTACAAGAACAACCACGAATCAATCAAAGCCGTTTTGGAACTTCCTGAACTCAAGAAAGATACTTTCGGAGCCGACTTTACGGAAATTCTAAAAAATAAGCAGACATTTTCAGAAGGCTACTCTGACATGAGCAAACCCATAATGGTGCGTCAGCGTCTTAAGAACCTGGAAAAGAAGCTCTTCAAAGTTCTCGAAGAAGGCGGCCTATGAATCAGCAAACAGAAAAACTGGTAGCCAAAATCTACGAGCAGACCCATGTCAAAATTGAAGAGGACGATCCGGTCCTGAGTCTGTTTCTTGCCCAGCAAGTTTTGATAGATGAACTATCAAACGATCTGTCTGATATTCAGGAAGAGCAGTACGAAAAGGTTCAGAAGATGTATCAGATCGCCTTTGATAAATCTGCCTTGCTAACCTCGGAGATGACCGAAAAGATAGAAAACTCCATTGAGAGTTCATTGAAAGCTATATCTCAGCAAAAAGACAAGGCAAGAACACAAGAGTACAGCTCCCTATCCAAAAAGATCAGTAATCTTTCAATGATGGTTTATCTGTTTATTCTTGTAAACCTGTTTGTCATTGGAGAAGTAATATTCATCCTCAAACACTAATCCCAGGAGATATCAGTATGGCCGGACGAAAAAGAACGATGCAGACGAATGGCTTTGCAGTAAACGCTCACCTTGTAAATTCAAGCCATTTAAGGAAGAATCCATTGCCAATAATGATAAAAAAATGACGAGCCTATTCAACAGCATCTAAACTCAGTTCTGAAATAGGCACTTCCATAGACTCCCCTTCGCACAGGATAACGGCATTGCCGATTCCTTTAGGTCTGACCAGCCTTAACTCGCACTTCTTATTCTGATACATAACTATAATTTTAGCCTTGGGTCCAACGGGACCAGGCTTTTTCTTTCTTTCCCTTGGCACAGACATTTCATGTTTTGCTTCTGAATCTCGTTCTTCAGAATGCTTATCAGAATCAATGTATTCCTTCATAGTCTGGATGGTTGCTCTGCTGATCTCATCAGCTTCAGCAATCCATTCGGTGATGTCATCTGAATTTTTGTTGTAGAGTTTAACGAGTTCGGTAATTGCCGTCAGATCTGAAATCTTGCCCTTATTCATGGCATTTGATATCGGTTCAGGAAGATCCAGAAGACTGCTGTGCTGGCTTATCCACGCATTAGACTTACCCAGTTCTTTAGCTAGCTCACCCTTTTTAGCGCCATGAGAAACCCTGTATCCTATGTAGTCGGCAATTTCCCTGGGAGAAAGATTTTCACGCTGAATGTTTTCAATAACCTGATCAAGTTTGGTATAGTCATTATCAATGAATGCCGGAATTGTAGTTCTTCCTGCCTTTTTGCTGGCTCTGAAGCGTCTTGCCCCGTGATTGATGATGTATCTGCCGTTTCCTGCTTCTCTTACGGAAATCGGAGACTTAACGCCCCTCTCTCTTATAGTCTCTGCAAGCTCATTTAAGGATTTTTCAGCAAATCCGGCATTATCTTTTCTTCTTGGTTGATCAGGATCCTCGTCAATGAGAGTGATATCAAGGTCAAAATATTCAGACATATGCAATTCCAGCCTATGATCATAATGATCGTTACAAAACTTGCTGGCATTATACACACTATTTACATATGCCGACAACATATCCAAAAATAACCTTTGTTTTATGCAAAAGTTTTATCTGGAATGACCTTTTTTAATTTTTGATTTTTCCTGAATAATTTGTTGTGATTGATTAATTCTGTTTTCGCTGTCTTTTCTTTTTAAAAGTGAACCTTTTTCTATTCCTAACATCTTGCATATTGCTTCATGAGATTCTCTGGATTTTCCGTTTGGGAGCAAATCAAGTTTTCTGCAGACTTCATGAAAAACAGAGGTGAAATTTTTGGTTTCAGGAAAAAGATTACGAAAGAATTCTGTCTTGCTTTCCTTATTAAGAACATCAATACTTGCATTATTTTTTATACAATTTTCTAAATCAGTGCTGATATTCTGTCTTAAACGTTCATCAATTCTTCGTATTAGCTCGTAATCATGCCTAAAATTAAATCCTTGGTATTTATCATTACTAAAATCTACTTTTTGATCGTGAACTTTATCATACCCCTTTAAAAAATCGTTAGCAATTGAAACAAGCATTTCTTGTCTATGTGAATTACTAACCCTCTTATTTACATAAAAAGCCAAATCAGAGAAGTGTCTCATGATTGTTTTTTCTACTTCCAATTTAGTTAATAATAACTTTTTCAAATCTTGATTTGACATAATCACAGATGCAACATTGCCAAGTCCTATGGCATTAGCTGTAGTATTCTCTATCACCTTTTCATTTTTGGAAAAAAAGTCCAATAAAGCTTGATCCATATCACCATGATTCTTATCCACTGATACAGACACGTAATCACCAAGCCGTTTGGTTATAGTATCAACAGAAACTGGACATATGTATCTTGATTGCACAGATTTATTAAAAATTTCATAATCAATATTTTGAGGATCTTGTTGCACAACAGCAACCACTTTTTCAACTAGTAATTTACTTCTTTCTTTCAATAATTGAAAATCATCAGATGATAGTCTTTTGATCTTAATAAGTTGAATCTTGTTTGGGGTAAATAATTTTTTCCCTTTTAGTAATTCAATATTATAATGGCTTAAAGTAGTTAATATTACTGCATTATTTTCTCTGTCAAAATAGGTCATCCTATGCCTTGGATCTATATCTCTTGTTGCAACATCTGACATATCACCAGATAATCTATTATTTTTATGCCGATCATTTATACCTAATTTAAGCTCATCTATGTTTTTAACCTGTTTTAATGATTTAAGATACAAAGCGATTCTATAGAACAAGGCAGCATAATCTTTATTACCACTATCACCCAACAACTTAATTATTTTTAATTGTTGTTGGGCTTCATCTGACACGATTATATCCATTATTAGTCATTCTCTGAATTATAGTTTAACCAATAATCGGCATCATGTTCTTGTAATATTTTTTTTCCAAAATCTCCCAATTCATTTGCGAATTGCTCACACGATCTTAATTCATTTTCATAATGAGCTTTTGCTTCCTCAGGATGCTCTGCTTCCCATTGTTTACGTAATCTATATTCTTCTCTGATTTTTCTCATTTCTTCGTCTTCAATTTTTGCATAAAGCCGATCTTCAATACCTTTAACATAATCTTTGGTGAGCTTGCAGTATTCATCGTCAAGGATAGAAATATGGTTTTCATAACGATAAATCATTAGATTTGCTAAAACCTCATCGCCAAAATCACTTTCATCGTATAAATACATGTCTCTGGCAGAAGAAAACAGCGTTACAATATCCCTCAATTCATGCATATGTTCCATCAAAAAAGACACTTGCTCATCATGAGTTTTGTCCTTAACCTGCTCGATCAAGGCACAATAAGCTTTCTCGTACTCAAGAGCATTCTTGTCATCTTCACCGGATTCAGTGTAATTAATTATTTCATCAATAGCAGGAAAACCAGGTCTTTCCAGTTTTTCGATATTTTCTTCCATCTTTTTTTGAGTAATCATATTTACCACCTCAAAATAACTACTATTCAAGCATTACATCAATAATATCAGCTAACCTTTTATTACATAAATCACCAGTACATAGATTTGCTTTATCAAGTTTCCAAAAAACACAAACTTCCTGAATCTTTTCTTTCATTCGTTCCTTAATTGCTTTAACTTCCAGTTTAAATATCACGCTATACTTGTATTTCACATACAATAACTCTAAGTCATACCCCAGGCAGAAAGCGTGTATGCAATCTTCACGAATTAAATCTTTATGCAAACCATCTTTGAAGTTATCAGGTTTCAACAACTCTAAGCAACTGTACTCTTTAGGCTCAATCAAAAACTCTAAAACCTCATCATTGAAATAAGGATTTTTCAATAATGTTTCGGCATAAAGTTTTGGCACAGGATTATCAATTTTCAGTCTGCTTATTCTGTCAGCAATATTTGACCTAAGACAACCTCTCAGCAACCTTTTGGGTATTATCGGAATAGATCCCATCCTCCACAGCAAACAATCCTCTAAAACCTCTTTTATTATATCCAGACCATGTTCATCAAATTCCAGCCCCCAATATTCTGGAGCGCAGCTTCTGCATATGGCATCTCTAAGTATTTCAAAATCTGCTTGTTTACCAGGATAATGCTCTTTATTCAGCAATTCAGTCATATTGTCATCTAACATAGTAACCGCTCACTTATCATAAAATCCATACTTTTCAGCAATAGACTTGTGCTTCATCAAAGAAAGCCATACCTCTCTGGCTGCCATTGAATCATCCAGACTTGAATGAGGTCTGAAAACAAAATCAGGGTTACAGTTTTTTACGGCATCAATCAGTTTCTTCCATTTAAAACTCTGTCTCACTGGATCATACTCGCCATGATACTCTGCATAAGCCTTCATACAACAATGAAGAGAGGCGGCATGTCTTAGGGAACTACCTAAAAACACCAAATCAAAATTCATGTTGTACGCAACAACATGCTTTCCTTTAAAGATCTTGTTAAGCATTGGTTTCAGAACCTTAAACCGTGGAGCATTCCTGACCATTTCAAAGCTTATTCCGTGAATTCTTTCCGCATCATTCCAGGATTTCTTGCGTTCCGGCTTCACCAGCGAATGAAAAATGCACCTGCCATAATGATCAACAACGCTTACTGACAAAAGTTCATCAGTTCTGAAATCAAGCCCCGTTGTTTCGGTATCAACAAAAACATATTCCGTATCAGTTCTCATATTCAATACCTGAAGCCCCTGCAAACCTCGCTCGCAGAGGCCATAATCAAAGTTTAAACCAGAAGTTCCGTCAAAAAGCTCTTCAAAACAGCATCCTTTCCGGCACTCAGCATCAGATCGTTAAAGTCTGTACCCTCATCACCATCGCCAAATTGAGGAATCACGGCCTTGGCTCCTATGGCCTCGGCTGCTTTTCTGCCTTCATCAACTCCGACATTCTTTTCAGCCAGATGATCATTGTCGCAGGCAATGATGAAATTCTTGTCGGAATACCGTTTTTTAAGGCTCTGAGCCACCGGAAGCAGATTTCCGGCATCTATGGCAGCCACCACCTTTACGTCCCTGTGTTCAATTATACTGTACTGAATACTAGCTGCTGTGGCATAGCCTTCGCAAATAATAACCGTTGAATCTTCCGGCTCGATTTTGCCAAGCACAACATGAAAACTTCCATGTTTCCGGCCACCTTTGACAAACCTTTTCTCACCTTCAGGGGAAATGGTCTGCGCTGTTGTCAGCTGCTTGTTTACATCATAAAGCGGAATCCATGTAGTTAAACCGTTCCTGTCTCTTTCAACAAAGGTAAAGACACTTCCCGGAATTCGTTTCTTCTTGAAATACGGAGAAGTAATATCGTTCGTGTTGCTCAACTTCTTCAGCTGCTGTCTGATTGTCATTGCAACCTGCTGTTCCTGCTTCTGCCGTTCCTGTTCAGCCCTGGCCTGCTGAATCCTGAATTCCTCCTGGCGTTTTTTAATCTCTTCAGGAGATTCCCTTTCATCAACGCCACGATTAAGATACAGATTCTTGAAAGAATCCTTAGTGCGGTTATTTATGAAATAACCGTTAGGAACACCATCAAGATGCATCACATAAAAACCGCTTTTAATATTCCCCTTATCACCAACAACCTGAACTCGATGACTCTGGCCATCGCATTTAGGCTCACCAGGGCGAAGCAAACAGCCATGAGCAATCAAATCATCAGCAAAACGCACTGAAGGCTCTCTTGTATCAATCCATTTGCTGAACAGCGATTCATTCAAGCCATCAGGAATAAACCAGCTGCTGGCCTTCTTATCCCATCTGGCACCAAGTTTTTTGGCTTCATCCTTATCTGAGTAAGGAACATAAATATACTTGGACATATATCCCCTCTTTACTCAAATTTCAGCTCTGAAAGAATCAGAGAATCCACCGGCACAACGAAGAACTTCCCCTTGGAACTCTTGATTACTGCTTTGCCCGGCTCACTCTCAACATTGAGAATCTCATATTCTGTATCTGAAGCATCCAAAGTACAGACACACAAAACTCTGCTGAGAGTCTTTAAGCCACCATAGTTCTCTGCTGAAAAATCGGAAACGGCATACTGTTTGATGGGAGAAAATTCCCTCATATCCAAATCAATGTTTTCTGCCGGTTCTTCCAAATCATCATCACTTTCGTCATCAGCGAAATCGTCCCCTTCAGCATCGTCATCTTCAGAATCACCAGTAACATCATCGTTACTGGAGGTTCCATCATGGCCATCAACCGGAGATTCTGCCTTCTTCGGTTTTGTCTTCGTCTCAGTTTGTGACTCATGTGATTCCGGAGACGAATCTGAAGGCTGCTCCTCTTTGGTATCTGCCAGTGTGGTATTTGCGTCAACTATTGCTGCATCAGCATCAGACTGTTCTGAATCCCCCTTTTCAAGTTTCTCCTTAAACTCGCTGATTTCACGCCGGGAAATCTTTTCCGCACGGCCTAGAAACGCTAATGTTTTTTCAGAATTCTGACGGAAGCATTTACATAGCTCGGATAATGCTGTCACATCATCACCTAAAACACCTGCCTGCCAGAAAGTATCAAGTTCTGAAGGAAGATCGATAATGCAACAGTACTGGCTTATCCAGGCACTGGATTTTCCAAGTTCAGCTGAAATTTCCTTTTTGCTCTTGCCCCTTTTCAGTTCCTCACGAATAAACTCGGCTATTTCGTTAGCGGTCAGATTGTTACGCTGAATGTTTTCAATAACCTGATCAAGTTTTGTGTAGTCATTATCGATGACAGCCGGAATTTCGGTTAAACCGGCAACAATACTGGCTCTGTAACGCCTTGCACCATGATTGATGATGTATCTGCCGTTTCCTGCTTCTCTTACGGAAATCGGAGACTTAACGCCTCTCTCCCTGATGGTATCAGCAAGCTCATTGATGGATTCATCAGAAAAACCAGGATTGCTGGATGTTCTTGGCTGATTGGGATCTTCATCAATCAAACTAATGGCAAGCTTAAAGGTTTCGCCGGAAGCTCCTGAAGATTCCGCATTCATTAACGAACCCAACTTGTTGAAATCATCTAAATTAACGCTCATTCTTTACATCCTTACATAACAAACCCTGTCTTCAATAATCAGCAGAGCCTTTTCCAAAGCATCAATAAGTTCTATTGAAGCAGTTTCACAAAGATAGCCACGTTCATCACACGATAAGTCACCGTGTCCGGAAAACGCATCATCAAACACTGAATCCCATTCAGTAAAAACCTTACGGCAATAAGCCAAACGTTCACGGACAGAGAAAGCTCTTAAGTCAGAAATCACTTTATCAGACAGTCCCATTTTTACCCTCCACACCAATGGCCCCAAAAATCCATGAAGCAAGTTCTGAAAACTCCTGCTTTGCTTTCCTGGCACTGGATTTCTTGATATCTCCCAAAAAAATCTTCTCAGACAAGGCATCTGCAATGCTGGATCGCAATCCGATAGAATGTTTGATAACCAAGCTCGGATAAGAGTCAGTAATCAATGCCAGCTGCTCTCTGTGCCGTTTGTTACGGTTATCGACCATTGACGGCAGAAGCCCCAAAACATGAAGATTCTTGTTGTACTTACGAATGTTTGAAATCACGTTCTGCAACTTCCCCACGCCCTGAAGACTGTATGCTTCCAGCTCAATAGGACAAATCACATAATCAGAGACAAGCAAAGCACTCGTCAAAGCCTTTCCCAATGATGGAGGCGTATCGATTAAAACGATGTCAACTCCCATATCACCGACCTCTGACAAAAAAGCCGTCATTCTGGTAACAATGGTCTTAATATCGTAAGAATCAATGTCTGCCAGAACAGAATCCGCTTCCACCACAGAAATACCGGAACTCAAAGACCTGGAACATGAATCTCTCCATGACCTGACATCAAAACAGTCTTTCAAGAGAACCTCCCCGGCACTGACATTCAAAAGGTTGTCAGCCAAACTCCAAGAAGCATTCCCCTGAGTATCGAGATCCATAACCAGAACGGAGCAGTTATGCTCCCTGCTCAGATAACCTGCCAAATTCACGACTGTTGCGGTCTTGCCTACACCGCCTTTTTGGTTACTTACAGTGATTATCTTCATAAACGCCTCACTCCTTAAAGAAGATTTTCCTTAATAATAAAATTCTTAACTGCTGAAACATGCTGAAAGGTCTGTTTCTGAAAAAAACAACCGGAACCGCATTCAAATCTTTTCCCATCTTTCTTGCAGGCTATTCAGCAGTACCGCCTTCGCCTCCCAATCCCAGTCTCTTCAGTTCACGCTGCTGAAATTCTTTTTTTCTGGCTTCCACGTAATCAAAAAAATTCTTATCCCATCTTGATCTGGAAACATGTTTGCTCTGAAGAAGAAGCTTTTTCCATAAAACAGCTAAAGGTAAAAACGCCAGAGAAGGATTCGATGCAAGACACGTCTCAACAAATTCATACAAGGCCTTATTTCCATGCATGAAATTAAGAAGCTTCATACAGGAATCAATACCGTTTTGAACATCGGAGAATCTTTCAAGCCTTCTCGCAACATACTGTCTGAAATTCTCACCGACAAAACCTGCAAGACTTAAAACATCACCTTCGTTCCAGGGAATTGAAAAGAACTTCGTGTTTTCAAGAATGTCCTTCTTCATTTGATCTTTCATGTACTGCTTGAAGTAAGTAGCACAGAAATGCTTCTTGTCTGAACACTCCGCAAGGTAATGACGATAACACTCGGCATAGTTATAACGTCCAGAGGAATAACGCTCGCAGCTCTCAGAAAGATATTTCTTGGTGAGAAATTTCTGTTTGCTTTCCGCACGGCGCAAAACACCGGAATCCTTCAGAAACCGCTTCGGCTGAAGCTTGGCAGCCAATTCCGGAGCTGAAAGCTGCAAATCAGCGATATCAAACCCAGCTTGCTTCGCATGACGAACATGCCTGCCTACAGTTTTTTCAGAAATGTGGAGAATTTCAGCCGTTTCTTTATAAGTACGCTTATCCTGAAAAGACAGCGTAAGAATGGCTTTAACCAGATTTGGATCGTACTTACCTGAGTACTGCATAGAACATCTCCCTTAAATTCAGGGAAATGCTGTAAGTACTAACTTGAATTAACACCATAGTATTACCCTTACTTATGGCGTTTTTTGGGGGAAGAAGCTCCTCCCGCCCACGACCTCAAAAAAATAATAAAACGCTATATCCTGTACCAGAATAGGGACAAGTTATTATGACGTCTAGATCACCTTTTTGAGACGTTTCTTGGATAGCTCCTTCACAACGACTATCAGAAAAAGATTGTTATCTCTTTCCCCTTCAGCACCTTCGTTGACACTCCTTCTTTTTCTTTCTATTTGCATTGTTATTATTGATTACAAGACTAATGAGCTGGATTTCCCTGGTGCAAAAGCTTACAT
>OIYP01000277.1_pt1 | contig 35342 bp, 26 predicted proteins | sample 1588261 | NCBI WGS metagenome assembly OIYP01 (sample SAMN03283293) | human gut metagenome | biome: human-associated habitat; material: feces | host: Homo sapiens | place: Peru | collected 2012
TATAACAATATACTAAGTAATATGTTGTTTTAGATAATGTACTATTATCAAAGTCGACTTGTTCTAAGATTATTGGATTTTTATTTTTTAAAGCTTTTGGTCCATATACTTTCTCTGGTGTACCATTTAAAATAACACTATCTTCTTTATAATATTGTTTGGTTGTGTCACCACTTATAGTACTACTACCTTCTTGTATAGTAACGTTATTAGTAGTTGGATTGGTTGATTTATAAAGGGTTATTTCAACGTCATCGCCAAATTCATCAGCAATAACACCTTTCAAATCTATTTCATAGATGCCTTTACCAGATGCACTATTCTTTTCAATTGTAAATGTTTGAATACCACATTCACCTGGTAATAAGTCACCACTTGTGTAAACTTTTGTTCCTTCCCACTTAATGTTACCTAAATCTTCGGTTACGATATTTAAGTTTTTCTCATTTCCTGTTGTTTTATTTGCTGTTGCAAAGTACGCATAACTAGCACCAACAGTTGCTACAATAGCTAATAATAAAACTACTACTGCTATTATTATTGTTTTCTTATCTTTCATGTTTAACCTCTTTCTACAATAAAATTGTAGCATTAAATTATACTTTATTCAATCAAAAAAACTAACTTTTATCGTTAGTTTCTTTTTTTATTATTGAACAGAATCTTTTAATTTACTTCCAGCTTTAAATACTACAGCATTTTTAGCAGCAATTGTAATTTTTTCTTTTGTAGCAGGATTAATACCTTCTCTTGCTGGTCTTTCTTTTACAGAAAATTTACCAAATCCAGTGAAACTTACTTCACCACTTTCTTTTAATCCAGCTTGGATTCCTTCTAATACAGCATCTAATGCACGTCCAGCTTCAGCTTTACTCATTTCAGCTTTTTCAGCTACATAATCAATTAAACCTTGTTTTGTCATAATAATAGACCTTCCTTTCAAATTTAGTAAGGCGTTTATCCTTACATGTTAAAATTTAACAAAAAACTTAGGTAAATGCAAGAAAAAAAGCACTTTTAAAGGCTTTTTTCTTTTATTTAGTTATTATTTGACCATTAGTTGACAATTATAGGCAATGATTTTACTATTGTAAAGTTATTCCAGTGTACTGGAATAACTTTTATATAACTATTGCAATTAAGTTACTAGAACCCTTATTAACTATCTTTGTTACTGTTTGACTTAGTTTATAACGTGTATTTTCTGGCATAATAGATAACTTAGCTTGTATACCTTCTTTTACTATAACATCTAGGCTTCTTCCAAATATCTCACTCTTCCAAATACTAGATGGATCTGTTTCATAATCTTTCATAATATAATTTATTAATTCTTTACTTTGTAATTCACTACCAATTATTGGTTCAAATGTACTTTCTACATCTACTTTCATTAAATGAATCGAACTTGCTTTAGCCCTTAATTTAACTCCATATCTATTACCTTGTTTAATAATTTCTGGCGTGTCTAATTTCATATCTTTAAGAGTTGGATAAACAATACCATAACCAGTACTCTTAGCCATTTTTAAAGCATCTTTAATTAAATCCATTTCTTCTTTTTGACTTGCATATGTCGTAAATACTTTTAAAAGACCTGCTTTAGTTGTAGCAGACTCACCAACTAAGTCTTTTAAAACACTTTCATATAATTCATTACTACTAGATAATTTAACATGAACAACCCCACTACCACTATCTAAAGAACTTAAACTTGCTTCATTAATTATATCTGAATCTTTAAAGTAATCTATTATATCTAAAGCATCACGAACCTTCGTTACATGAATCATACTTTCTCTTATTTTATCTAAATAATGTTTTTTAATTTCATGTGTATTAGGTAAAACATGCACCCACTCTGGAATATCAAATTGAATATCCAAAATAGGAAATTCATAAAGAGCTTCTTTTAATATATCAAGTATTTCTCTTTCTCCCATACCCTCAACATTAATAGGCATTACCGGTACATTATATGTATTATGTAATTCAGTTGCCAAATTTCTTGTAGCGTCACTTTCTGGCGTACTACTATTTAAAACAATAATAAATGGTTTACCTATCGCCAGTAACTCTGTAACAACCTTTTCTTCAGCATCTAAATAATCTTCTCTTTTAAGTTCTCCAAAAGACCCATCTGTTGTTACAACAATACCTATCGTACTATGATCTTTTATAACTTTCTCTGTACCTATCTCTGCTGCTTCTACAAAAGGAACAGGTTCACTAAACCAAGGTGTTTTAATCATCCTTGGATTACCTTCTTCATCCATATACCCTTTAGCATTTGGAATAACAAAACCAACACAATCAACTAGTTTAATCCCAATTTCCATATCATTAACAGTTATCTTAGCTCCATTACTAGGCACAAATTTGGGTTCAGTTGTCATAATTGTTTTTCCTTGTGCGCTTTGTGGTATTTCATCCAAACATCTTTTCCGTTCATATTCATCATGAATATTTGGCACTACTAAATTTTCTAATAATTTTTTAATAAAAGTACTTTTTCCAGTTCTAACTGCTCCAACAACACCTAAATAAATTTCTCCACTTCCCCTAGTAGCAATCGAACTTAATAATTCTTTCTTTTCCATAATAATCACCTAAATCACTATATGTTAGTATTAAAATTTTATGTCAAAAAAAGAAAACTAAAACATTTTGTCTACTCCCTTTGGTACTTTATCATCAATTATCGTTTCAATAATTTTATCTTCTCTTTCTTTACTCACTTGCTTACCAGTCATCTTGCTAAGTGTACTAATTACACTTCTTAAAGTATTTTCATCTTTCATATTACCTTCTTGTAATTGTTTAGCTAAAGATAAAATAGTATTTTTATCAACTTTTGTTTTCTTTTCTACTCTATTAAAAAAACTATCATTAAATTCCATATAAATCACCCTTTCAATATGGCTATTTATATATTTTATGATTAATTCTTTTATTCTCTACAAAAAAAGAAAGCAACTATACTTTCTAATTATTTTTTTCTAATGATTCCATTATTTTAGGAAGCATTTGTTTCTTACGTGAAACTAAATCCGGAATAAATGTTCCTTCTTCTATATTTTCTAATTCAAAACTATCTTCAACAATATGTTTAGATTCATCATTATAAAGAACATATGAACCATTCTTAACAATATCAGTTATAAATAATGTAACTACACTATAATCTCTCTTAGCAATTTCATTTAACTTAGCAATATACTCATCCAAATGACTTTTCATGCTATCAAAATCCATTGTAATAACTTGACTAATACCTAAAGATGTATTTTCTACTTTATATGATTTAAAGTCTTGATAAATTAAGTCTTCAACACTCATACCTTCTACAGAACTACCTGCTTTAAGCATTAGATAACCATATTCACTATAAGAAACTCCAGCAATATTAGCTAAATACTCTACTGCTTCTTTATCTAAACTAGTTGTAGTAGGGCTTTTCAAAATTAATGTATCTGATAAAATAGCAGAAAGCATTAACCCAGCAATATCACGAGGAATCTCTACTTTATATTCTTTATATAATTCATATAAAACTGTACATGTACACCCTACTGGCATACTTCTAAAGTTAATTGGCACACTTGTACCTATAGCCCCTAAATTATGATGATCAATTATCTCAACAATATTAGCTTCATCAATACCCGGAACACTTTGTTCTATATTATTATGATCAACTAAAATAACATTCTTTTTCTCATAAGAACCAATATCAGTCATTCTAATAAGACCAAGACATTCATCTTTTTTATTCATTACAGGATAATTAGTAAAACCAAGCTTTGTAGCCTCGGCAATAAAATCAGTTAAATAATCTAAATCACTTACAACATGAGGATTTTTATTAGTAATAATAGTATTAACATAATTACTTAAAGCTATTTGATTACATGTATTATAAGTATCTAAAGAACTTGATATTACACTTACTTTATTTTTTTTAGCAAGTTCTAATAATTCATCATCTAAATCAAAATTATTAGTAAGTACTAATAAAGCAATACCAGATTCTAAACCATGTTTAATAACTTTATTTCTATTACCAACTATTAAAATATCATTTTCTTTTAAAGGTGATGTTTCAATAAATGTTTGACTTTTATAACTACCCGCTATTAAAGTTCCATCAAACTCATCATGATATTTTAATATTTCTCTACCATTTAAAGCTTCCATTACATGTTCATAATTTGTCTTTAAATGTTCTCTTGATTTTTCTACAAAAAGCATCGCAATCTCTTTTAATGTAATAAGACTAACTAAATGTTTTTTATCATCAACTATTGGTGTAGCTGTAATATGATTTAAAGTTAAATACTCAACTACTTCTTTAATAGAAGCATTTTTATTTAACATAATACCTTTATGATAAAAAACATTTCTAAGTTGTACTTTAACATTATTTAAATATTCTGGTTCTTTTACATTAAAATAATTTAAAGCAAAAGCCGTTTCTTTATTAATATGTCCTAATACTCTTGGACTAGTATTATCTCCAAGTTTATTTTTTAAATAAGAAAAACTAATTGCTGAACAAACTGAATCAGTATCAGGATTTCTATGCCCAAATACTAAAGTTGGATTATTTGTCAATTTTCTTCACTCCTTTGCTTATTTAGTTTATCATAATTTTAAAAAAAAGCAAATAACTTACAAACAATTATTCACTTTTCATTTCAAAAATAATGTCTCTTAATTCCATTGCTCTTTCAAAATCTAAATTGGCTGCCGACTTACGCATTTCACTCTCTAAATCAGCTAACATTTTTTCTTTCTCTTTTTTAGTTATCTTAGTCTTTTTATTCTTCTCTTTAACTTCATTAGTAATAACATCTTTAATTTCTTTTTGAATAGTTTTAGGAATTATATTGTGTTCTTTATTAAATACCGATTGAATTTCTCTTCTTCGGTTTGTTTCTTTAATAGCGTAATCCATAGCTTCACTTATTGTATCGGCATACATTATAACCTCACCATTTGCATTTCTTGCTGCTCTACCAATAGTTTGAATTAAACTCCTAGAACTACGCAAGAACCCTTGTTTATCAGCATCTAAGATACAAATTAAACTTACTTCTGGAATATCAATACCCTCTCTTAATAAGTTAATACCTACAACTACATCATAAATACCAGCTCGTAAATCATGAATTATTTTTAACCGATCCAAAGTTTTAATCTCATTATGTAAATATGCAACTTTAATATTTAATTCTTTCAAATAATTAGTTAGTTCCTCACTCATTTTAATTGTTAAAGTAGTTATTAACACTCTTTCATTTTTAGCCATACGAATTCTTATTTCATTAATTATATCATCTATTTGTCCTTCTGTACCTCTTACATGAATAATAGGGTCTAATAAGCCAGTAGGTCTTATTATTTGTTCCACATATTTGCCATGTGTTTTTTCCAGTTCATAATCACCAGGTGTCGCCGAAACATAAATAGCATTATTAATCTTACTTTCAAACTCTTCAAATTTAAGTGGTCTATTATCTAAGGCACTAGGAAGTCTAAAACCATAGTCAACAAGTGTTTGCTTACGCATTCTATCACCATTATACATCCCTCTTACTTGAGGAAGTGTCACATGTGATTCATCAACGATTAGTAGAAAGTCTTTAGGAAAAAAGTCAATTAAACAAGTTGGTGTTTCACCTTCACCTCTTAAAGCAAGATGCCTTGAATAATTCTCTACCCCATTACAAAATCCTGTTTCTTTAAGCATTTCTATATCATAGTTTGTTCTCTCTCTAAGTCTTTGTTCTTCTAATAATTTATTTTGACTTTTTAATTCAGTTAAACGAGTCTCTAACTCACTTTCAATTCTTTTAATTGCTTCTTGTAATTTTTCATCACTAGTAACGAAATGACTTGCTGGTGATATTGTAACACTTCTAACACTTTTAATAATAGCCCCCGTTACTGGATCAAAATAACTTATTCTATCAACTTCATCACCAAACAACTCTATTCTTATACCACTGGTGTGTTCATTAACTGGTACTATATCAACAATATCACCTCTAACTCTAAATGTTCCTCTTTTAAAATCAATATCGTTTCTCTCATAAGTCATATCAATTAACTTATTTATAATATCATTTCTTCTAACATTGTCACCAACTGTTAAAATAAGCATCTTTTTTATATACTCTTCTTTTTCACCAATACCATAAATACAAGAAACAGAAGAAACCACTATTGTATCTTGATAATTAATTAAAGCACTTGTAGCAGCATGACGTAGTTCATCTATTTCATCATTTATTGAAGAGTCTTTTTCAATATAAGTATCACTTGATGGAACATATGCTTCTGGCTGATAATAATCATAATATGATACAAAGTATTCAACATGGTTATTTGGGAATAACTCTTTAAACTCACTATAAAGTTGACCAGCTAAAGTCTTATTATGAGCAAGAATTAAAGTTGGTTTATTAACTTTTGCTATAACATTAGCCATTGTAAATGTCTTACCAGTACCAGTAGCACCCAGTAAAACTTGTTCTTTCTTGCCATTATTTATTCCTTCAACTAACTTTTCAATAGCCTGTGGTTGATCACCACTTGGTTTATATTTTGATACTAATTCAAACATTTTTTACCTCCTTTACACCCCTTATGAATTTCTTACAAACTTTTAAAAGATAACTATTAGCCATCTATTAATCACTAAATTTGTCCTTACTACTTATAATTAATGATTAAATGATACATATTTCTTTTTTTATGATAATTCGGTCGACACTGTCGACCAATTTGGATAGTATTCATAGAATCTATGAGTTCTTCTTAATGAAGCATTAGAAAAATCGTTACCAAATCATTTGTTAATTTATTAGCCAACACTTCAATTATTATTTTCTATAAGTTCAACTGTTATACCTACCTTGTTTTGAAATAATCCCAATTGCATTTGCTGATTTAATCCATTTTTTAGGAGTCATAACAAAAGTATTAGTTCCAGATTCATTTTTAAACCCATCGAATTCAATGGAATTTAATTATTCATTATATAAATATTCCAATATCCCTAAAAACAATAAGCCATTAGTTGTTCTCATTCAGTTTTGAATAATATAATAACTTCATCATCCATCATTGCCTATATTATTTATTTTAGTATGCACAACTCACTTATAAAATATTAATTTATAAAATTTCCTCATCAAGCCATTTCAAATAATCATTACTAACACTAGTTATATCATAAACAGCAAATTCAAAAATATCATAATTATGTTTTTCTTTTACAATATCATATATTAAAGATTGATTCTTTTTCTTAGTTTTCACTTGCATAAGATATTCATGTGCTTGCTCTTTAGCACCATGCCATAACCAAGTACTATCACTTTCTATAACATGTGCACTAGCAATTAGTTTTTGTCCTAACAAAACATTTACAATCTCCTTAACAAGTTCTAAATTATCAAAAGCAATCTCAATCATACAATATTCTTGCATACAGCACCTCCATTAATTAAATTAATCATATACTACATACATGCGTTTGTCAATCGAAAATTAAAAAAAGAACTATTTTATTCTTAATTGTTTTTCTTTATAGTTCTTTTTTTATTTAGATTCTTTTTAACAGTTTTCTCACTTGTTAATTTAGGTAATTCCAAAGTCGTATCTACAGAATCATCTTTTAATTTAGGAATATCTACCATTTTTGGTAATTCTAATGGTTCTTCTTCATTTTTATTATCATTAGGATGAATTTCATTTAATTTTGGAATATCTAAAAGTATATCATTTTCATTATTTAAAGGTTCTTCTATTTCTTTTTTAATATCTAATTCTTTTTTTGTATCAGCATATCTAGCATTTAAATTATCAGCAATTTCTTTTTTCTTATCATTAATTTTTTCTAATTTCAAAGCTTCTTTATTTTCATAATTATCAACTTCATTTTTAGCAGTTTGTAATCTAAATATTTTCAAAATATCACTTAATATAACTAATATAGCCGGTATTACTACAACTATTAGCCAGCCTCCCTTAGTACCTAAAAACTCTTGTACTCTTCCTAGCTGTGGTATTTTAAATAATACTTTACCAAGCACGTGATCATAGGGAACAGCTGTCCCATCAGTTGGAATATTATTATCACCCTTTGTCATATATGAATAACCATTTTCATCATGAAATATTTCAACAACCCGGTGTGTAATAGTCATTCCCTTAGTAAGGGTAGCAGTAGAAACAAATGTAATAACATCCCCTTCTTTTATATCTTCAGGCGATTTAATATTCGTATCAAAAATTACATCATAAACCTTAATATTAGGTTCCATACTCGGTGATAAAATTGTATAAAGAGCAAAAGCTGGTTTATAATCTTCACCTTTTTGAGCATATATTTTAACAGACACAAAATAATACACTAAAAAGCCAGCAACAATTACTAAAATTATCAAAATAGTCCAAGATATAATACCTGATATAAACTTGATAATACTAGTAATAGAATTAAATTTCTTCTTACCTGTATCCATATAGACAACCTCTCTATTTTTATCCTATAACAATTATATAAAATATTACTGGAAATTACAACCAAAAAAAGCCTTGAGTAATACTCAAAGCCTTAGTTATCTAATAATACAACATTTATTTTACCTTTAAACAATTTACCTTGATCATAATTTTGTTCTTCACCAGTACCATGAAGAGTAAAGGAAACTGTATAATGTTGTATTGTATTAGCCGGTATAGCAATCCTTTCCTTTAAAGGTCCATTACTAAATGGTGCGGTAGCAAAATTTTGATTATATCCTCCATTATCACTTACTACGCGAACCCAAAAATTATTACTTTCAAAAGTATTTACTATATCTCCCCAATATAAATCATAATATAAAGTATTATTAGTTTGATTTTGTACAGTAAATTTAACATCTGGCACAGTAGTTGTAACATTACCCTTTTGATCATCAGGATAAAGATTTTCTGTTACAACATTATTACCACTTTCATAATTCACTACTAAAGCAGCAGTTGCTAAATCAACATTTCCTTCACCAACATTAGCTTGTCCATCTTTATTAGCAACATAAGTACAATTTTTATCACATATACCATCATTATCTGTATCAATATTTATATCTGGTGTCATATCACCATTTGTATCAATATTTAACTCTGGTACCCCATCATGATCTCTATCAATATTAATATCAGGAATACCATCCCCATCAAGATCTATATTAGTATCAGGCCACCCATCACCATTAGTGTCACAGTTAATATCACAAATGCCATCATTATCCGTATCTTGATTAATTTTATTAACAATACTTCCATCACTCATAGCCTTATTAAATAGACTTTGTCTATTACCTCGGTAATCAATATTTAAATCAGGCTTTCCATCTTTATCAGTATCACAATTAATATCACATATACCATTATCATCTAAATCAATATTTAAATCAGCGATACCATCACCATTTAAGTCAATATTCATATTAATCTTACCTAAATATTGAACGCCTGTATAAGTAGCAAATCCAGCCATTAACAAAAAAGCTATGATAAAAATAATAAATAAAGCCGTAACATTATTCTTCTTAAAAGAGAAAATTAACTTATTACCTTCTTTAGCCACACATAAACTATATGGTAAAAATATTTCCGTATCTGTATTAGAATATAGAACATCTAAAGCCTTTTCAATATATTTTTTAGTAACATCTACTTCACTTTCATACATATTAGAGATTATCCCTTTAATAAGTTCTTCTTGTTCCTTATTCTTTTTTAACATTAACTCTTTAATATTAAGTGTTTCTTTATTACCTTTAAATTTCTTTATATCAACTTTTTCTTTTTTTTCCTTCATATGCTTATTCACCTACTTTAATATTGTTAATGCTTTTTTCTTTCTTGTATCAATTTTATCTAAGAAATTATCAATAGTTGTTCTAATATCATTTTTAGCTTTTTCTTTTTCTTTGTATGCAAGTTTAAATTCTTTAGCAAGTATCTTTTCAAAAGCAGCTTCATTAATCTCACCAGAATAAACAAAGTCTTTCATAAGTTTTCTTATAATAGCCGTATCAAGTGTTTTTTTAGTTAGAGCTCTTTTAGTACTAACAGCATCTTTTCCTATAAAGAATGATAAATCATATTTTTCTTTTATATCACTATCAGTTAAGACTTCACTTTTGTGTTCCATCTCGGTTACTGGTTTAATATTATTTTTTTCTAAATATTCCCATAGTTCTAGTGCTTTAATAAAGTTTGGTTCTTTTAAAATAACATTAGTTTTACGAATAGGACTACGAACAGGACTACTTTCTTTTAAACTTTTAATAAATGTACTACCTCTAAAAGCAGAAATAATATCTCTAATATGTTCAATTCTCTCTTCTAGGGTATGGCCATCTTTAACATTATCTAAAATAGAATCTTGTTTACTATTTAGTTTTAAACTAATATTAACCTCTTCATCGCCCCGTTTCATAAGGCCTTCATAAGTTACTTCATTACTTATTTTAGCATAACTTTTTTGATCAGACTCATTTAGTTTATTATTTACAAACGTATATAAATTATCAACTAAAGATTTAATAAAACGATTTTCATATAAATCAACAGTTTCTTCTCTATAAACATTAAGAAGCTTAATAGGAATAACTGTTCCATCATCATGAACTTCTTGAATCATACTAGTATGTTGTGCTAAGTGGCGAATACTTTCTTCAGTTACCACTTTAGCCTTTTCAATAGGTACGATATTCTCTTCTTGAACAATAAATCTTCTTGGATTTCTAATAATATTATCAAGATAAGGAATACATTCTTCAACCATATCAATCCATGATGTATCACTTATTTTTTGTTCAATATCACGTTTAACACTAATAGTTGATGAAGTAGCTTTTAAGAATGTATTTAAATTATCTTTATTAATATTTTCTAAATATTCTAAAGTATCCATAAATCACCTAAATCGTTTTCTTAAGTCTTAAAAGATATGCTTTACATTCTGGTGTTTTATCTTTACCAAATAATTTTTCTAAGTAGTTAATTAAGCCATCAATTTCATCTTTAATATAAGCAAGATTTAATTGTTCAAATTTTCTTAATATTTTATGGGCAATAATATAGTCAATACCTAATACTTCTTCCCCACCACAAGCAACAAATACAGGAACAAAGTCTTTTAATTGTTTTACAATACGATTACCAAAAGACAATCTAAAGTGATCAATTACATAACGGTCTAGTTGGGCTACTTTATCTAATGTTTCATTACTTACTGGGTGTTCATTACTAGCACGTTCAAATAAACTTTCTAAGTATTTATAACTAACTTGTAATTTGTTTGTATCTGGTGCTTCAAATGGGTCACATTTATCATCAATAGCAATTGGCATAGCGCGGTCATATACTTTATCAGTAATCATAAATGTTGAGTCATCGTTATTGATAGTACCAATATACCACATATTTTCTGGAATAACTAATTTACCATTTTGTAATTTTTTAGGGTCATTAGGCCAAACATTTGGAACTAACTCTACTACCCAGTCTTTTTTATTTGGTAATTCTAGAATTGATAACATTTCTGCAAAATAATATTCAACACGTGAAATATTCATTTCATCTAAAAGAGTCAAATAAACATCATCAGTATATTGAGCATCATACATTTTCTCAAGTATTTCTGTTTCATTAAACTTCTTTGTAAATTCATTAAAATAACCAAATATTTCTGTTGAATCACGCCATGAAGGTTGAACACTCGCAACTGTAGTTTCATTATTAATAAATGAACCAAAAGCATAAGCAAGACTTGTTTTACCAGTACCAGAAATACCTTCTAGAATAATAAGTTTATTTGAGGCAAAGGATGAAATAAATAAACGAATCAAGTTAATGTCATAATATAAATGTAATTTACTAGCTGAATAGTTTCTAAATGTTTCACAAAAGCCTTGTAAGTCAAAGTTATTAGTAATAACCTCAGGTGTATATGTTTCATATTTACTATCAACATTACTTAGTTTAAAGAATCTACTTTCACCTTCTTTTAATTCATTTTTAACAGAACCATCTTCATTAAATTCTATTTCCCCTAATTTTTCATTTTGTCTTTTTAATTTAAAAATTTCATTATTTAATGAATCAATCTCATCAACTAACATATCTTCTTTTTTAACATTTCTTTTATATCTAATATAAGTACGTACAATTTTGTAAATTAAAAATATTAATAAAGCAAATATACCTACTACAAAAACAATAGATAAGATTAAAACAAATAATCCCATACCAGTTAAATCACTTTTATAACTACTAACTACCGTAATATAGTTGATAATATTAAACATTTGAAATAGTCCTTCCCCTATTCCTTTAATAATTTTCATTAGTCCTTCAAATAAAGGTGCTAAAAACTTTGTAAAAAATTCACCATATACACTCATTATAATTCCTCCTTATTTCTAATTATGAATGATACACCCATTCTTTTAAAATTATTTTCATTATCTTTATTATTTAAAATAAACTCTTTATCAACAAGTAATTCCATATCATTTTCTAAAATAGAACTATTAATATTTTCAGTATTATCATATTGATATACAATAGAAACTTCATTTTCTTTATATTTTTCTAGTACTTCTTGATAGTTTATTTCTTCATCATACGGTACAAGTACACTTACATGTTCTTTAATATAAGGGTTATTAAAGTATCTTATAACACTTGCTCTTTTCATTTCTTTATTGATATTAACAAAATACCTTGGCATCTCTTTATTACTAATTAGTTGTTCTAAAATATGAAAAGCTAGTATTTCTAACGATACTTCGTTAAATTCATCTTTATATTCTTTTAAAACATCTTCCACTAAATCCTCATCGTACTCATCAAGCCCCGGAATATTGTATTTAAATAGAACTTTGAAACATAACGGATCAATACTAAGCATTTTGTATTTGTTTTTGTAAAGTTCACTGTCAAGGATATGCACAACCTCTAAGTCTTCTTTACAATTTTTCTTAACGCAATCATAAAGTTCTCTTTTTAGTTTTTTATCTTTATTAATTTGTAAAGATGGATTTTCCTCTAGATATGTAATTAAAGTATCAAAGTTTTGAAAAGCAAGTCCAATATCACCATCTACTACATTACTAGCAAAATCAATATAACAAGCAGTACAAATAATAACAAACATTAAGAAATTCTCACTTTTAAGATCCATTAGAAGTCCTGCTTTATCTTCATCTTTACAGTATTCCGTAATAGAAGTTAAAACAGAAGAAATATTATCATTAAAATATTTAATCGGATCATTTGGATGATCATTATTATCAAAGTAGTAATGAACAGCATAATACTCCGTAATACCTTTAGCAATACAAGAAAATTCTCTTTTGTTATACCACATACCATTATTTTCAATTTTTATCATATTCTCAATGATATTTGCATATTCGCATAAATCTTTAGCTTTCTTTTTAACATATCTATCTATAATATTTACGCTCACAATTTAGTCACCCTACCTTATATTTCTTATTAGATTATATCAAACAAAAATAGCCTTGGCAATAACTCAAGACCAAAAGGCAAAAAAAAAATTGCTCATTGAACAATTTTTTTATATTCTAACCAATATTTAACTCTAAATTAAATCGTTAAATTATTGATTTTGTTTTGCTGTATAAACTAAGTTAGCAAAAATAGATTTACCTTGAGCAGCTTGAGCAGCAGCTTCATTATTTTTGTATTTTAATACAACTTTATAGAATCTAGTAACTCCACCTTTAATAGTTGTATTAGTAGCAATATTAAAAGATTGTTCTCCAGCAGCACCTGTTACAGCAGTTTCAGCAACTAATTCAGTCATTTTGTTTTTAGCAAAACTTGAACCAGTAATGAAGTAATGAGCTTCACCATTTGTTGCAGTGTCGATTTGTGGAGTACCTTTTGTAAATACACCACTGGCAGTTGCAGCATCTTCAGTATAGATAGCATAACTTACATCTGTACCAAATTCAGCTGGAACAGTCATTTTTAATTGTAAATCATAAGTAGCTGTAGAAGCAGCATCACCTGCAGCAGCTAATTTATAAGTACTTACTGACATATAACCTGGATAAACTAATGTTCCGTCATTTTCTTCAGTTTCAAAAGTATAACCAGTACTAGCAATTTCTGCTGTAGTAACTGTAGTCTTATTAGTATTACCTGTAGACGTACTTGTAGCTGTAAAGTATGCGAATGTTGCCCCCACAACAGCTACTAATAAAGTAGACACGGCAATTACCGTTAATAAGATCATATTTTTCTTTTCCATCTTTTTTATTTCTCCCTTCTATAATAAAAGTGTATCAAAAAGCATTTACTTTTTCAAGTATAAATTTCACATTTTCATCATAATTTAAAAAAAGCATTTTTATTAGGTATGTTTTCTATTTTAACACTTATGTTTTATTTAAAGATTGTTATATTAAAAATAACCAAACTATACATTAATTAATATATATTTTAGTAATATTGAAAAAAGAAAATATCTATACACTTTTTAACATTAAATTGTTATTTTTTTATTTTTTAAACATATTTCTTTTTTTGTATTTTCAATTTACTATTTAATTTAGTACAATATATACAAAGAATTGGAGGTATTATGAAAAATTTTGATTTTAAGTCTTTTGATGGTTTTATACTTAAGGCTAGTAAATTTCTAGTTAATGACCCACTTGGTAATATTTTAATTATCCATGGTGCTAAGGAACACAAAGAAAGATATTATACGTTTGCTAAATATTTAAATAATGAAGGCTATAACGTGTTTTTGGTAGATAATCGCGGTCACGGGTCATCATTAAGTGATGATTATCCATTAGGTTACCTAAATGATTATGAAAAAGTCATTCTAGATATTCATTCATTAGTTATAGATATTAAAAAGAATTATAGTGATATACCTGTTTATTTATTTGGGCATTCACTTGGTTCTATGTTTGCGCGTATTTATTTAGAAAAGTTTGATAATGAAATTGATAAACTTGTTTTAAGTGGAACTGTTAATTATAATCCATTAGGAATAATTGGTATTTGGACAGGTACCATTTTAAGGTTATTTAAAGGAAGTTTTGGCTATAGCAAACTCCTTGCGAAAATGGCTAGATTCACAAGTGACGAATGGGTTGTTAAAAATAAAGAAGCTAAAGAAAAGTACCGAGCAGATACTTTATGTAATTATAAATATCCAATTGATAGTATGTTAATGATCTTTAAAATTAATAGAGAACTTAATAAAAAAAGACATTTTAAATGTCAAAATAAGGATTTACCAATATTACTTGTATCTGGTGAAGAAGATACAATTACTGGTGGTAATAAAGGCCTTAAACACACGATCAAAACGCTTAAGCAAATTGGTTATCATGACATTTTAAATTTAGTCTATAAAGATATGGCTCATGAGGTATTAAACGAAAAAGATAATGAATGTGTCATGAATGATATAGTTACATTTTTAAAGTATCATAGTTAAGAGGAAACATTTAGTTTTCTTTTTATTTTAAAATATTTTCATAATTCTATAACTATTATATTAACTACATAATTATATATTATTTACTATTTTTATTGTTTTTTTTATTACATTTAACATAAAATAGTAATATATATTTGACAACATATAGTTAATTATAGTAAAATTTAATTACTTGGAGCCGTAGCCAAGTGGCTAAGGCGTAGGTCTGCAACACCTTGATCACCAGTTCGAATCTGGTCGGCTCCTCCATTGACGAATAGTTCAAACTATTTAGTTTGAACTTGATATATAGAATCAATCGAAAGATTGATTTTTTTGTATCTTACAAAGAAATCATCCTAAAGAAAGGATGGTGTTTATGATTAATAATATCAAACAGGAAATACCTATTGATGAATTGCTTAAAAAGAAATTAGAGTTTATTTGTGATTTTTGTAATACTACTCCTACATTTATAAATGGAAGTATTAGAAAAATTGATAAATCTAATTTGGCTTATGTTGAACCTCACAAAGTAATTATCAATAATATAATGTTTCTTGTTTTTAATTATTCTAATAATGTTTATACCAAAAACTTTGGTAATAAAATGAAAAATATTATTGATATAAATAATTTGTTGCCTGAGGAAATTGACAAAACTATAAGTAGACTAAGAATTGCATTAAAGATTGTTAAACGCAGAAAAAATACTAATTTTAAATTTGCAAACAATGAAAAAGAGAAACTTATTTGTCCTCACCGTAAATCGAAGAATGTTAATAAAAATAGCCATGACAAAAATAAAGTTCAAACCTATATTTGTAAGGATTGTTTAAAAAGCATAAATCAAAAAAGAAAGAATCAGCTGAAGATTTTTATACAGATAAAAAAGATAAAGAAAAAGATGATGGCTAATCACTTTAAGTTATCGTCTTCAGTTATTTTTATATTTGTTCCGTCAAATTTATATATATTAGGTATCATTACATTTTTCTCTTTAAGCAAATCTTCTTGGCTAATATCTAATGATTGTTCTATTGTAGGGCTAGTATTAACCATTACATATTTACTATTTATAGTATCTATAAATTTAGAAGCATTGTCATTATTTTCAGTAAATATAGATGAACAATATTTTGAACTATTATAATTTATATATGTTATTGCCTCATCAATGTCTTCAACAAATATTGCATTATCTGCTTTAATTTTTAAACTACTATTTATATAAATATTAACATTTAATTTTTGAATTATTATTTTTTTAATAAAATCAATGTCCTTTAAAGAATCTATATAAATATCATAGTTTTGATAACCGGATACAATAGTTTCCGTTGTACACTCACTTACATATTTATTTATAAACTCATTATCTCCTATAATAACAGTCTTATTTATGGATTTAAAATTATCAAAAAATTCACTAGAACGCATTGTTATAGAATGTTGGAACATTTCTTTTTTTAAGTTTTCTTTTTCTAAAATTGTTTGAATTAGATTTATCAATAAACCATTAGTTCCACCCATATAACCATTATAAGCAAATATCATTGTGTTATGAGTTAATAAACCTAATAATATCATTTCTAACATAGTATATGTATTACCATCAAACATAACTAATACAACACCAAGTTTTGTATATAACCTTGAAGAAAGAAGTTGATTATTCATTAAAGAAATCTTATCTTTTAATTTTATTAAAGGATCTACACCTTCATATTTTTTTAATATTTTATCTATTAAATTATTGTCTAATTTAAATCCATTTTTGTTGTTTATATCAATCTCATTCGTACTTTCAAATAATTTAATATTTTCTCTTATTGCCTTTGCAATATTTGAAACTAATTCTTTTTCATAATTATACTTATTATTTCTATTTGCTATTAAAGACTTATTTATAATATTTTTTACACTATCTTGCTCCATGTGATAAACCCCTTTCTTCATCTATTTCTGTTTCTAAATTTATAGCCTTATTGCACATTTCAAGTTGTTCTTGGCTTAAATAACTTATATTAAATTTCTTACCTTTTACAGCAATTTGCTCTATTGCCATTCTTATTTGCATTGCAACTTTATCAGTAATATCAACTTGTTTTCCTTGATTGTTGAATGAAGTATTATATAAGATATCTCCTACTATTACTTCTTCGTTTGTCGTATCATATATTATAGCAAAATTGGCATTCATTATAATTCTTGTTGTTTCAGGATTTAATCCATAGTTATATGCAATATCTGAAACAATTTTGTCTGTTTCATCTGATTGAGTTCTTCCAGAATAACCATCTCCTTTTGTTGCAAGTTCAAGTCTTTGTAGCATTAATACATCTTGTTGCTTTGTATTACTATTATCGTGAATTACAAATTCATCAGAATATATTGCTGGAACTTCATAATCAGATGCTATAACATCCTGCTCTCCTGCTACAATATATTGTCCTTCAAGATGATCGTGATCATATAGATGGTGACTTCCATCAACAGGTGATGTATAAGGTAATGGCTCAACTAATTTGCCTGAATCTTTAACAGCATTTCTCATCAAAGATTCTTTAATATCATTATAACCTGTTCCCACAGTAACTTTTCCTAATTTTAACGCTTCATATTGTTCCTCAGTTATTTTTCCTTCTTCAAGTAATTTTCTAAATTCTACTTCATCCTTTTCCATTAGTTCTTGTGCGACTCGTTGATATAATGCATATATAGTATCAGTAAACTGTTCTCTGCTCATTCCATTTCTAACTGCATTAGTAAAGGCTTTTTCAGGAATCTCAATATTATCAAAGCATAATACATTTTGATTTCTCCAAACCCAACTTTGAGCAATAGGTCTTCCTTCTTTATCTCTAATATATAATATTCTTCCCGTTTTATCTACTGCACTATGTGTCATACAAGATTCTGCAGCATTACCTAATTCTTGACAGCAATCCGTTAATTTGCCAATAACTAGTGCCATTGGGTCATCTAATCTTATCATCTCACAAATATATTCATCTGTTTCAAAATGTACTCTAGGTATAGTGCTAAATACTCTCATTTTAGCATAATTATAAATCCGCTGTAATCGTTCAAAATCTTGCTGATTATACCCACGTTCCGAAACTTTTTCTGCAAGTATTATATTACCTACTTGCACATCTGTATAACTATTAGATTTTACATATGCCATTGCTAAATCCAAAGTTAAAACCAAATTGCTATTGATTGCCCTTATTTCAGACCATTGTTTTTGCATAGAACTAATATATGCTATATATTCATCAGAAGATAGTATTGTATCCATATTTTTTAAGATAAAATCTCTAAAATCAGGCTCATATTTCATTTCAAAACCGCCAAATAATTTATGTGCCTTATCTGCTGTTAATATCGTTGAAACATTAGAGTCTTCCATTATATTTCTTAAAGTTTGAACTATATTCTTATTTTGTTGAGAATTTATTTTTAGTGAGTATGTACTATCTTCATTTTGACCATAACATTGTTGTATCAATGCTAATTGTTTACTATATTCTTCTACCATCTTTGAATTGGGATTATCTCCCAAAGATGAGATTTGTTTTTGTATAAAATCTAACATTCTTTGCATATCTTGCGTTGAAAGTGATTTTGGAATATCAGAGAATAATTGCATTGCTTTATTAAATCCATCCATATCATTATCAAATACTCCAAAGCACATACTTGCTTTTAATAATGCGGCTTTTGAATCTTCGTTAATATTGTGTCTTTCAATTCTCATTAGTTGTGACCATTTCTTACCAGAAGCAACAAATTTATCTGCTTGTTCAAAAGGAAATTCTTTCATAACAACGTGATGTGGAACAAAATGAAGTTTATCATACCAATCAGATAATACCTCAAATTTATTTTCGCTTAACATTTGCATAACAGATTCTGGATTTTTCATTCCTATTCTTAAAGACTCTTGTTCTCCATACTTTTCAAATAATTTTTCTAAACCACGAATACCTATATTTCTCTTTTTAAGACTCAACAATACATTTTTTCCTTCAAGATAAGGAAGCCAATCTCTATGTTGTCTTAAAAATTCAAATGTTAAAGGAGTATTAAATGTATAATTATAGAAAACTTCTTTCAATTCATCTGGTGCATTTTCATCAAGGAATAACTCTGGGTGTTCTTGACCAATTATTGTTCTTGCACTTTCATTATAGGCAATTCTTTTTACTATTATTGCTTCTGCCATCTGTTGTCTTATAATATTGTCTAATTCGCCTATACTATTGCTATTTATACTATCAATATTTATTTGGCAACCTGCTATATATGAACCATATTTATCAAACAATTCAAATACTCTATTATTATCAAGCCCTAATTGTTTGCACTTTCTAACAAATGCATTAACATTCATATCACATACAGATCCAATATCTTTTCCTTGCAAAAACTGCTTCCATTCTGGATGACTTTGTATTATTTCTGGACTAATTTTTCTTTGATAAAATAAATTTTGTAATTCTTCCGGAACATTTTCATCTAAAAATATATCAGAATATTTTTCTATAAATTCTTTTGGCATATTCTTATTATTATAATATAATTGTCTATTTTTAATTGAGTTATATATATTTGTAATTAAACGTTCATATTGTTCTTCTTTTCCAAGAGAAACATCAATACTAAAATTAAAATTATTTATACAATGTCCATATTTAGATATAAAATCTAATACTTCTTCTTTTGAAAATTTAATTCCTAATGCTTCATATAAATTCATTTGTCGAGCATAAGAATAACCGTTTCCATCTTGGTCATTTAAATTGTCAACACTTACATTTTGGTTTTTTAAGCATTTACTTAAATCTACTTTCATTAAGAATGGAATCCACTCTGGGTGTTCTTGTATATCTTTTGCACCTAATAAAGTATAATAATTTCCCCAATAATTTCTTCCATAAAACACAAATTGCAATTCTTTTGGTGCATTCTCATCAAGGAATAACTCTGGGTGTTCACTTTTAAAACTTTGTGGTAGCGTCCTTAAATCAAATAATCTATCATTATTTTTACCAAGCATATCATAAATATACTGATTCATTTGTTGTTCATAATTATCCCCACTTATCTGGGATATGAATTCTGTCAATTTCTCATTATCACAATCAATAGAAGATATAATCTGTGATACAGACTTTCCATATTTAGAGCATATACCTAAAAACTTTTCGCTACCAACTTGTTGATAGAACTCATTTAATTGCCAATTATTTTTACTTATAATTAGACTTTTATTTGCCAATGCAGGAAGTAAAAATGGGTTTTTATTTAATATTTCAAAAAGTAAATCGGTTTTTCCATTAAAACCATCTTCCAAGCGTTCTATAAGTTGCGATTTATCTTCTTCTTTCATATTTTTTAATAATGTATCTAACATATTGTAATCAAGGAATTCAATTGGATAAAGTGTACTTAATTCTCTTTTGTTTTTTATTAGTATTTGTATTGCAGAATTATCATCAGAAACTCTCATCTGATGTATCATTTGACCAAATACAGTTGTTAATTGTTGCTCATCAGTAATAAGAGCATCTTCTCCGATTACACTAGCATACTTTACCATTTTTTGAAGCAATGTATTACTTGAATAAGATTCGTCTGTTCTTTCTAATATCATATTATTTTTTCTATTGAATTCAACAATATTTTCAAATCCACATCTTTGAACAAAATCTCTTAAATTTGCGTCTTCAAAGATTTCTTCAATAAGAACATATTGAGAAAAAGCATATAATTCATCTAAATTATAATTGCTTCTTGCCCATGCATTAGTATTCAAAGCATTTCGTATAGAACTAGATATAATATCTGGTAGTTTTTGTTGTGATATTTGTGCTAGTCTTTCTTCTTCATAGGCATATTTAGATAAATAACTTTCTACTATATTATCATATTCTTGTGGAATTTGTTCAATGAATTTCCATACATCTCCAAAGACTTTATTAACTGCCATAATTCCATTAGATGAGTGTGTACCAAATTCCAAATCTTTTGTTTTTAAAACTTCACTATGATATCTAATTTCACGAATAAACAACTTACCGCCATAATAATCTTCAACAACTTTTTCTGGAAGTTCTCCTTCTTTTATAAAAACATTTGGAAAACTATCAATCATTTCTTTTGGAAGAACATCAAAGGATGGAAGTTTTTTTGAATAGCTGTGTTTAATTTCATCTATAATTTGTCTATATACAAAATGCTTTGCTTCTTCATAAGTTCCAGACTTATCAAAAGGTTTTTCTGACCCAAAATTAAAATTATCATAAAAATATGAATTTTCTTTTTTTTCAAAAGTAATAGCATTAACAAATTCTGGATTTTCATCAAAAAATCTAATTGCATTTTCAAATCCTATTGCTTCAATTAATTTGTGAGAAGGACTAGAATATGCATTTGAAAATGAATGTTCACTAACACATTTTCTTAAAGCAGGATATTCAATTAAATCTGAAAATGCTAATTTTTTATCATAAAATAATTGCCTAACTTCTACAGGAATTGATTCATCAGGAAAATATTCTGGATGTGCTTTCACATATTCAGCATCAAATGTAGTTTCATCATAATCTAATGCTTGAATTCCTCTAATATTACATCCTTGTAAATTGATACTATCATATTCTATACCAGCCAACAACGAAAAATCTATATTAGCGTGTACTTTTGACAAATCTAATTCACCATCAATAAAAATGTATAATCCTCTCCATTCTTCAAATGGGATATCACTTAAATTTGATGATAATAATCTGTCTTGTAAAGATTTATATTCTCTTAAAAATTTTTCTTCTTCACTTCGGTCTTGATTTCCAGAACTATATCTTTGTTCTGTTAATTCAATTAGATTTAACATTGAATTTTTAATTTTTCTAAATTGTTCTAAAGTTAATTTTTGAATCATTTATAATACACCAACCTAACAATCTACTTTTCACTATCACTATTATAATACTGAACTATCATCATAAGTAATTATAACATTATTTTCATTAGTTTTATCTATTTTATTTGAGATTACAGTAAAAATGATTGACAAGCCAATATATTTTTGATACGATTCAATCGTGAGCACTGGAAATGACTAAGGTTATCCAGTCTTTTTTTGTATATTTATATTATTATTGCCTATATTAAAAATGTAGGAATTCAATTTCCTGCTAGCAAGCGCACAAAAGAATAACCTTTTGTGCCTTTTTCTGATACAATAATTGCATGAAAAGATGATTATATGTCAGACAAATATTAGAAGCAAATAACTATTATTTTATTATGGGCTATAAGTTTGCTTTTAAAAATAATGATGGTACTTATAAAAAGAATACTTCCTTTGAAGACATATACTCATTATACATTTTTGATAAAATGTTAAAATTAGTTATTTTAGATCCAATACTTGAAATAAAGCAGAAATTAAAAACTATTTATACAAATAATTATAGTTCAAGATATGGTTTTAAAACTGATGATATTTTGAATAATAATAATTATGATATTTCTAACAGTTATTTATCAGATACATTATCTAATTTAAGTAAACAATTAAATGATTTTGAAAAACTAAAAAATTTATAAAGCAATCTAATTAAAGATATTTATGGTATATTATCAGCAGTGAATTTATTTATCACGTCATAGCAAAAAAGTTATAGATATCTACGACACTCGCTCCAATTAAAAATTATTCGAACTACTTAGGTTGACCTTGATATAAAATCAATCGAAAGATTGATTTTTTTGTGTCTTACAAAGAAATGATAAATTAATATCTTAAAAAATGAAGTATCATTATTACTCCATTAATTTAAATAAAATCACACTACTAGTTGTAAGGGTCATATTCTTTAATTTCTATTATATCACTTATTAAAATTTTTTCTTTATCAAGACTTAATAAAGCATCATTTGTTCTACCTACTAAAGATATAACTTTACTGCCATTTTTCGTTGTTACTAAAACATCTTTTTTATAAACAAAATTCCTACTATGAAAGATATCATTAATTTTTTGTATGACACTTTTAGTGTTTTGGCTTTCTTCGCTTAGTTTGCTGTAAAATAATTGTTTATTATTCTGTAAATCTTTGTCAATTGGACTTACATATACTTTAGGTAATTTTTTCATATATTCACTCTCCTTCTATATTTTATGATTAAAAAAACAAAATTTGAAACATAATAAAAATATGAAGAAAATTAATCTAATAAGACATATTCTATTTTTTATATTTATGATAATACTTTGTGGCATAAGTCTTGCCCTTATGTATCACGCAAAGTTTATTAGTCCTATTTATAAGGAACATTTCGCACATCAATGTCTTTGGTTTACAATAGGCTTTTTGATAATTATTATAACCCATTTCATAGATACTGATTTATTTTTTAAATATAGTTTTTGGCTTTACATCATAAATTTACTACTTCTAGTTTTAGTTTTAATAATGGGTGAAAATATAAACGGCTCAAAAGCTTGGCTTAATTTAAAATACTTTAGCTTTCAACCTAGTGAAATCATGAAATTAAGTTTAACATTATACGTTAGTCAATTAGTTGTTAAGACCAGGACTAGTAATTTTAAAGATGAATTATTATTACTAGGAAAAGTTTTAATTATCTTTTTACTACCATCTATATTGGTTTTTCTAGAACCTGATACAGGAGCTTTAATCTTTTATGCTATAATATGCTTAATTTGTTTATATTCATCTAATATTCATAAATGGTGGTTTGTAATGCTTACACTTATCTTTATAAGTAGCATAGCCCTTTTTTTCTACGCTTATTTTTATCAAAAAGATTTGTTAATTTCTTTAATTGGTACAACTTTCTTTTATCGTGTTGAAAGACTATTTAATTTTCGAAGTGGCATGCAAATCGAAAATGCCTTAATAGCTATTGGCTCGGCCCCCTTTTATAAACTATCTTTAACGAGTGTTGGTATTTATATTCCAGAAAGTCCAACAGATTTTGCCTTTGCTCTTACAAGTAATGTTTTTGGCATTATCGGTAATATTATTATTTTACTTTCTTTTCTTTTTATGGATTCATATTTAATTAGTTATAACACGCATCTTAAAAAAGAAAAGAAAGTATTTGCAAAAACTTTTTTAGGGATATTTTTAATGAGTCAAATTATTAACATAAGCATGAATCTAGGTCTTATCCCCATTATTGGCATACCACTTCCCTTTGTTAGTTATGGCGGTTCATCTACTATTACACTATTTCTATTTATAGGTATTATTTTTAGCAATAAAAAAGTTCTAAAACTCTAGAACTTTCTTATCATCATACAAGGTATCATTAATTTTTAAATATACTACATATTCACCACTTAAATTCAAATGAATTAATGGTGTTGCTTTTTTATTCACTGGTTTATAATGGAATGCATAGGCTCCATTTTTACCAACAAAATAAAATGTTACATCATCTAAAATATCAAAGTTAGCATTAATAGATAAACTATTTTTAGTCACATCATAACTAAGTCCTGATTCTTGTGCATTATCTAACTTGCTTTTAAACGTAGATATATCAATACTTTCTAAATCATTAAAAGGAATATTATCAATTAATGAATAACTACTTACAATAAAGTTTGCCGTATTATCTTGATAAAAAGCATGTTTAAAAACTCTATAAATAGATTGTTCTATTGTAGCATTAAAAACAACATTATCACTCTCATCAATCTCAGTTATTCTAGAATATGTATTTTCAAAATAATCATAAATATTTAAATTCTTTTCATAAGCGGACTTTTTAAAACTCCAACCAAAATCTACTAACTTATGATTATCATTTGTTATATTAAAACTACCTAAAGCGTAATTAAACACTTTATCTTCACTTACATAATCGTAAACTGTTTCAATGTTTTTTCCAGTTATTTTATATAATGTTGCACTTGAATAGTTATCTTTATAGTTATCTAGTGATGTCTCTTCACTTTCATTATACATGTCAAAGTCATTATTAAACACACCAAGTAGTCCATCACTAGTCTTAAATGCTGTATGTGCTCCAAGTGGTAACCTAGAGTCATCAGTTATATTTAAAAGATAATCTGCAAACTTTCCTGTCCACAAAGTATCACTACCAAAAATCCAATTTAATTTCTTCTCTTTATACTGAATACTTATAATAGAATTTAAACCTCGCAAAGATAAAATCATTTCATCAGTATCCTCATTATAATAAATAGAATTATTAATAAAGTCACGTCCCTTTATCTTAGGCGCTATTGCATTATCAATACCAGTAAAGAAATCATATAAATTAAGAGAATCCAAAACTTTACCAGTTTCTCTATCAATTGTATATATATAATCTTGTGAAGCGTTATCGTTATCATTATCATCACCAGCCACTAAAAGATTATGATTTTTAAGTTCAACTACTTCATGATGATACCCATCTTCTAAAACATAATTATGATAAATTTTTCCTAAATAATCTACTTCTATAAATCCCGTATAACCAAATTCACTACCAGAAGATTCTCCATTACTTACTAAAATATGTCCATTATCTAAAAACTCAATATCTTGATTATAATCCCCAGTTAAATACCAAACAAGACTACCTTCTGCATCAATAGCAGAAATACCAAGACCCATTGGTGCAGAAAGAAAGTAAAAATTATCTTTATTAACAACATTTTTAGTTTCTACATTAAATGTTCCACCCTCATATTTACCAGTTTTAATAATTAATTCTTTCTTTTTACCATTACTTGTTTCTAACAAAACTTTATTCTCAAAATCACTTTTTAAACCATATATACTAATTAAATGCTTTTTACTACTCTCATAAGTAGTTTGCTCTACTCCATTAATTGTTAATTTAACACTTACTTCATCTTTAGTTTGAAAAATAACTAAAGCACTTAATGGCGCAATATAATAAGGATTTTCTAAAACTTTTGGATTATCAAGTGTATAAGACTTATCATCAACTAATTTATTTATGTTTTCATCAGCTTCTTTTTGCTTTGACAAAATATCTTCCGCTGCAATAATTGTTTGTTTATTTTCAAAGTATATTTTATTTTTACTACCAAATTTGTTTCTAACAAAATAAACTCCGAACAAAACCATTATTACAACTAATAAAATAATTAAATATAAGACAATTTTTTTCTTTTTCATATTACCCTCTTATTCTATTACAAACGGATCACTTTGTGTTCCAATACCACTTTTTATTTTTACTGTCTTATTAAATGGTACAGACATTAAAGAAGATCTTTTACCATAATTCATTGGTGTTAAAGCTACATACCCACCTTGACTTGCATATATCGCTGAAATAGATGAATAAACCCCATCATGACCATAACTATGACTATCACCATTATATACAACGGAATTAATAACAGTTGATAAAAGTGTATTTGCATCACTTGCATATTTTCTATTATGTATTCTTTGATATTCTTCTATATCTAAAAGTCCGTTTCTACTCTTTTGGACACTTAAAGGCGAATTTTCCATTTTAATATATGAACTATTATTTATAGTTACCCCACTATCAACACGGTTATTATCAGTTAAATTATCTGGGTTAGTTCCTATAACAACTTCTTTTTTAATTTCTTCGCTTTCCCCGTCTTCATTTTCTTTTTTGCAAGTAACAACAAACTTATCACCAACATTATACTTAAAGCTTTTTGTTATCTTTTGTTCTTTATTATCATATAAATATATTCTTGTTAAATACTTTCTATTAAAAAAGTTTATTTTTTCCGTAGAACTATCTTTTTCAATATAACAATTAACATTCTCCATATTTTCACTAGGTAACCCATATCCATAACCATCATTTAAAGTGTCTGGTAACTCATCTAATGAAAAACTAGTTATTTTATGTTCTTTATTTGTTTGAACATTAGGATTATTCTTAATATTTTTAAATGAAGAACTTGTAACAATTCCATATCTAAAACTATCAAGGTTAGTAACACTCGTTCTAGAACTAGGCAATGAATTAAATGTTGCCGATAAACTACGTGGTACACCCTCACTAGAATAAACAAATTTTATATGACATTTACCAGAATCACAACAACCAACATTAATCAAAGGAATGTCCGTATTAGTTCTTGTAAGGCCATATATAGAAGAAGAATAATCTTTGTAAATAGTAAATACCTTACTACCATATTTAACATATATACCATTATCAAATTCACAATATGTATTATTAGCCCCACAAATAATTCCTAAATCACCCATTGTAATATTTTCTTTTTTCCAAAATGATCCATAGCATTGTTTATCACTTTCATTACCTGCTGCATCAATAGCTGTAGCACACAAAGTTTGAAATCCATCATTATCAGGTAGTGCTATAGAAGCATTACCATTAGAAGCACTAATCATAGTATCGGGTGTACACTCACTTTCAGTAGTTGTACAATAATGTATTTCATTTATACTACTTTCTTTATCACTAGCCATTACTTTAATAGTTAAATTTTTATTATATAAAGGATTAGCATAAGAAGTAGAAGTATGAGCAAAACCATCGATACTAGGTTTTTCTTGATCAACATTTTTAACTTCAAAAACACTAGATTCACCTAAATTACCAACTTTATCTTTAACACATACTTTGTACTTACCATTATTTAAATAATGTACTATTTCATTATCATTAACATTTTGATATTCTATATCATTACAGCTTAAAGACTCTTGTGTTATAGCATACCACTTTACACCTGACCCATTACCATCACTTACATTCATAGTAATTCTTTTTAAATTTTTACTAACCGCATCATTATTTACTTGTAATGATTCTAAAAGTGCCTTAGGAACTTGTTTATCAATCTTTACTGTTTTCTTAATCAAACTTGTATATGTAACACCATTTTTCATTTGAAAAGTGACTTGTAAATTAAGTGTTATTTCTTTAATATCATCAGTAACAACTTTATAGCTTAAACAATTACTAAGATTATCACTACTACATGTTAAATTTTCTTCGCCACTCCAAATAAGTTCTTTTATTTCATTATTCTTATAAGAGTCATTTCTAAATCTATAACTAGCATATAAAGGACTTTCACGTGTCCAATTATCATCAGTTAAACTAACCTCTTTAGTTAATCCCTCATCTTTATAAAATACTATTTCTAAAGCACTATAATTTTCCTCTAACTGTTCTTTAGTCATACATTCTTTATTTTCAGTAACATTAGCTTCATACTGATTATTATTATATACAACGTTAATAATATAGCATCGCATATCATCATTATTAACAGGATTTAAAAACTGTCCTAGTTCATTATCTGCTTCTAAATAGCCATCTTGTATTAACGTTTTTATATCAAATAAAAACTCATTTTTATCAGAAGCATAATTTATTGCTTTATTTTTAGCAAGTGAAATCTTTGTTTCATATGCTTTTTGTTTTATGTTGTTAGAAACACCTATATAAGTAGGAACTGCTATTAAAGCAAGTACTGCCATTATACATATTACTGCCAACAATTCAATTAATGTAAAACCTTTTTTTATCATATCCAAACCCTCTTTATCATAATAAGTTTAACATAAAAAAAGAAAGGAATAAAGTCCTCTCATAGCAAAACTATAGTGTAATTCTTAATAGTTACTAGTAAAATCAAACAAATTTAATCCCGTATCCAAGTCTTTCTTTCTATTAATTTGTCCATCAATAACATGTAGTACAATCTCTCCAGTAGCGCTTATATAAGCTTCTTTTAAGTGTCCTCCAACCACATGGCCTAATGTATCACCAGCACTCATATGAATATGACTATAATGTGTGCCATCCATAGTATCAATTGTCCCAACTAAAGAAACAATTTCATAAGTACCAGTAAAATGGTTAGGGCAAAATGCTTTTTTATCCAAATCATAAACTCCAACGGTAAAATCATTTGTTGCGCCAAGTCCATTAACACTAGCAAGTAAAATATTTTCTTTTACCGCCACATTTCTAAGTTCAGTAATTATTTCTTCTCCCTTATCAATTCTAACAATAATATCATTATTAAATCTTTTATATTCCATTTCATCAGCCGAGTAAAGATTCGGCTATCCACCTCTCAATCATTTTTATTACAAAATATTATTCTTCTTTAGTATTGCCAGTAAATGTCCAACCTTCCACATCTTTTTCCTTACTCCAAATTGTTTCAGTTTGTTCTACATTCGGATCATTTACCTCTGCTAAAATATTTTCTTTTCTTGTTTCTTTATAACATGTTTCTCCTGATAATCTATAACCCCTTGGGCATGTATATTTAACACTTCTTGTTTTAGCCGGAATAATACATCTCGTACCATTTAATGTAGCATTCTTATTTGCACAGTAATAATAATCCGCATTGGTCACTTTTTTATAGCATCTAGTTTTATCACCAGTTCCTTTTTTAGTATAACCATCATGGCAACTATAACTTATCTCTTCGTCTACACGAGTAGCCTCTACTGTTTTAACACATTCATTATCACTTGTTAATTCATACCCATTAACACAAGTGTATTTTTGAAGTGCCTGTTTTTTAGCAGCTGCATAACGAATACATGTTACCTCACCATCAACTGTTTTTTTCTTATAGCCATTCGGACAAGTATATCTAGTACCAACATTTTTATTAATCGCTTTAGTTAATTTATAACATTCAGTTTTATCTTTATTTAATGTATAACCTGCTACACAACTCTTTTGTTCTAAACCAGAATCATAATGGCGACAAGAATTACCAACCAATTCATCACCATCACTACAAGAAGAAACGTATTTTCTTACATATTTTTTATAAATATTATAGCCATTATTTGAAGTACCAACTTTTTCATACTTAATTGTTGTTGTATTTTTTAAAGTAACATTATCTTTATAAGTCACTTGACTATTAAATAACCAATCACTCAAATTTTTAGTAGCAACATATGTTGTATAACAATTATTATTATTTTTATCGTAAAAACCATTAGAACATTTTACATAAACATTTTTAGAAACATAACATGTATCTCCATTAATAAGCGTACCAGTCTTACAATAAAGAGAGTTATCACTTTTAGTAGCAGCAGTACTATAAATACATAATGAACCAGATAAAATAGAACCACTTGGACATGTATAACTTTTAACATTTTTAACTTTTGCCTCTAAATATTTTTCACATTTATTACCATTTTTAATATAACCACTTGGACAAGTATATGAATTTAAAGTCGTTGTTACTTCAGGATATATTTTTTCATAACTATAAGTACTTGACTTATGAATAGCAGGCACATTTCTTTCTGGTGTCACATTATATTTAACTGTTGCTTCTATAGTTTCCGTTGTTTTTTCCCCAATACAATATTTACCTGCTACTAAGTAGCCTTCTGGACATGTATATTTATCTTTCTTTACAGTCCTTTGTAATTCATATAACGTTGTTTTTTTCGTATCATCTTTCATTTCTTCATTATAATTTAAATCATAATTTACTTTTTCACTTTTACCACCACATGTTAAATATATTTCTAAGTTGTATTTTTCACTTTCTTTTTTAGTTAATGAAGCATAACTATATTCTTTACTACAAACTTTGCCTTTATCTTTTAACTCAGATATCATATTACTATTAATCATATCTTCTAAACTTAAAGATATTTCTTCATCAAGAGAACTTGGTCTATTTTTTTCTTCATCAAAATATTTGGTCGCTGCCTCTTTCATTTTATTTAAATTTTTAGCAAATGAACTACCCATTAAATTCTTAATTTTAGTAACACCAAATATTATAAAGAAAGCAATTAGCAAAAAAACTGCAAACTTAATAAAAATACCCGTCCAATCAGCTTTAAAAGACATTACTTTATTAGTTGACTTACTATCTTTTTTAGGTGTTTCTTCTGTTGTTTGCTTTACTTTTGACTTAATATTTTTCTCCGTATATACTTTTTTTGCTTTTTTATTTTTCTCTTTTTTCTTAGGCTCTTTTTCTTCGTACATATAAATACCCCCAAAAACTTTTAGTAGCCTTATCATAACGCATTATGATTGATAATGCAAGAACATTGTGTTATAATCTATTTACGGGGCAGTAATGGTTTTGACAGCAATTTATTGTAAGGACTGCAAGTAGTAGGCATACTTTAAATGCAAAACTTAAAATTAAACGACGAAGATGTTTCTTTCGCTTCTTTCGCTCCTGTAGCAGCCTAATTAGTGGTATAAAGAAGGCTTTTATTTACTTTCTCTTATAGGGTATATAAAGGTTCATAGATATAAGATATATAAAGTTATTTATCTTTAGATAACCTTACGAATTTAATAAAGATCGTATAAGATATTGGTGCGTTAGATCCGGTACTTATACTAAATCTAATTCTAACTAAACTTGTAGACGTTCTTATTAATGGTTGTTTGGACAGGAGTTCGACTCTCCTCTGCTCCACCAGTATGATATGAATCTTGAACATTTTGTTCAAGTAGTAATAGATTCACTAACTAGAAATAGTTAGTTTTTTTAATGCTATTTGAGAAATATTGAGTAAATATTATGCTAGAAAAAACTAAAAAACTTGTAATAAGTGAAGAATCAAAAAGAAAGGTAGAAATTATTTATAGGCTTGCAAATAATAAACATTCATTAACTAATGGTAGTTTAATTAGATATAAAAAAGCATTAGTCTTTTTAAAGTCTCCATCATATATTTGTCCTTTAGCTATTATAGACACTCATTACGTTTCTTGTTATTTTAACACTGTCCACACTTTTGTGTCTGTATATCTATACTAACACCAATAATAATTTAGATATAGGTATGTAAATTTTTAATAAATAGTATAAAATTAAAGTTTTTTTATGATATACTTTTATATAGTAAAGTATGGTGATATAAATGTTTATAGAAAAATATATAAATGATTTTAACGAAAGATTGTATATAGATTTTTTAACAAATCCAAATAAACTAGAAGAATTAGGCAATGCTTATATACATCAATTTGATAATCCTACATATGATTGTACAATAGCATTTAAAGAATCCCTTGACCATTATGTAGCAAAGCGATATTTAAAAAATCCAGCATTTATTAACGATGAAAAATGTAAAAATTATATGATTTATTTAAACAATATTTTTTTCAAAAGAGTTACAATTGGAAACAATCAATTGGAATATAATACTAATATAATTTTTCGAAACGAAAAATTAAAAAATGCTTTTTTATCATTTTACTCACCTGATGTAAAACTAAAATTAGAAACAATAATCAACTATAATAATAGTTTAATAAATAGCATAAATAAACAAATTAAAGAAGGAAAAAAGCTTTCTCAACATCAATTGAATTTTATAGCTGAGTATTATTATACAAAACGTGATTTAGATGATATTAATTATTCTAAATTTATCGAATATTTATTAAACAATGATAATACTCACATAAATAATAGTCCCCAAATAATAGCGGCATACATTGCGTATTTACCTAAAATTTATGGGGATGGTTGTGAATATAGTAGAGCTATTTTGTCAAATGGTATTTAACAAATCTAGAGATCTTAAAAATATCATTTTACCTAATGAAATTGAAAAATATAAAGGAATGAGAAAATTAAAAAAACATGGATTTTATTCACTTGGTGATAAGTATATATCCATGAGTTGGGATTTTTTACAAAATTTAAATCTTAATACCGACTTATCTCTAAATATTTCTAGAACAATGGCTGGTAACTCTAATAATTATTTAACAGAGGAAGAAAAAGAAGAAGCAAAAAAATGCAATGATTTATATTGGATTTCTATGGCTACTTTTCATGAAATGACTCATCAATTACAAAATAATTCTATGATGTCTAAGGAATTTAATAGTAGTGGCTTAGCACAATTAATAAAAATAACTAAAAGAAATGATACGGATAATACTTTAAACCATGATAGTATTGAATCGGAGATTGAAGCAGATGAAGTTGCTTGGGATAAAATGTATTCATTTATTAATAAATATAAACTAAATAGTAAAAATCCAATTGTAGATAAAAAGGATGTTAAAGAGCAACTACATAAATGCATGCAAAATAAAGAGTCAGTATTTGCTAGACGTGCAATTCAAACAAAATTTAATTCTAATGAAAGATTTTTTGCTGCTGATATTAAAGAGATAAAATATAATATTGATACAAATGAAGATTATAAAAGTTATTTTAAAAAAATAATAGAATATTATCCAATGATGAGTAAAATATTTGATGAAAGTGGAAATGTTAAAACTACAATTATGTTTGATAATAATTTGACAAGCAAAAATAATACTGGTAATGATGAAAATATTATGTCATGCGAATTATCTGATTATATTTTAAATGAAGAGTATAGTGTATTAAAATCGCACTTAATAAATGACACTTTAAGTAAAAATCAAATAACAAATTTAATGATGAATATATACAATACTTATCATTTGGAAAAAAAGTTTATTAATTCATTATCAAAACTTGATTTTTCACAATTAAAAGAAACTAAAATAAATTTTAATTATAATAATCAAGCAACATTACAAAAGAAATATTTAGAAAAATTTAAGAATGTTGCTAATTTAGTTTATAAGGAAAGAGAACTTGTAACAATAATTAATAAAAAATATCCAGAATATAAAATTGAAGAGTTTTCTAATCCTAAATATGCTTATTGGAACTATCAAGATATGTTTAATCATTTATTTAAAGCTTTTAATGGAAATGTTGAATATGATATGATATCAGATATTTTAACAAAGTATGAAAGTTTTGGTGACCCAATTTTGAGTGGACTAGCAAATGAGACTAAAAAAAATATTGGATTTACAAATGATAATACTTTAACTGGTAAAAAAAGATAAATGTATTTAAAAACAATTTAATTATTTTATATATTATGGTATTATAAATATAGTTAGTAGTTATTACTACCTATAATTTTTTGCTTTTAATGGTTGTTTGGACAGGAGTTAAACTCTCCTCTGCTCCACCAGTATGATGTAAATCTTGAACATTTTGTTCAAGTAGTAATAGATTTACTAACTAGAAATAGTTAGTTTTTTTAATAATTCTTATTATAAATTTATATCAAATAATATAATTAGAAAATTAAAACAAACGATTATCTGAATTTCTTAGAAAAGTATTTCTAAGTGTCCTATTTTAATGTATAATAAAGCACAAGGTTTAAGGAGATTTACTATGAAAAAAAATGAATTAATATGTACAAAACAAATAATCGAAAAGTTAAACACTTATAACATTATTAAAACATTCCCAAATATAGAAGAGGTTCGTAAATGGAATTCTAATTTAAACACATTACAAATTAAAAATATATTAAGTCTGAATATAGACCCTAAGTTAATTAAATTTGATCCAGAACTTTTAATTAATTCTGATTTATTAAACACTTTTGATTACTTAAAAAGAGTGGAAGCCCTAGTAAGCATCAAAAATGCTGATGGTTGGTATCACCTATTTGATAGAATGTTAAATCATGATTTTTTAAATAGCCCTAAATTTTATCAAGACATTGAAAAACTTAAAAGAGCACAGACTGCTCAAACACCTTTATGGATTATAGGCAACAAAAATTTTATTGATAGCCCTTATCATGATGAAGATTTTGAACTATTGGTAACCGCAAAAGACTCTAGTGAAAATAAATTAGATGATGTTTTAAGACCAACTATATACAAGTCAAGTCTAAATTGATAAATTTTATGAAATAGTTTG
>OIYP01000279.1_pt1 | contig 35289 bp, 31 predicted proteins | sample 1588261 | NCBI WGS metagenome assembly OIYP01 (sample SAMN03283293) | human gut metagenome | biome: human-associated habitat; material: feces | host: Homo sapiens | place: Peru | collected 2012
CTCTCATTTCTTTTTCATTTACCTTGTTGGTGCTATATCTTTTTGCCTGCAAATAGATTTTGTCTAATCCAAGTACGTCTTCATTGATAATCCCATCAATTCCGCCATCATGACTCTTGGGCGTCAAAGAAACTTTTTCGCCGTATCCCATAGCCTGCATTAACTGTAAACATATTTTTTCAAAAAAGACGGGATCAACTGTTTTTAATTGTTCTAGTAATTCCAGTTGAGTACGTTTATTAAATTCTTCAATGGCATTACTAATCCGAGTGGCGGGATCGGTTTCTTCTTGTTTGTTTTCCTCTTTATTCGTTTTGTTTTGGAATGCTTGGAAAGATGGAAATTGTTCTAAAAAGGCATTATTAATAGTTTTCCCAGTTTGAAGTGCTTTTTTGCCTCCCTCGGTAATAATGTATACGCCTCTCTTTTTTTGTTGGAGTAAACCCGCGCGGTACATATAGTAAATTGCCCAAGATAGGCGATTGCGAACAATCGTTTGGGTTCCGCTAGGAAGTAACTGGGCACAATCTTCTTTGGTTAAATGAAGTTGCGGAACTACAATGCGTTCTACTTCGCTATGGTTTTTAGGTTTATTATCTTGAAAAGCGGTTAAAACCGGTGTCATAAAATCTTGATATTGTGGAATTGCCATATTCCCTCCATTTTTCTATTGTATCAGTTTTTCTGCTTAAATCAACTTGACTTCTATCCCTATAGTAAGCGGTAATACAGTACCGGCTAAAATATGCCGGAAAATATACCTAAACTAGAGGGATAGAAATATGAAAAAAACGAAAAAAAGAACTCCTGTCTTGCCTACAGAACATCCTCCTGAAGAACAACAACTGCGAGAATATGCAGATAAAATAAATCCTCTCGCAGAACTCATTAAGAAGAATCAAAAACGTAAAGAGGATAAAACGCCTAAAGAAGAGGACCGCAGGCTGCGCGATGTCCGCTTACCGCTTGTCGGGGCGGTGTTGGAAAAGAAATATAAAGGAATGGAAATATCCGTTAAAGTGTTGGAAGTCGGTTTTGAGTATAACAGTAAATATTATAAAACGCTTTCAGCTGTGGCGTGTGCCATTACGGGGCAGCATATTAGCGGGTATCACTTCTTTGGTTTATGAGCGAAATTATTAGGCCGATGCGCTGCGCCGTCTATATGAGAAAGTCCACCAGTGAGGGGTTGGAACAGGACTTCAATTCCTTAGATGCGCAGCGTGAGGCCTGTATGGCTTATATTACCAGTCAACGCGGGGAGGGGTGGACCGCACTTGATACTCATTATGATGATGGCGGTTTTACCGGTGCCAATACGGATAGGCCGGGTCTTCAACAACTAATTTGCGACATCAAACAAGGGTTTGTAAATTGCGTGGTGGTATATAAAGTAGACAGATTATCTCGCTCACTATTAGACTTTTCCCAACTTTTAGAATTTTTTGATAAACATTCCGTGTCATTTGTATCCGTTACGCAGAACTTTAATACCAAAACCTCTATGGGGCGTCTGACGCTAAACATTCTGTTATCCTTTGCCCAATTTGAAAGGGAAATTATCAGCGAACGCACGCGGGATAAAATGGGTGCTTCCCGTATGAAAGGAAAATTTATTGGCGGGCTTATTCCCTTTGGCTATCGTTTGGATAAAGAGCGACACGTATTGGTGCCAAATCCGCCTTATGATGAGCAGGTGCGGTTTATGTTTGAGAGCCTTTTGCGGGAAGAAAATGTGGCCAAGGTGCTTGATATCTTAACCGCCAAGGGAATATGCCTGCCGGAACGCAAATTACACAATGGAAAAGTCTGGCCCGCGCGGCCGATTTCACGGGCGTATTTTTACCGGATTATCCATAGCCCTACCTATATTGGCAAAGTAGAGTATAAGGGCAAGATATACGAAGGGGAACACGAAGGGCTTGTCCCTTTGGAAACGTATCTGGCCGTGCAGGACTTATTAAAGACAAAACGTTCCAGTCACGGTTTTTCCCGTAAGCCTATACCGGGGCTATTGCGGGGCCTACTTTATTGCAAAGAATGCGGTTCGGATATGGTGCCAATTTATGCTAAAAAGAACGGTCGGAAGCATTTTTACTATCTATGCCATAAGTGCGCACAAGAAGGATATGCTTCCTGCCCGACAAAAACAGTACGTCAACCGGAGTTTAATGAAGCGGTTTTGAAGCAATTAGCGGAGCGAGGGCTAATTAATCGGGCTGAATTGGAACCCCTGGAGTTAGAGCAGCAAACGGAAATTTTATCCAAAGTTGTACGGCAAATTACTTACGCCTATCAAGGCGAAAATATAGAAATTCTGCTCCTTAACGGTGTGTGTTTCACCTTTCATGCAATAGTAAAACCTAATTATGGGCGACATATTAAGCGGGTTAAGCCAGCGCAGAATACAAAGAAAGTAGACAGAAAGACGTATCATAAAGCGCTTGCACTGCAAATACGGGAATATATGCGGGTAAATAATCTATCCCAGAAAGAATGTGCTGCTGCATTGGGCATGAGCCCCGCGCGGGTGAGCCAGATTTTACGAAACACATAGTTTGAAAGCAATAAATTGCTACAATACAATAAACGCATTATCAAAGGGAATTTATCAAATATGATTACTGGCGAACTTAAAAATAAAATTGACCGTTTGTGGGAAATGTTTTGGACGGGTGGTATCACGAATCCGTTGGATGTGATTGAGCAAATTACTTATTTGATGTTTATTCGGGATTTGGACGCGTTGGATGATACCCGCCGGAAAGAAAGCCAAATGCTCCGCGTGCCGTTTACCAGTATTTTTGGCGATAAAAACGAATCCTTTAAGTGGTCTGTATTTCGGGATTTCGCCCCGGAGAAAATGTATAAAACGGTGCAGGAGGGAGTGTTCCCTTTTATTAAAACGCTCCACGGAGATAAAAACAGCGCCTATTCCCGCTATATGTCGGATGCGTTGTTTAAAATTCCCACTCCGCAACTTTTGGAAAAAATCATTACCGCGTTGGATGACATTATGTCCAATCCCACTTACAAAGAAAAGGATATGCGCGGGGATGTGTATGAGTATTTATTGTCCAAATTGGCTACTTCGGGTACAAACGGCCAGTTCCGCACGCCGCGGCATATTATCCGTATGATGGTGGAACTATTGGATATCAACCCTGATGATACGATTTGCGACCCTGCTTGCGGTACGGCCGGTTTTTTGGTGGGAGCGGGGGAATATTTAAAAGAAAAATATTTTAACGATATTTTTTATAACAAAGAAAAAAAGGCTCATTACAATAATGGAATGTTCCACGGGTATGATATGGACCGCACGATGTTGCGTATCGGTGCGATGAATATGATGACCCACGGGATAGAAAACCCCGATATCGCTTATAAAGACAGCCTTTCCGACCAAAACAGTTTATCCAACACGTTTACTAAAATTTTGGCCAATCCGCCTTTTAAGGGAAGTTTAGATTATGATATTGTATCGGCTGATTTATTAAAAGTTACCAAAACGAAGAAAACAGAACTGTTGTTTTTGGCGTTATTTTTGCGGATGCTCCGCACGAGCGGCCGCTGCGCTGCGATTGTGCCAGACGGAGTTCTGTTTGGCGCGTCCAATGCCCACAAATCTATCCGTAAAGAAATTATAGAAAACAACCGTTTGGAAGCCGTTATCAGTATGCCAAGCGGCGTATTTAAACCGTATGCCGGAGTATCTACGGCGGTAGTAATTTTTACTAAAACCGGCCACGGCGGCACAGATAAAGTGTGGTTTTACGATATGCAAGCCGACGGTTTTAGTTTGGATGACAAGCGGGACCCCGTGCAAGAAAACGATATTCCGGACATTATTGCCCGCTTTAAAAACTTACCTGCGGAAGCCAAGCGAAAACGTACAGATAAGAGCTTTTTAGTTCCCGTGCAGGAAATTATTGATAACGGGTACGATTTATCTATCAATAAATACAAGCAGATTGAATATGTGCCGGAAGAATATCCCGCACCCAATGAGATTTTGTCCGAAGTGGCTGCGCTAGAAAAGGATATTACCAAGGGACTAAAAGAATTAGAAGGAATGTTGAAATGAAACTGTCTTTTGAAAATATTTTTATTGATGCCACAAAAACAGTAGAAAAAATCCCGCAAACAGAGTATCTTCCTTCAGGTCAATATCCCATTATAGATCAGGGACAGCGGCATATTGCTGGATATTCTAATCATTCTACAGGTTTTTGTGCGGATGTACCTGCCATTATCTTTGGGGATCACACGCGTGTTATTAAATACATTGATAAGCCATTTTTTATTGGGGCTGACGGTGTAAAGGTTTTAAAATCTAAATCTAATGCCACCGATTACAAATATTTGTTTTATGCTTTAAGTAGTATTAAAATTCCTAATACGGGTTATAACCGACACTTCAAATGGTTAAAAGGGAGCAAAATTCCTGTATATAATTCTACTCTTCAAAAGCGGATTGCGAAGCGGTTGGATAAAGTGCAGGAATTAATTGCTAAGCAAAAAGAACAAATCGCCAAGTTGGATTTACTTATAAAAAGCCGTTTCCTTGATATGTTCGGCGACCCTATTAGCAACCCAAAGAAATGGCCGTGTCAAAGTTTATCTAATGTGGCCCCCAAACAATCTAGAAAAGTTGCTGCTGTTAGTTCTGCTGTATGGTTGTTAAATTTAGATCAAATAGAAGGTAATAACGGGCGCGTGATAAAAAAAGAGCGGCTTGATTCTTCTGAATTAGGTAATTCAATATTGCCGTTTTATTCTGGCGAGGTGCTATATTCCAAATTGCGCCCCTATCTCAATAAGGTGGTATTAGCTGATGAAGACGGTTTTTGTACAACAGAGTTATTGCCTTTACATCCTCAAAAAGAAATCTGTAATGCTTTGTTTTTAGCTCATTTATTGCGGCAACAGAGTGTGGTGGTTGTTTTGTCTATTAGAGTTGTTGGGGCAAAAATGCCTAGGGTGGACTTAACGACTTTGAGAAATCTATTAATTCCTTTACCCCCATTATCTTTACAATCTCAATTTGCTAATTTTGTAAAATCAGTAGAACAGCAAAAAGAGGTCTTTTCTGCCCGCTTATCCCACCTTGAAGTCCTCTACAAATCTCTTATGCAGGAGTATTTTGGATAATGTCTTACGGTGATAAAATTTATGCTTTTGTAGATGAATCAGGGGTATTTGGGTGGGATTTAACTAATCCCAGTGTTGGTTCCCATTTTGTTGTTTCAGCTATTATTGTAGAAGAAAATAATTTAGATTGTTTGAGAGAGAGTCTAAAACAGATTAAACAAGATTTTTTCCCAACGACTGAAATGAAATCTTCATTAATTGGTGGGGATTTAGAGCGAAGAAGAAAGTTGTTGGCACGTTGTTTTAATTTACCTTTTCATATTTATACTTGTATAGTAGATAAAGAAAAATTGCGTGATTGGAAGGGGATGGAATTTAAGCAAACTTTTTATAAATATGTTGATAGACAGTTATACGAAGCACTTAAAATATCATATCCCAAATTGACAATTTGTGCTGATAAAATGGGAACGGATTCTTTTATGGAGAGTTTTGCTCAATATATTGAAAAACATATCCAAAGAGATTTGTTTTCTGAAACTGATTTTGGTTTTGAAGATAGCAAAAATGAGATTATTATTCAGTTAGCGGATATAATTAGTGGGAGTATTCGACGAAATGTAGACCGCACAATATCCCCTCATTATAATTTTATTCGTATGCTGCGCAAAAAAATTTTATCCGAAAATTATTTTCCGTATGCGTGGGAAGACTATATAAATCCTAATCCAGCGGAACGTCGCGAATTTGATAATGAAATTAGTAAAATTTGTTTAGAGCAAGCCGTTTGTTTTTTAGAACAACATACAAATGATACAGAGCCTGAAGAACGTGCAAGAGTAATTTCTTTACGTTTTTTACTTTCGCAGATGGTTAATAATCCTGCCTCATATATACAGACACGTGATATTCGTAAACATTTAGAATCATTTGATTTGGATTTGTGGAAAGTTCAAGCGTTTCGTAATAAAATTATTGCACATATGCGCGATGAAGGTGTATTGATTACTAGCTCTCCTCAAGGTTATAAAATCCCTGTTTCAGAGACAGAATTATATAGTTTTATTGATCATGGTAATTCTATTGCGGTGCCGTTATTGGCTCGTTTAATGAAGTGCAGAAACATTATTCGTCAGAAGACGACTGGAAAGGTAGATTTATTTAATAAAGAAGCATATAAAAATTTACGTAAATACATGGATGCACAAATAGATAATTGATTATGTTTGTGTTTCATAAAATGCTTAAATAACTTATGACCAACTTTGACTTTTTAACCCAACAAAAACAATTTGAAACTTTTTCTGGCGCGGCTGTGGCGGCGGAACAAGTGTTTGGCGTGGATATTGCTTCCTGCGTGGTGATGTGCCGCCGCGCATTGGAGTTAGGGGTCAAATGGCTGTATTCGGTGGATTCTTCGCTCTCTCTGCCGTATCAGGATACGCTCGCAACGCTTATCCATACGGACGAGTTTAAAAATCTTGTCAAAGAAGATTTATTTAACCGCATTAATTATATTCGCAAAGTGGGCAATAACGCGGCCCATAATACCCGCAACATTACGAAAGGGCAGGCTATTTTTGCGTTGGAAAACTTGTTTTATTTTATGGATTTTATCGCCTGTTGCTACGGGGATAATTATCAAAAGCATCTTTTTAATCGTACCTTGTTGGAACAACCTACTCCGGCCTTGCTACCGCCGCTGGCAGCTGAAATTCCTTTGTCCGTGCTGGTAGATATCAATAAAGCAGTAAAACCGGCTTTGACTGCCAAACGGCAGACGCAAGCGCCCGCTTATAAACCTGTTCCCATAGATCCTACCGAAGCCGAAACCCGTAAAGCCTATATTGATGTTATGCTGACAGAAGGCGGTTGGGAGCGCGGCAAAAACTGGCAGGATGAGGTGTATATTGAAAATATGCCCAATGCCTCCGGCGAGGGGTTTGCAGATTATGTGCTGTATGGCGATGACGGCCGTCCGCTTGCCGTTATTGAAGCCAAGAAAACAAGCGTTGATCCCGCTAAAGGCCGCCAACAAGCCAAATTATATGCGGACGATTTAGAACGCCGTTATGGCCGCCGTCCGATTATCTTTTTAACGAATGGTTACGATACGCGTATTTGGGTGAACCAAGAGGGCGGATATCCAGAGCGGCGCGTTTCCGGTATCTATAGCAAGCGGGATTTAGAAAAGGAATTTAATAAACTTTCCCAGCGGGAGCCACTTACACATCTGTTGATTGATGAAAATATTTCAGGGCGTTACTATCAAAAAGAGGCCATTAAAGCCGTATGCGAGACCTTCGGTCAGAAAAATAAGCGCAAAGCGCTGCTTGTTATGGCTACCGGAAGCGGAAAAACCCGTACGGTTATTTCTCTAGTTAAGATTTTGATAGAAAAAGGGTGGGTTCGTAACTTTTTGTTTTTAGCAGACAGAAACTCTCTGGTTATCCAAGCCAAGCGGGCCTTTGTTAATTTATTGCCCAATGTTTCCGTTACCAATTTGTGCGAAGGAACGGCGGATGTGCTATCCCGTGGCGTATTTTCCACCTATCAAACGATGATGAACTGCATTGATGCCTCTAAAGATGAGGACGGAAATAAAGTTTTTACTTGTGGCCATTTTGATTTGATTATTGTGGACGAAGCACACCGCAGCATTTATAAAAAATACCAAGATATATTTACCTATTTTGATTCTTTATTAGTGGGTCTTACCGCTACGCCTAAAAACGACATCGACCGCAATACTTATGAGGCCTTTGAGTTGGAAGACGGCGTGCCTACTTATGGCTACGAGTTGGCCCAAGCCGTAACTGATAAATTTTTAGTAGATTATAAAACGTTTGAAAGTACCTTAAAATTCTTGGACGAAGGGATTGTTTATGACGATTTATCCGAGGATGAAAAACGGGAATATGAAGAAAAATTTTTGGACGAAGAGGGTAATGTTCCGGATGCTATTGGCGGTAGTGCTTTAAATGAGTGGGTATTTAATAAAGATACAATCCGTAAAGTGATTGATGATTTAATGACGAAAGGATTGAAAATAGAATACGGAACAAAATTGGGGAAAACTATCATTTTCGCTAAAAATCATTTACACGCGGAGAAAATAGTAGAAATCTTTAATCAGGAATATCCCCAATATGCACAGCGTGGTTTTTGCCGCGTCATAGATAATTACACCAATTATGCCCAAAGTGCGATTGATGAATTTTCGGATGCTAAAAAATATCCCCAAATTGCGGTGTCCGTAGATATGTTGGATACTGGGATTGATGTGCCGGAAGTGCTAAATTTGGTGTTTTTTAAGAAGGTAATGAGCAAAGCTAAGTTCTGGCAAATGATCGGGCGCGGAACCCGTTTGTGCCCGGGGCTCCTAAACGGAGATGATAAAAAAGAATTCTATATTTTTGATTACGGCGCTAACTTTAAATTTTTCAAAACGCCCCGCAAGGATACTGGTGCGTCAACTCTTTCCTTACAGGAGCAATTATTTCGTTTAAAAGTAGAACTTATCTACAAACTGCAAGAGCTTCCGTTTCAAGAAGAGTTTTTTATCAATTTGCGCAAACAGTTAGTAAAAAACTTGCACCATAGCGTTACGCGGTTGAATAGAGAGAATTTTTCAGTTCGCCAGCATTTACGTATAGTGGATAAATTTTTCAATATGGATGCTTTTACCCAGCTGGATTATGAAGATGTCTTTAATTTAACAGGAGAATTAGCCCCGCTTGTCTTGCCGGAAGAGGGGGATGCGGATGCTTTACGTTTTGATGCTTTGTGTTATGGAATAGAACTTGCCAAATTGCGGGAACATTCGTGTAAGCGTGCGTTGAAAGATTTAAAAAAGCGGGTTGAGGGGTTGGTATCTTGCGGAACGATTCTGGCAGTAGCTGCCAAAAAAGACTTAGTGGAGAGCATTTTGCATACGGATGATTTAGACCGGATGCCTGTTCCTGATATTGAGGAAATTCGCTTGAAATTGCGGGATTTAATGAAATTTGTAGAAGTGTCTAGTAAAACCCGCTATGAGACCAATTTTGCGGACTGTGTTACAGGATATGAAGAGAATAATGCTGACTTAAAGACTGGCGAATTGGAAAATTACCGTAAGAAAGCGGAGTTTTTCTTGCGCCAACACCAAGATATTCCCGCTATATCCAAATTGAAAACAAATGAACCTTTGACGGAACAAGATGTGCAGCAGTTGGAACATATCCTTTGGAATGAATTAGGAAGCAGGGATAACTATACCCAAGAAGTTGGAGATATCCCATTGGGCGCATTTGTACGTTCCGTGGTGGGATTAGATCAATCGGCTGCCAAAGCGGCCTTTTCCAAATTTATTGATGATCAGAACTTAAATTCTAGTCAAATTTATTTTGTAAATCAAATTATCAATTACATTGTTCAAAATGGGATGCTGACAGATATGAGCATTTTGCAACACTCACCATTTACAGATAGGGGGAGCGTGGCGGAGGTGTTTCCTTCTCCCCATATATGGGACGGGATATATTCAGCTATCCAGTCTATTAATGCTAATGCCTACTGGGGATAGTCTTTTCTAAAAATTAAATTTCGCTAGTTAAATTTTGGCCGAAAAGATACTTTTATACTTTTTAGGCCTTTTCTTTTGCCTGTTTAGCCCTAACCCAATCAGTATATGACGAGTTTCTTTTTCCCCTAAACAACAAATCCCCGACGGAAGCCGGGGATAAATGCGCCAAAATACAATTAAAAAATCCCGCCAAAAGTTAAGCGGGATATAATATGGGGTGGATGACGAGATTTGAACCCGCGACCTCCGGTTCCACAGACCGGCGCTCTAACCAGCTGAGCTACATCCACCATAAATCGGTACTATATTATACCAATTTTCCGGCGCGTGTGCCAAAATTATTCTTTCCGCGCGGCTTTTTCCCTAGAAAAGTTCACCTGTACAAATCTTTCAATTAGCCTTAGCGGGAAAGTGGGTGCGTGGGCAACGCTGACGGCTCCCGCTTACCGCAATTCCCCGGGCTTAATCATTGGGCCGATAAACGGGCCTTGCGCATAAGAAAAGCCCAATGCTTTAATGCGGTCCATATCCGCTTGGCTGGCCACGTCATCTGCCGCCAAAAAGATACCCAACTCTTGGCAGACTTTGCCCAAAGATTGCGCCAGCATATTGCTTTTGCGGTCTGGGGATTTGGTCCACATTTGCCGTCCGATTTTTACTCCGTCTATCGGCATTTCTTTAAATGCGGGCGACACAAGCCCTGTGTAGCGCACGGTTAAATTAAACCCTTTTTGTTTCAGTTCTTCTCCGGCTGTTTTTAAGCGCGCGTTTAAAATGTGGCGCTTCGTTTCCGTCAGTTCTAAATAAAGCCACTTAGTAGCCACCTTCATTTCTTGGGCTTTGGCCGCCAAACGGTCCGCAAAGCCCGGTGCAATTAAATGTTCGTCGGCAATTTTAACCACTAAGGGTATCATCTGTTTGCCTTGTGCTTGCCAGTTGGCGAGTGTATCCAATGCGGAGTCTAATAAGTAACGGTCGTATTGGTAGATAAAGCCGTTCTTTTCAAACACCGGGCGGAAAACTGCTTGTTCCAACGGGTCTTGGCGGCCGGGAACGGGCCAGTCCGCCACCGCTTCGGCCGCGAAAAGGGTGTCATCTTTCAAAGAGCGGATAGGCTCCACAAAAAAACGGAATTCCTTTTTTTCTATGCCTTGACGCATCCGGCTTTCAATGAGGGCCTCTTCGGTGAGTTCCTGGTGCCATCTCTTTTGATAGAAAGCCACAATTTCATTGTAGCGGCCCTTGATGCGTTTTTTTGCTACGCACGCACGGTTGTACATTTCCTGTGCAGATTCGTTTCTATCCTCAATAACATATACCCCAAAGGCCAACATCAGCGCAAAGGTCTTTTTGTCCTCCGTTTGAAAATTGGTAATTTGTTCGGCCAACAGTTCCAAGCGGTTTTTTAATTCCCCTTCGCTTGTATAGTGTAGTAATATAGCAAAGCGGTCCGCATACACGCGGGTGAACAGTTCGTCCGGCTTTAAACTCTCTTGTATCACGCGGGCCAAATGTTTGAGTAAGGTATCGCCTGTTTTAAAGCCGTAACGCTCGTTAAACGATTGGAATTTACCTACATCCATTGCGACCAGTGCGTAAGGTTGATGGGTGTTTTCCCTGATGATTTGTTCCATTTCCGGACGGATAGCGGCCAAGTTTTTGCCTCGGGTAAGCGGGTCAATAAAGGCGGCTACAAATAATTTTCTCCGGGTTTTTTTCTGCTGGAAATAAATATAGCCCCACGCGCACAGGCCGGCGGCTACGACTAGCAAACACAACCCTAAAAGCCACCAGACGAGCACATTGATTTGATGGGTCATTTGTGCGGTAGGAACGACGGACAGCAGATACCAGTCGTTAATATTTAAGGGCTGGTAACTAATGTGCAGTTCGCCTTTTTCGGCAGAGGAATATCTTACAGTGCCGCTTTGGCGCTGGTGCATCGGCTCGCGGAGAGATTGGGCTAACTGCCCCCGCGGGTCGTCTGGCAGATTAAAAATGTTTACCACTTGGCTGACGGCGTTCTTGTGTACGGCGCGGGCCACGCTGTCTCCGGTTGCGCGGACAATAGCGGAATAACCTTCTCCGCGGAAACTTTGCGTGTCTAACTCTTTGGCAAATTCTTCTACTGAGCGCGTGGCAAACAGTACGCCGATAATTTTTCCGTTTCTGTGGGCAGGGACGGCTTCTACCAAAATATCTTTTCCGTCTGCTGAATCCGTAATGCGTTCCGAAATGTTGGCTTCGCCCGCGATAGCCTTTTGAAAATGCTTCTCGCCGGAAATATCCAATAATAAGCCGTCGCTTAACATTGCCATACCGTCCGGGCGGACAAAACCCATACGCTTGAAATTATTAATAGCAGATTCGTTTTTCATCAGGCGGTCAATGTGGCTGGCGGTCGGCTTGGAAAGAGATTCAATAGCCGTGGCAATAGAGCGAAGTAAGGTTAAATCGTTGTGGATTTGCGTTTCCACCTCGTCGGTGGTTTGGCGGGCGACTTCTTCCAAGTACATAGTGCGGTTGCGCTCTAAGGTACGTTCAATCTGGTTTACATACAAAAAAATGCCTGTGGATAATACGGCGGTACAGAGCAAAATAATTGCGGAAATTTTTTTAAAAGAAAGCGAATCAGTCATTTCAGCCCCCTGTGAAGAAAAAGAGCCGCAATCCGGCGGCTCTTTTTACTTTACCATTTTTCAAGGTGGATTTTTTCCGGGTCAAAGCGGTCAATGTCCGGCTTTTGTTCATCCGGGTAACCCAGCGCAATTACGTTAAGCGGTTTAACATAATCCGGCAGCGCGAACATTTTGGCTAATGCGTTCATACGTTCCTCGTTGGGATAAACTCCCAGCCATACGCTGCCGATACCCAGTTCGGTGGCGGCCAGTAAAATATTTTGCGTAGCCGCCCCGCAGTCTGCCATCCAGTAGCCCGGTGCGTGTTCCTTTTTCGTGTTGCCGCATACAATAATGGCACAGGCGGCTTCCTTTAACATTTGCGCATACGGATGAACCGTCGTAATTTTGTACAGCGTGTTTTTATCTTGCACAACGATAAATTCCCACTCTTGGCAGTTGCGCGCCGTAGGTGCCATCATAGCCGCACGCAAAAGCGTGGTAATATCACCCTTTTCAATCGGTTTGTCCGTAAAACGGCGGATACTGCGCCGCTTTAAAATACCTTCTATTACGTTCATTTGTTACCCCCTTTTTTAAGCCGCAATACTTTTTCTTTAAAGAAGCGGGCCAAACCCCCGCGTGCGGTTTCGCGGTAGTCCTTGTTCATATCCAGGCCCGTTTGCATCATAGTGGCTAAAACGTCGTCGTAAGAAACGCGGTTGTCCCCGTCGGACATTAGGGCGTAGGTGGCGCAGTCCAACGCGCGGGAAGCGGCCAGCGCGTTGCGTTCTATGCAGGGAATTTGCACGAGTCCGTCCACCGGGTCGCAGGTAAGCCCCAAGTGGTGTTCCAAGCCCATTTCCGCCGCGTATGCAATACGGCGGTTGTCGCCGCCTTCTAATTGACAGACGGCGGCTGCTGCCATTGCGCACGCCACCCCCACTTCGCCTTGGCAACCTACTTCCGCACCGGAAATAGAGGCATTGGTTTTGGCCATATTGCCAAACAAACTGGCGGTAGCCAGGGCGTGTAAAATAGTGGTATCTTCAAATTCGTAAATTTCTTGTATTAAACGGCACACCGCAGGCACGACCCCGCAGGAACCGCACGTGGGCGCGGTAACCACCACTCCGCCCGCGGCATTTTCTTCCGAGCAAGCCAACGCATAGGAGAACAGGTTATTCATCCGGCGCAGGTATTGGGGGGAGTTTTCGGCCTTATACAGATACCGGCGGGCTTTACGTTCCAAATTTAAAGAGCCGGGCAGCACGCCGCGCTTTTCCAAACCGCGGTTCATAGTGGTTTGCATTGTTTTCCAAATAGTACCCAGGTATTGCCAAATATCAGTTCCTTCAAATTCCTCCACATATTCCCACAGCAGCATACGTTTGTCCGAGGTGTACTGTAAAATTTCCGCCATTGATTTATGTGGGTAAATATGATTGATTTCCCGCCCGAAGGCTTCGTCGGTGCGGATATCTCCTCCGCCAATACTGTACGCCACTTGCGCGCCCATAATGTGTCCGGCTTTGTCTAGGGCTTCAAAGCGCATTGCATTGGGGTGCTTGGGCAGAAAAGTATCGTATTCCCACTCAATAGTAACAGGTTTTGGATAAAAGGCTTCTTTAATAGCAAAGTCGGTCAAGTGCCCCTTGCCGGTAGCGGCTAAGGAACCGTAAAGTACCGCCCGAAAGGATTCGGCGGTCGGATAAGTGCGGTTGAACGCGTCGGCCGCTTTGCGCGGGCCCATTGTATGGCTGCTGGAAGGGCCCATACCGATTTTGTATAACTCTTTAAGCGATTGCATAGTGCTCCCTAAAATGGGGGATATATAAAAAATGTTATCATAATTTATATGAATATTCTATCTGCTTTATTGGTGGCACTGGGGTTATCTATGGATAATCTGGCTGTTACGATTGCTTCCGGCTGTTCCCACCAAAACAAAATTCCCCTGTCTTATATCGGTAAAGTGAGTGCGCTGTTTGCTGTGGCACATTTTATGATGTTTTCCGTGGGTTGGTTAGGCGGGGCCGGGGTTGACCGCTATATCGGCGCGGTGGACCATTGGATTGCCTTTGGTATTTTGGCCTTTATCGGTGCGCGTATGGTAAAGGAAGCGCAAAATCCGCAGGTAGAAAAAGAGGCCGGAGTGTTGCACTCCTTTAAAACCTTGCTTGCTTTGTCGGTGGCAACGAGTTTGGATGCGCTTTTGGTGGGCATTGGACTCGCGTTTACCGGGATGCCTTTCTGGGTAACGGTGGTTACACTGGTGTCGTGTGTGTTTGTTACCAGTTGGGCGGGGTTTTATTTGGGAGCGTTTTTGGGGTGCAGGTTTGGCAAGGTGATGGAAACCCTTGGCGGGCTTGCGTTAATTTTAATTGGCCTTAAATTATTGCTAGAAGGGCTGGGCATTTGGTAAAATGCAGGTATCTCAACCGGGAGGTTCCCTATGGGCATAATTGCCGTGAGTATCATTTTTTTGTGTATTTGTGTGGATAATATGGTGTCTGCCAATATGTCCGCTATGAAGATGTCCCCTGAAAAAAAGAGCGTTTTTTCGGTTAAAATGACGCTATTCTTTTCCTGCTTTAATGCTTTGTTTTTTGCGCTAGGGTATGGTATAAGTGCGATTTTCTTTCACAAATGGGCGTATTTTGCACATAATTGGGTGGCGTTTGCCTTTGTGCTTTTACTGGGCATTAAGTTTATGTTGGAATCTATTGAAAAATCGCCCAGTTTCAGCAACTTGGACGCAGATGATAACCGCAAAATGATGAAGGTTTCCTCGGTGTTTGCGCTCAATGCCTTTTTGGTGGGCTATGCGGTGGAAACAATGGAAAAGGCCTTTTTCCCGCAAGTGCTAATCTTGTTCGTGCTGACGTTCTTGATGACGCTTATTGGTTTTCACTTGGGCAGCCAGTCTTCTAAAACGATTGCCAGCAAAAAAGTAGAACTGGCCTCCGGCATTGTGCTGATTGTAATGGCGGTGCGGCTGATTATTTTGTAAAGCAATTTTTAGTTGGTTGTGTTCGGGCCCCGGTTTATTTTCTACCGGGGCCTGTTTGTTTATAAATGGGGTATTGTCAACCCCGCGTGCTTGGCGGCACTCCATAGTGTTTTTGTACGGGGGCTATTAATGGGTTTCAGAATCTACTGCTTGGGTAGTTGTCGTCATCCTGGGAAGTCGTCGTCTAGGATCTGTCGTTAGTAAAAAAGAGGAGAACAACAGATTCTGGAACGCTCCGCGCCGGCAAACCTTCCAGTATGACCTTTGGGACCACAACGAACGACCCAAGCGGTAGGTCCTGAAACAAGTTCAGGACGACGGGCTTTGTTTTATTTATTGTTGCTGTTTCGTTGGTTGGCAACATTGCAAAAACAGTGTGGCTCCATTAGTCAAAAGAGGGGAAAAAGGTAAGCCGTCCGCAGGACTTATTGTAAAGGGGTTGTTTCGTTTTTTTTTTTTGTTAAAATTTTGATAAATCGCGGTGGTCGTACCCGGATGTATCTGCTGTATAAAAACGCGTATAAAAGGCTGTTTTGCTCAAATATAAATGTCTTAACAAGGAGAAAAAATGAAAGGATTTATGAATACTTTATTCTTGTCGTCATCCTGGAAAGTTGTAGTCCAGGATCTGTTGTTTTGTAAGAGTGCGGCAACAACTAACGACAGATTCCCGACTACAACACTCGGGAATGACATCGTTATGCAAAAAGGAGGTCATCCTGAATTTATTTCAGGATCTACCACTTGGGTTGTTAGCCGTGGATTTACCCTTATAGAACTTTTAGTCGTCGTCCTCATTATTGGTATTTTGGCGGCGGTGGCGCTCCCGCAATACAATGTGGCGGTAGAAAAGAGCCGCTTGGTTCAGCAAATTACAATGGTGGACGCCATTGTCCGCGCGCAAGAGGTTTATTATATGGCAAACGGAACTTTTGCCAACGACTTGGACAATTTGGATATTTCCTACCCCAAGGGTTGCACCTTTGACGGGGGCGCAGGCGACCATACTTGGGTAAATTGCGGTACATTTTCAGTAAATTACGCGCACGGTTCTGATAACAATGTGCACGGCTCCAATGCGTCCAGGTGGGACCAAGGCACCTTGCGCTACGAACGCATAATGTCCGTCGGTCCTCAGGCCAATGACGCGCACAAAACCTTTTGCCACGCACAAACCTCAGACAAAACCGCCAATGCCGTGTGCAAAAGTATGGGCGGAACCAATCCCGTAAACAGCCCTTTATTTGGCGGTTTTACCCGTTATACGTTGTAAAAAGTGTAAAAACAGGCTATAAAAAACCGCGCCCGTAAAGAGCGCGGTTTTTAGTAAAACTAAAACGGCTTATTTGGCCAGTTGTTTCCAAGAGTTGGCTTCGTCTTTGAGCGCTTTTTTAGCGTCTTTGGCGGCCTTTTTGGCTTCGGCTTTCTTGGCCTCGTTGGCTTCTTTTTGCGCTTTGGATTTGGCCTTAGCGTCGGCTTTGGCTTGTTTTAAAGCGTCCTTTTGAGCCTTGGCTTTCGCTTTGGCGTCTTTTTCGGCTTTTTTAGCGTTGGCTTTGGCGGTTTCGGCCTTTGTCTTGGCATCAGATTTAGCCTTGGCCGCTTTGGTTTTGGCATCCGCTTTGGCGGTGGTGGCTTTGGCTTTTAAATCTTTTTCAGCCTTTTTAGCATTGGCTTTGGCATCAGCCTTAGCCTGTTTAGCCTTCGCTTTGGCCTGGGCCTTGGCTTCGGCGGCTTTGGCCTTGCTGTCAGCAGAGTTGTTGGAGGCCTTAGCCGCTTCCAACTTGGCTTTGGCATTGGCTTTTTGGGTTTCCAGATTCTTTCTTAACGTGGTTACCTTGGACATCGTGCATTCGTTAATGCAGGTTACATCCGCAGCGGCGCAACCGCAGTTATCGGTAGCGGCGAAAGCGGCAGTCGGCCACGCGGCGGACAACGTCAACGCGAGCGCGAACAAGATTGTTTTCTTCATTTTGTTTCTCCTTTTGAAATTTAAATATCTTACTTTTTTATTTTACAAAAATTCGTTTTACGCACTCAACGCCCGATTTTTAATTAATTTTTTTTCTTGGCGGAGGATGTAATTTTGATAAAATAATATATATGGAAACGATAGTTGCTTCTACCCCTTGGTGGATAAATGCGCTTTTAGGTATAGTGGTAGCCAATTTATTGGTGTGGCCGCTTGCGTCGCGCTGGGTGGAAAGCCACTTGGAAATTTTCCTTTTAATGGTCGGCGCCGCGGCGGTAACCATTAGCGGCGGTTGGAGCGTAGATTTTATTTACGAAACCTTGCAATATCCCGTTAATGTGGCGTTTATCGTGCTGGTTGTAAGCGTTATCTTCAATAATTATTCCCGCTATATTTTCCGCGTGCTTTTTGCGTTCTTCCGCAAATTAGAGCCGCAATACAGTTTTGCCCTGTTGGTGTTTTTGCTTGGAATTACGTCTTCCCTCGTCAGCGTAACAGTGGCGGCTTTGGTTTTGGCCGAAGTATTAAAGGTTGTTAATTTGGAGCGTCTCTCCACCGTTCGGATTACCGTTTTTGCCTGCTACGCTATTGGGTTGGGCGCAGTGCTTACGCCGCTTGCCGAACCGTTGGGGCTAATTATTAATAACGCTCTTACCGGGGCGCCGCACTTTGCGGATTTCTTCTTTTTAATGCGTCATTTCTTTGTGTGGATTGCTCCGGCTATTTTGTTAATGTCTGCGGCGGCGGGGTATTCGGCGCGTCACGCGGGTACTACGATGCAAATGCACATCCGCGAGGATAAAGAAACATACGGCTCTATGTTGCGCCGGACGTGGCATATCTATATGTTCGTGGCTGCACTTAATTTAATTAGCGCGGGGTTACGCCCCTTGGCCCAAAGTACCATTACACATTTGGGCGGAAAGGTTCTCTTTTTGGCCAATGCGGTGTCTGTGATTATTGATAACGCGACCTTGGCCGCGATTGAAATTGTACCCACTATCTCTATGAACGACCTTATCTATATGGTGATCGGTCTGGCGGCGTTTGGAAGTATGCTGGTTCAGGGGAATTTGCCCAACATTGTGGCGGCTGAAAAGTTAGGCATTAAAAGCCGCGAGTGGGCTTCTGTCGCCGTGCCGACAGGGCTCGTGCTTATGGGTGCTTACTTCATCATTTTGTGGATTGCTTTATAGGCCTGGGCCTATATCAAACAGGGCCTTTTGGCCCTTGTGGCTTGCTTACCTAATTAGTACCCTATATAGAGGGAAAAATATGAAAAAATACTTAATTTTTGTTTTAGCCTGTCTAATGGCTGCGCCTTCTTTCGCGCAAAAAGTTCCAAAAGCACCCAAAATAAAAGGACAGGCGCGTATTATCAAACAGCAAGTCCGCACACTCGGACAAGCAAATGCGCTTACACAAATTCCGCTTTCGACGTTTGTATTAAATAATGTGCGCAAAGTGCAGGGGAAAGTGATTTTATCAGCCCCCGTGCCGAATATTCCGCAAAGCAGTTTAATTGCCGAGCGGCTAATAGCGCAGACTTTGCCGCCTACGGAGCCGTTCCGTTTGCCGCTTTTATTGATTGACCCGTCGTATGAACAGCGTTTAGCGGTAGCAAAGCAATACAAAACCACCTTGGAGAATTTCCAACAATTTAAAAAGGAAATTAATCCCGTTTTATATTATCAGATGAAACCGTCCGAACGGCGCGTTTTGCCCGCTGTGGAAAAAGCCCGTTGGGTGGATAAAATTTTGGCAATGCACAACCAACTGCGCGCGTTGAATATTTTAGTGGCGCCGCACGACCAACCCTTGGTTCAAGCCAATCTGTATGTGCAGTATGCCATGGAAACAATAGAGCCAAACTTTGTGGGACTGTTAGATTCCGGCTTGCGGGAAAAAAGGACGGACCGCAAATTTAACCAAAAGGAATTTATGATGGAACCGCCGAAAGATGGACGACTTGCCTCCTTGAAAAATTATTTGCCCTATTCGTTGCGTTTGCGCCAGGCCGCAAACAAAATGCCTGCCGGTATTAAAATGGCCGTACTAAACGACCGCGCAAGTGCGTTGGAGGCTATACAAGATAAACATAAAACGGTTTTCTGCCCCAAATGGGAAATTACCGCCTATCACGATACGGAAGCGTTATTAAACGATATTAAATACGGACGTGCGCAATACGACATTATCCTTACGGACTTAATGGTGCCGGGCGGCGGCGGGTATTATTTAACGGCGTCCTTACGCCACCAAGGTTTTGGCGGGGTTATTTTGGCCGCTACGGCTTTTCAACCCGAGGAACGGCTTAGTATTGGGCTTTTTAATAAAGGGTTTGACGGTATGCTTTCTCTGCCGGAAAACTTTGAATTGAATAAAGAGTGGCCGCTGGAAATGATGGAGCATTTTAACAATTATTTCTATTACCGGGATTTAAACGGTTGGAAGCGGTAAGAGAACTTTTTTCAGCAAACGCGGTTAGGTTTCGGCCTGCCGCGTTTTTTGTTTGACAGGTTAAAGAAACCTAGTTATAATGGAAATATCTGTTCTTTTCGTAATACACGAAATTATAAGTTGTCTGCCGTAAACAGGAGCGCTCGCTCCGCCGTTGCTTTAAACGCTTAATTTTTATAAGAGAGGAACGCGTATGACAGACCGTTTCGCACCTGCCGTAAAGATTCTGCAAGACCATCAGTACGATAGTGCCAAGTTAATCCCTATTTTGCAAAAAGTACAAGACGAATATACTTATCTGCCCGAAGATATTATGCGTTTTGTGGCTAACGAATTGGATATTTCGCCTGCCAAAGTGTTTGGTGTAGCCACTTTTTTTGCGCACTTTGCCATTACCCCAAAAGGCAAACACATTATCAAAGTGTGCAACGGTACGGCCTGCCACGTCAAGGGCTCGTCCTTTGTTATTAATACGGTCAAAGATAAACTGAAATTAAAAGACGGACAAGACACCACCGCAGACGGAATGTTTACGTTAGAGTGCGTTTCCTGTTTGGGGGCGTGCGGTTTGGCTCCCGTAATGGTAGTGGACGATGTTGTTCACGGTCAAATCACCCCGGCTAAGGCCGTAGAAATTATTGACGAAATTGCCCGCCAGGAGGCCAAAAATGCCGACTAAAAATATTGAACAAATAGCCGAAGAATATAACTCGGCTTACAAAAAAATTACCGGACGTGTGGTTATTTGCGGCGGTACAGGGTGTATTGCCGGCGGTTCTAAAAAGGTGTACCAGGCTTTTCAAGAAGAAATGGAAAAACGCAAAATCGGCTTTTGCTTGCAAATTACCAAAGATTGCCACGAGAACTATTTGAGTTTTTCCGGATGCCGCGGTTTTTGTGCGCAAGGCCCGTTGGTGAGCGTGGGCGATATTTTTTATACCAAAGTAAAACCGGCGGACGTGCCCGAAATCGTGGAAAAAACACTTTTAAAAGGTGAAGTGATTGACCGTTTGTTATATCATAATCCGGCCAATAACCAAAAGGCCAAAACGGTAGCCGATATCCCCTTTTATGCCCAGCAGGAACGCATTTTACTGCACGATTGCGGGCGCATTAATCCCGAAGATATCAACGAATATATTGCGCACGGCGGTTATCAGCAAGCCAAGCGCGCCTATACGGAAATGACAGATGCGGAAGTTTGCAAAGAAATGATTGCTTCCGGCCTGCGCGGCCGCGGCGGGGGCGGTTTTCCTACGGGCAAAAAGTGGGATTTAACCCGCGTGGAACCGGGACCTAAAAAATACGTCATTTGCAACGCGGACGAGGGCGACCCGGGCGCGTTTATGGACAGAAGTGTAATGGAAGGAAACCCTAACGCGGTTTTGGAAGGGATGATGATAGCCGCACGGGCGATTGGCGCGGACGAGGGATATATTTATGTGCGTATGGAATATCCGTTGGCGATTGAGCGCGTGCGCACCGCTATTAAACAGGCCGAAGCCTTGGGTTTGTTGGGCGAAAATATTTTTGGTTCCGGTAAGAATTTTAAAATTCATGTAATGGAAGGAGCCGGAGCCTTCGTTTGCGGAGAGGAAACCGCCTTGATTGCGTCTGTGGAGGGCAAGCGCGGTATGCCTAAAATTAAGCCGCCTTTTCCCAGCCAATGCGGGCTTTTTGGCAAACCGACCGTTATTAATAATGTGGAAACCTTGGCTACCGTAGCCAAAGTGCTTGAAATGGGGGCAGAAGCCTTCCGCAAAATCGGCACCTTGGGCAGCCCGGGTACTAAAACCTTTGCCGTAACGGGGCATATTGCCAATACAGGCTTGGTGGAAGTGCCCATGGGGACCACCTTGCGCCAAGTGATTGATGATGTGGCCGGCGGCACTACTAATGACGACGGTACTGTTAATAAAGCCGCTTTTAAAGCCGCGCAAATCGGCGGGCCGTCCGGCGGATGTTTGACACGGGAGCATTTGGACCTTCCGTTAGATTTTGATTCCTTAAAATCAGTAGGCGCGATGGTGGGTTCCGGCGGACTTGTGGTAATGAATGACAAAACCTGTATGGTTAATGTGGCCCGCTTTTTCTTGGAATTTACACAGCGCGAATCTTGCGGTAAATGCGTTCCGTGCCGCGAGGGCACCGAGCAAATGCTTACGATGTTAAATGATATTGTGGAAGGGCGCGCCACCTTAAAAACCTTGGAAAACTTGGAAGACTTAGCCAAAGCGGTGCAAAAGGCTTCCCTGTGTGCTTTGGGCAAGACGGCTCCCAATCCGGTGCTTTCCACCCTTAAACATTTTAAAGAGGAATATTTGGCGCACGTGGTGGATAAACGCTGTCCGGCGGGTGTGTGCAAAGCCTTGGCGCGTTTTGAAATTAGAGAGAACAAATGTAAGGGGTGCGGTATGTGTAAACGCGCCTGCCCGGTGCAAGCCATTAGCGGCGAAGTGGGCAAACCCCACCACATTGACCCCAAAAAGTGCATTAAATGCGGTGGTTGTAAATCCACCTGTAAATTCGGCGCGGTTGTAACGGGAGCGTAATATGCAAAAAGAACAATTTGTTACTATTGAAGGCAAAAGAGTCCCTATTGAGGGAGAAAAAAACCTGTTGGAATTAGTGCGCAAGGCTAATTTTAATATTATGACGTTTTGCTACCACCCCGAACTGGCCGCCTACGGCGCGTGCCGCCTGTGTTTGGTAGAGGTAGAAGGGATGGGCATTGTGGCCTCGTGTACGGTAGCCCCCAAAGACGGGATGAAAGTGCGCGTAAACAGCGACGAAATCCGCCATTTGCGCCGCATTAATTTGGAACTACTTTTGTCGTCGGGCAACCACGATTGCACATTATGCAGCAAATCTAATAATTGCAAATTGCAGAAATTGGCCAAGGATATGGACGTAACGGAAATCCGCTTTAAATCTAAAAAGTTGGACAGCCATAAAGATGCCACTTCCGCTGCCTTGGTTCGCGACCACAGTAAGTGTATTTTGTGCGGAAACTGTGTGCGTATTTGTAACGAGGTGCAGGGCATCGGCGCCATTGATTTTGCGTTCCGCGGTTTCCGCTCCAAAATCGCCACGGCTTTTAATAAAGAATTGGGGCAGAGCCACGAGTGCGTTTCCTGCGGACAATGTGCCCGCGTATGCCCGACGGGTGCGTTAATGCCTAATTCTTCGGAAATAGAAGCCGTTTTTAAAGCGATTAATAACCCCCATAAAAAGGTGGCAGTTCATATTGCTCCTGCGGTGCGTGTGGGGCTGGGAGAAATCTTCGGCCTGCCGCAAGGGCAAAATGTGGACGGGAAAATTGCCGCCGCTTTGCGTATGCTGGGGTTTGACTATGTGTATGATACGGCCTTTGCGGCAGATTTAACGATTTTGGAGGAAGCCACCGAATTTTTGGAACGCTTTAAAAAAGGAGTTAATTTACCGCAATTTACCAGTTGTTGCCCGGCGTGGGTGAATTATGTGGAAAAATTTGCGCCTGAGTTTATTCCTAATTTATCTACGGCCCGTTCCCCTATGCAAATGATGGGACCGGTGTTGAAAGCCGATTTTGAGGATAAAGGTGGCAAGCGCGAGGATTTAATTGTGGTTGCCGTAATGCCTTGTTCGGCCAAAAAGTCCGAAGCCAAGCGCGGCGAGTTTTATGTGGACAACAATCCCGATACCGATTATGTGGTAACCACGGTGGGATTGGCGCGTATGATTAAAGAGGCGGGTATTGATTTTGTAAACCTAGAAAACGAGTGGTTTGATATGCCTTTTGGTTCCAAAACGGGGGCTGGTGTCATTTTTGGTGCTTCCGGCGGTGTAATGGAAGCCGCTTTGCGTTATGCCTTGGCAGAATTGGACCCGGCCAATGCGCGCAGCGTTAAGTTTTCAAGCCTGCGCAAAAGCAGTGTGTTTAAAGAAAAGACAGTAGAAGTTGGCGAAGTGAAAATCCGCACTGCCGTAGTGAGCGGTTTAAAAAATGCCCGCAAACTCTTGGACGATATTAAAGCCGGTAAGGACCATTACGATTTTATTGAAGTGATGTCCTGCCAAGGCGGATGTGTAGCGGGAGCGGGCCAGCCGCAGTTTGACGGATGGGCTCCCCGTAAAAAACGTGCCGAAGGCCTGTATCAAGAAGATACAGAACTGGCATACAAGTCGCAGGATAACAGCGGTGTCAATGCATTGTACGGCCGTATTTTGGATAAAGTGGGCGGCCCTCTGGCGCATAAATTGCTTCATACGCACTATCACGACAAGAAAGACCGCACCGGCCAACAAAAATAAACAGAGCCTTATGATATGAAAAACACCCGGAACGGAATGACTCCGCTCCGGGTGTTTTACGCCCGCGCGGCAAGTAAGATAGAATATATATATATGTTTAACTGGAAAGGATTTATTTGCGGGGTGGTTACTTCGGCCACCTTCGGGCTGATTCCGCTGTTTACGCTGCCCCTTTTTGCAGACGGACTGAACGTTCCGTCTATTTTGTGTTACCGTTTTTTATTGGCTGCTGTTTTAATGGGAGTTTTTATGGCAGGAACGGGGCGCGCCTTTAAGGTGAACCGCAAGGAGTTTGGCACATTGGCGGGGCTTAGCATTTTGTATATCGGCTCGGCTGTATTTTTGTTTTGGTCGTATCATTATTTAGCAAGCGGCATAGCCACGACAATGATGTTCTTATACCCTGTTTTTGTTGCGCTTATTATGATTACGGTGTTTAAGGAGCGCAATTCTATTTGGACGATGCTCGCTATTTTACTGGCTGTCAGTGGGGTGGCCTTGCTTTCTTGGAACGGCAAAGGCGGCGGGGTGAGTTGGACGGGTATCGCGTTGGCGGTTTTGTCCGGCTTATCTTATGGGATATACATTATTGCGGTTAATAAATCGTGTGTCAAGGATATGAGTTCCACTAAACTTACTTTTTATTTATTCGTTTTTACCGGCATTTTTTTAACGCTTGGTACGGTTTTATTAGGAAAATTCCAGGGGGTCGCTTCGCCGAAAGGCTGGACAAATTTACTGTTGCTTGCCGTTATCCCAACGGTTATTTCCAACATTACCTTGGTGGCGGCTATTAAGGCGATTGGTTCCACCTTTGCTTCCGTTTTGGGTGCTATGGAGCCGGTAACTGCTATGACGGTGGGAGTATGTGTGTTTGGAGAACCGTTTACGCGCACGACGTCTTTGGGGGTGGTGTTGATTATTTTTGCGGTTACTTTGGTGATTATGTCCCCGGCTTTGGAAAAGGGGTATCGTACAGGAAAATTTTTGTATATTACAAAGGTAAAGGGAATTCATCCCAATATTGTGCCGTATCATTAGCAGGTTTTTGCTACAATATAAAAAAATAAAGGAGAAATTATGGGACGTAACGGTTCTATTCATACAATCGTTTTAGTGTTGGTAATGCTGATAGGTTTTGGTGCGGCCTTAGGTTGGCCTCAGTACGAAAAACACCGCACGATTGCCGCCGCGCAAAAAGCATTAGACATTGGTAAATCCCTGGCATTTGCCGAGGCTTCTTATAAAGAGCATTATAAAGCCTATACGCCGGATTTTGAACTGTTGGGCGCAGACTTGCCTTGTCCGGTGGAGCGCGTGGAGGGGAAAATAGAAATGGTATGCAGTGATTATACCTTTTCGCTTGCGGAGGGGAATTTGGTGCGTGTAGCGCATAAAAATTATCCCAAGTGGTTTGATATTAATATAGACCAAGGCTCTATTGATTGTTCTCACGAGGAAGGTTCTCTGGTCGGTCAGCACATATGCGACCGGGTAAATTTGTCAAATTCTAAAAATTAAGGAGAAAATATGAAGAAACTCTTATTAGTCTTTTTGGCTTTGCCGCTATTATTTGCCTGCTCTCCCAGCGTAAAACGTGTGGAGACCAATTTGGTGAAAGATGTTAGCGGCGGTTGGAACGATACGGACGCACAAATGGTAGCGCAGGAAATGATTACCGATTGTTTGCAGGGCGGCTGGTATAACCGCTATTTAACACGCAAGGGCAAAGAACCTGTGGTGATTGTCGGCACGGTAACAAATAACACAATGGAACATATCAATACGGGGGTGTTCGTGGAGGAAATCCAACGCGCTCTTATTAATTCGGCTAAGGTGGATTTTGTGGCGTCCTCTACGGAGCGGGGCGAAATTCGCACGGAGCGTTTGGAGCAGGATGAATTTGCTTCCGAAGCAACGCGTAAGGCGTTTGGCAAGGAAGTCGGGGCCGACTTTATGTTAAGCGGGGTTTTAAATTCCGTAGTGGATAAGTCCGGCAGTAAAGCCTTGGTGTTTTATCAGGTAAATATGAAACTGATTAACATTGAAACGAACCAAATTGTCTGGAACGGACAAAAGCAGATTAAAAAATACGTTAAACGCAGTAAAGTAACCTGGTAGTTTTATGAAGAAGGCGCGTGCATTTTGTTTGGGGCTGGTCTTGTTTTGCTCCGCTTGTGCGGCGCCTTCTTTGCGTTTTAAAACAGAAGTAAATAAATTGGTCTCTGCGGGGCAGTTTAAACAGGCGGAGGCGCAAATCCTTTCCAAACAAAATAAGTATTACAAAAAGAAGGATGCCACCCTCTTTTATTTGGACCGCGCTTCCCTTTTGCACGATGCCGGACAGCCCGCCGAAAGCGACGCGTTGTTTGCCTCGGCACAAGAATATATAGATGACTTGTATGCTAAAAGCATTACCGGTTCCCTGGGCCGTTTTGTGATTAACGATTTAACCGCGCCGTATTACGCGGCTAATTACGAGCACGCCCTTACTTATTATTACCGCGCCGTAAATTTTTTGGAGCAGGGAAACTTGTCTGCCGCCGCAATAGAAATGCGCCGGGCTGTTTTCTTTTTGGATGAGTTGCGCGGCACCAAAAGCACCGGATATAACGACGACCCTTTTGTACAATATTTTGCCAGTTTGATTTTTGAATCAGTAGGCCAGCGTTCGGATGCGCGCATTTGCCGCCAAAATGCCCAAAATGCTTATGCGCGTTTAGGGGATAAGTTAAAAATCGTAATGCCGGAATTTTCGGTTCCCGCTGATGCCAATTCTTTCGGTGAAGTGATTTTTCTACACTATAATGGGTTGTTGCCTCTTAAAAAAACGCAAACGATTCAGGTGGCTTGGGATAAGGCCTTGGTGATGGCTTCCTCTCCGGCGGAAACTGCGGAACAGGTCGCGCCCGAAGTGCAAAACGCCCTTATGGCGGGACTTTACGGTTCGGCGGTAACACTTTCTTTTCCGGAGTTGGAAAACCAACCCTACCGGGTGGCATCTTCGTGGGTGTTGGCCGGCGGGCAAGTTTATACAACGCAAAAAGCGGCAGATTTTGCCGCACTCGCCAAATTGGATTTAGAAGAAAAAATGCCCGGTATTTTATTCCGTACGGCTACGCGCGCGGTGGTAAAAGAAGTTGCCGCCGTTCAGGCGCGCCAAGCGGCAGCGTCGGCGGCGGATAACAGCGCGGCTGGCGACTTGGCAGGGCTGTTTGTCAGCGCGTTGGGGGCCGCCTTGGAAAAGGCCGATACCCGCCAATGGTTCACCTTGCCTGCTGAGGTGCGTATGACGCGGATTTTTGTCTTGCCGGGTAATCAAAATATCAGGGTGTTGTTTCGGGACGGAAATGGTAATATAATAGGAGAACATACCTTTGAAAATGTAAATGTGCCACGCGGAGGGCGGGTGTTTTTGCACTACCGTACGGCTTATTAGAGGGAACTATGAAAAAAATGATTATGATGTGTGCCGCAGCGTTCTTATTAAGTGCGTGCGCGGGTATGAATAAAAACACGGTCAATTATCAAATGTCCAAATATGATTCGGCTAAATACTATGTGGTAGCCGGAGAGGGAATGAGCAAAAACGAGGCCGCACAAAATGCGCTTACCAATATGCAGCGCGAAATGGTGCAGAATGCCCCAGCCGCCGCCGACCAAGGGGTCGTTCCGGATTTAATTGCCAATGCCGACGTGGAAAAAGTGTGGCGGGATGCGGACGTGTCCGCCAAGCATTATTACGCGCTTGCGGTTTTACCGCGTGAAAAAGCACGTAAAGTGCTTACTCCGTTATTAGACCAAACTGATGCTAAACTGGCGGGGTTATCTGCCCAGTTTTCTGCGCCCGCACAACCGCTTGCCGATTTAAAGATAGCCTTTAAAATGCAACCGCTTATTTCCCGCCGTGCGGCGCTGGATGATATGTACCAGTTTTTAGATGCGGGGCAACAGGCGTATGAGGCAGAAAAATTTTCCGCTTATAAAGATGTGCTTAAAGAAAAAATGGCCGCTGTCTTAGTGGCGGTTGAAGTGGAAGGAGTGGAAAGCGAAGTAATGGTAACTTATGTGGTAGATGCCCTCAACCAAATGGGGCTGGGAGTGGCGGATGCCGCTAACGGGAGTGAAGCGGTGCTCGTTAAAATTATCACAGAGGTTGACGGTTACGACTCCCAAAAAGTTCAAGGGCTTGTGTGGTGTTCCAGCGGGGCTTCGGTCAGTTTGGTGGATGTGGCGCGGGGGGCAACTTTTTCCCGCTTTAACGTACACGAACGGGCGGGCACTTCCCGTGCGGCAGATTCCCAACGCCAGAGTATGCAGAGCGTGGGGGAACAGGCGGCCAGACAGATTACCGCCCGGTTGGAAGCCTACTTAAAAACCAAATAGGAGATAATAATGAAAAAACTGTTAGTATTCGTTTTGTTATGTGCGCCGGTGTTGGCTTTGGCGCAGCAGGCGGCAACCGATAAACCGGCTGATACCGCCGCCGTGGAGGACCCGGCCGAACGCAATAAAATGCTTTATTCGCTTGGGTTTTTGTTGGGGGACAATTTAAAACGCCAGTTAATCTTGGATAACGAGGACGATTACAAAGCCCTTTCCCAAGGTATGCGCGACAGTCTGCTTAACAAAAAAGCGCAAACGGACTTGGAAAAATACAAACCGCAAATCATTCAAAAATACCAGGATGATGCCAAAGCAATTTCCGCCAAGCGCCAGGCCGCCCAACAGGAATATATGGAAAATTTCCAAAAAGAAAAAGGAGTAAAAACCTTAGACAACGGCACGATGATTAAACTCACCCGCGCGGGCAAGGGTAAAATGCCTAAGGCCGACAGCACCGTAAAGGTACATTATACGGGAACCTTGATAGACGGGACGAAATTTGACAGTTCCCGCGACCGCGGCGAAGCCTTTAAAACCCGCTTAACCGACGTAATTCCTTGTTGGACAAAGGCTGTCCAACAAATGAAACCCGGTGCGCGCGCCAAGGTTGTTTGCCCGGCGGATACGGCTTACGGCAACCGCCCGGTGGGTCAAATTCCGGCCAATTCGGCCTTGGTTTTTGATATTGAACTGCTGGATATGGAATAATGTCCAAGACCAGTTACGCTTTAATAGCGGTTATGGCGGCCGCGCTCCTGTATATGGGCGCGGCCCGCGTTTACCAAGTGTACGAACGCAAGGTGGCCGAGCGGGAAGCGGCGGCCGTTTCGGCATTTTCCTTTCAAAATGTACCTGTGTCCTTGGCGGCGCCGCAGGCCCAGCCTGTTAGTTATCCGGTGGCTTTTGAACCGGTGCCCGAAGATGTGTATTTGGAAGATGCTCCTTTAACCGAGGAACAGCAAATCAAACAGGCACAAGATACCATTGTGTCTATTTTAGATGATTATAAAGATGACCCTAATATCCGCCAATTTAATCGTGCTCTGGCCGAGGCCACACAAGGTAAAGTGGATAATTTAGGCGTGCTCAGCGGGGATAAATTAGCGCAGATTTTACAGGAAAATCCGCAAGTGGGGCAGATTGTATCAGAAAATATGAAGAACCCCGAATTTGCCAAAACGGTTCAGCAAATTTTTACAAATCCCCAATTTATTGAAAGCGTAAAGCAACTGCAAGGGGCAAATTTGCAAAAAAACGTGAAAAAACAGGGGAAAATTTAGTATTCTATAAGGGAATAGGAGGTCTTTGTGATTAAAATTTTTCTCAAAGCAGCCATTTTGGTTTTTATTATTTTAAGTATTTATTTTATTGTAAATCCCAGTGCGTGCTCTAACTTAATGATGGGGCGCGTAACCAATTCGCCCGATACCGAGCCTCAGATTGCGCTGCCTGCCAGCACCGCTGACCATAGCGAAATGTTTATCCCGTCCGGCGACAAGCCGCTCCGCCAGAGCGCGAGCCAAGAGCAAAAGGTGGAAGGTATTACCGATACCAATTCTTTGGCAACGGATAATGCCGGGGTGGATTATTCCCAAGAGGATATTGACTACGCTATCGCCAGCCGCTATGTGGAACTGGAAAACGAATATGCCCAGGCCAAAAAAACGACTAAGGACACGGCAAAGGAAATTTCCTATCAGGTAATGGACGATTTTGAACTGACTCCCGAAGAGTGGGAAGATTTCTTACAGCGCGCGACCAAGAGCAACTTATTTGATAAGGTCCGCCGCGACGTAGCCGCCGCTAAATAAAAATCTAATTGTTCTATAAAACGCCGCTTCTGTTTGCAGGAGCGGCGTTTTTGCGTGCTTCTTAACAACCAAAACATACAGCAACAGCCCCCGGTTTTGGCGGGGGCTGTTAATGGTGTAAAATGCGGGCTAAAACACAACGGTTTTATTGCTTGTATTAATGGGGAAGACGGCCTGCCAAAAACTCGGCTACCGGGCGCGTATGCTTGATTTTACTTAATACAATTTTAATAGAGGCCGTAATCGGCACAGAAAGGAACGCGCCGGGGACGCCCCAAACAAGAGACCAAAAGATAAGGGAAGATACAATCGCCGCCGGGTGCAGGTCCATCCCCTCGCCCAAAAAGCGCGGCTCTAATAAGTTGCCGATGACGAACTCCGTGGCGGACAATAAGCCTACGACCACAAAGAACTGCGGCCCTAAGCCGTATTGCAAAAACAGCACCGGGGTAGGCAATAGCACCGCAATAATAGAGCCTACACTTGGGATAAAATTCAGCAAAAAGACGAACAGCGCAAACAGCGCGGCTAATTTTACTTGAAAGCCAAATAAAATAGCCGCCGCAACAAACCCTGTGGCTAAGGACGCCACCAATTTGACGGATAAATATACGGACACGTTGGATAGCATTTCCTTAATAGCCGGGTTGGTAATGGGCGGAGCCTTTTTACTTCCGAGCAGGAAGAACGTCATAAACAAAATAATCAGCGTGGTGTTGGATACCAAACTAAATACTTTACTGCCGAAGTTTTTAAGCCAATTAAAAACAGGCAAATCGCGCAAGTACGTTTCAATAAATTTCTGGTCTAATGTAATACCGTGCTGATGCAGGCGGGAGGTAATATCGGCAATGGTATCAATAAGATTCTGGCGATAGACCTCCGCTCCCTTTAAAAATCCGCCTACGGAATTAACGGTAAACAAAATTACTCCCGCAAAAAAAGCCGCACACAGAACAATAGATACCGTCAGCGCGAGCCACGAAGGAAAGGAAAATTTGTGCTTTAAAAACAGTGTGATTTGCGTTAAAATAGTGTAGAGAAAAACCGAAATAACCAGCGGAATTAACAGCGTCTTGGTATAGACCAAAAATGCCGTTACTACACCCGCGGCAATAATTGTCAGACAAATGGCACTGGCTTTTAAATAGTAGTAAAACGGTTTATCAGAACGCATTTTGCCCCCTGTTTTTTTCTGTTTTTTTGGCTATTTCCCGTGCTAAAAATAAAATTTTCCCTGTCAGGGCTTCCACGTCGCTTTGGCAGGAAGTAAGCAACCATACGTTTAATTTGGCGGCGGTAAAATTTTTGTAATTTTTAGCAAATAAATCATATGCGGTTGTCAGTTCATCACACGCGCGGGAAAGCGTTTTTGCCCGGCTGTTTAAACCCTTGGCGGCTAAGGCCAAGTCAGCGGTCCAATCTCTGTCTTTGCTTTGGCGTGCGGCGGCACGGGCTTGTGTCCAAAAAGGTTCCCGGTCGTCTAATTGTTTGCGAAAAGCCAAGCAATAATCATTAAACTGTGTGGCAAAGTCTCCGTCTCGCACGTCTATATTTTTGCGCAGTTGCTGTAAAATTTGTTCCAACCGGCGGTTAAATTCGCGCAAAGACTGTGCCGCGGCGGCGATTTCGTCGCGTAAGAGGTCGCATTGGTGCGAAATATTGGTTAATAATTCTTCACAAGTCATAATACTGGGAAATTAATAGTAAAAATAGAGCCGAGTCCTCTGTCGGACACAACGCTGATAGAGCCGTTGTGCAGGTCCAAAATACGTTTAACCATTGGCAGGCCAAGCCCCCAACCGCTTATTTGCCCCGTAAAAAAATCATCTACCTGATAAAACGGTTCAAAAATACGGTTTACGTCTTGCGGGCGGATGCCTGCGCCGTAATCGCGTACGGACAGGGATATGCTGTCGCCGTGGTTGGCACATTGTACCTTAATAATTTTTTCCATTTTGTTATTAAATTTAATGGCGTTGGCGAGCAACTCCTGTACGCACAGGCGCAACATTTCTTCGTTGGCGGTAACGCTTAACCGTTCCGGGCAATCAATCTCTACAAAGGTGCCGCGTTTAACGGAACTGTCCTCTTGCGGTCTGACAGGCAAGGCGCATTCTTCTTCCAAGGTAATGGCCTTGGAGGCGCACTCTTTGATAAGTGGTTTTAATAAAACAGATTGTTTTTCCATTCCCTCGTGTTGGGCGGTAATTACTTTGTTAAACGCCAGTAACTTATCCACCAGTTGGGACATTTTGCCCCCCTGTTTGTTGATTTCTTCCAAGGCTTTGGAGGTAAAAGGGGAAAATTTTTCCTTTCCGGCTTGGGATAAAATGGCTTCCGAATAGCCGTTAATAATAGAGAGCGGCGTTTTTAACTTATGGGAAATTAAAGTCAACGCCCGTGCATTAATGGATACATTTTCTTCTTCGGTCATATCTTTCTCCTAGAAAGAGCCTACCAACCGGACGTATAAAATGTCGCGTTTGTTGTCGTTATGCACGGTACGGACGTGGTTATAAGCCAAGTCCGCGTGGATATCCCGGGTAATGGCAAAGGTATTTCCCGCCATAAAAGAATGCTCCGGGTCAGCCGTATAAAATTCTCCGTAGCGGTATCCTAAATAAAGAGAGGACTGGCTGTCCGGCCACATCCACGTCATACGCGCGCCCAAGGCATATTTGCCCAAGTCGTGTACAACGTCATAGGTTTGGGTGGGGGCCAATTCCTGTTGGTCCATAATACCGCGGAAAGATTTTACACCCTCAATGCCGTTGGGATATTGAAAGACTGTCCCTGCGGCTTCAAAGCCGAAACGGCGGAAGAAATTTTTGGTAAGGCCCAAGGTGTAGGCAAATTGGGAGTAATCTTCGTTAGACCGTGTTCCGTCCGCATAAGACAAGGTGCCTTTTTGGCGCGCAAACGACGCTCCTAAATAAGCGTGCGTGTATAAATCGTTGACGGTATCATCTTCTAATGTCATAATCAGGCGCGTGGAAACGCCGTAAGCGGAGGAATCTTGGAAAGATTCGTTTTGACTTTTATTTTTAAAATAGTAAAAGGGTTTTAAGTCTAATTTTAAATAGCCAAAATCCAGTTCTATGGGCAAATTGACGGAATAAACGGGGTCCTTAAAGGCGTTTTCCTTTACATATTTGGCTTCTACCCCGGCCAGTACGTTCAAACTCCAAGCAGCCACCGCGCTGACGCGGGCCTGGTCAAAATGTGATGCGCCGATATACGCGGCCGACACATCTACGGTGCGGGCCTGCAAAGCGGCGGAAGAAAGTAACAACAAGGTAAAAAATAAAGTGATTTTTTTCATATACCCCCATTTAACCAAATTTAAAGCATTTGCGGTATGTTTTTTCACTATACGGAGCCGCTTTATTTGGTAGAATAAAAAATATGAAGAAACTTTCCATCTTATTTTTAATTCTTTTTGCCGCCGTGTTTGCGCAGGCGGCCCAAGTAGTCCGAGGCCCGTATATTGAGGACCCGACCCAAACCACTATGATTTTAAAATGGCAGACGGATGCGGATACACCGTCGTGGTTGGAATACGGCCCCGCTCCGCGTTGTAACCAAATTATGACGGTTACGCCCGAAAGCACCGTTCACAAGGCGGTGCTATACGGTCTTGTGCCGAATCAGGATTTTTGTTACCGTTTGTATGTAAACAATACGGCGGGCGACGGTGTGCAGGAGCCGATAGAGGGTTCTTTCCGCACGTTGTTCTCGGCAGAAAGAAAGGTGGTAAACTTTTTGGTTTTAGGCCAAACGGGTGCGCCGGAGCCTTTGCCCACCGAGGAAAATCCGGAACCGGTGGACGAAGCCGCCCGTGCCCGCGAATTGCTTGCTAATTTAATGGTAAAGGAAAAGAGCGACTTTTTAATTCACACGGGCAATATTACGGCATCCGGCTTAAATGCAGATGCCGACCGGGAATTTTTTACTCCATTTAAAGCGGTGCTTGCCAAAAATCCGCTTTTTGTGGCATTGGGTCCCAACGAATACGGTCCAAACCGCGATAGCCGCGACAGCAAGTCCTTCCTTCGCACCAATTACACGCGTTTTCACGATATGTCTTGGAGCAAGGCCACCCCAAAGTATTATTCGTTTGATACGGCCAATGTGCGCTTTGTGTTTTTGGATACCAATGTAGCAGAGGGGGCCGTCTGGGCGCCGGAAATCGGCGAGAAATCGGCGCAGACCGACTGGCTGAAAAATACCCTGGCTTCGGCCGGAGAAAAATGGAAAATTGTGGTAATGAACGCGCCTGCATATTCCACAGGGGCACGCGGAAGCCGCAACGAAGTTTTTGCCGCTTGGGGCAAGATTTTTGAAGATTACCGCGTGGACTTAGTTATCCAGGGGGGAGATGCCAACTACGAGCGAACCTTTCCAATGTACCGCGGGGAACCGTCTGCGCGCGGGGTAACGTATGTAACTTTGGGTACGGCGGCGCCGGCCCCTACCAAACGCGAGCACGGGGATTCTTCTACGGCGCGCTTTGTATCGGCGCGGCACTTTGCTTCTGTCAAAGTGGTGGACCGTAAACTGACCTTAAAAGCCTATAACGAAAACGGAAAATTGTTAGATACGTTAGAAATTTATTTATAAAGTATTTTTGAAGGTGGAATTTTGCGGGGCAAGGATTTTTTATATTCTTGCCCCGTTTAATTTTTAGAGAGGGCATTCCGAACTGGCGGCTCGCTAGGGTGTGGCCCGCAGGGTTTCAGGATTTAGTAATTGTGTTGTTGGGCATTTATAGAGAGCAAGGTCGTACTGGAAGGTTTGCCGGCGCGGAGCGTTCCAGTATCCGTTGTTTGCCTCTTTTAGAGTAACGACAGATCCTGGACTACAACTTTCCAGGATGACGGCAACTACCCAAGATGTGGATTCTGAAACCTATTAATAGACCCCGTACAGAAACCTTACAGGGTGATGCCTAGCGGTAAGGGCGGCAGTGCAGAATGACCCCCATTTTTATGACTGCCTTGTTTTATTTATTGATACCGTTCCGTTTGTTTGCAACCTTACAAAAACAGTGTGGCTACACTAGTCAAAAGAGGGGG
>OIYP01000281.1_pt1 | contig 35032 bp, 36 predicted proteins | sample 1588261 | NCBI WGS metagenome assembly OIYP01 (sample SAMN03283293) | human gut metagenome | biome: human-associated habitat; material: feces | host: Homo sapiens | place: Peru | collected 2012
ACTTAGTCTTTTTAGAAACTTATTCTAGTCAAATTATTAAACGTGGTGATGATTATACAAAGACTGATAAGATTATTTTAATTAATTATAATTTCATTAAAGACTTAGGTGGACCAATTTTAAGACATTTTACTTATCGTGATGAAGATGGCATTTGTTATTCTGACAAGAGAATGATTATCAATGTCAATATGGACAAATTACTTAAGAATTATTATAATGGTATTGGAAAGGAAGAGTACAAACATTTAGCTATGCTTGATATGGACAAAGAAAATTTATTTAAATTATCTAAAACTGATAAGCTAGCTAAAAAGTACTATGATAAACTTATGGAACTTAATACCAATCAAGAATTTGTTCAATTATTATCAAACGACGAAGAGTATGAAATTTATGTTAAATCTGAAATTAATGAAGCCCGTGAAGATGCACGTAAAGAAGGAATTGATATTGGCGTTGCACGTGGCAAAACACAAGGCTCAAAAGAATCTAAGTTAGAGATTGCTAAAGCCATGTTAAAGAAAAACATGGATATTAACTTAATAGCAGAAATTACTAACTTAACAGTTGAAGAAATTAAAACATTAAATTTTTAACTTAACCCTATAAAGTGCTCTCTTAGCACTTTTCTTTTTATTTATAAAACCAAACTAAACCCATACACATTTTCAAGTTATCCATAAACTATATTAGGTGATTCTATGCTTTTAATCTACTTATTTTTAGCCAGTATTGATTCAATATTCGTAGGTATTAGTTATAAAATAGCCCATTATAAATTAAATTGGCGAGATTTTTTACTACTATTTATTATTTCCCTCTTCATTCTAATATTATTTCATTCAATATTTTATATTACTAATTTTAAAGATAATCTCACCAATTTAAAAAGTATTATCTTTCTTATACTCGGTATATTATCTTTAAAGAGTAAAAATAATGAACAAATCAAAATTTCTTTTACATTAAAAGAAAAAATGTTATTTTCTATTGGTAATAGTATTGATGGTTTTTTAATATCACTTACTCTATTAAATATTTATTCACCTTTATATTTAAGCATTCTTTTTTCTTTATTCGGCGTATTATTCTTTATTTTTGGCTATTATTTTACCCCAAGAAAAAAGAGTCTTACTAAGTTTAACTCTATTATCTATTTTATTTTAGCATTACTTAGTCTTTTTTAAATAATCTAAATAATTATCTAAAACAGCCATTATTTCTTTCTCTGTTTTACAAGCACATATTTTATTTTTAACTACTTTCCCTTCTGGCATTCCCTTTAAATAAAAAAGAATATTAGAACGTATCTCTAAAAGAGCAACACTTATATTTTTATCTTCTTTTAATAACTTAAAATGTTTCTTCATCATACTTATTTTTTCTTCATATGTAATAGGACGCGGAATAACTCCATTTTCTATATAATCCACACATTCTTTAATAAGCCAAGGATTACCTAGGACCCCACGCCCAATCATTACCGCATCACATCCTGTTTCATCTAACATTTTTTTAGCTTCATAGCAACTAGTAACATCACCATTACCAATAACAGGAATGTCTACACTTTCTTTAACTTTTTTAATATACTCCCACCTAGCATGACCAGAGTAACCATCTTTTCTAGTTCTCGCATGTAATGTAATAGCGCTAGCTCCTGCTTCTTCACAAATACGAGCAACTTCTACACAATTGATGGAATTATCATCCCATCCAAGTCTAATTTTAACTGTAACAGGCACACTTACAGATTCTACAACACTTTGGACAATCTCTTTTATTTTATCTGGATCTTTTAAAAGAGCACTACCAGCTTGCGAAGAAATAGCTACCTTTGGTACAGGACACCCCATATTTATATCAATAATATCTGGAGCCATAACCCTTTCAACAATCTGCGCGGCTTTAACAAAACTTTCTTTATCACTACCAAATATCTGCTGAGCAATAGGTCGTTCTTCCTCACTCATTTTTAAAAGACTTAATGTTTTTTCACTACCATAAACTAAAGCTTTATCACTAACCATCTCAGCATAGATAAGCCCAGCACCCATACTTTTGATAATCTTGCGAAAACTTGTATTTGAATACCCTGCCATTGGAGCAAGTACTACCCTATTTTTAAAAACAATATCACCAATTTTAAACATAAAAACCTCCCTTTAATAATAACTTGACTAATTATAACATATTTTTATGTAAAGTGAAAAATAGACCTATTAATTAATAATCTTCCATGCTATAATTAATCTTGCTGGAAAGGAATGGTTATATGAAGCTAATTAAATTTGATTATTTAAAAAAATCAGATAAACAACGTGGTTTAATTATACGGAACGGTGAAGTTGTTAAAATAGTAGTAAATAAACATCCCAGAACCGAACTCACAATTAAATGTGAAAACAATCGGCTTAACGTTATCCTAGAAGATAACATCAAAGCAAAATTCCCAACAAAGATATTAAACGGTGAAGAATAAAAGGACATGCTAGAAACTATATCAAGCATGTTTTTTTTATAAAAAAAGAAACCTAATTTCTTAAGTTTCAACACATTTATAGTAACAAAGAAAAACTAATCTTTAGTGCCATCAAAAGTAGTCTTACCACCACAATTTTGGAAATCAAAATCTGCCTTAGTACCAGTTTTTGCTATAGAAGCAGCATCATTTTTAATAGTATTATCTCCATTAACTATTTCAAAATAACTACCATTAAGCCATCCTTTAATAATAAATGAACCACTTGCTTCATAAGTAACTAATACGCTTCCTTTATAACCATTCTTGTTATCATAATTATTATTTAACTTATTAGTTGAATCTTTTTTTGAAGACAACACATAACATTTTTCAGTTTTACTAGCATGGTCAAAATCACCATTCATCAAATCTATAGACGCTGTTGTCTGAGCGGCCTCAAGTAATGATAAGAACTCTGTTCTAAATGAACCACGCCTAGCATTATCCAAAATATTAAAGACATTGGTACTTGCCACTAATGCTAATACAGCTAAAATAACTATAACTGCCAATAATTCAATCAATGTAAAACCTTTTTTATTCATAATTTATTCCTACTTTCTAATACAATTATACAAAATCATGAGATAATTAGTCAAGTTAATAATTGCAAATTACAAATTAAACAAATCCCTATTAATTAAAATACTTATTCTAACTTTCTTCTTTTGTTACATTAACAAATCTAACACTTAGCATTTTTTCTGGTTTAACTGGTTTATCACTGCTATCAGTAGAAACTTTTGATATTCTTTCTACTGCATCTAACCCCGCAATAACACGCCCAAAAGCAGCATATTCACCATCTAAATATGATACATTATCACTCACACAAATGAAAAACTGACTACTTGCTGAATTATAATCACTAGAACGAGCCATTGAAACAACCCCAGTTTTATGTTGCAAATTATTTTCTACCCCATTACTAGCAAATTCACCTTTTATCTTTTTCTCACTGCCACCTGTACCATTACCAAGCGGATCACCTGTTTGAATCATAAAGTTTTCAATAACACGATGAAACATTAAATTATCATAAAATTTTTCTTTTACTAAATCCTTAAAATTTTGAACTGTAATAGGAGCCGTATCAGGTAATAACTGAATTAAAACTACCTCATTTTTACTAGTTAATATTTTTACATAATTAGTTTCTTCTTCTGTTTCTGAATAACTATATCCCTCTAACACGCCATTACTATAATCTTTCTTTTCACATCCAGTTGTCAAAACAAGTAATATAGCCAAAACTAACAAACATAGGCATATTCTTTTTGATGCTTTTTTCTTTTCCATATTTCTAACCTACCTTTCCTAATCATTCTAACATATTTACTCATCAAAATAAAAGTCCTATACAATCTTTCTTTTTAGTTTACGTTCCATATACTTACCCTTATAAAAATATTTATTTAACTTTTCTTTATCTTTAAGATATTTCTGCTCTTTAGCATTTAATATTTTCTCGATCTTAGTAATTTCTTTAACAAACTCTTCATCATTCATTAAATGGGGATACTTAAGACTAATCTCTTCTTTTAATTTATAAAAAGAATTTTGATTTATTTTTAGATAATCACCATAACTATTTAAAGCATCCATACCTGTTTTAATAGTCGTTAAATCTAAAGGATTATTCATATTTCTTGGTCCCCCTAAAAGAGACTTCATAAAATGAAAACTATTATGTAAAAACACACCACCAGTAAACAAACGAAAATACTTATTTTTAATAAAAGGAAATGTGAGTATTAAAGGTGTCGTTAACTTATTTAAAGTATGACTTATTTCCTGTCTTATTAAATACTCTTTATAATTATCTAAATATGCATTTATCTTAGGTATTTCTTCATCTAACTCTAAAGATTTTATCTTTTCTTCATTATTCTTCTTAATATTATTTAATTCATCTAAAACCATTTCTTTTTCCCTAATAGTAACTTCATATTCAATATCTTTTCTAATTGTCTCTAATTCTTCATCTTTTAAAAATTCTATTTCTTTCTTAGTATTTTGTAACTTTTTTATTTCCTTTTCTTTTTGAATAACTGTTTCCTTTGGCAAGGACTTACTTTTTATTTCGCTAGTTAAAACCTCAATCTTTTTTTCGGTATACACATCTATTTTTTCATAATCTTTATTAAATAAAGTATCATCATTAAAAACATTAGGTATAAAAGTTAACTTCTCTTCTAAATTACTTTTTTCATAATCATCAATAACTTCTACAACTGGTTTAATTGCCTCACTTTCTAATACCTGAATTTCTTTTTCTTCTTGACCCATTAAGTTTATTTTTTTAATCTCTTCTACCTGTTTAGTATTTTCTTCTTTAGAAATTGTAAAACTTTCTTTTTCTTCATTAAACACTAACTCGTCATTCTCTTTAACTGGCAAGTTTTCTTCTTTTAAACTAGTATCTAAATCAGGCTCTTTTAAAGTCTCTACTCTCTTTTCTAAAATTTCTTTTTTTATAAGTTTAGTAATCTCTTTTTTAACATCGTCTTTATTTTTTATAACCTCTTCTTGACACTTTTTAGTTATTTCTTTATTCACTTTAGATATTAACTCTTTCTTATCCTTAATAAATACTACTTTTTCATTCTTTAAAACAACTTCTAATATTTCTTTTACTTCTTCTTTAGCTATAGTAAATAATTTAGTATTATTAGTATTTGGTGATATTACTACGGTACTTTTGAAATTCTTTTCTTTTTCTGGGTCTTTTTTGGATATATGTTTTTCTTCTCTTACTAAGTTCGTTTTATTATCAGTTGTAAACAAAGACAAAAACCATTTAATAATAGTTAAAATAATTCCTAATATAAACTTTAAAATTTCTAATAAAAAATTTTTCATTTCTTCACCAAAACTTTCAAACAACATTTTACCACAAGTTACCAATTGCAGTCTTTATTTTTCTTTGTTATAATTTTATCAAACAAATGTTTAGGAGGCTATTATGAGAATAAAAAGAAATATCTTATGTATTGATTTAAAAAGTTTTTTTGCTTCAGTTGAATGTGTTGATTTAGGTCTTGATGCTTTTACGACTCCTCTTGTAGTAGCAAATAAAAGTCAAGGTCAAGGAGCAATTACGCTTGCTGTTAGCCCTTATTTAAAAAGCTTAGGCATTAAAGGAAGAACAAGACTTTATAATATTCCTAAAAATATTCATTATAAAATAGTTAATCCTCGTATGAAAAGATACATTGAAATGTCTAAAAAAGTAGTTGAAATATATTTAGATTTTGTAGCTAGTGAAGATTTACACATTTATTCTATTGATGAGTGTTTTTTAGATGTTACTAATTATCTATCGTATTATAAAATGAGTGATGAAAAGTTAGGTGAAACCATTTTAAATGCTATTGAACAAAGAACAGGCCTAACCGCTACCTGTGGCATTGGTCCTAATATGCTTTTAGCTAAAATTGCTATGGACACCGAAGCTAAAAAACATAAAAACGGCATTGCCAAATGGGGGTATGAAGATATTCCTAAAAAACTTTGGCCCATTAGTCCTTTATCAAGCATCTGGGGTATTGGTACCAGAATGGAAAAACGCCTAAATAATCTAGGTATCTTCTCTGTTTATGATCTTGCTCATTATGACAAAGATAAACTCCAAAATAAATTTGGTATTTTAGGACTAGAGTTATGGGACCATGCGAATGGTATTGATAATTCCGTTATTAAAGACTTTAAACAAGAAGCCAAAGAAAAATCTTACAGTCATAGCCAAGTCTTAATGCGTGATTACTTTAACGAAGAAATTTATTTAATTATTGAAGAAATGCTTAGTGTTTTAACTAAAAGATTACGTCTTAAAGGTGAGTCTACAAGTTTAGTAGGTTTTGGCATAAAATATTCCAAAGCTATAGGTGGTGGTTTTTATCATCAAATAAAACTTAGTAATCCAACCGATAATATAGATAATATCTTGCCTCTTTGCTACTCATTATTTGATAAATATTACATTGAAAATAACCCCATTAGAAGTGTCTCTATTTCATTAGGTAAACTATCTATTAAAGGAGGTACCCAACTAGATTTATTTACGAACCCCAAGAAAATTGCCTCTGATAATAATTTATTAAAGGCTTTAGATGAAATTCAAGCAAAATATGGTAAAAATAGTATTTTAAAAAGTACTAGTTTACTTAGTAATTCAACGATTAAAGAAAGAAACAAGAAAATAGGTGGCCATCATGAGTAGACGTGGTGAATATATATGGGCTCCATTTCAGTCTCTTTTTAATACAAATAAAGTTTTAGAAGAAATAAAAACCCAAAAAAAAATTCATCCCAAACCTATTTTAAGTGAGGATGAAATTAATTTACTTGAAAAAGCCTTAATAAGTGCCTATCACACCAAAGCAAAAGTTATCGTTAACTACTATTATAAAGGGCTTCAGTATAACAAAACTAGTATCATAATAAATATTACTAATAACAAAATTTATTTTCAAGATAAAACATCTTTATATTTTGAACAAATCCTAAAAATCACTATTGTCTAACTTATTAACCTCTAATACATCACCATTAGAAAGCAAAAAAGCACTGCCTTCATCACGATCAACATGAAACTCTAAAACACCATTTTGACTAGCTTTAATATGAGCATAAAATATGCCCTTTCTTTCCTTATCAATTTGTACTTTAACTACTTCATTATCTAAAACATTATAAGTTTTTAAATCTTCCATACTCATATGAATATGATTTTCAGCTAAAATACAAGCATGTGGTAAATAAACACTTCCTTTATTAGTTTTAAGAGTAATACCTACGGCCTCAGTTAATACACCACTTTTTCTTACCGGTGGATTTAATCCTAATCTATAAGCATCCGTACTAGATATTTCAACTTGACTATATGCTCTTATAGGTCCAAGTACTCTAACATTTTCAATAATGCCTTTTTCTGTTTCTAAAGTTACAAATAAATTACTTGCAAACTCTCCTCTTTGCTTTAATGGCTTTACACTAACCATATCATCATCAAATAATTGTTCATAAACTTCTTGTGTTAAATGAACATGATGATTACTAATCCCAACTGGAACAAAAAAACTCATAAAAAAACCTCTTTCTATTTAAATATACATATATTTTCTTTTTTAGGCCATTATAATAATGGGTGATAAAAATGAAAAACAATAATTGCAGTGATTGCAGTAGTAAAACTACTGAAGGAAGAGCCGTGATTGATAAAGATACAGGTCTTTTATGTATTGATTTATCAAGACATGACTATCCAACGGACAAAGACATTCTAGTGCCTTACGTTTGTACCTCTTGTGGGGAAACAACTTGGAAAACCAAAAGTAAAACCGAAAAGGAAAGTTAAATTTCCTTTTTTTAATTGATTAAATTACCTAATACCCCATAAGACAAGATTAACATAATAATACCTGCTAATACTACACCAAGAATAGCCGCTAGCATACTTTTCTTTTTATCAAGTCCAAGTAAAGCCGCAATTAAACAACCCGTCCAAGCACCCGTACCAGGAAGAGGTATACCAACAAACAAAAATAAACCTAAATATTTTAAATTTTCAATTTGTCCCTTTTTCTTATCAGCCGTTTTCTCTAACTTTACAATAAGTTTATGAAAATACTTAGTCTTCTTTAACTTATCAAATAAAGGGGTAATAAACCATAAAATAAAAGGTATCGGAATAATATTACCTATAAAACAAACAATAAAACTATAAAGCATAGGTAATCCCAAAATACTTGATGCAATAAGCCCTCCTCTAAGTTCTAAAATTGGTAATAACGAAATAACAAACACGATAAAATACTTACCTATCACCGTCCCGGCCCAAGCTCCAAAAATAGAAACCATAAATTTTGCTACTTTTTCTGTCATATATTTATCCTCCTAAAATTCATTTTAACAAAAATAGACCTAAAAAAAAAGAATAAATATTCACTCTTCTAATTTTTTTCTATTTTCACTAGGTTCATTAAAAAAGAAATCAGCATCCATTCCATAAACAATTATTGCTTTATGGAGCATATTAATAGACATATTATTACGATCATTTATAGCCTCTATTCTTTTTAAATGCTCTGGTGTTATTCCAAATATTTCCGCCGCATCCTCAAGTCTTATCCCGGCAATATTTCTTGCAATTTTCATATTCTGACAAATCTTAGCTTTTATATTAGGATCAAATACATAACTTTTTAACATTTCACATCACTCATATAGATATTCTCATAATTATTTTAGTTTTTTAGTAACCTTTTATACCAAATACAATTATTCTTTGTTATAATATTATTGGTGATCTAATGAAACTTATAAATTTTAATTACTTGAAAGGTCAAGAAAAAAATAAAAACCAAAGTGTAATTTTAAATGAAGGTGAAATTATACATATTCTTGTCAATAAAAGACCTCAAACTGAAAAAATATTTATTTGTGAAAATGAAAAAATTATAGAACTTTCTAAAGAAGCATACAAAGACAAAATCAAAAAATACTACTCTAATAAATAGAATCATTTATATACAAATTAAACACCAAGTTTAATTTTTTTCTTTTTTAAAATAACTTTCCGTAAAAGATCAATTGGTACAACACTAAAAGACAAAACAATAACCAGCATAAGTTCAAAAGGTGTAAGTCCAAATGTTCTAAAAACACTCCCACCCTTATATATAAGAATAATTTGTACACTGACAATAAACAAAATAGTTAATACAAAAACAATATTTTCTTTTATATGTGATAATAAATTAAGTCTATGTGTTCTGGCATTAAAAGCATTAAAAATACCAATAAATATAAATAAAGCAAAATAAGCTGTCATTAAATATTTATTATTAACATCATATCTTATTAAATTTTTTATAAATGGACTTTTCAAAAACATCACACAAAGTAAAGCCGAATAAAACCCAGTAAATATAATCTCTGAATACATATATCTATTTAATATTGGTTCATCTTTTTTCTTTGGTGCATCGCCCATCGTTTCTGCAAGCGCAGGTTCAAAAGAAAAAGCAATTCCCGCAAAAGTATCCATAATCATATTAATCCATAACATCTGAATAATAGTAATAGGTGTCGTAACACCAATAAAAGGACCTATAATAGATAGAAAAAGAGCACAAAAATTACATGTTAACTGATAAATAATAAACTTTCTAATACTCTTAAAAATAGTTCTACCATATAAAATAGCCTCTTTAATAGATAATATATTATCATCTAAAATAACAATATCACTGGCTTCTTTTGCAACCTCTGTTCCACTACCCATTGCAAAACCAACATTGGCTTTTTTTAAGGCTGGTGCATCATTTACCCCATCCCCTGTCATACCAACTATCAAGTCTTTATTTAACGCTAAATTAACTAGTCTACTTTTATCCGTTGGTAAAGCTCTTGCTATTACTTTAATATTCGGTAACTTTTTCTCTATTTCATAATCACTTAAATTATTTAATTCCAGGCTAGTAAGAATAATATCTTTCTCATTACGTACGATTCCCACTTCTTTTGCAATTGATACAGCCGTTTCCTTAGCATCACCTGTTATCATTACAACATCAATTCCAGCATTTTGAATACAAGAAACAGCTTCACGGGCTTCCTTTCTTATTTCATCTTTTAAAAGGACAAAACCAACAAAGACTTGTGAATCTTTAGTTTCATAACTCATACTTATTACTCGGCAACCCTTTTTAGTTAGCCTATCTATTTCTCGTAAAGTATTTTCTTTATTTAAAAATGGTTTTTCTTCCCCTAAGAAACTCAAATACTTATAACACTTTGGAATAATTACTTCACTAGCTCCCTTATAATATGTTATTTCCCTATTATTTTCTAAAACTGTAATACTAGAATATTTTTGTTCACTATTAAAAGGACTTTTATGAGTCACTTCATAAGGACAAGGATAATTTTCTAAAAAAAATGAGTACATGGCGCGATCGGTAGAATTACCCCCTAATACTTCTTTTTTATCATTCAAAAAACTTTGATTATTCCAAATAAAACTTTTTTTAACAACACTTTGATAATTAGGATAAAGCTTTAAATCATTAACACTCTTAAAGTGTTTAGCCTCGCCATTAACAATTTCTAATACTTCTAATACCCCTTTGGTAAGTGTCCCTGTTTTATCAGTAAAGAGCATATTCATTGACCCCGTAGTTTCAATACCAACTAACTTTCTTACTAAAACATTACTCTTAAGCATTCGTTTCATATTACTTGATAAAACAATTGTAATCATCATTGGTAACCCCTCAGGCACCGCGACAACTATAATTGTAACTGATAAAGTAAGAGCATAAATTAAATAATCAAACATTAATCTTGTATTTGTAACTGTAGCTATTATTCTTGGTACTTCAAAATTATTTTCCATAACAATAACCGAAAAAAGATAAGATAAAGTTACTAAAAAAGCTCCAATATAACCTAGGCGACTTATTGTTTTAGCAAGACCTCTTAACCGCAACTTAAGTGGACTTACAGGCTCACCTTCTTGTACCTCATGGGCCATCATGCCATACATAGTTTTATCACCAACTAAAGTAACTTCCATAACCCCTTGTCCTTCATAAACTACGCTCCCTCGGTAAAGCATAGCCTGTTTTATATTATTACATGTTTTCTTCTGTTCTTTACTCTCACCATTTAGCCTTGATTCATCCACACTTAAACTACCACTTATAAGCCTACCATCTGCCGGTAATAAATCCCCACTTTCAAGTATTACTAAATCCCCAACTACTACATCATCTAAAGGTATTTCTACAACACTTCCATTTCTTTTTACTTTAACTTTTACACTTTCACTTTCTTCTTGTAATCTTTTAAATGTTTCTTCACTACCATACTCACTAATTGTTGAAATAAAAGAAGAAAGCAAAATTGCTATTAAAATACCAATCGTTTCAAACCAATCAAAATCTTTAAATAAAAAAACTATTTTAATAACTAAAGCAAGCATTAAAATTTTGATAATTGGATCCCCCAAGGATTCTAGTAACAACCCAAAAAACGTTTTTCTTTTAATTTCTGTTAACTTATTAGAACCATTAACTTTTCTTGATATTTCCACTTCCTTACTAGTTAGTCCTGTTTTAATCATACAAAGTATCACCTAAAAAAGCATATGAAAAAAAAAGAAAGATATTACTTTCTCTTAAATTGCATCAAAATTAATTTTAACTTTACCTAAGTTATTTATATAAGCATAAGTTTCAATAAGTGTTCTTATGGCTTTTGCATTACGACCAGATTTACCAATCACAAATTTCATAGAAGACTCTGGAACTACTATATCAACAATAGTCGTCTTATCTTCACACTCGTACACACTTACACTTACATTTTCATCATTTATTAAACCAATAACTAAATTTTTAGCATACTCTAAAATAGTATTCATTATTTACCTACTTTTTTTTGTTCAGCATATTTTTTCATAATGCCTTGTTTACTTAAAATACTACGTACAGTATCAGTTGGAATAGCACCATTGTTTAACCAATACATTGCTTTTTCTTCATCAACCATAACAGGAGCATCTTTTTTAATAGGATCATATGTTCCAACTGTTTCTAAGAATCTTCCATCTCTTGGACTTCTTGCATCAGCTGCAACAATACGATAGAAAGGTTTTGCTTTTGAACCCATTCTTTTAAGTCTTAATTTAACTGCCATAATATCCCTCCTTCATTAATTCATAAATAGTTTAACAAAAAAAAAGACTAGTGTCAACAAAAATATGTTGACTAGTCCTCATCATTAGATTCATCTAAATAGTTTTCTTTAACATCATCAATAGAATCAATTTCTTCTTCATCTAATATTTCTTCATAATCATCAAAATCATCTTCTACTGGTACTTTTATTTTAGTATCACCTACTATTTCCACACCTATTTCTTTTTGAATATTTAAATCAATATCACCATTTTTAACACTAACACCCGTAACAGTAGGCTCAGTTAAACTACGAACAATAATTTCTGAATTATTAGTTAAAGTTGCATTTTCTTTTAAAGGAACCCCTAATAACTCATGATAACTAAATTTTTTAGTATTTACTTTAGTTTTAGTATCATTATCATACGCATACCAAACATTAACATCAAACGATCCATTAACACCTACTTTACTACCTTCTTTAATACCAGAAAAATTATGATTAATAACCCAACAACCTAAAATAGTATTAACACTTTCATCAGGTGTAAAAGAAAAATGCATAGTATTAGTTCTTTTGGCTTTCCCAATCACGGCTTTAGTAACTATTTCTTTAAACCCAGCCATATTATCACCTCTAATTTAATCTATGCAAAACACTCTAGTTTTGTGCCTATAATTTGACATAACAATAATTTTGTGTTAGAGTATGAGCCATAAATAAAAAAAGGGGGTTTTATTTATGACATGGCAAGATTCAGTTTTGTTATTATTTATTCCAGTTTTACTTTTAATTTACTATGTTCACCATTATGTAAGTAGCCTTGAAAAAGAAGTTGCACATTTATGGGACTACGTAACTGAATTAGAAACAGAATTAGAAAAAGAGGATTAAACCTCTTTTCTTTTTGCTAAAAAAACGATAAAATTAACTAGAGGTGATATAATGGATTGTTTATTTTGTAAAATTAAAAATAAAGAGATTGAAGCCAAGATTCTTTATGAAGATGATGATTTTTTAGTCTTCTTAGATATGGATCAATCTTATGGTGGACACACATTAATTATTCCTAAAAAGCATTTTACTACTTATAAAGATTTAGATAATATAACACTTAATAAAATGTTTTTACTAGCAAGCAGCATTAGTGACGAGATTATGCAAAAACTAAACAAAAAAGGTATTTCCCTTCAATTTAATTATGGCGATACCCAAGTAGTAAAACATGTCCATTTACATTTAATTCCTAACTATGAATTAGAAAAAGATAATATGGATATAAACGAAGTTTACCATTTATTAAAAAACTGAAGATTTTTATTTGTCTTCAGTTTTTTTAGGTTCAACAATCAAAGTAGATATTTCTTCAAAAGAAACTTTAGAGATAATTTCTTTTATTTTTTCGATTGTCATATTTTCAATTATTTCTTTTTCATTATCCCATATTTTATTAAATTTAGATAAAGTATAAGATAAGTAATCATTTACTGATTCTACATCTTCATACCCTAAAACTAAGTTAGCAATCTCTGAATTTTTCTTTCTCTTAATATCACTAGCAATAATTTCTAAATTTAATAGTTTATCTTTTAAAATTGGTAAAACTTTACTTGGATATTTTGTTTTAGAAACAACCTGTATTATTAAATAATCTCTTTCTATATAGGCATAAGCTCCTATAGTAGTAACTAGCTTTTTATTAATTAAATCTTCTCTTAATAAAGAGGTAGCCCCAAAGTTAACATTTAAAACAATGTTTACTGCATCAAGCATTTCCATAATATCATAGTTTTTAAGTGGTGTAAGCGGTGTTTTTAAAGATACATAAACCTTAGGTGTTTCAACATTTATTTTAATAACTGCCTCTTTTTTAACAACTTTCTTAGGCTCTTTATAATTAGTCTTCTTAGGATTTTTATATTTTGTAAAAGTAATACAACTTTCATGATTTTTAACAAATTCAATTGTACTATCTGGATTAATATTACCCGTTATTATTAAGAGACAATTTTCAGGATGATAAAATGATTTGTAAAGTAACTCTAAATCACTAAGTTTAATATTAGAAATATCATCTAAAGTACCAACCCCAGGCATACGATTAGGATAAGTAGAAAATAATCCCTTATTAATCTCCTCACTAATTAATCTTGGTGCACTATCAAGCCCTCGTCTTGCTTCTTCTTTAATTGGTCCTTTTTCACTTAAAAAATGTTCTAAAACAAAGTTTTTCTTTTCAATATTATTTAAAAGTAACTCCAAAGCCTCATAAAAATTATCTGACCCCATAAATTCATAAACAGTTTTATAGCCATAAGTAGCCGCATTACTATAACAGCCTAATCTATTAAAATCTGTTAAAAGACTTGTACCATCATCTTTTTTACAAAGAATATGTTCCAAAAAATGAGCCGTACCATATGGTACATGATAGTTTTTGTTATCTACTTTAAAAGACACATCTTCACTACCAACATTATAAGTAAGAGTTCCCTTAAATGTTTTTTTAGTAGTAGTTCTCCAAATATAAACCCTTAAACCATTAACAAGTTTTTCATAATAAATGGTTTCATCTAAACCCTTTAATTTAATTTCTTGCATCAGCATCCTCCTTTAAAACATATAACAAAGTTAAGTGCATTTTCTTAGTTAAAGAGCTTATGTCTTTTTTAGTTATAGCCATAACATTTTTTCTTAGCTCTTCATAAGTAGGTGTCCCAAAAACATAATGAAAGTACATATGATTAGCAATACCATAAATACTATCTTGTTCTAAATCTAACTCACTTAAAAACTGTTTCTTTTTAATAAGTAACTCACTTTCTGTAAAATATGCCCTTTGCATTTCTTTAAATGCCTTTTTAATACAAGCAACTGCCACATCTATATTCTCTTTTTTAATACCAGTATAAATATAAAAAGCAGAATTACTAACTGAAAACTCACTATAATATGTATAGCACAAAGAATTATCCATTCTTAAATATTTACCAAGTTTATCACTAAGCCCACTTGCCCCAAAAATACGATTAAAAATTGGCACTATATAAAATCTTTCTTTATAAGTAAATTCATCTAACAAATAACCCATAAATACTTGTGTTTGTTTGTATTTACCATATCTTTGTATTTCATAGTATTTCTCTAGTTCACTTTTAATACAATTAGGAATTTTTTTTGTCACAACTTTTGGTCTTATAAAACAAGTAGTAATCTTTTTAACTATTTTATCCATATCAAGATTACCAACAATAGAAACATCACAATAAGAATTTTCAAGCATCTCATAATAAGATTTAACAAGACTTTCTCTTGTCACCTCATTAATTTGCTCATGTGAATTTAATAGCCTATCACTTGCCACACCACCATGAAATAGCTCTTTTGAAAATTCTACTTTAGCATAGGAACTTGGGTTTTCCTTATAGTTATCCACTGCCACATGAAGACGTTCTTTAATAACTTCATAAGAACCTATTTCCCAACTTGACCCATCAATACTAGGATTAGAAATATTAGTAAATAAAAAATCTAAGCAATTATCTAAATAATGTGTATCTTTTATAAATTTAGGATCTATTAGATCAATTTGAAATGATGTTATAACATTATACCCATTTCTTTCACAAGTACTACCAAATTCTATATTATATAACTCTTCTTGTTTAATTTTTAGTTCCCTTCTAGTTTTATAAATATTAGAATTGTAAGTCAGCAAAGAACTTAAAAAAACTCTTGATGCTGGATTCATCTTTCTTATGTCTTCCCGAAAATTAACTTCTATATAAACATTTTTAAATTTATCTGTTTTAGCTGTCATAATTTGCATAGAAGGATATTCATAATTTTGATATATCATAAGCCACCTCTCTTTTTTATTATATCAAAAACCTAAATTTTTAATCTATCAAAACATTCATTAAAATAATCATCTGTCATACCCGCGATAAAATCAATAACTTTTCTATTATTAGTCGTGTTATCTAAATAATCACTATTTTTATAATTCAAAAAATGAAGATATATTAACGATTCTTGGGTTTTGTTTTTTAAGTCCGCAAGATAAGTATTAAATAAAATATAAAATTTATTTTTAACTTGTTCTTGTTCTGTAGTAGACATAGCTAAACTATAAATATGATTATAATTAAATTTCTTAAGAGCAAGAACAGCTTTATAAACCGGATCACTTAACATAATGTATGGTTTATCTAAACTATTGTTTATAATATCCATGATAATAGTATTCACAATACTTTTATTAGTTGTCCCAAGTACTTCTGTTATTTCTTTAGGTATTTCACTTTTTTTAAATTTCTTTAACATACAAGCATCTTCAATATCTTTACCTAAGTAGGCAATAATATCACTTATACGCACAACACAGCCTTCCATTGTCATAGGAATTAATCCTTTTGTAACCTTTTTATCATGATAACTATTATTATATTCCCACAAAAAGTCTTCAACAGTCTTCTTTTTAGGCGTATATTTACCACTTACAAACTCTCCATTATGGCACATAATTGCGTCCATTACCTGCAAAGTTATATTTAGACCAGCACCCTTATTTTCAAGATCTTTTAACAATCTTACACTCATGATATTATGATTAAAATATCCCTCACCAACACTTAAACTAATCTCATTTAAAACACTTTCCCCAAAATGACCATATGGCGTATGACCAAGGTCATGACCAAGACTTGCCGCTTCAATTAAGTCTTCATTTAAAGCTAAAGCCCGACCTATAGTTCTAGCTATTTTACTAACATATAAAACATGTTGCATTCTTTTAGTTACATGATCATTAAAAGTACATGAAAATACTTGAGTCTTTTTCATATATCTATTAAAAGCATAAGAATATATTATTCTATCAATATCATGAAAAAAACTTGTTCTAATATCTTCTGTTTCTTTTAAAAGTCTAATAGCCTCTTCATCACGTGTCGCATAAACACTTAAATTAGCTTCATGTTTTAACATATTTTCCTTTAATTTTTGCATAACTACCACCTTTAAAGTTATATTAACATATCCCTTTTTTTTAAACAAGGAGTAAACAAAAAAGAAAGAATAAATCTTTCTATTTGTCCCAATGCCAATTAGTTACAACATCCATATCACGCCCATTTTGAGTAATAAATTTTTGGTGTTCTATAAGCATATTATGGCAATAACTTTCTAAAGCTTCAGTATCAAAGTTTTGTAAGTGACTAGCGGCTAATAAACATAAATGGAAGCGATCAAGCTTGTTTTGAACTCGCATATCAAAAGGTGTTGTAATAGTTCCTTCTTCAATATAGCCTCTGACATGTAAATTTTGGTTTTTTCTTTTATAAGTAAGTTCATGAATGACATTAGGATAACCATGAAAAGCAAACACAATTGATTTATTTTCAGTAAAAATATAGTTATATTCTTCATCACTTATACCATGTGGATGAGTTTTATCAAGTCGCATTAAATCAACAACATTAACTACTCTAATATGTAAGTTAGGAACAAACTTTCTTAGTATTGTCGTAGCAGCCATAACCTCAAGAGTTGGTGTATCCCCAGCACAAGCAAGAACTATATCTGGGTTATTATCAGTATCATTACTAGCAAAAGCCCATATACCAAGACCGTGTTCACAGTGTCTTTTAGCAGCATCCATACTAAGCCACTGTGGTCTTTCGTGTTTACTTGCCACAACAACATTAACATAATTCATGCTTTTCAAAACATGTTCCATAACACAAAGAAGTGTATTTGCATCACTTGGTAAATAAATACGAGAAATACTTTTCTTTTTCATAATAACATGATTAATAATTCCAGGGTCTTGATGAGTAAACCCATTATGATCTTGTTGCCAGCAATGACTAGTTATTAATAAGTTTAAACTAGATATTGGTTTACGCCATGGTATTTCTTTTGCTACCTTAATCCATTTAGCATGTTGACTAATCATAGAATCTACTATTCTTATAAAAGACTCATAACTATGAAACAAACCATGTCTACCGGTTAATAAATATCCTTCTAACCAGCCTTCACACATATGTTCAGATAAAAATGAATCTAATACTCTACCATCTGTACTTAAAAATTCATCGGTTGCAAGTGTATCTTCTTCCCATTGTCTATTTGTAACTTGAAAAACATTATTTAAACGATTTGACAAAGCTTCATCAGGTCCAAAGATACGGAAATTTCTTGCCTTAGCATTTAATTTAACCACATCCTTTAAGTATGAACCTAATACACGCATATCTTCTTTATTAATAGACCCTGGATACGTAAGTTTTACCTCATAATTTATAATATCTGGTAAAACTAATGGTTTTAATAAAGTACCTCCATTAGTATGAGGATTTAACCCCATAACATGACTCTCATCCGGAATAAACATTTTATATTTATCTTTTAAAGCACCAGAGTCAGTAAACAACTCTTCTGGATGATAACTTTTTAGCCAACTTTCTAGTCTCATTAAACTTTCTTTATGTTCACGCGTTACTTCAATTGGTATTTGGTGTGATCTAAAACTACCTTCGATTGGTTTACCATCAATTTCTTTTGGACCAGTCCACCCTTTTGGTGTTCTTAAAATAATCATTGGCCAAATTGGTCTTTTTTCAATATTTTTTTCCCTTGCTAATTCTTGTATTTTTTTAATTCGTAAAATAACTTCATCCATCGTACTAGCCATTTTTTCATGCATAATCTTAGGGTCATCACCACATACAAAATATGGAGCCCAACCAAGACCTTCAAAATAGCTTTTTAATTCAGTATCAGATATTCTTGCTAAAACAGTAGGATTTGCGATTTTATAACCATTTAAATGTAAGATTGGTAAAACGGCTCCATCTGTTTTGGCATTTAAAAATTTATTCCCATGCCAACTAGTAGCTAAGGGTCCAGTTTCTGCTTCCCCATCCCCAACACAGACAGTCACGATTAAATCTGGATTATCAAATGCCGCTCCAAAGGCATGAGCAAGACTATAACCTAATTCACCACCTTCATGAATACTACCAGGAACCTCAGGTGCAACGTGAGAACTAGTGCCTCCAGGAACACTAAAGTGCCGCATAAATTTAGTAAGCCCTTCTTCATTTTGTGTGAACTCTTGATAATACTTTTGGTAACTACCTTCAAAATAAGTATTAGTCATTACCGATTGTCCAGCATGTCCAGGACCACTTATATACATCATATTTAAATCATATTTTTTGATAACCCTATCACAATGAGCATAGATAAAATTTTGGCCCGGAGCACTTCCCCAGTGTCCAACAAGCTTTGGTTTTATATCATCAAAAGTTAAAGGTCTTTTAAGTAAAGCATTATCCTTTAAATAAAGTGATGATGCTGATACATAATTACAAGCATTAAAATAACCATTTATACTTTCATATTCTTCTTTAGTTAATACACTTTTCATATTTACCCTCTCTATTCTTTCCTATATTTTATCATGTAAAGATAAAAAAAGAAATTACTTATTACTTAAAATAATCAAAATCATTACGATTAATAAATGACTTACAAGAGCAATTTTTAAAATAACCATTATAACTAGCAAAAGTATTCTCTTTATTTGGTAAATCTTTTTTAATAACTCTCTTAATATTTTTCCTAATTTTTTTCTTAGTTTTAGGATTCATAAGAGTAATAAGATGGTTATTTTTAATAATAAGATGATATCCTAAAAAAGTAAGACCTTCTTTAATACTAAATATCTTAGTTTTTTTCGGATGCAATTTAAGCTTACAATCAGTACGTAGTTTTTCTTCTATTTCTTTTAATACATATTTTAAATACTCTTTATCTTCATGAAAAATAATAAAATCATCCATATATCTAACGTAATATTTACAGTGCAATTTTTCCTTAATATAATGATCAATATCATTTAAATAAAAAACAGCCAATATTTGACTAGATAGATTACCTATAGGAAGACCTTTGTTATATTCATAAAGAGGAATATTATCAAGTTCTTTAAATTTATCTTTAATATGCTTATTATTAGTTTTTAAAAGACGTTTTTTCTCACCTTCAATAGCTTTTTTAATTTCAGTATTAGTTTCTTCATTATTAGTAGTATTTAATATATTTCTTACGATATCTAATGCTTCATCATCTTTAATTATTTTAGTTAATTTAGTAAAAAGTATTTCATGATCAATATTATAAAAGTATTTTTGAATATCACATTTTAATATATAGAAATTTTCATGTTTAGCTCGTATTGTATTTAAGTATTTCTTAGTGTAATAAAGACCCTGTTTAGTCCCCTTATTTTTTCTAGTAGCAACATTCATTTCTATTAGTCTTGGTTCAATATTAGGTAGTAATATCTCATTACTTATTAAGTGATTAATAATTTTATCAGAAATGTTTTCACTCATAATTAACCGATATTTATATTCTTTTACAAGAAAGATATTATATTTACCATGTCTATATTTTCTTTGTTCTAATACTTCATATATTTGCATTATATTAGTTATATAAAATGTTTCAAAATTAACAATTTTTTCTTTATGCTTAGTATTACATTTTACTTTATGATAAACACTTTCGATCTTTTTAATATCAAGCATACTATTGTACAGCATTTTGATTACTCCTAATAATGCCATAAGCAATTTTACGCATTTCCATAAGCATTCTAGTAATGCATTTCAATTTATGGTTATTGATATATTTTTTATGATAACTTATTTCCACATAGTAATTATACATTGAAAGATTTATTAAAATATCTTTCATGTATTTTTCTTTAATTCTAACAGAGTTATTAATATTATAGGCAAAGATATTTTCAATTAGTTGAAATTCATTCTTTTCAATATTTTGTTTTAAGATGATTTCTTTTTTAGGAAAATTAGGTAATATATCATTTACATAATTATTTAATTGTTCAGCAACTACTAAAAGTCTGAACTTACTTTTTCCTTCGTTCATAGTAAACCTCCAAATTTACAGAAAAAAAAAGATATAGTTATAGTTTTTAAAAATATGTAACATAGTCTTAAAAACATCTATATCATATATTTAGACAAAATGTCTTGGGATAGACTTGTTTCCAATCTGATTAGATTATGATTACTCATTATTTCTTCACGGTAAAAGCCTTAGCCGTTACCTCTCAGTGCATTAGTACTATACTAATCGTAATAGGAATCTGGACGCAGCCCATTGGTATTATTAGTATTATTGTCATCGATATTGCCCGACGTGTTTACATTGAATACATTAGAATTCCAGTTAGTATTGCCGAACGGGTCCCTGGAACAAAGAACGTCGTCTTAATAGAATACCCCATAAAATTATTTTAGCATTTTTATTATTTAATTTAGATTGTCAGTAAGTAGCATGTTAATCCCCTACTAAGCAATAATTATATTTTGATATTTTTTATGTTTTTATTTATGACTTTTTTAATTGGAAACCCAAAAAACATAGATTTAGGCCCGCTCCTTTGCGAAGAGTCGCACGGAGCGAATAACGATTCGCCTAAGATACTACATATGGCGAAGATTTAGTGCCGTTACCAGATACTTTCACAGTAGATTTCAGATTGATAACTGGACGCAGCCCATTGGTATCACGAGTATTATAGTCATCGATAAAGCCCGACGCGTGCACATAGAATACAAGAGAATTCCAGTAAGTAAAGCCGAACGGGTTATAATAACCAGCTGGTGTCATGGTCCAGAAATGTTGACCTATTGTTAAATAAGCATTAGGAGTAGATTTCTGATAATTATAAGCACCATCAAAGACTCCACCACTTGAACCAGCAAGTAATACCTCATCTGCGGTTATTAGGCCTATTGGATAAGTTAGAGCTTTATTGCCGCTCGTTGCACTACTAACGGTGTAATAGTCACTAGAATTTTCACATTTTAAGCTTGGTGTGTTAGTACTTACTCTTAAATAGCCTTTATCATAAGTTGAAACGGTGCCTGTTCCGACTCCACTTTGATTATTTAAAGTACTTCTGTCCCCACAAAAGCCAGAAGATGTGTCGATATAGCTTGAGTAACTAGCAAGCTTGGATGTATAAAAATTGTCATTAGCTGTTTTAATAGTTGAGCTTGTACCTAAGCCATGAGCATTACCACTTGTATACATATATCCTACATACATATTATTGTTGTTATTAGGATTAAACTTGCTTGTGCCATATTCTCTATCAGTACTAGATTCGCCATTATCATGGGCTACTGTTCCATCATAAATCATACGAATACTACCATTGCCATTTATTCTAATTATTCTCCAGTAGTATCCGGCAAATTTAACATAATTATTTTCAACAGAACCTCGGTAATAATAACTTGTGCCATCGCTATCTTCAATGGCAAATATACCCTTTTCATGCGTTTCACAGGTTGTACTATCACAAGCACTTTTACTGTAATCTGGTGTAAAGGTGTTAACAGTTAATGTACCAAGTACAGTGTTAACTGTCGTTTCTTTAACAAAATACAAGTTACACCTAGTCCTTGTATAATCAGTTGCGTTGTAGCCTGTATAATCAGCAGTAAACTTCCAATTAGCATAATCCCACCCTGGAATAACACCATTAGTACATTCACTTTTTTCAGTATCTAATTTATAACCGGTATTTTGACTAGGCATACTACGCGTTATTTCACCATCTACATAATACGCAAAATATATGTCACCAGGGTCAGCTATTTCGCCATTTATCACGTTAAAATGTTTTTCTTCGGTAAATACAGCATATGTTTGATAAAAGTAAAGGCTCGCTAAGGCTATTACCCCTGCTATTGCTAAACCACAAATAATTTTTTTCTTTTTATTTGACCCTTTGAATTTCTGTAGTTTTAGAGAGTTATGTTTATTTAATAACCCCCCCCCCAGCGAATTTGTGCTTCATAATTTATCTCTCCTATTCTTCTTCAATTTTACAAAATTTACTCTTTTATTTCAAGCACTTTTATGTTAATAAGGTATAGGAATTGTTATAGTACATTCAAAAAAATGTAACCAATAATAGATAAAATCAATTCAAAAAATTTGACAACAATCCTTAAAGTAGTATAATCAAGTTACATTCAATTAGTGCATAAATGTGTTTACATATGTGGAAGATTGTGTTTCAAAAACTAGCACTTGCTAGTTTTTGCCTTTATATAGAATAATAATAAAAATTTTGCATATAATATTAATACATTTAATTGGTGCACAGAAATGTGGATTTTCACTTACCTAAGTGCGTCTCCTTTATGGAGGCTTTTTTCTTTTTTAAGTATCCTTAATTTTTAATTATGATATTTAAGTTATAAAATTAAATTTAATTACTTGTTTGTTCCATGAAATAAATTGTCGTAAATGGTAGTACATAAAAAGATAATGTATATGATTATTTCTATTCTTTATAAATAACCCAAATATATATTTTTTTCCAAAAACAAAAGTACATACTTTTAACTAATCAAAAATTTCTTTTAAATAACTATCCATTTTATCTTTATTATACATTAGAGAGGTTTTGTTTCCCTCCTTAATAATGTTTTCTTTTTCCTCTTTACTCATACTTTGATATTTCAAAATGTCCTCTACTAATCCCTTTTGATCTTTAAAAGTCAAAGAATTAACATTATTAACTAAATAAGAACGTGGTCCATATAAATCACAACCAATAACAAACGTATTTGTAGCCATAGCCTCTAACCCAACTAAACCAAGTGATTCACTTTTTCTTCTTGTTGGAAATATAAATAAATCCATTGCATTATAGTAAAGCGCTAAAGTACTCTGATTAACAAATTTAATTTGTATTATAATGTCTTCTAGTTTATATTCTTGTACTAACTTATCAAACTTATCTTGCTCATCACCAGTCCCAATATATAATACCTTGATATTTTTAAGTTTGTTTTTTCGGAAGAGCACTTGTAATGCCCCAAGGAAAGTATCATATCCCTTATCTTTTTCTATTCTACTAACCATACCATAATAATGATAATTTTTATCTAAAGAAAGTTTATCTAAACATTCATCTCTATCCATATCATGAAAAACATCTTTATTTACACCACCTGATGGAAAAACAATAATCTTATCACTATTAATATTATATTCATTACATAAAATATCTTTAAAATAACTAGAAGGACATACTACCTTTCTTGCATACTTTAAAACTAACTTACTCCTACTAATGTTTTTAATATCACGTTCACTATCGGGTACAATGTCATTCCCATGTACATTACAAATAAGTTTACTGTCTCCTGTAATCGTACCAAGAATAACTGGTAATCCAGAATGTGAAGTAAAATGTACATAATAATAATCATAAGAACTAATTATACTTTTGAAGATTGCCATACCATAAAATCTTAAATAAGCAAATATCTTAAATATCTTATTATCATGTTTCTTTAAAACTACTATTCCTGTTTCAAATCCAAGATTATCTAAACTATCCCGTGTATTTCTAACAAACGTTCCATAATGGGGATATTTCTTTGAAGGATACATATTAGAAACTATTAAAATTCTTTTCTTATGATCCCTACTTAACAAAACTATTAAAAGTCCTAAAATCATTGTATTACCATAATTAATTACATTAAAGCCATAAATAAAACTAAGTAAAATATAATACATTACATAATATACATCCTGTTTTCTATTAACATAATAAAGGGCAAAAACTAAAACTAATAAGTAACTTATAAAACCAAAATAACCAAATTGAATTAGCATATCCACAATAAAAACTAAACTATGATTCATATTAAGAACATTAAGTTCAAATAAGCCAAAAATCTGTTCTTCTAAATTAACCCCATCAAAAACCATCAACCCATTTTGAATATTATTAATTCTCTTATCAAATAAAGTACTTAACTTAATATCTTTAAATAAATATATACTAATACCAACCATCACTAGTAAAAATATACCGATAATTATTTTGTTATTATCCTTCTTTTTATAATTTTTAAAACCATAAAACATAAATATAATAAGTACTAAAAATGTATAACCAAAAGAAGCAAAACTAATAGTTGAAATAATTATTAAAAGACATAACCAAGTCTTCATAATATAATTTTTATGTTCAAAAATAATCTTTCCCATAAAAGGCATCATCATAAGCATTTTACTAAGTATTATATATTTATCATAATAGAAATTAATATCCCCCACATGGTTAAAATAAAATATTGAAAAAACTACCCCATATAAACTAAAAAGTAATAAGAAAAATGTCTCATAATTATTATTAACTTTCTTCTCACTAAGATAAGCTAAACTAAGTGGTAATAAATATATATTAAGTAAAACACCTACTACATTTAAAACAGTATTATCAAGTACATAAACATACATACTTTGAATTACTATAAGTATTAAAAGCATTAAACCAAATAATACTCTTTTTTTAAGAAAAACATTAACTAATAAAAAGATAAATAATAAACTTTTAATTATAAGAAAAATATAGTAAGGATCTTGATAGTTAAAAATACTAAGCATCATATCAATTACAAATAAAGAAATAAACATAATATATATTATAATTGAATATTCTTTTCTTTCTTTTTTAATTTTCTTTTCTTTTCTTTTCCCAAAAACTAAAAACTTACCAATAATATAATTTAAAACAATAATAACTACCTGACTAAAAATCTTTACAAATTTATCACTATATGCTAAAACACTAACACCCACAAACATAATAGCCATATCTAAAATTAAGGTCAATATTCTAGAAAAGATAAAACTAGATGCTTCTTTAATTTTATTTGCATTTTCACTCTTAAAAACATATTTTCTATTCGTAATATAAGCAAATATTACTGAAACAATCCAACTAATTATATTAGCAACCTGTAACATTAAAGGATTTTTTGGGTCTATAATAGTATAAACTAAGCCATAATATGTAATAAGACTTACCAGAGTAGTTAAAACACCTACAATACCATATCTAATTAACTCTTTAATCTTCTCTTTCACTATTATCACTCTTTCTTTTCGGAAATAAGATATCAGTTTTTAAAACAATAAATAAAAATACGATCATCAAAGCCACATAAAGAATAACAGCATAACTAATATCACCTAAGGCATACAAAATTGATACAGCTGAAAATAATAAATTAATGATATATATTAAGAATACCGATACTCTTGTTGAGAATTTCATTTTTAATAATTGATGATGCAAATGTTCTTTATCAGGTGTTGTAAAAGGATTTTTCTTTTTAAGTCCTCTTCTTATAATTGAAAACAAGACATCAATAATTGGTGATCCAAGAATAGCAAGGGGAATTAATAAACTAGTAAATGTAGCAAGTTTAAAACCATATAAAGCTGTCACAGCAATCATAAGCCCAACAAAATTACTACCCGTATCGCCCATATAAACTTTGGCTGGTGGAAAATTATATACTAAAAATCCTAGTATAGCCCCGATCATTAAAATCGAAATAGTTGTATCAATATTACCAGCCATACCAAGTAATACTGCAATAACAGTTACCGTAATAAAATATATAACACTTATTCCCCCACATAAACCATCCATACCATCAGATAAGTCAATTGCATTTATTATTCCTAACATAAATATTATTGTCACTAAATAATTAAGTGGTGCTGGAAATATTAAATGCACACCTAAAATTGTAAAGTTATCAATCGTTACCTGACCATAAAAGATAATTGTACATATGGCAAGTATTTGCCCAACTAATTGATACTTAGCCGAAATTGGTTTTATATCATCAATTAATCCTGTTAAGATAATAATAAAACTAGCTATTAAAATAGATATCATAGTTGTGCTACCACGTCCAAAAAACATATAGCCAATTAGAAAAGATAAAAATATCCCTAGTCCCCCAATCGTAGGCATTGGTACTTTGTTTAATCTTCTTTGATTTGGATAATCAACAGCCCCAATATGAAAAGCAATTTTTTTACATACAGGTACAAAAATCAAACTTAAAAAAAACGTTACTCCTATCATTAATAAAATATTTGTTAATGTTACTTCTAATTTCATAGTTTAAAATTCACTCCTTATAAGATTATTATACAAGAAATTATAAAAGAAAACACCAAAAAGCACCAATAAGACATTAAATTTAACAAGAAAAAACAAGTTATCGACCACTTTTATCGCTTTGAACCTCAAAAGTGGTCGATAACTCCTATATTTTATCACTTTTCTGATAAAATATATGGATTGGCTTTTGAACCATCACCTTGTTTTAATAATATATTTTTCTTTAAATAAACCACAGGTCTTGTTTCTATTGTACCATTTGTGCCAAACATAAGAACCATCCCTGAAGTATGTATAACAAAAATACCATGATTATACTTATCAGAAGCACTTGGTGTCATTGTCCATTGGTAACCAGTATCAAGATGTAACCAATTTTGTTGATAGCAAGAAGACCCCCATGAAGTCATAACATCATTTAAACAAGCCTTATCACTAGTAGCATAACCATAATCACTTGGGTATAACAAGCCAACATAACCTAGCCATTTAGTTGTTCTAGTTATCGTATCAGTACAGTAATCACTCACAGAACAAATTTTACCAGTATTATCACTTCTTTCATATGTATAAAAATGCTTTACTAATCCATTTGTTGTCTTATCATATGAATTTTGTCCATTACTGCCTAAAGGCCAATAAACTTTACTTATCATTTTTTTTAAATTTTCTTTCATGCCACTTTCAACAAAACTACAACTTGTTGAACCCATAGAAATAGAAGTATAACATGACCCCATTTTACTATTCCAATATAGTGAACCTCCTACTGACTCGCTTTCATATCCAGGATTTAATAGTTTCATTAAATCAGCTTGACTCCATTCATTTACTCCATAACCATTATTGACACTTGACACACTTGTATCCCATGAATAACTACCTATACTACTATCTTTAATTATTTTTACTAACTGCTGTTCATTGTTTTGATCATCCATAATCTTTTCAATTCCAATAATACGCCAATAATCATTATCAACTAAAATATAATTATTAGGATTGCTTCCCATATATCTCAAGTTTCCATAATCATCATAGAAAATATCATTATTTGTTAAAGATTCTACAATAAGGTCCCTAATAAACGTTTTCTTAAAAAATAGTGTACATCTCGTTCTTGTGTTATCAATAGCTTTATAGTTTTTATAATTAAGGTTTACTTGCCAATTAGAATCATCAAAATTAATTGATACTCCATTTGTACAATTGCTTTTTTCAATATCTAAAGTGTAACCCGAATTAACGCCTGGAAATTCTCTTGTAATCTCATTATCAACATAGTAAGCAAAATATATGTCTCCTGGATCACTCACAGTTCCATTAATTACATTAAAATGTTTCTCTTCCGTAAACACAGCATAACTCTGAAACAAAAGTAGTCCTAATAAAACTAGTATCATAATAAAACTACTAAAAACAATATATATCATTTTCTTTTTATTATTTTTAAGTCTCACTAGCCGCACTATAACCACCCATTTTCTAAAACGATTATATCTTTTATGGGGCATACTTGTCAATGTTTTCATGGGGCAAGGTTGCTATAATTTTGATAGGTGAATAACATGTTAAAAGAATATCGTTTAAAACAAAAACTATCCCAAGAAAAACTAGAGGAACTTACAAGTATTGAGTGAAAAACTATTTTTAGAATTGAAAATAATCTTAATATGCCCTTACTAGATACATTTGCTAAAATAGTTATAGCCTTAAATTTAACTGATGAAGAAATAGCTAAAGAGGTCAAAAAAGGAATTAAAAATAAAAATAGTCATTAAAAAAAGACATGCAATTTGTCTTTTTTCTTTTATTCGTTAGCCTTTAAACTACTAACCATATCAATTGTATTAACTTTCTTACTAAGTAATCGTGATACCACTAAAGATACTAAATATGTTCCAATAGCCGCAATTATAAAAGTAGTAACTTCAATATGTACTCCAAAATCATAAGTTTCATCCAAACATACCCTAAACAAATAACTTGTTAAATAATAACCTACTGGTAAACCAATTATAATTGAAATAACACATATAATACTATTTTGTAAACTAAATATCTTTCTTATCTTCTTATCACTAAATCCTAATACTTTTAAAGTAGCAAATTGATACTCTTTCTCCGTAAATGATAAAATACTCATATTATAAATTATTACTACTCCTAAAATAACCGCGAATAATACTATAATAATTATCATCTTTTGCATCATACTAAGCATATTTTTAATCGCGTTTTTAAGTTCATTTTTACTTTGGATAATCTCTACTCCTTTTAAATTCTTAACCTCACTCAAATCAGTGTTTGTATATAAAGAATCAGGTTTATAAGAAACATTTAAAGACTCTAAATACTCTTTAGTACAACTAAGTCCTTGTACTTGAGGGTCCCTATAAAAACCAACTACTCGTGAAACATAATAATCTTTACTACCATAAATATGCCATTTTATTTCATCACCAATCTTAATATTATTCGTATCTGCATATTTCTGTGTCACATAAACTCCATCATTATTATCTAATTCAATATAATCATATTTATTATTTATAAATCTCATATAACCATTACTATCATTAACAAATAATGTATTTGTATTACGATTATCATCACTATCTTTAATTTCAATTGTTAAAGTGCTACTAGTATTATCGCCATAAGTATCCTTTAAATCTTTTAAAGTAGCATTATCTATATCACTTTTCAAAGTTAACTTATAATCAAAATTATCTAAAATATCAAACTGTAACTTAATAAAATAATTCATACTATTAAGCATACCTAAAGCACAAACAATTAAAGTTGAACAACCAGCAATACCAATTATTCCGGTTATTGTTCTTATCTTATTTCTTAAAATATCCCTGATATTCCATTTAGTTGCAAAATTAAGTTTTTTTAGTATTCCTTTTGTCGTAATATCAAAACTACCATTTTTAACATTAGGGATCTCTTTCCTTAAAGAATCAGCAGGTTTCTTTTTTAACTCTTGATAACAGGTAATAAATACAACTAAAGATACAATTACAATAACAAGTATTGCCATTAAATAAATTTTAGGTTCAATAATAACCTTCCCATTTGGTATTTCAAAGAAAGCCATTTCCATTCCTAAAAAAGTACTACCTAAGAAAAATCTTCCTAGAAAAATTCCAAGTACAGAACCGACTAAAGCAGTAAACACTCCATAACTAACATAATGATTCGTTATTTTAGCATTAGAAAAACCTAACGCTTTTAAAGTACCAATTTGTAATTTTTGTTTACTAACAACTCTTCGCATTGTCGTAATAACTGATAATAATGCAATAAACAAAAATAAACCCGAAAAAATACCTACATAAGCTTTTCCCTCATCAATCTCTCCTTGATACATTGCATAACTTGGTGTATCTTCTATTGACACTGATGCAATAGTATTACTAAGTTTAGTTTCAATATCATCTTTCACTTGATTATTATTAGCCTTATCATTAACATCAACCATTATATAATTATAAGGAATAAAATCTTCATAATTAAAATTAGAATAATATTTTTTTAATGTTTCATCATTAACACTCATATTTAACTTATTACTCAAAGTATTCTTAACATTATCTTTAATAAAATCTTCTAAAAAAGCACTACTCATATAAAGAATTCCATAATCTTTATGATTAGGCATCAGTTGTGAAGCATCCTTAACGTCATACACATGATCTGGTACATAAATAATACCTAATACCTCTTTATCAAAAATATAATCATCATACTTAAACTTAATATGATCACCAACTATAATCTTATTTTCTTTTGCATAAAAATAATCAAGCCAAACACCATCTTTATTCTTATCGAAAGATATACCATCTTTAACATAAAATTTACTAATATTATTGCTTTCAATAACTGAAACCAAATAAGACTTATCATCATCACTAGCATCATTCATATTTAATACTAGTTTAAGCTCTGCATCTAAAACATTATCTAATTTTTTAACTTGTTCCAAATCCGTCTTTTTAAAATTGCTACCTAAAACATTTAAATCTTGTAAATTATAATCAGTATAAAAATTATCAGCCGTTGTTTGCATACCCTTCATATAAGCATTAATACCAGCATAAACCATAACCCCTATAGAAACCATCAAGATAATAGTTATAAATTGACTTTTATTTTTCCTAATATCTCTTAACATTTTCTTTATTAGCATATTACCACACCACTTCATCGATACTTTTTGGTTTACTATTTATTTCATTAGAGCATACTTTACCATTTTTTAAACGTATTACTCTATCGGCTATCTCAGCTATCAAAGAATTATGTGTAACTATTATAACTGTATTCATCCCGTTATTCGCATCGCATTGTTTTTTTAGAAGTTTTAAAACCTCTACCCCTGTTTTAGAGTCTAACGCACCAGTAGGCTCATCCGCTAAAATAATACTTGGATCCTTAGCAATAGCCCTAGCAATAGAAACTCTTTGTTGTTCACCACCACTAAGTTGATTCGGAAATTTGTTTATTTGTGATCCTAATCCTACTTCTTTTAAAACATTTTTAGGTGATTTACTTTTTTTCACAATGTCTTTAACAATAGCCACATTTTCTAAAACAGTTAACGTTGGTAATATATTATAAAATTGAAATATAAATCCAACCTTACGTGCCCTATAATCAGTAAGTTTATGTGGTGTATAATTAGAAATTATCTCACCATCTACGATAATCTCACCATTACTTGGACTATCCATTCCACCAAGTAAATTTAAAAGTGTACTTTTACCTGCCCCACTAGGTCCAAGTATAACAACAAACTCGCCTTTCTTAATTGAAAAATCTACTCCATCTAAAGCATTAAATGTCTCTTCCCCAACTTGATACGTCTTGTAAACATTTTTAAAAGTAATTAAATTATGCATATACAATTGCCTCCCACAAATATGAAACATAGTTCACATAATTGAATTATACTATTCTCTAATTTATCAGTCAATACATAATATGAACTTTTTTTCACATAATTTGCAATTACTAAAAACAGAGTGTATAATTTAATTGGATGTGATTATTATGCCAACTACTAGAATACCAACTCAAAAAAGAGGAATAGAAAAAAAAGAACAAATTATCAAAAAAGGTTTTGAATTAATGTGCAACAATGGATACTACAACACAAGTACCCCAGAAATAGCCAAATACACAGGTGTTTCAACTGGCATAATTTATCAGTATTTTAAAGATAAAAAAGAAATTTTTATTGAAGGCGCTAAACTTTATTCCAATGATATAATGTTTCCAATATTTGCTATTATTGATGAACATGAAAAGTTACCAAAGGACTTAAGGCCTATGTTAAAAAAAATAATTGAAACAAATAAAAAAAGACACACCTATTCTAAACGTGCTCATCAAGAACTAACAGCAATGGAACATTTAGATGATGATATTGGTAATATTTTTAAAGAGCAAGAACTAATATTTTGTGATAAATTATATAATCTTTTTCTTAACAACAATATTCCTAAAGAAGGCTTAGAAGAGAAAACTCATTTAATAGTGGGTATTATAGATAATCTTGCTCACGAAGAAGCCTATCATAAGCATAAAAATTTAGACTATGAAAAAATGGATGATATAGTTATCAACTCCATTATTGCTATTTTAAAGTAAAGGCCCAGTAAACACAGGGCTTTTTTAATCAATTTTTTAATAAATATTATCAGGGATCTCTGATAATTCATCATGTAATCTTTTAATACTTTATTTGCCCATTTTCTAAAAATAACACCATTTTGACTTTTAACACGATATCCAACACTTATTGTCATATCTAAATTGTAATATTCTACTTGATAAGTTTTACCATCGTTTGCAGTTGTCGCAAATTTTGCGACAACTGAATTATCTAGTTCTTCATTTAAAGCATTATTAATATGTTTGCCTATTGTTTTAATATCTTTAGCAAACAACATAGCTAACTGTTCACGATTTAAGCATACTATTTCATCTTTCATATTAACTTCTAATTTTGCGTTTTGATTTTCAAATAATATAATTTCTTTTTTCATGAATCTTTACTTCCTTTATTTTTGTATTTGGAATTAGAAAAGTATTTTTCATATTAAAAATTTCATTTAATTTGTATATCCCTGCTTTTTGTTTCAACATTAAACTTTCCAATATAGATTTTATCTATAAATTATTGGACAATAACTCCATTTAATTCTGTTAGTTCTTGGTATTTAATAAATATCTCTTTATTATTTTTTGAAGATTCATCTTTCATTTTACAATAAGCTATTTTCTTAGTAATAGATTTTATTTGGTTTTAATAGTATGATAATATCATCTCGTTAGGTAGGAAGTGATGGGATAAGAGCCCAGTAAGCCACTTCTTTTTTATATCTTATTTTAAATTCTAATTATTCTTCAGTCAATATTTTTAACATTAAAAAACATATACCTTAATTAGCACATATCTTTTCTATGTAAAATAATTCGTCATTCTAGTTTAATTTCAAGTACCTAAACAATCATTTTATTAATTCTCTGATAAAGTATACGGATTACTTTTTGAACCATCACCTGAAACAATTTTGACAGAAGATAAAAGATAAACCGATGGATAAACATCATTACTAAAAAAGCCATCACTAGTAGCATTAACATACCCATCAGGACTTATAATAAACTCACGAAAAGCATCAGTAAAAAACTCTATTATAGATAATGTCCATTGCCAATTAATACTATTAAATAACCAGTTATTAAGATAACAATCAGGATAATCAGCCCAATTATATAATTCCTTATTTAAACATGTTCCTCTGGACGTTTTAACACCACCACTCGTTGCATACCCATAATCGCTAACATACATTAAGCCAACTTTCCCTTTCCATGTCGTTGTTCTTTCTACTGTGTCATTACACCAAGACCCGCTTGAGCAAATTTTACCAGTATTTTTGCTTCTTTCAAATTCATAAAACCTAGGAACTGAGATATTTTCATTAGTATATGTTTTAGCATCATTTGTACCTGTATTCCATACAGCATCACTTATTAATGCCTTTAATTTGTTTTTCATTCCTATACTTGTAAAATTGCAACTTGTTGTACCATTATTTAAGTTATTATAACATAATCCCAACCCACTACTCCAATATAATGAGCCACCAACTGACTCACTTTCATATCCAGGATTTAACAATTTCATCAAATCAGCTTGACTCCACTCATTAATACCATAACCAGAGTTTACTGAACTATCACTTGTATCCCACGAATATTTACCAATAGAGTTGGCTCTTATAAGCTTTATTCTATCTTCTTTTAAGCCTGCACCATTATCAATGTCTTTCATAACACCTATGATTCGCCATAATTCCCCATCGACGCTAACGTAATTATTTGGATTAGCGCCAATATATCTAATGTTATTACCAGATTCATCAGTAGCAATAGTTTCTATATCATATTTGGCTAAGCCTTTAATGTATTCTACAGCAGTTATATCAATTTTTTTAAAATATAAATTGCATCTCGTTCTAGTATAATCAGTAACATTGTAACCACTATAATCACCTATGAATTTCCAACCGCCATTGTCCCAATTTGGAATGACACCATTAGTACAATTGCTTTTTTCCGTATCTAATGTATAACCAGAACCTTTCTTAGGCATTTCTCTTGTAATATTGTTATCAACATAATAAGCAAAATATATGTCACCTGGATCACTTACTATTCCATTTATT
>OIYP01000284.1_pt1 | contig 34751 bp, 25 predicted proteins | sample 1588261 | NCBI WGS metagenome assembly OIYP01 (sample SAMN03283293) | human gut metagenome | biome: human-associated habitat; material: feces | host: Homo sapiens | place: Peru | collected 2012
CCTTGCCAAGGTGGAGGTAGCGAGTTCGAGCCTCGTCACCCGCTCCAATTTCATACGGTACCGTGGCCAAGTGGTAAGGCAAAGGTCTGCAAAACCTTCATTCCCCAGTTCAAATCTGGGCGGTACCTCCAAGTGTCCTGTACGATTCCTATTTCGTACAGGACTTTTTCTTTCTGTTTTCACGTGAAATTCAGGTTAAGCCTGCAAAATTCCTGACATTTTCTTTCGCTTTACTTTTCTGCACGATTATGGTATCATTGTAGGATATCCGAACAAGTGTTCATGAATTTGATAGTTCGTGACGCTTGGTGATACATAGCGCCAGAAAACAGATTAACGAATAAGTTAACAGAATGAGGCGCTGTTAATCTATCCGGATTAGGAGGCAGAATCATGCAAAGGCGAGAGAAAGGTACCGGTACAGTATACCAGCGAGACAATGGAACGTGGGTAGGACGAATGAATCTAGGCAGGGGAGAGAATGGTAAGAAAAAATACAAGTGCGTTTCAGGGAAAACAGAAGCCGAGGTAAAACGCAAGATCAGGGAGCTTTGTAGGCATGATCCTACGCAGAATACGTCTCAGATTCTTTTGGAGAACTATCTTTTAAGCTGGCTTGTCAATGTGAAGAAGATCTCCCTCAAACCTTCAAGCTACGACAGACTGGAAGCAACAGCCTTAAAGCAAGTGATTCCAAGAATTGGGTCATTCAAGATTTCAGAGATTACTCCAGAAGATATCGGAGCTATGTTGACAGAGATCAAGGACGAAGGATTGTCCTATTCAACAGTGAAGAAGGCGTTTGACTGTGTTAACGCAGTTCTCACCTATGCTTTCAACAAAAGGGACATTCCATACAACCCGGCGCTTTTGGCTGCAAAACCGAATGAAAGTAACTTTGAGAAAAAAGAGATACGATACTTTACCAAAGAAGAAGCGGCGCGCATTACAGAAGAATGTGGGCGCTTGTACAATACCGGAACAAGGGTGTATCCCTATGGAGATGCATTCATTCTTGCGCTCCATACTGGTTTGCGTATGGGTGAACTGATTGCGCTTCAAAAGGGAGATATTGATTTTGAAGCGAAAAAATTGTATGTAAGGAGAAATGCACAGGTAGTTGGCAAGCGAAATGCAGATGGTAGCCGCGCCAGTGGCCGCAGGACGGTTTTGAGTACCACGAAAACATATTCCGGTACACGGACCATTTCTTTAAATAACATCGCCCTTGAGGCTGCCAGGAGACTGTGCGATAGTCACCCAGAGAGCCAGTGCGTCATATGCGGCGTCCGTGGAGGGCAGGTTACGCACGAACGATTTGAACGGTCCTTTTACAGGGTGCTGGATAACTGCGGACTGGAAAGAACTGGTGTCCATTCTTTGAGACATACATTTGCCAGTTTCCTGTTTGAACAGGGAATTGACATTAAGACAATTTCTACATTGCTTGGACACGCCAGTACGAAAATTACGATGGATACGTATATCCATTTGATTCAAGACACAGGTATGTATGCTGTTGCAGCACTCGAGGCAATATAATAGTTACAAAATGGGTAGGATGATGCTTGTCCTACCCATTTTGCCGTCAGAGTGGCTGTTGTGAAAATTTTGGACAATAATTTCTGCGGTGTTCTGTTAGCAAATCCAAAAAGATGCCATCAAATCCAAAATTATGGTATATACAAGTTAAGGACCTCTTTGATACAATGTGAATGTACAAAACGCACAAAAAATTGAAGGAGGACTTACAAAATGCATACCAGATTTACAAGAGCGCTTGCTGCAGTCATCTGCTGCATTGTACTTGTTGCAAGCTGTACACGACTTGAAGTGTTTGCAACAAGTACATCAAACACAAAATACAGCAACTTGGACAGTTCCAAATGGAACTTGGTTTGGTCAGATGAGTTTTCTGAGGATTCCGTCGACACAAACAAATGGAGTTTTACAATTGGTGGCGGTGGATTTGGAAACAATGAGCAGCAGTACTACACAGATTCAACGGAGAATGCGTATATCGAAAATGGCTGCCTTGTCCTGAATGCGATCCAGGAATCCAACGGAGAGGAAAATTACACATCTGCAAAGCTGTCCTCTACCTCAAGCTGGACATATGGACGGTATGAATTCCGCGCAAAGCTGCCCGGTGGCACGGGCCTGTGGCCGGCAATCTGGATGCTGCCGAAGGATATCAATGTCTATGGCGGCGAGTGGCCAATTTGTGGAGAAATTGACATCATGGAGTATATGGGCAGCGATCGGGATACTGTCCTTGGAACTTTGCATTATGGAAATCCCTGGGTTTACAATACCGGATACTATGACATAAACGGATCGTTTGAGGATGATTTCCATGATTTCGTTCTGGAGTGGCTTCCGGGTGAATTCCGCTGGTATGTAGATGGTAACCTTTACCAGATTCAACAGGACTGGTATAGTGCCGATTCGAGTGGAACGTATAGTTATCCTGCACCATTTGACCAGGAATTCTATTTAATGCTGAACTTAGCCGTCGGCGGTTTCTTCCCGGGAGACCCGAACCCGGCGGATTGGACATCAACCAAATTCTACATTGACTATGTTCGGGTGTACGAGTATGGTGGCGATTTGACACCTGATTCTGGAAGCTCCTCTACGCAAACACCCAATGTGAATCTGCTTCAAAACTCCGACTTTACAACGGACTATGCAGGCTGGACGACATGGAGTGAAAATGGCGCTGTCTTTTCTGTTGCTGATTCTACTTTGAAGGCAGATATTTACACGACGCTTCCAAACACATGGTCTACCCAATTCTATCAAAATGTTGATGTTTACAGCTCTACGACCTATCGCGTTTCTTTCCGTGCAAGGAGTTCTGTGAGTAGACCGATTACAATTGGTGTAGAGGGTGTCAACAACTCGACTCTGTTTAATAGCACTTTTACCGCAACACCAGAATGGCAAACGTACACTTATGATTTTTCACCATCTGTTTCCTGTAGTGGTGCAAAACTACTTTTCTTCCTGGGTAATGTAGATGGAAGTCAGAACGTGGAACATACAGTATATTTTGATGATATAACACTCATTCCGCTTCCTGATGATATTGTAACGAATGGCAATTTTGCGAACGATCTTACAAGCTGGTCTACTTGGACAGAAAACGGGAGTACATATTCCGTTGACGCTGGAGAACAGTGCTTTGTTGCCAATATCCCAACTACGCTTCCCAATCCCTGGTCGGCGCAGCTTTATCAGGTGATTGATGTGCCGGCTGCTGGAAGTTATCGCGTAACGTTTAAGGCAAAAGCGTCTATGAATAGAGAAATCCGGTTGGCTCTGGAAAAAGATGGACAATCGCCTTTGATGGACGAAACTATGTCTGTGAGTGCTGATTGGACGAATTATTCCTATGATTTCACTGCGAGTTCTGCTGCTTCAGGCGTAAAGCTTGTATTTATGCTGGGCAATGTTGGCACAACAGAAAACATGGCCCATACGATATCCATTGACGACATTTCCTTGTATAGAGTTTCCTAGAATTTACCGGAGGGGATCAAAAATCCTCTCCGGTTTTTGTTCACTGATAGACTCGAATATAGTCTATTTCAAAGATGGCGGGAAATTGCGGGGTTATATTCTGCGCCGACTCCGGATCGAAAGACCCGCCAATGGCGAGATTTACCAGAAGGTAAAATGGCCGGTCAAATGGTGCCGGGTATTTTATGCTCTGGTCTATTGAGTCCCATTGGTTTACTTTGGCGTAAGGGACGCCATCTATCAGCCAGGAAATGGAATCTGGTTCCCAGATCAGCTCGTAGATATGAAATTGATCGATCCCTTGTCCGTCTGGCAACTGTGCTTGGTTTTCTGTGTGAGAGTTCTGAGGACAGACACCTCCAAAGTGGATCGTGCCGAAAACGCTTTGGGGCAGCCGCCCTTTTGCTTCAAAGATATCGATCTCTCCGGAGGCTGCCCAGGGGCCGTAGACGCTATCCTCCGGTAGCATCCAGACTGCCGGCCAAAGCCCGTTTCCAACAGAACATCTGGCACGGAACGCGACTCGCCCGTACTGAAAGGAAAATTTCCCATGGGTATCGATTCGGGCTGAGGTATATGGACAGCGGATCCCAAACTGTTCGGGTGCCTCCTCTTGGCGGGCGATAATTTTTAAGGTGCCGTCGCTGACCTCCAGATTGCGCGGCGTGTAGTATTGCTGCTCTCTGTTTCCCCAGCCTGGCACAACAGGCTGCCCATCCGAAGACAACTGCCAGTTACCCACCCGACGATTCCAATTATGTTCATTCAGCGAACATCCGGAAAAGGTTTCTTCCCAAATGAGTGTTTCGTACATATACCGCAGACCTCCTGATATTGCATGTGGCATTAGTGTAAATAATACAAAGGACAATGTCAACCAAATCCAAAAAATTGGGATATAATCCAAAATTGATGCGTTGTTTCTGCCTGACGGCTCTGCTATCATGTAGACAGAAGGAGGGGGAGCAACGTGAATCAGCAAAAAGCAGAGAAGAAGATGTCAAACTCCAGTCGATTCCAGCGAGGGATAAAAGGCCTCTGGAAACAGCGGGAACTGCAGGCGATGGTATGGCCCGGATTGATCTGGATGGCGATTTTCAGCTATGTTCCGTTGGTGTTCCTGTATATTGCTTTTACGGACTACCGTATCAGCACACCATTGTTTGAGAACAATTTCGTCGGACTGAAGCACTTTGCGGCTTTTTTGTCGGATGACCGCTTTTGGCGCAGTGTGTACAACACGCTGGGAATGAGCGCGTTACGGATCACGCTGGGATTTTGCATTCCTATTTTCTTTGCGCTTATGCTCAATGAGATCAAGAATGCCAAGTTTAAGAGATTGGTTCAGACGCTGTCGTATATGCCGCATTTTATCTCCTGGGCAATTTTCGGCGGTATCCTGCTTACCTGGCTGTCCCAGTCCGGAATTATCAATCAGCTTATGATGGCCTTGGGGCTGCAGGACAAACCGATCCTGTATAATGGCGATCCCAAGAAGTTCTGGTGGATCGCGTTTCTCTCGGATACATTGAAAGAAATGGGATGGAGTGCCATTATTTATCTGGCGGCGATTTCGGGGATTGACCCGGGGCTATATGAAGCGGCTGAATTGGACGGAGCCGGGCGCTGGAGCAAGATGTGGAATATCACCATCCAGTGTATCCGTCCGACCATTGCGCTGCTGTTCATTCTTGCCGTCAGCGGCTGCCTGACCAGTAATTTTGATCAGATCTTCTTCCTGAGCAACTCTGCCAACATGGCACGCAGCGAGACCATCGATCTGTATATTTACAATATGGGCATTGTGTCCGGTCGGTTCTCTTTTTCAACGGCAGTGCTGTTTTTCCGCAGTATCATTGCCTATGGACTTCTCCGTCTGTGCAATTTCACCTCCGTGAAATTGACGGGAGAGAGTATCATTTAGGAGGAACAAAAAATGCGAAAAAAACTGCATTCTATCACGGCCTTTGATGTTATCCTGGCGATTATCATGGTGCTTATTTGCTTTGCCTGCGTGTATCCAATGTGGTATATTCTGGCGAATTCACTGGCAGCGCCGGAAATTGCGAACCGGGGGCCGGTTGCGTGGTGGCCTAAGGCTTTGAGCCTGGATGCCTATAAGGTTGTCTTTCAGAATGAATACATCCTCAGCGGTTTCAAAATCACAATTCTTCGTACTGTTGTTGCCACATTTACGCACGTCTTTTTCACCTCCATGGTTGCCTACGGAATGTCCCGGAAGGACCTGATCGGGAAAAAGCTCTACATGAAGATCGCAATGATCACCATGTTTTTTAACGGCGGGCTGATCCCCAACTTTATTCTGATGATCAAGCTCAAGCTGTACAACACATTCTGGGTGTATATCCTCCCCGGAATGTTTACCTTCTACAACATGGTTATTTTCATGAGCTTCTTCCGCTCTATTCCGGAATCGCTGATGGAGAGTGCCCGGCTGGATGGCGCATCGGAATTCACGGTTTATTGGAAAATTGTCATGCCAAATGCCAAGCCGGTCATTGCAACGATTGGACTGTTTACGGCGGTCTACCACTGGAACGATTATTACCAGGGCGTTGTTTATATTCGGGATAAGACGTTGGAACCGTTGCAGACGATCCTCTACAAGCTTTTGGCGGAAACCAGTATGACGGCGCAGCAGCAGCAGGCAATGCTTGCGCTGGGCGGGACAACGACATCGGCTACCGTAAAGTACGCCGCAATGTTCGTGGGAGCATTGCCGATCCTGTGCCTGTACCCGTTTATCCAGAAGTACCTGGTAAAAGGCGTTATGCTTGGCGCAATCAAAGGGTAACCAAAGCGGCTGGAGCTGCTTAAAATATGAAACAAGGAGTGCGAACAATGAAAAAACTAGTCAGTGTCCTATTGGCGGCAATTATGATCTTCTCACTTGCTGCCTGCGCAAAGGGAGGCGGAACGGAAACCACATCCGCAGCGCCTGCTCAGACAGAGGCCGCAAAGACTGAGAATACGGAAGCGGCAGAAACAACAGTCAGCGCGGATGCCCCCGCTTGGGAAAAGGATACCAGCCCCATCGATATGGAGTGGTTTGTAGGCGCGTCCTGGTATGGCTATACCTGGGGCGACAGCCTGTCCACCAAGCATATTACGGAGAAAACGGGCGTGAACATCAATATTGTTACGCCTACCGGAGATGTGTCTGAGGAGCTGAACCTGATGATGATCAGCGGAACGCTGCCGGATCTGATCTCTCTGGGTTCCTGGGAAACCTGCTACAATACGCTCTATGAGCAGGGGTATACTTACGCGCTGAATGAATTGGCTGACCAGTACGATCCTTACTTCTGGAAGGTTGTGGATGGCAGCGTTGTCGCATGGCATACCAAGTCCGATGGCAACCTCTACTGTGTTCCCAATGATGCCTACGGTGCCGAACAGATGGCCGAAACCGGTATGACGGCGGCTGTTCAGACATTCCTGGTGCGCAAGGATCTGTATGAAGATATGGGCAGCCCGGATATGTCCACGCCGGAGGGCTTCCTGAATACGCTTCGGACGTTGAAGAATGAGTACGCAACCTATAAGGGTGTGGATATTACCCCCTTCTATGCACAGGGCGGCAGCGGCTACGGTCTGACCAGTTACTTGCAGAACTTCCTGGCTGTTCCCTATGAGGAAGACGGCAAGATCTATGACCGGATCTCTAACCCGGACTACATCGAGTGGCTGAAAACCTTCCGGCAGGCTTATCAGGAAGGCCTGATCGGGATTGATTATCTGGTTGACTCTGACGATCAGGTTACGGAAAAGAGCAACAACGGCGCTTACTTCTGCATGCTGCGTGAGTGGAGTGGAATGCAGGAAGCGAATGCGATCCTGGCCTCCAGCGAAAATCCGGACAGCTACTATATTGCAATCGACGGCCCCGCAAATTCTAACGGCGATGCTCCTCTGATTTTCCCAGGCTCTCTGGATGGCTGGATGAGCACCTTCATCAGCAAGGACTGCAAGGACCCCGCCAGAGCAATCGCTTTCCTGACTTATATGCTCAGTGAGGAAGGTCAGAAGGATATTTTTCTGGGCGTTGAGGGTGAAACCTACGAAGTTGTAGACGGCAAGCCCCAGCTGACGGATGAAATGATCGAGCTGATGAACAGTGACCCCAATACCTTTGCTACGCAGTATGGCCTGGTGGATACCTACTGGATGCTCCGCAATAGCGTAATTGTGGACCAGTGGCGTCCGGCAAGTCCCTACTACATCACGGCAATGAGCGATTGGGCAGACAAGAACGCATTTGTGAACGGCGGTATTTATAACAATCTGGAGCCGACTGGTGACAGCGACGAGGCCATTGCGGCGACCAGAATCAATCAGCGCTGGCAGGAGGTAGTTCCTGAACTGATCACGGCTGCAAGTGACGAGGAGTTTGACAAGATTCTGTCTGACTTCCTGGCAGCACGGGACAGCTATGGCTACGAAAAGGTTGTCAGCTATGAGCAGAACCTGCTGGATGTGCGGAAGGCGCTCTTTCAGTAAGTAGAATTTTGGGCGGTGGGCACTTGCCCACCGCCTTTCCCTTGTCGAAACAAGTGTCAACATGCTATAATGATTTACGCAGGAGGTGTTGTACCGTGCCCAAAAAGAGTATGCTTCCAGGGAAAACCAGATTGGCAGCGAAAATCATTAAAATGTTGTCGCTTATATGGATCATTCCATGCGTAATCATCGCCGCACTGTGGATCAATGGTAGGATCGAGTATGTCTATGACAGCTTTGAAAAGGATTCTGCCGCAGCGCTCCAGAATTTGCGCATAGAGACAGCGTCCAATGCGGCCAGAATTGACACCAGCGCGTCTTCAGCGCTCAGTCAGAGAGAATTCATTCGCTTTTGTACGTCCGATATGGATGTGGATGGTTTGCAGCTGGTAAAGTTTTCTCAAAATGAACTCAAGACGATCCGGAGCATTTTTCAGAGCAATGATATCATTGAAGAGGCAAGTTTTTTCTTTGATAATCCGCAGATTCACGAAATCTGGCCGACAATTTATAGACTGGACAGGCTGAAAAATACGCCTTTTGAGGAAATCATCCCCTCCGGACAAAGTGCCGTATACGCTGTAGAGGATGGAGAGGTATACGGGTGCTATCGTATTTACCTGGACATTACCCCTGTGGGGTTGCTGCGGCTTCGCTTGGATTCAGACAAATTCTTTTCAGGCTTCTCAAACGCAAATGCTGCATCCTGTTTGCTTGCGGCGAATGGAGAGCTGTTTTCAAATGAAGAGAATCTGTTTTCAGCGGAAGAGTTGCAGGCGGTGCTGACGGATTCGCCGGATACGCCCTCCAGATCAACCTATCAGGCCGTATTGGAAAAGGACGGAAGAAGCTACCTGGTACGTTACAGCTGGTTGGAGCTGCTGAACGCGTGGGCAGTTGTTTATGAGGATCAGGCGGATTTGCTGCAGCCCGTATATCAAATGGGGGCAAGCGTGCTGGCGGTTATGCTGCTGGGAATGTGCGTGATTTGGGTCCTGGTTCAATACGTCTGCCAGTCGATGCTGAAACGGCTTGCGCTATTGGAGAAGAAAATGCTGGCGGTGCAGTCCGGCAATTTGGATATTCGGATTCCCGAAAGAGAAAACGGTGGGGATGAACTGGATACGCTCAGCAAAAGCTTTAACGGTATGCTGGACCGAATGCAGCAGCTGGTGGATGAGAATATTCAGCGCGGACTCGCGGTAAAGCAGGCGGAGTTGGACGCATTGCAGAGCCAGATCAACAGCCATTTCCTATATAACGCACTGGAGAGCATCCGTATGCTGTCAGAAGTACATGGGGATACGGAGGTTGCGGAAACCGTTTTTTCTCTGGGGAGCCTGATGCGGTATCATATGAAGTGGAAAACAAAAACCGTCACGCTTTCCGAAGAGCTGGACTGTATTGATCGCTACATCTTCTTCATGTCCGCGTCAAATGGCACAGAAATCCGCCTGGAATCTACGCTTCCGCGGGAAGTTTTGTATACAGAAATTCCCAAACTGAGTATCCAGCCACTGGTGGAAAATGCAATCGTTCATGGAATGCCGATGGACAGCAGGCGTATCGTCATTACGCTGAAATGCCGCCAAGAGGATGGCTTGCTGGTTTTGTCTGTCACGGACAACGGTACCGGAATTGCCCCGGAACGGCTTCATGAGATTCAGTGCGCTTTGAACGGAAGCGGGACTGGGAATATCCGCTCCGGAAAGAACGGCATTGGGGTTGTGAATGTGCATCAGCGAATCCAGCTGATGTACGGCGAAGCCTGTGGGCTGCGGTTTATCAGCTGTGAAGGCCTGGGAACGAGTGTTGAAGTTCGGATACCGGCACGGCAGAATGCTCTGGGAGGATGGTAGCATGAAAATTTTGCTTGCGGATGATACGGAGCTGATTCGGGAAGGACTGAAGAGTATGCTGCTTCAGCTGCCGAATCCGGAAATATGCCCGGAGATCCGAACGGCATGCAACGGTGCGGAGGCGCTGAGTCTTATGCGGGAGCATCCTGTGGACCTCCTGATCACGGATATCCGGATGCCTGATGTGGATGGAATCGAATTGATGAGGCAATGCCGGTCGCAGTGGGCCAATACATCCATTGTCGTAATCTCTGGATATGACGACTTCAAGTATGCCCAGCAGGCGATAGAATACGGCGCAAGCGCCTACCTTTTGAAGCCGGTGGATAAGCAGGAGCTGTACCGGGTTGTGGAGAAGGCATGGCAGTCTGCCAACGCAAGGCGGGCGACCATTGTGAATACCTCGTGCTCTCTGTTTGTGAATTACTTGCGGGGAGAATCGTCAAACGCGGGAATATTGGAGCAGATGAAGCGAACGTATCCGTTCCTGTCCGGGGCGTGTGCGCTGATGTTGATTGGCTTCCCGGGAACCGGATATATTGGGGAAGAGCAAAATCGGAATGCGTCGCTTCTGTGCAATAGGCTGGGAAGACCATTCCTTTGTATGGAGGACAGGTCAGAAATAATCGTTTTGGCACCGTATCCTGTGGATATTCGGGAGTATTATCCGAATTTGGAGCAGGATTTTCACGGAATATGTATTGCGTATACAATGGTGGGCAGAGAAACAGAGGCGTTCAAAGCAGCGTATCAGCAGGTGCGGAATATCTATGTTCACAGGCTGCTTTACCCCGGGAAGAGCGTACTCTGCCAGGAAGATATTGCGGGAATGCGAACCGATTTTACGGTTCCGCACCGGAAGATCGAACAGATGACGGAGCTGACGGGAACAGCGGCGGACGAGGCGCTGACAAAGCGGCTGTCGGAGCTGTTTGACCGTCAGAAGCTGGTGCAATACAGTATTGGCTATACGCTTGCGCTCTGCGACACCGTCTATAGGGCAATGCGCCAGACGGCGCTCTCCATTCCAGGCGGCGAAGCAGTGGACTTGGAACGGGTAAAGTCACCGCTTACTTTCGCAACCATGCGGGAATATCTCGTAAATGTAAATGAGCGTTTATTGTCCCTGAATCAATTGGCACACACCTATATGCAGAGCCGAAATGATACATATGTCATGGAGCTGGCAATTCAATATATCCGGAGAAACTATCCGAAGCCTATTACATTGGCAATGGTTTCCAATGAGGTTTCCCTGAATTACGCGTATTTCTCTACCATGTTCAGCAAATACACAGGAAAAACGTTCTCTGAGTATTTGCGGAATACGCGGATGGAGAAGGCCAAAGAGCTGCTTCGTCAACCGGACATTTCCATTGCCGAGGTGGCCGCAAAGGTTGGATATGAAAACTATAAGAGCTTTTATCGGGCATTTAAGGACGCGGTAGGTACAACACCTGTAGAATACCAGCAAAAGAAATACAGAATCCACAGAGAAGATGAAAAACAGTAGCCAGTAAGGGGTGTATGGAATGGAAAGCAGATTCCTGGACGATATGGGATCCTTCCGGATAGAGCATGGGGAAAAAAACAGGCTGAATTATTTCCCACTTGCCGCAGAAAACGGCGTTATGGCCAGCATAACGCCGGAATTAAAGGGTGACTTGAAGCAGGACCAAAACAGTTTTGTGCTGCCGCCGGCCAGTGAAGAGGATCTGCGTTCCGGCATGGCGGGGAGAAATTTCTGGTGCAGATTTGAAAACGGCGAATTGTGGTCGGCAGCAGGAATGAGCGCTGCGCAGATCGCGGAGGAATTTTCGCCCGCAGAAGAGAAGTGCATAGTGGAAGCGGGGCTGCTGTGGCATAGGACTGTGCGGGAAAACCGGACGCGTCAATTGCGGGCAGCTGTGACCAGCTGGGTCCCCAGCGCAAACGGAACGGTGGAGATCATGCAGGTAATATTGGAGAATTGCGGCGAAGGAACACTCTGCCTGACACCGACAGCCGCAATCCCACTCTATGGGCGCAGTGCGGATAATCTGAGGGATCACCGCCATGTGACCTCTCTGCTGAATCGAGCGGAAAGCCGGAAGGAAGGCGTAATCCTCACACCGACCTATTCCTTCGATGAGCGTGGGCACACCCCCAATCAGCGAAGCTATTTTGTATTTGGCATAACGGAAGACGGGAAATCTGCGGAAGCGGTCTGTGCGGACCTGGATCGTTACACAGGCGAAGGAAGCCTGATCATGCCGGAGTGGGTTGCCAAAGAGCTGCCAGGTGATTCCCTTGGTGGTGAAACGGCAGGGAAAGAAACAATTGGTGCGCTGCGTTTCCAGGAGACGGAGTTACGCCCGGGAGAAAAGCGGGAATACGATATTCTTGTGGGTACAGCGGAAGATAAGGCAGCTGCGGAGCAAATTGCCGCCGTCTGGCTTTCCCCGTACAGAATCCGGATTTCCCTGGAAGAGACAAAGCTCTGGTGGGATCAGGTGAATCCAATCCGCACCCATACGGGTGATTCAGACTTTGACAATATTCTGCGCTGGATCGGAATTCAGCCAACGCTGCGTAGAATTTATGGCTGCTCGTTCCTGCCGCATCACGATTACGGAAAGGGCGGACGAGGCTGGCGTGACTTGTGGCAGGATTCTCTGGGACTGCTTTTGAGCGAGCCTGAGACAGTGGCGGATGACCTGGTCGCCTATTTTGGTGGAGTCCGTTTGGACGGGACGAATGCCACCATCATTGGAAATCGTCCGGGAGAATTCAAGGCGGATCGCAATGGAATTCAGCGAGTCTGGATGGATCACGGTTACTGGCCGGTACTGACTATCTGGCAGTACATCCAACAAACAGGCGATATTGAGGTTCTACTGAGAGTGGCACCGTTTTTTCAGGATGGTCTCGGAATGCGGGGGACCCAGAGAGATGCCATGCAGGCAAACAGAAGCTGCACAGGAACTGTTGCAGAGCATATGCTGTTGGAACAGCTGACCGCATTCTGCGAAGCGGGAGAACATGGCCTGCTTCGGCTTCGGGATGCGGATTGGAACGACGCTTTGGATATGGCACCTCAACGCGGGGAGAGCGGTGCGTTTACATCTGCTTATGCCGGAAGCATGGTGCTGTTGGCGAAAATGCTGGAGACGTTGCAGCAGACTGGAAAGTGCAATAGTCTTACCCTTCCGAGGCGGTTTGAAATCCTGCTGGGGGAAGAGGACAATTGGGCTTCCATCGCATCGCGCAGGGAAAAGCTGAATCGGTTCTGCGCGCAGTGCATCCAAATTCCCGATGATGACCGGATTCAGATCCCGTTGGACAAAATTGTGCGGCATATAGACTTGTGTGCGGACACGCTGAAAGCAATCATACGGGAAAAGGCATGGATTCAGACGGAGCAGGACGGATGGTTCAACAGCTACTATGATAATTACGGTACTCCACTGGAATGCGGGACGCCGGGGCAAGAGCGGATGATGCTGACGGGTCAGGTGTTCGCGCTCCTGGGTGGAGTAGCAGCGAAATCTGAGATCCATCAAATCTATCATGCAGCCAGACGGCTGCTCTATGCACCGCAGGTCGGGGGCTTCAGACTGAATACGCGGCTAAATCCAGAAGATTTCCAAATTGGCAGAATGCTGGCCTTTGCCTACGGGCACAAGGAAAACGGCGCGGTGTTCAGTCATATGAGTGTCATGTTTGCATATGCGCTGTACAGCCGGGGGTATGCCAGAGAGGGCTTTTCGGCCATAGAGCCAATTTGGAGACTTGTGCTGGATTCTGAAAAGAGCAGAATCTATCCGGGGATCCCGGAATACTTTGCCCCGGATGGCCGGGGGATGTATCCGTATTTGACAGGATCCGCAGCTTGGATGATGCTGTGTGTGGTGCAGGAGATGTTTGGCGTCCGCGGGGAAAATGGAGCGCTGTGTCTGCGGCCTCAGCTGCTGCCGGAACAGTTTGATGTGCAGAATCAGGCGAGCATTATTTTGAAGTTTGGCGGAAAGACTTTCAAGATTGTATACACGCTGTTGGAACGTCTGGAGCCTTCCGAATACACAATTGTGAAGGCAGAGCTGGATAATATGCCAATACCGGATGGATGTATTCTTCTTTCTGAAATTGAAGCATTGGACAAAGAGAAAATACATATTGTGGAAGCTTGGCTCGGGAGAAAAGTACAATGATCGATATCATAAAAGACTATGACAGTCAACCGGCGTTTGCCGATTTTTTACCAGGAATTGCGGGGGAGAATGGTATCCCCGCATGGTGCTTTTTCGTAAATCGGGGGCAAGGCGTTGCGAGCTTTGGCACGCGGGATAAGGATCACCCGATCATGGAATTCCGGCCGGCGCACACGGCATGGCAGGATGTCCAGACAAAGGGCTTCCGTACTTTCCTGAAATGTCATGGGCGTGTGTCGGAGCTGTTTGTGAATGCGCGGGACAAACAGATGCTGCTTGGAGCAAACAGCCTGACGCTTCAGTGCCGGGAAACGGATGCCCCGGTTCGTGCTCAGGTCCGGTATTTTATTTTGCCGAATGCGTGCGTTGGAGCGCTGGCAAGGACGCTGACAATTGAAAATACTGGCGACGGCGTATTGGATTTGGAGGTACTGGACGGACTTCCGGCAATTGTTCCCTATGGAATCGGAGACTGGCATTTGAAATGCATGACCCAAACCGCAAGGGCCTGGATGGAAACGGTAGGAGGCGAAACAGGCGTTCCCCGTTACAGGGTACGGGCAAGTCTGGAGGATAGTGCCCGGGTCAAGCCGATCACCGGTTTTGCATTTGGATTTTCTTGTGTGGAGGAAGGAAAACGACTGCCTGTCCTGTGGGACCCGGAAGCCGTTTTTGGACAGGATACTTCCTTTGTCCATCCGCATGGATTTGCGCGGATGGATTTGCAGGATTTGATTTCGGCACACCAGCGCTGCCAAAATCTGTTCCCGTGTTTCTTCTCGGGTGTGCGGCTCCAACTGAATCCGAGAGAAAAGAAAACGGTTTATACATTGCTCGGGCACGGAAAAATCGACAGCGGCTGCGAGAAACTGCTGGAAGAGGCAGCATCGCCTGAATGGTTTGCAAGAAAGCTTGCGGAAGCGGAAACAATGGTGGACGAACTGTGTGCGCCAATTGTATGCGGCACGGCAGATTCCCGATTTGATGAGTACTGCAAGAGGACGTATTTGGATAATTTCCTGCGCGGCGGCAAGCCGGTACGCCTGGCTGGACATACCTTTCACCTGTACAGCCGTAAGCATGGGGATCTGGAACGGGACTACAATTACTTCTCCCTGACACAGGAGCCGCTCTCCCAGGGAAACGGGAATTTCCGGGACGTTTGGCAAAACAGACGATGTGATGTATCGTTTGCGCCCTTCGTAGGCGGAAAAAATGTTGCCGACTTCTATTCCCTGATCCAGCCGGACGGATATAACCCCCTGGTCATCAAACCGGATCTGGTACGGAGTGCCAGTGGAGAGACAATGACACCGGGGCAGTATGTGCTGCGCTATGGGAGACAGGAGGGAATGGCCCGCATAGCGCAAGGAACGGTAAAAGCAGATGCGGACTTCGGAGAGGGATATTGGACAGACCATTGGAGCTATGGCCTGGATCTGATTGAAGACTTCCTGCGTATCTGGCCGGAACGGGAGCAGGAACTGATGCAAATGGAACTGCCCTGGTACAGGCCGCAGGCGCAAATACTGCCCAGAGAAAAACGCTATAGTGTGTCGGGTGGAGAACTGCGGCAGTATCACTTTTTGGAAGAGACACCGGGAGAAAAATGGTGCAGGGATGGGGCCGGAAATCCGGTAAAGGCCACTTTGCTGGAAAAGCTGGTCTGTATGTGCGCAATGAAATTTGCGGCGTTGGATGCCTGGGGCTGCGGCATTGAAATGGAAGGCGGAAGACCCGGCTGGTATGACGCGCTGAACGGATTGCCCGCACTGTTTGGTTCCAGTGTTACGGATGCCATGGAGCTGCTGCGGCATTTGCGGTTCCTGAAAGTTTCTCTTCGGCGCTATAGAGGAAAGGTTTCTTTGCCGGAACCCCATTACATGTTACTGATGTGCCTAAAGCAGAGCGTCGAGGATATTCCGGAGTATACGGGAAATACGGTGCTGGTTGATTTTTGGAACAGCAGCAAATCCGCGCTGGAGCGCTGCCGGGAAGAAGTCTATACGCAGGGAGCATGGGACTATGCAGATTGCCAGGCGGAACAGCTGGCTGAAATGCTGGACGCATGGGCAAATTTCCTTGGTCAACGGCTTGCTCTGTGCCGCGGAGAAAACGGGTTGATGCCGACCTATTGCCGATACCGTGTAAAAATGGAGCAAGGAACGCCTTCGTTTGAAAAGTGTGATATGCCATTGTTCCTGGAATCCAGTGTGCGGGATATGCGCCTATGTGAAAGCAAGCAAAAACGCAAAGAACTGTTTGAGGCAGTACACCGGAGCGAGCTGTTTGACGGCAAGCTTGGGATGTATCGCGTCAATCAGGCACTGGATATATCTGAGCTGGAACTGGGGCGCGCGGCTGCGTTTACACCGGGATGGCTGGAAAATGGCTCCATTTGGCTGCACATGGAATATAAATATCTATTGGAATTGCTGCGCGGCGGATTGTATGAACAGTTTTCGGAAACAATGCGGCAGGCTGCGATTCCGTTCTTAGATCCGGCTGTCTATGGAAGGAGTACATTGGAAAACAGCTCCTTCCTGGTGAGCAGTCTGAACCCGGAAGAGGCGCTTCACGGCCGTGGATATGTAGCGCGGCTGAGCGGTTCTACGGCGGAGTTTATGAGCATATGGCAGATCATGATGTTCGGCCGGAAACCGTTTCTGCGTACAGAAAGCGGTGTGCAAATAAATCTGCAGCCTTGCATTCCGGCATATTTGATAGATGAAGGGCGCACGATCCGGGCGGCATTCATGGAAAACAGCACCGTGCTCTACCACTTTGCGGAGTGCCGAGATTATTTCCCAGGAAGCTACAGTATTCGTATTCGATCTGCGGTGGATGTCAATGCGATTCGTCAAGGCGAAGCTGCTGAAATAGTGGCGGATGTTTTCTGATTTATGTGGGAGAAGATTCAATTGAGGGTTGTCTGCGTAATTAGCTATATGAGATGATGGCGAAAAAATCTTGACGATTACGAATATATGTTCTATAATTCGCACAGGTTAAGTCATCACAACTGAATAATCCCCGTACTCAAATCGCGCAAGCGGAGACAGTGATACATCATCATTGAGCTACCAAGCACCGTAAGAGGCTAATCTTCAGACAGGAGAAATCCTGCCTGTGTGGCTAGTGTCTTGCGGTGCCAAAAAAAGCTGACCCATCGGTTTTCACCTGACGGGTCAGCCTTTTCATGGAAAGATCAATTGGCGCTGGCGGCATAGTGCGCCGGATACCAGCGCTGGAACCAAACCGTGAATATGCCCAGCAGAATGGGCAGCACGGAGTTGAACGCGCCGGTCAGATAGGAGACGGAGGTTTGCATCAGCTGCCAGGTCCAGATCGGCGTAAGCAGATACAGAACCGCCCAGCAGGCTGTGAGAATCCGGTTCGTCCGCAGAAACAGCGGATTTTGCAGCGCCGTCTCGCCGCCGTAGCCGTTCATGGAATAGTGCGCTGTCAGCGGCAGTGGACGGAACACCGTTACGCCCCACATCAGGCCGAACAGGAGATACGACACCGGCAGGAGCACCGTAAGGGGCAGCGCGTCCAGAAGCGTCAGCACATAGATGCTGCCTACCGCCAGCATGGAGCACGGCTCAAAGACGGTCATGCGGTATTTCAGAAACGCAAACGGCAGCAGCCCGCAGACCGCAAGCCCGATGCACGCGCCGATCCGGGCCTGGATGGACAGCGCGATCCAGATCGTCATCCACGGCAGCAGCATAAGCGTCATGTTGGTCTTTTTCTGGGGCGCGGCGGGCAGCTTCGGCGCAGCCGCTCCCAGGCCGAAAATCTCGTCCCAGTGGAGCATGACCGAAAAGTCGCCGGTCACGCGGTACAGATGCTCCATCATGGCCTGCTGTCCGTTCAGCTCTCCACTGCCGATCCTCTGCCAGACGGACAGCGGCGTTTCGATGCGCGTGGTGCAGGGCAGGAAGTCGGATTCCAGCACACGCTGGCCGTCCTTTCCCAGCACGATCTGATAGGTTTCCCCGGCGTCCGTATAGAAAAACTCCAGCACCCGGTCCTGCCCGTTCCAGCTTGCGGGGTTATAAAGCGCAGCCATCTGCCGGGTAAAGGCCAGCGCCGGAGAGAGCTTTGCCGTCTGTGACGTTCCCGGCTTGGCAGAATCCTCCCGGCGGACGCCCCAGCTGGCGTCAGCCATCTGCTCAAACACCGCCCTCGGAAACAGCGGCTGCCGCAGCGCACAGGCCGTTTCCTCCGTAACAGCGCCTCGCGCGAACTCCGCGCCTGCCCGCTTCACATGCTCCAGATAGGCGTCCGTGCGCTGGCGCAGCTCCGGAATGTGGAACAGCTCCCCCTGACCGCAGTATATGGCCGTATAGCCGTCTGCGCCGCAGATACGAGAGAACTGCGCGTCCACCGCGTCATAGTTGCCCTCTGCTGTGTAAAAGCCGCAGGTGGAGATCACCACCTGACGCTGGCCGGAGCGGTCATAGCGGCTGGGGTGGCCGCCGGAAACATTGTCCGTCATAAAGGGCAGCGACATCGGCAGCTGCCGGTCGATGAGCAGCTTTAGCTGGCCGGGGATGCCGAAATAGTAGAGCGGAAAGCTCCAGATCAGCACGTCGGCGGCCAGGAGCTTTTCGATCACGCCGGCCATATCGTCCTGCAAAACGCACTTTCCCGGTGTCTTGCTCCAGCAGGCAAAACAGCCCCGGCACGGCAGAAGATGCAGCTTTCCGACCTCAAGGACCTCCACCTCTGTCTGCTGCACCAGACGCAGACCATCCAGAAACGCGCCGGTCAGGCGGTAGGTGTTGCTTCTCTCGCCTTTGGGGCTTCCGTTCAGAACCAGGACCTTCATGCCATCTCCTCCAGCTTTTTGATGCAGTTCTCGGCCCACGCGATGCACATCTGTGCGTAATCCCGGCCAAACTGCGCCGTGAACGCCCAATACACAGGCGCGCTGGCCTCGGTCAGCTTGCCGTATTCCTCTATGTTCTGCGGAACGCTGTCCAGCCCCGCAAGCCACGCGCGGCAGCCGCCCGCGTATGTGCGCAGCATTGTGATCGCCTGCCGGGGCGGGAGATTTTCAGCGAAAAAGACCTTCATCAGAAATTCGCTCTTATAGCCGTCTGTGGCTCGCCCCTGCTCCGACAGCCAGCGCAGCAGCTCCGCCCGACCCGCTGGCAGGATGGAATAGACGTTCTTATTGGGCTTTCCGGTCTGGATGACCGTTTCGTGGGTGATGTACGCCGCAGCTTCCAGCCTGTTCAGCGTCTGATAAATCTGACTGGTCTGCGCAGGCCAGAAAAAATGCAGGGAGGACTGAAACGCCTTCGTCAGCTCATACCCACTGCAAGGGCCGTAATTCAAAAACCCGAGAATCCCATGCTGTAACCCCATCGTGCGTCTCCTTTGCTATAGTGTAATTACGCTATATTCCAATATTACAATATGCTTTCCCATTTGTAAACCCTTTTTTCTTCGCTGTACATAAAAAGCGGTGTGAATGCGCCGCAGAAAGATCGAGGTGAACGAACATGGCAGTTTTTCGCGTGGAAGCCATCTTCTCTATTTCTTAGTAGGCTTGCTGAAAATACGCCTGAAAAGTCTGCATCAAAAGTGGACGCAACACACAAAATCCCGAATGCCGATGCATTCGGGATTTTTATCGCTTCACTTTTTCTGAGAAATGATGGAAAACGCCCTTGCAGAGCCAACCGGTCTGCAAGGGCGTTTGTCATGTTTCGCTTTGCTGGAGCTGCTGCTTCTGGAATTGCAGGGTATAGAGCTGGTAGTACCGGCCCTTCTGGTGCAGGAGCTGCTGATGGGTGCCCTGCTCCATGATCTGGCCGTGGGACAGGACGATGATGTTGTCGGCGTGCTGGATGGTGCTCAGGCGGTGAGCCACGATCAGCATGGTGCCGATGTTCTTCATCTTCTCCAGGGAGTCCTGGATGAGCACTTCCGTTTCCGTGTCGATGTTTGCCGTGGCCTCATCGAGGATCATCACGGAGGGCTTGTGCAGGATGGTCCTTGCGAAGCTCAGCAGCTGCCGCTGTCCGGCGGAGAAGTTGTTGCCCTGCTCCCGAACGGTTTCGTTCAAACCGCCCTCCAGCTTCTTGATGAAGCTGTCAGCGTTGACATACCGGCAGGCCTGCCAGACCTCTTCATCGGAGACATTGTCAGAGCGCAGTACAATATTGCTGCGGATATCTCCGGCGAACAGGAAAACATCCTGGAGCATCTGGCCAAAGTGGCGGCGCAGGGAAGAAATTTTGATATGCTTGATATCAATGCCGTCGATGAGAATCTGGCCTTTCTGGATGTCGTAGTTTCGGCAGATCAGGCTGAGAATGGTGGATTTTCCGGAGCCTGTGGAGCCCACAAAGGCCACGGTCTGCTTGGGGTATACATGGAAGGAAACACCCTTGAGCACCCATTCTCCGGGATTGTAGGCGAACCAGACGTCCTTGAACTCGATCTCGCCCTTGATGTCGCCCAGCTCGATGGCATCGGGCTCGTCCACCACCTCGGGCTCCATGTCCAGAATGGTGAAAATCTTCTCTGCTGCGGCAAAGGACTGCTCCAGCATATCGAATTGCTCTGCCAGGGTCTGGATGGGGTTGAAGAACCGGGAGATATACATATAGAAAGCGACCACGGTCTCGCTGGTAATGGTGGTGCCCAGGAAGGCGGTGTCCCGGATATAGCCCTTGCAGCCAATATAGAACAGGAACAGGTTGGAGGTCACGAAGAGCATATACACCATGGGGCGGAAGATGCCGAAGACGAACATCCGGCCCAGCTTTGCCTTTTCCAGTTTTTGACTGCGGTCCAGGAACTCCGTCAGCTTCCGGCTTTCCTGGTTGAAGATCTGTGTGACCTTCATGCCGGAGAGATTCTCGGAAAGGTAGGTGTTCACATCCGTCCGGGCGTTGTTGACGCTGCGGTGGACGTGCCGGGAGAACTTTTGGAAGATGATGGTGAAGAGCACCAGGAAGGGCACAAAGCACAGCACCATCAGCGTCAGCGCATAGTTCAGGATCAGCATGGCGCCCAGCACACCCAGAATCACCAGGGTGTTCTTGACCAGGGTGACCAGAATATTGGTGAACAGATAGCTGATGGAATTGGGGTCGTTGGTGACTCTCGTCACCAGCTTGCCCACGGGAATCTGATTCAGCTGGGCGTGGGACAGCTGCTCAATGTGGGTAAAGGTATCCATGCGCAGCTGGGTCAGGATTTTTTGGCCGATCTTCTGGAGGATCATAGCCTGAAAGTAGGTGCAGACCATGCTTACGGCCAGAATGCCCGCATAGACAGCCACCAGGGTAAACAGTCTGCTGAGCTGGAAGCTCTGCTTAATGGTGCCCTGAATGGTGGCAACCAGCAGGGGAGACACCACATCGTAGGCGATGGAGACCAGCATGATAAAGAAAATCAGTGCGAACTCCTTCTTATAGGGCGCAGCGTAGCGCAGCAGCCGACGGATGATCTCGCTGTCGGGCATATGCCGTTCGCTGGTTTCCTTGGCGGTCTTCTTTTTCAGTACGGCATAGGCGCACAGAAAGACCAGGGTAAATACCCCAATAATGGCGCAGGGAATGATGAGTGGCAGATATTCACGCATTTTGCTCCCCTCCTTCCTCTTCCAGGCGCTGCAGATCTACCATTTTGCGGTATTCTGCATTGGTTTCATAGAGCTTGTCGTGGGTTCCGAAGCCTGCAAGACGGCCGCCGTCAATAAAGAGCACCTTGTCCATCTGCTCAATGGTGGAGATGCGGTGGGCGATGAGGATGGTGGTCTTGCCCTGACGGGTGGCGCGGAGATTGTCCAGAATGGCCTTCTCCGTCTTGGTGTCCACAGCGGACACGGAGTCATCCAGAATCAGAATGGGTGCATTTTTCATCAGCGCCCGGGCGATGGAGATTCGCTGCTTCTGGCCGCCGGAGACGGTGACGCCCCGTTCGCCCAGCACGGTCTGGTAGCCCAGCTGGAATTCGGAGATATTGCCGTCGATGTCCGCCAGCTTGGCAGCCCGCCGAATCTCTTCGGAGACGGTTTCTTCCTTGCCGAAGGCGATGTTGTTTTCAATGGTGTCGGAGAACAGAAAATTGTCCTGGGGTACATAGGCGCAGGCGTCCCGCACGGAGCGGATGGAGAGACTGTTGACGTCCTGCCCGTCCAGGAACAGGGTTCCGTCGGGCACATTGTAGGTCCGCAGGATCAGGTCCACCAGAGTGGTCTTGCCGGAGCCGGTCTTACCCACCAGGCCGATGCTTTCACCGGGCTTGATTTCGAAGGAGATGTGCTCCAGGGCGGGGAACTCGCCGTCGGGGTAGGTGAAGCTCAGATCCCGGAATGCAATGTCACCCTTGGGGTTTTCCAGGGCCTTGACATCGGGGCGGTCATAGACGTTTTTGGGGGCATCCAGCAGCTCGCTGATGCGCTGCAGAGAGGCCTTGCCCCGGGAGGTCATGTCGATCAGCTCGGCAATGGCCATGATGGGCCAGATCACCGCGTTGAAGTAGCCGATGAATTCCATGAGCTGACCGGCATTGAATTCACCCTTATAGACCAGATAGCCGCCGTAGCCAAGGATGACGCAGATGACGCTTTCCACAAAGGTGGTCACCAGGATGCGCAGCAGGACCGTAACCTTGGTGTAGTCGATGTTGGAAACTTCGCTTTCCTTGTTCAGCTTTTCAAAGGCCAGCAGCTCCTTGGTCTCCTTTACGAAGGCCTTGATGACGGCAATGCCGGAAAAGCTCTCCTGGGCAAAATCCGACATATTGGAGAAGCACTCCTGCCGGTAGTCCCATTTTTGGGTCATGCTCTTGCCAACGATGGTGGCGGTGGCAAAGAGCAGGACCATGGGGATCAGGGACAGAACAGTCAGCAGATGGTCCATACGCCACATCTTCGTAATGGCCAGGGTGCACAGAATAATGGGGTCGAAGAACTGCATGAAGCCCCAGCCGTAGCACTCCTGCACGGTGTCCAGATCGTTGGTAAACAGGCTCATGAGGTTACCAACCTTGTTGACCTGATAGTATTCCCGGCTCAGGTCTTCGGCGTGGCGGAACATCTTGTTGCGCAGGTCCGTCTCCACCTTGGTGGCTGCGCCGAAGATGGTGACGCGCCACAAAAAGCGGCCGAATACAATGGCCAGGATGATGGACACCATGGGCATACAGATCCGGTCCAGCATGAAATTCATATCAAAAGGGATCTGCACGCCGTTTTCCAGGATATAGCCCTGGTTCAGGCCGTTGATGACCAACTGATAGATTTCCGGGATCTTCAGCTGAAGATAGTCCACTGTGAACAGGGCGAGCAGTCCTGTCAGCAGGGCCAACGCATACTTTCGATAGTAGACGTTGATGTGTTTGCCGAATATCAAATGAATTCCCCCTTCTCTCTTAACCCCTGCCGGAAGGAATCCGGCAGGGGCGGACAAATTTCTTTAATTGTAGCACAAACATTCGTTTCACGCAAGAAAAAAGTTGCAAATAAAAGGAATATATTTGCAAAATTGTATAATCCTTATGGAAAAAGAAAGTCTGCCGGACCACTTGACAAGTATTACTTTCTGTGATATTATTTAGTTCAAATTTGAAATATCTAAATTTGAAGAAAGAAGATGCAGAATGCTTTTCTGTTATGAATTGACCCGAAAAATACTGACCGGCTACGATCAGGTCTGTGCGACCTTTTGCCGGGAGCAGGGGATTGCCCGAACATCCTTTGATATCCTGTTGTTCCTGGCCAACAATCCGGCCTATAATACGGCCCGGGACATTGTGCAGGTGCGGCACCTGAAAGCCAACCTGGTTTCCATTCACCTGGACCGCCTGGAGGAGGAGGGCTACCTGGTGAGAACGGCCGTGGCAGGGGACCGGCGAAAGCGGGCATTGCGCCTGACGGAAAAAGCGGACCCCATTGTGACGGCAGGCAAGGCCCTTCAGCAGAGCTTTTTTTCAAAGCTGGGGGAAAACATTGATGCCGACTCCATGGCCGTATTTCTGCGAACCCTGGAGATCATGAATCAAAATATGGACAGACTATTGGAGGAAAAGAACTAACATGCAGATATTGATCACCATCCTTGTCACGTTTTTTGCAGGCATGGGCGCCGGCCTGGGTACCGGCTTTGCGGGCATGAGTGCCGCAGCGGTCATCAGCCCTATGCTCATCACCTTCCTGCACATGGACCCCTATATGGCCGTGGGCATTGCCCTGTCTTCGGATGTGCTGGCCAGCGCTGTTTCCGCCTATACCTACGGCAAAAACAAAAATCTGGACATCCGCAACGGCCTGATCATGATGTTCAGTGTCCTTGCCTTTACGGTCATCGGCAGCTACATTGCCAGCCTGGTGCCCTCTCAGACCATGGGGAATTTCTCTGTGTTTATGACCTTCCTGCTGGGTGTGAAGTTTATTATTCGTCCTGTTATGACCACCAAAGAGGCCATGCAGGGGGTGTCCGCGAAAAAACGAGCCATCCAATCCATGGTCTGCGGCTGCCTCATTGGCTTCATCTGCGGCTTTGTGGGCGCAGGCGGTGGAATGATGATGCTGCTGATCCTGACCAGTGTCCTGGGCTATGAGCTGAAAACCGCCGTTGGTACCAGCGTGTTCATTATGACCTTTACGGCCCTCACCGGTGCCATCTCCCATTTCACCATCGGCGGCGCACCGGACTGGACGGTATTCATTCTCTGCGTGGTGTTCACCTTCCTGTGGGCCCGGATCGCCGCTGTTATTGCCAACAAGGCCACTCCGAAGACCCTAAACCGTGCCACCGGCGTGATTCTGATGGTCCTGGGCATTGTCGTGCTGGGCTTTGGGGCGCTGGCATAAGGAAATTCCGCACGACATAAACGGAAACGGCGCACTGTTTTAGGCAGTGCGCCGATTTGCTGCGGCATTATGGATTGGATTGCTGTTTTGGCTTCCTGATACAGGTCAGCACACAGCCGAAGTGCTTTTGCTCTTTTAGGTATGCGCTGAGGCTTGTTCCGTAGAAATCCTGACCCTTGGAGTCTGTATAGGTATTGTAACCCCAGAATCCTTCCGTATTTGCAGTAACGCAGACGAAGTGGGCACCCACGCGAAGGCCCTTGCGCCAATAGTAGAAGAGAATGCTCACGTCTGAGTGGCGGCACATCCGGTCGAAGCGGTCCAAATCTGAGCACAGCGTCACATGGTAGCCCCATTTTTTCAGAAGCATGGCTGGCCCCAGCACACTGGTGCCCAGATTGCCGTGAATGAGGGGAAGCTGGTGCTCCAGTGCGTCAATAATGGTCTCGGGCAGGGGGGACTCACCCAGCTGGATCAGGGCGTTGTATACGGCGATCCACCCGCAGCCTACTTTGGCAGAGGACCGGAGCCCGTAGCGCCAGCGGTCCTTGGGTATTTTTGTCTGATTACAGATGAAGGTCTCCATGGTCATCCTCCCGAGGCTATCCAAAAGAAACCGGAATGGGCGGTTATGACTTTGCCGGGGCAGCTCTGCCGCATATCTTTTGAAAGCCATTCCGTTTCTGATAATTTGTTTTTATGTAAATCAATTATAACATAAAAAAACAAAAATGCAATGAAAAATTCCCGCAAGCCGAAAAGCTTGCGGGAATCTCACGTGTAGGGAAACTTACTTGGCAGCGCCAGCGATCTGAGCGGCGACTTCTGCAGCGAAGTCGTCAGCCTTCTTCTCAATGCCCTCGCCCTTGACGTAGTGAATGGCGTCAACGAAGGTCACCTTGCCGCCCAGCTTCTTGGCAGCGTCGGCAATGTAGCCTTCCACGCTGCCCTGGAACAGGTCGGAGCGAACGAACTCCTGCTGCAGCAGGCAGTTGTCCTTGAAGAAAGCGTTCAGCTTACCGGCAGCGATCTTCTCCTTGACCTGAGCGGGCTTGGAGGCCATCTTGGGATCGTTGTCCATCAGAGCAACCTGAACCTGCATCTCGTGGTCAACATCGGCCTGGGGAACCAGGGACTTGTCCCAGTACTTGGGGTTCATAGCAGCGATCTGCATGGCAACGTTCTTGCCGATCTCGGTAGCGTCGATGCCACCTTCAACAGCCAGGTTCACCAGAACGCCGTGGGTGCCGCCTGCGTGAACGTAGGCAACGGAGGTATTCTCGGGGAAGCGGGCGAAGCGGCGAATCTGCATGTTCTCGCCGATGGACATGACCTTCTCCTGCATGATCTCGGTAACGGTCAGGTTGGAGTTGGGGTAGGTGCAAGCCTTCAGAGCTTCCACATCGGCGGGATTCTGCTTGGCGACGACCACAGCCAGGTTCTTCACCAGGTCCATGAAAGCGTCGGTCTTGGCGGCAAAGTCGGTTTCGGAGTTCACTTCGATCACAACGCCCACGCCGTCCACGACGGTAGCAAAGGCAACGCCCTCAGCGGCGATGCGGTCAGCCTTCTTGGCAGCCTTGGCCAGGCCCTTCTCACGCAGCCAGTCAACGGCCTTGTCCATATCGCCATCGGTAGCCTGGAGAGCCTTCTTGCAGTCCATCATGCCAACGTTGGTCATTTCGCGCAGTTTCTTAACGTCCTGAGCAGTAAAAGCCATTTTGGTATCCTCCTATAGATCTATATGGGATTATTCAGCGGCGGGAGCTTCGGCAGCGGGAGCAGCCTCTTCCGCAGCGGTGTCATCACCCTGACGGCCCTCGATAACGGCGTTTGCCATGGCAGCAGCAATCAGACGGATGGCGCGGATGGCGTCATCGTTGCCGGGGATCACGTAGTCGATCTCATCGGGATCGCAGTTGGTGTCCACGATGGCGACGATGGGGATGTTCAGCTTGCGGGCCTCAGCAATGGCATTGCGCTCCTTGCGGGGATCGACGATGAACAGAGCAGCGGGCAGCTTCTTCATTTCCTTGACACCGCCCAGGTACTTCTCCAGCTTCTCGATCTCAGCCTGGTGCTTGATGACTTCCTTCTTGGGCAGCATAGCGAAGGTGCCGTCCTCTTCCATCTTTCTCAGCTGAGCCAGACGGTCGACGCGGGTACGCATGGTGCGGAAGTTGGTCAGCATACCGCCCAGCCAACGGGCGTTGACGTAGTAGCCGCCGCAGCGGGCAGCCTCTTCCTTGATAGCGTCCTGAGCCTGCTTCTTGGTACCGACAAACAGAATATTGCCGCCGTTTGCGGAGGTGTCACGAACGAAGTTGTAGGCCTCTTCCAGCTTCTTTACGGTCTTCTGCAGGTCAATGATATAGATACCATTGCGCTCGGTGTAGATGTAGGGGGCCATTTTGGGGTTCCAACGACGGGTCTGGTGACCGAAGTGAACGCCTGCCTCCAGCAGTTGCTTCATAGATACGACAGCCATTTTTACAGTTCTCCTTTTGTTTTTCCTCCACCCCGATCATCCCGGGATCCCCGCCCATATGGGCACATGAGGCTCCCGATCCCCGGGTGTGTGGTTTTGATGAGCTATGGGCGCAAACCCACGCCGGAATATTATATAGGAAAGAACCGGAATTTGCAAGAACTTTTTTCGGAAAAAGGAAGAAAATTTCCGCCTTTCACAGCGGAAACTTTCCCTTCGGCCGGGGGACCCTGCAGTCGCAGGGCTTGATATCCACCAGGATGATGTCCGGGCCCACTTTTTTGACGCAGGACCAGGGGATCACATAGTCGTCCTTCCTGCCCGCAACCCCCAGGAGCTTGCAGGGGCCGGGGACCACAATGGCGGCAATGATCCCCTCGGGCACCTCTGCCACGATATCCGAAAGATACCCAAGCCGTTCCCCGTTGGCAATGCAGATGACCTCTTTGCATTGCAGCTGCGTGAATTTGACGCCCATGGCCATTCCCCCTTTGGAAAAGTCTATGCCTTTTCTCCGGGAACTATGACACGATAACACGTTTTCGCATGGCGGCAATGGCTCCCTTTTCCAGCCGGGATACCTGGGCCTGGGAGATGCCCAGCCTGGAGGCCACCTCCATCTGGGTCTTTCCGCTGTAAAACCGCAGAGAGAGGATCTCCTTTTCCCGGGGACTCAGGGCCCGGAAGGCGTTTGATAGAGTGATGTGCTCCATCCAGTTTGGCTCGATATTTTTGGTGTCCTGGACCTGGTCCATGACCGTCAGAGGGTCTCCGCCGTCGGAATAGACGCTGTCGTAGAGGCTTACCGGAGCGCACACCGCATCCAGCGCCTGGCTGACCTCTTCTCTGGGCAGCTCCAGGGCCTTGGAGATTTCCTCCAGCGTGGGCTCCCGGCCGAGAGAAGCCGTCAGGGCTTCCTTGCACTGCAGGACCTTGTAGGCAACATCCCGAATGGACCGGGAGACCCGGATCACGCTGTTGTCCCGGAGATAGCGCCGCACCTCACCGGCGATCATCGGTACCCCGTACGTACTGAAGCGCACGCATTTCTCGGAGTCAAAATTGGCAATGGCCTTTATAAGGCCAATGCAGCCCACCTGGAACAGGTCGTCCGGGCTTTCTCCACGTTTGTCGAAGCGCTGGATCACGGAGAGTACCAGCCGCAGATTGCCCTCAATGAGCGTTTGCCGGGCCTGCTCATCTCCCTGGCGGGATCTGCGCAGGAGAGAATCCGTTTCCTCCTGACTCAGAATGCGCAGCTGGGAGGTGCTGACGCCGCAGATATCTACCTTTCCCTGCATGAATAGCCTCCTAAGGATATGGAATGCTCTTCTAGTATCTCCCGGAGGTGAGAAAAGCATACGGAGAAAAATTTGGCGGAATGCACGAAATTTTTTTGGCGGCGGGGGAAAGAGGACGGACGGTGCCAAAAAGACAAGGCGGAAATCCAATCTTTTCAGGTTCAATGGGACTGGTTGCGCTTTCTGCCTGCCACGGGCAGAAAAGAGTGGCGTGTTTTTAAGCGGTGGATTCGTGAACGCATCCAGCGTATTTTTTTCACAGCCCGGAAAAGATGGAACCTGAAAAAATCCATGTGGAAAACTCACAGTTTTCCACATTCTCCACAGACTTTTCCACATCCGGTTATCCACAATTCCACATCCCTGTGGAAAAAGAATCGATGTTGACATAAAATATTTACAATTTGATACGGAATTCTTTACTTTTCCTGAAAATGGGCAATTTGCCCCTGTCACCCGGTTTGTGGAAAATTACCCCCTTGACAAGAAAAGTGGATGCTCGTCAGCGGCAGGCAAGGACGGATAAAAAGCCCCGCAGATTTTCAGGCGAAAATCCGCGGGGCTTGATGAGGCAACAGGGCGCAGCGTTGATAACGAAGCTTCTCAAAGCTGCTTTTGCTCAGGGATGAACTCCATGATATCAGAAACACTGCATTGCAGTAGCGTACAGAGCTCGTTGACGGTATTGGTGGAAATATTGTCTCCGTGCTTTATGGCGTAATAGTTGGACTGTGGAAAGCCCATCTTGAACAGCCGATAGGAGGTTATACCCTTTTCTTTCATTGTCCGAAACAGGGGCGCATAGCTAATCACGATACCAACTCCCTTAAAAGCCATTATATTTTTAGGGTGCGGTATTGAATATCTACGAAAAAAGACATATAATAAATATGAAAGATTGGAGAAATGAGGTTGGCCGCAATGGAAGAGATATTGACACCCAGTTTTCATGGCGAAAAATGCAGACATAACGGGGGAAATGCGGATTAAGATATTGCATGCGACGAGCGTGATTATTTTTGATCTGCTTCCCAGAATGGGAGGAGGAATTCGCAAAGACGGAAGAAAGGTATTTTGGCATGTCCGAAACAATGCGTCAGGAGCCCATTTTTCCATTGAAGAAAAATTTTCAAAAAAGGGTTGATTTTACGTGAATTTTCCGTTATAATACAGCACTGTATGAAATACCGTTGTGAGGAGGTGTAATCAATGCCCAACATCAAGTCCTCTAAGAAGGATGTCATTTCTTCCAAGATTGCTTACGAGAAGAATAAGGCCGACAAGTCCGAGCTGAAGACCAACCTGAAGAAGTTTGAGGCTGCTGTGGAAGGCGGTGACAAGACCGCTGCTCAGAGCGCCTACACTGTCGCTGTGCGGTCCGTGGACAAGGCTGTGACCAAGGGTCTTCTGCACAAGAACAACGCTGCCCGGAAGAAGAGCAGCATGACCCTGAAGCTGAACAAGCTGGCCTGAGTTCTCTGAAAATATCTCCTTCCGAGCGTTGCTTGGAGGGAGTTTTTTCATTTTATATGGTACATGCAAACAATGCGGAGGTGACCTATGGCCAGACTATCCGATCCAGTGACAAGCCTGAAGGGCGTAGGCCCGGCCCGGGCAAAGCAGCTGGAAAACCTGAATATCTATACTCTGGGGGACCTGATCTGCCATTTTCCCAGAGGCTATGAGGACCGGACGAAGCTGGTGCCCATCGCCCAGCTCCAGGCGGATGTGCCCGCCTGCTTCCGGGCCGTGGTCATGACCACACCCAGGACGGCCCATATCCGAAAGGGGATGGACCTGACCAAGGTGTCTGTGGCGGATTACTCCGGGCGCATCAATCTGACCTTTTTTAATTCCAAATTCGCAGCAGAGACATTGCAGTATGGCGCTGAATACATCTTTTACGGTATGGTCTCCGGAGACTACGGCGGCTACGGCATAACAAACCCTGTGTTTGAAATGCCGGATTCCCGCCCGGTGGCCACCCGGCGGATCATGCCCATCTATCCGCTGACGGCGGGGCTCAACAATGGCACATTGACCAAGCTTATTGCCCAGGCCCTTGCGGTGTGCAATCCCCCGGAGGAGATTTTGCCGGAGGAGATTCGGCGGGAGTTCGATGTGCTTCCGGCGGCCCAGGCCTATACGGTGATTCACGATCCACAGACCATGGAACAGGCCCAAGCGGCCAAGAAAAGGCTGATTTTTGAGGAGTTCTTTGTGTTCTCGGCGGGACTGTCCCTGATGCGGGCCGCTCGGGCGGAAAAGAAGGTGGCACCCTATGAAAACATCGACCTGTCGCCCTTTTATGCCCGGCTACCCTTTTCCCTGACGGGGGCGCAGAAGCGGGCTGTTGAGGAAATACTGGGGGATTTTCAAAAGGGCGCGCCTATGAACCGGCTGGTCCAGGGCGATGTGGGCAGCGGCAAGACCATGGTGGCCGCTGCGGCGGCGTACTGTGCCCACTTGAACGGTTTCCAGACGGCCCTTATGGCCCCTACGGAAATCCTGGCAGAGCAGCACTATGAATCCCTGGGCAAGCTCTTTGCCCCGCTGGGGGTGCACACGGTACTGCTCACCGGTTCCCAGTCCCAGAAGGAAAAGCGGGTGGCCCGGGAAGCGCTGGCCTCGGGAGAGGCCCACATTGTGGTGGGAACCCACGCCTTGATCTCCGAGAGCACCGTGTTTGCCAACCTGGGGCTGGTCATCACGGATGAGCAGCACCGCTTCGGTGTGGACCAGCGCAGCCGCCTGAGTGCAAAGGGCCGGGACCCCCATATTCTGGTCATGTCCGCCACACCCATTCCCAGGACGCTGGCCCTGCTGATGTATGGGGACCTGGATGTGTCCGTGCTGGACGAACTGCCCCCCGGGCGGCAGAAGGTGGATACCTTCCTGGTAGGGGAGAGCTACCGTGCCAGGATCAATGCCTTCATCCGCAGGCAGGTGACGGAAGGGCACCAGTGCTTTGTGGTGTGCCCTGCGGTGGAGGAGAATCAGGAGCTGGATGTGAAGTCCGCCGCCGCCTGGGCGGAAACCCTGCAGAAAACCGTTTTCCCGGACTTGCGGGTGCGCCTGCTCCATGGCCAGATGAAGAGCGCAGAGAAGGAGGAGGCTATGGCTTCCTTTGCCCGGGGCGAGGCGGACGTGCTGGTGGCCACCACCGTGATCGAAGTGGGCGTGGATGTGCCCAATGCAACCTTGATGGTGATCGAGGACGCGGACCGGTTCGGCCTGAGCCAGCTCCACCAGCTCCGGGGCCGTGTAGGCCGTGGAAGCGCCAAAAGCTACTGCATCCTCACCACCCACAACCGGAACGAGGACACCGTCCGCCGCCTGAAAGCCCTGTGCGCTACCAACGACGGCTTCAAAATTGCCGAGGAGGATCTGAAGCTCCGGGGCCCCGGGGATTTCTTCGGCTCCCGGCAGTCCGGCCTTCCCGCCTTCCGGGTGGCGGACCTTTCTCTGGATATGACCACATTGCGGGATTCCCAGCAGGCCTCAAAGGAGTGGATCGAACGCTTCGGCCAGTCCGATAGCAAAGAGGCACAGGCCTTGCGCAAGCGTGTGTCGGCCCTGTTTGCCAGGACCGAAGGAACAATGAACTAGGAGGTTCCTATGAAAAAATACATTTTTAGAATGTTTATTTGCCTGCTGGCGATTTCTGCGCTGTTCGCCGTGAACGCGGCAGCGGAGGAAACCAATGCCTGCGGCGATGCTTTGACCTGGGCCTATGCCGACGGTACCCTGACCGTCAGCGGCAACGGCCCCATGTATGACTATGAAGAGGGCGCAGCCCCCTGGGCAGCTTATAAAGACCAGATCACCAAGGTGGTCTTCTCCGGAAATGTGACTACCGTGGGCAGCTACGCCTTTAAGGACTACGATGCCATTACGGATGTGGACTTCGGCTCCGCCATGCATACTTTGGGGGCCAACAGTTTCGCCCAGTGCGATGGCCTCACCAGCATTTCCCTGCCCGCTACCTTCCGGATTTTCGGGGAACAGAGCCTTTATAGCTGCAAAAATCTGAAAGCCATCCACTGCTATGGTCCTTTCCCGTCTTTCAAGCTCAACTGCCTGTGGGACAGCTATGTGACCATTTATTATCCGGCCTCCAGCCCTTGGTCCGTGGACCTGATTGCCCAGCTGGAGGAGGCCTTCCACGGCCGGATCGAATTCCTGGATTCCGACGGAAACGATCACTACACTCCTGAGGAGACCACGGAAGCCACCACCCAGCCGACGACGGAGGCGACAACTGCCCCGACGACGGCTCCCACTACGGCGCCGACGACCGCGCCGACGACGGCTCCAACCACTGCGCCGACCACGGAGGCTGCTACAGCCCCTACGGAGCAGACCACATTCCCCTATACCTTCCCCACGGACCCCACGGAGCCTGAGAAGCACTCCGGCTCCGGTGTCGGCCTGGCACTCATTGGCTTTACATTGTCGCTGGTGGGTCTGGGGATCCTGATCTTCCGGCCGAAGAAGAAAAAGGGAAGATACAGCCGATAATCCGGAATCTTTTCCAGGCTGCATCTGTGAACGGGGGAAAGACGACAGAATCGCTTCACAGAAAATTAAAACTTCCGGGATTATCACTCATTTTTGGGGACACCCGGAAGTTTTTTTGTTCGGAACGGAAAAAATAAAAAAAGAGTTGTAAGTTTTCCGTTTCTGATGTAAAATAATACAACTGGTATCATGCCATTTTAAAAGACCTATCCCGTGTAAAGTTATAGATATTGGAGGTACTACTTATGGAAAAACCCATTGTACTTGTCATTATGGACGGTGTCGGCAAGGGCGACGGCGGCAGCGGCGATGCTGTGAAGAACGCCAATACCCCTACTCTGGACCATTTGCTCGCTACCTGCCCTCATACGTATCTGAAGGCCCACGGCACTGCCGTTGGTCTGCCCACCGATGACGATATGGGCAACAGCGAGGTTGGCCACAATGCCCTGGGCTGCGGCCAGATTTATTCCCAGGGCGCAAAGCTCGTCAGCGAGTCCATTGAGTCCGGCGCGTTGTACGAGTCCGCTACCTGGAAGAAGCTGCTGTCCAACGCTGTTTCCGGCCATGCCCTGCATTTCCTGGGCCTGCTGTCCGATGGCAACGTCCATTCCAACATCTCCCACCTGATCGCCATGCTGCGTCAGGCCCACAAGGAGGGTGCTAAGAAGGTCTACTGCCACATCCTGCTGGACGGCCGTGACGTGCCTGCTACCTCTGCTCTGGAGTATGTGGCCCAGCTGGAGGCTGTGCTTGCCGAGCTGAATACCCCTGGCTGTGACTACGCCATCGCCTCCGGCGGCGGCCGTATGAAGATCACCATGGACCGCTACGAAGCCAACTGGCCCATGGTGGAGGCCGGCTGGAGAACCCATGTTCAGGGCCAGGGCCGTCAGTTCGCCTCTGCCAAGGAGGCAATCGAAACCTACCGCGCCGAGGAGAACTGCATCGACCAGGACCTGCCCGCCTTTGTGGTGGCCCGGAACGGCCAGCCCGTGGCCAAAATTGCCAACGGCGACAGCGTGATCCTCTTTAACTTCCGTGGCGACCGCGCCCAGGAGATCTCTCTGGCCTTTGACCGGAAGGACTTCGACAAGTTCGACCGGGGCGATTACACCGGTGTCCTCTTTGCCGGTATGCTGCAGTACGACGGAGATCTGAAGATCCCCACCGACTATCTGGTCCAGCCCCCTGTCATCAAGAACACCCTGACCGAGGTTCTCTGCGCCGCCGGTATTCATGAGTACGCCCTGTCCGAGACCCAGAAGTTCGGCCATGTGACCTATTTCTGGAACGGCAACCGTTCCGGTAAGGTGGACGAGAATCTGGAGGTCTACGAGGAGGTCCCCTCCGATGTGATCCCCTTTGAGCAGGCTCCTGCCATGAAGTCCAAGGAAATCACCGAGAAGATGGTGGAGAACATGGCATCCCACAAGTTCCAGTTCCTGCGCTGCAACTTCCCCAATGGCGATATGGTGGGCCACACCGGCGTGTACGATGCCG
>OIYP01000290.1_pt1 | contig 34414 bp, 42 predicted proteins | sample 1588261 | NCBI WGS metagenome assembly OIYP01 (sample SAMN03283293) | human gut metagenome | biome: human-associated habitat; material: feces | host: Homo sapiens | place: Peru | collected 2012
TTGATTTTATACAGGAACTAAAAAAACGTGATGAACTTCTTGACGGCTATCTCAGGCAGATCGAGATCCAGGAGGAATTCATCCAGAAACAGAAGAAGCTGATCGAATATCTCGAGGATCATATCTGAAAGCCAGCATGGAGAATGAACCAGACCGTACCTGGAATAAAAAAATGCATGCACTGGTGCAGGAAATGGTCCACTTCCGAAATGGATGCCGGCAGCCACACGGACCAGATCCGGAAATAGTCTCCGGATTCGAAAAACGATACCGTGAGATACTGGAAACTGCCCGGAAAGAATATGAAGACATTCCGGCAAATGATTATTATAAAGACGGGTACAATTTATTCCTGAGAATGGAGAAATACATGCACAACCATCTGTTGTTCCTGCATGATATCCGGGTACCTGCCACGAATAATGAAGCCGAAAGGCTTCTAAGGAATTATAAGCGGAAACAGGCGCAGGCCGTGACATTCAGAAGTTTCGAAAGCATCGATTATCTCTGCCAATGCATGAGCATGCTTGTTTTGATGCGCCTTGAGGATCCGGCAAATATATATGACAGAGTGTCCAGAATATTTGGATAAAGAAAACCGATGGCTTTGACTGTTATCAGTCTACACCATCGGTTTTCTCAAGTCCAGCTAACCCTTGAACAGTAACTCCGAATTTGAACATACACTTAATATAATTCAAAGCCTAGTTTTTCCTTGTTTTTTTCAAACCTTTTAATCAGTTCTTTTCCCATTACTATAATTTCGTTTCGCCAGGGATGACCAAAGATTCCACAATTCCATGTGCTATCAAAGAAAAAATAATAATCTCCATCTGGATAATATGTTGGAAAATACACTTGACATTGTCTATCAGAATCATAATAGTTATAATTCATTGAAATATCTTCCATTGGTGAGAATTCAAAACAATCATGCTGCCAATCCAAGGCATACATTTTTTCCAGTCCTAGTTCCCTTAAAATAGAACTGATTATTTTCTCTTGTTCTTCATTCCAAGGAATTTCTTTATGATACTTTTTTGTATCGCCTGGTATTATAATCCATTCACCAGTGATATCTGTTCCTGGCTTAAACTTAAATTCATTATTTAATTTATCCCATAAGATGATTTCTTCATCTTTAGATATAACTCTCAATATATATTCTCCTTCACATGGAAAATAAGAATTTCACTATTTCAATGCCGGCAATTTAAAGACACGTATATTGTCTTCTATCACCCCGGCATCATACACCGGCTCCATCAATATATCCAGCCACTTCTGTTGAATATCCGTTAATCGCCCTCCGTACAGTTCTCTCTTTTTCTTTTCTTCCAATAAGGTTATACTTAAAATATCTTTATCGGAATTCTTTTGAAACCACGGAAGAAGATATTGAGAAATTGCATCCATAACATTTGAAAAGCTCATTTCTGCAACCTTTTCATCAGCAAAATTCCACCATACGTCATTTCTTCCGGTTATCATTACTGCTAATCTACCACCTAAATCATAAGACAAAAAATCATGTGGAACATATAGTGGTATCAAAGCGTAATTAACTGTAAACTTTTTGGAACCGTATGCTTCTTTTTGTAAATTCACGTATTCCAGCACATCAATATCGTTTCTTCTTATATAACTATTGGCCTTGTATTTCACAAATCCGTTTGCCAGCATAAACGCATCCAACCGCTTTTTCTGAATTTTAAATGCTCTATCTGCTATGGTTTTATCTATGTTTTCCATTTTTTCATCTGAGCGAATTGCAGTATTAAACGTTCCTTTAAAAACAAATTCCTTAAAAATATCCATTGTAATGCCCCTTCAGTGTAAAACATATTTTACGTCCATACTCAGACCATGCAATACTCCTGTCCCTCTAAAGCACTTTTTAAAGAACATGTACCATATTCTTTTTTGCTTGCCGATATAATCATTCCTAATTCCATGGGTACTAAAATAATCGTTCCCAAAATGCAAAACAACAGTATATGTGGCATATTGCAAAAATGCCCCAATATCAAATAACTCAACACGATAATTAAGCATACTACGCTAGGAATAAAATACAAAAAAGACACAAACTTCTGCTTTGTTTTTACAACTACAGAGCAGAATATATCGGCTACCAAAAGTGGAATAAACCCAAATGTCAATACCATTCCAGCCCTATCCCATGCTTCCGCTGGCAACATTGCATCAGGATTTGTTATTGTAACATTATGAGTAAAATATGGAATAGCAAAATAAATCAAGCATACAACTCCAACAATATTTAATGCAATTATTAACCATGATAAAATATTCTTTGTTTGTTTCATTTTCTTCACCTCTGCAACTTCTGATTGAGATTTCAGCTGTTTCAAGAGATTTAAAAACTGTTATATTTTGTTATTAAATCCTCCGCAAGTACATGAAAGCACTGGATTTATCACAGGTGAGTTGTCCCTTATTGTTTCCCTTGTGTCATATCGTCACACCAGTGTTTACAAACTCTGACAAGGGCAAACAAAATCTATAAAACAGTATAACACAAAATAAAAGTGACATGGTGAACGGATTGAAATGCAAAGCATCAAACCATTTTCGGTTCTTGTGTATGAATTTTATTCTTTAATGTGACCCGGTATAGGATAATAACCAATACTACGGATAAAATATCTGCAACCGGTTGTGCCCAGAGAAGTCCATCCATTCCAATTATTGACTGCAAAATAAAGATTACCGGAATATAGATCAGTCCCTGTCTGCTCATATTGATGATAAGTGCAGAAGTCGCTGCTCCCATAGCCTGCAAAGCGTTTGATAAGACATAAAACACACCAAACAGAAAGCTGGTAGTAAGCAAAATCCGGGAAAATTCCACGCCGTACTGAAATGCTTCCGGATCTGACAGAAACACACCAACGATCTGACGATCAAATACATAACAGATAATCGTCATAAATGTACTGAGACCAAATCCGAAAATCACTGAAAAACGCAGCGATTCCTTGTATCTTTTCCAGTTTTTGGCTCCTACACAATATCCAAGCAAAGGCTGTATTCCCTGTCCAAAACCAATACAGATCATTCCGGTGATCATTGTAATCTTCATGGCAACACCAACTCCGGCAACTGCCATATCACCGTATTTTGCCATCTGGCTGTTAAGCACAATACTCGATACACTCATCAAAACATCTCCTAAAGCAGCCGGAATTCCGATAGAAAGAACACCTTTTAAAATATGATCTTTCACAGAAAAATCCTTCGGACTGATGCTGAGCATTGATTTTCCGAATTTGAAATATCCAATATAATAAGCCGCACTTACAAGGTTACTTACAGCTGTAGCAATCGCAGCACCGGCTACATTCCAGCCAAAACCTAATATCAGAATCGGATCAAGAACAACATTCAGCAGGTTTCCGCCAAGCTGTCCAATCATTGCCATGCCTGCTTTTCCCTCTGTGCGGATAATATTTGCATAACAATTCGATATCAGTACAAAGGGTCCTGCAACCGTAACAATAGATAAATACTGTCTGGCATACTCCATGGTATCAGCACTAGCTCCCAGCATTTTTAAAATTGAATCCATGAAAGCAAAGATCACAATAACCATGACAATGCCCGCAGTCACACAGCTCCACATACAAAAAGAACATACCTTTTTTGCGTATTCCTTTCGCCCTTCTCCCATTGCACGTGAAATCACACTGGTTCCACCGATTCCAAATACAGTTCCCACAGCCATGAAAAGCAGAAATACCGGGGTAACAAGAGAAACCGCCGCAATCATGAAAGCATCTTTCGTCTGCCCAATAAAAAATGTATCTGCCAGATTATAGATTAATACCATCATCATCGCTACCATGGCAGGAATTGTATTTTTCAATACAGCCTGACCGATTGGTGCACTCTTAAAAATTTCCAAAGAATCTGTTTGTTTTTCTTTCATGTCAATTTCCTCCATATTTTGCGCTTGCAGTTTGATAGCATGCTATTGATATATTTAAAAACTAAGCACGCTTCTGCGCGCTTAATTCTAATCAAAAGATTTTCTTACCTTCAAAAGCAATCTGTTAAACTCCTTTTTTTCATCATCGGTCAGGCTTTTAAGAAGCTGCTCCTCAGCTGAGTTCATATGTTTATATCCTTCTTCACATTTATCTGCTCCTTTTTGTGTAAGATGGGCCTTCCTTATCCGTTTATCTTCGGGATCGGTCAGAACTTCTACTAAATCCTTTTGCACCAGGCGATTAAGAATTCCAACCATGGTAGGTTGTGATACCCCATATTCTTTCTCAAGTTCTTTAAATGATGCTGTTTTTCCTTCTTTTTCATCCAGCAGCACAAGAACTCCGGACTGGGAAATTGTGAGATCCTGTTCTCTGAGAACATTATTCGCATTCTTTTCCATGATATCATGAATCTGTTTTAATAATGTGCCACATGAATAATTCTTTGACATATAGAGTCTCCTTTACAAATTCACTATTCTTACTCTGCAGTTTATTTCACCGTCCTATTCAAAACAATAGCACGCTATTGTTTTGCTGTCAATACAGTTCTGAAGGAATTTTCTGCAAATGACTATATCGAATTATCAACGGATAAAGATGACAAACGCAATAAACTGATTATGCTCACACCAAAAGGCAAAGCGGAACTCTGCCAGGCTTCTTGATTTACATGTCATTTTTAAATTTTACCAGATTCTCATTATATGCTGCATAATCAGACTTACAATCGTAATTCCACACCAGCATGATGCACCAACAGCAATGGGCTTTCCTCCTGTTTTGATAAGCTGTATCATATTGCTGTTCAACCCGATTGCCGCCATTGCCATAATAATCAGAAATTTTGACAATTCCTTGAGTGGCTGGAATACTTCTGCATTAATTCCCATATGTACACAGATAGTAGTAATGATTGCCGCGATCACAAAGTACAGTATAAACATCGGAAATGCTCTCTTTAGGCTAAAGCCTTCTCCCTGTTTTCCCTCTTTTGCACTCTGTTTAGCTCTTATCAGGGATAATCCCAGTGTAATCGGTATGATTGCAAGCGTTCTTGTAAGCTTTACCGTCACAGCCTTATTTAAGGTCTCGCTTCCCAAATTCCACATACTGTCCCATGTTGATGCAGCAGCCGTTACCGATGATGTATCATTGATCGCCGTTCCCGCAAAAATACCAAACGCATCACCATGTATCGTATCAAATCCGATTGCTTTTCCTAATATCGGAAAGAAAATAGCTGCAAGAACATTGAAAAAGAAAATTACCGCTATCGACTGTGCTATCTCATCATCATCTGCATCAATAACAGGCGCCGTTGCCGCAATCGCAGACCCACCGCAGATTGATGAACCAACACCTACAAGTATTGATGTATTTGCAGGTACTTTGAGTACTTTACGCATTATCCATGCAATCACAAGAGATGTTGTGATTGTACAAATTATAATCGGCAAAGACTGCTTCCCTGTCTGAAAAATCACTCCCAGATTCATGCCAAATCCAAGCAAAACCACTGCCGTCTGGAGAACTACCTTGGATGTCCACTTAATTCCCGCTTCTGCTTTTCCCTTATCATTCCAAAACATGGCGATAATCATGCCCGCTAAAATTGCGATTACCGCTCCTCCTACTACCGGAAATATTTTTCCAAGAATCCATGATGGAATTGCGATTGCAAGACAAATCAGGATTCCTCTCCAGTTTTTCTTTATAAAATTCATTTGATGATTGCCTCTCTTTCTTTTATGGATAGATTGTATCACTGGACAGCAATAAGATAAAATTATATAATTCTATTGAACAATAAAAATATTTTATCGATGAACAAAAGGGGGCTCATATGCTTGATTTTAGAACAGAAACATTTCTTACCGTATGTCAGACAATGAATTTCACGATTGCTGCAAAGAAATTGAATATTACACAGCCTGCAGTGTCCCAGCACATTCACTTTTTAGAAGAACAATACAATACATCTCTCTTTATTTATAAAAATAAACAACTTTATCTCACTTACTCCGGTGATATATTGCGCAAACATCTATTGACAATGAAAAATGATGAAAAAGCCATAATGGAAGAAATAAATGGTATTTCCTCAGAAATAGAAACACTTTCTATTGGTGTTACCATGACGGTAGGTGAATATGCAATTGTAGATAAGCTTGCTGATTTTCTAATGAGGCACCCTGAAATTAATATTCATCTTCATTATGGCAATACTACCCAACTGCTGAATCTGCTGGACAATGGTCAGATCTGCATGGCAATTGTCGAGGGAAATTATCCTAAAGAGGTTTACGCACATAAAAAATACAGCACGGAGGACTATATAGCCGTCTGTGCTGCATCCCATAGCTTTATAACAGACCATCCTCACACTATCAACGATCTGATAAGCGAACGCCTTCTTGTCCGCGAAGAAGGCTCAGGCACAAGAAACATCCTTGAACACAGCCTGATTTCCCATGGTTTTCGTATTTCTGACTTTACACATTATACCAAAGTGGAAAACATGCATACTATCATTGGTCTTTTAAAGAAAGATTGCGGGATATCTTTTCTGTATAAAATTGCTGTTGAAAATGAATTAAAATCAGGTATTTTAAAGGAAATTCTTCTGGATGATTTCAAAATGCAACATGATTTTGATATTATATGGGAAAAAAATAGTATTTACGCTGATAAATATCTTTCTATTAGCGAAGAATTTATTTAATACCGTGCCCGCAGATTTTCTTCAGCTTCCTCGTTGAACCCCCGGTAGTTGCCTCCCGTCCCGTTCGCACGGGTATTTGCGTTGACTGCGGATAAAATGGAACAGCTTTCCGCCCTGGGTCAGAAAAAAACTATGATCGGAAAGCCGGAGACACTGGAATTGATCACTTTAAGAAAAATTTATTGTATGTTAAATGATGTAAAAGTTGTCGGAATCGACAGTTCTGACTTTACCAGAAATGATATTAAAAAGGTATATAATGCTGCTGTTTTAGATGATGCGACAGTCATTCTTGACACAAACCAGATTGATCAGCTACGGCAAAGCAACAGTCTGGGAAAAACAATATACCACGAGGTCATCCATTTGTTTCAAAGACAGGCTCCGGATGCTAAAATAGACGGTTTGACACAGATTGGAAACTCTCAATATATCCTATAAAAACATGGTCGGCTATTTAAACACTTTAAATCTAATCACTTTAATCCGGCCGGATTATCAGGAAGACAGTATTGCCATGACTATGACAAAATGTTTTTACAGAAACCTGGCAGAGCGTACTGCCAATGCTGATGTGACTTTAGAGGATTTTCAATATTTTTGTTTCAATAAATCGTCTTTTATTTAACATCCATCTTTATCTGCTCTATCCATTCACGGATGACACTCTCTGCTGTCTCCAAAAAAATGGATAAAAAATAGCCCTTACGGAGATTTTACACTCTCCATAATAGCTACTTTTATTATCGTGATTTAATTGTTTGCTTCTTCCGTTTCAATTTCTAAACGATGAAGTATATCTGAAATAATTCCCGCATCTTCTATACGACTTATTCCAAAACATTTTTTTCCTGCATCTTTAATTGATGCACCAATATGGTATGCAATTTCTTCATCCATAATAAGAAATCTGTCGTGAAAAACTCCCGTATAATTCACAGTTAATATTGGATACTGACTATTAAAATTTGCAATATCCTGACTTGTAAGATGTGTTCTACGAACAGTATAAATTGTTACATCTACACCATCTCTCTTTTTTGCAAGAATGTTCAAAGTTCCCACATCAACATAATTATCTATTAAGACTATTGATTTTTTTGCTTTTTCAATAAGATTTATTATAAAACTGAATGCATCATATATCTGCCCTTCAAAAAATATCTTCTGCTCCACTTCTTCATGATCGGAAATATAGGCAAAAATCCTCTCAAATTTCTCATTAGACGCCTTTTGATACTCTAATTGCTTTAGTTCCAAGCTGTTTAGCTTGTCAAACATCAAAGCATTTTCATCCAGAAAACGTCGCATTTTTACAAAAGCATTCATAATATTTACACTTACCTGAATAGCTTCGTCGCTCCTTAAGACTGCTGACAGCATTGCTATTCCCTGCTCTGTAAAAACATATGGTAAATACCTGCGTCCTCCTTTTGAAGATACATTTTCTGTGTTTGAAGTCGCAAATTGCGACCTCAAATCGACATATTCATCCTCAGTCAATTGGAAACAAAAACTTTCTGGAAAACGTTTTGCGTTTCTTTTAACACTTTCATTCAATCTTTTCGTTTCTACATTATAAAGCAGTGCCAAATCGCTATCTATCATAACCTGCTGACCACGTACATAATGGATCAATTTTTCAATTTTATCTTCTGTGCTATCAACTATTACAGGTACATTTATATTATTAGGCAAACCAACGTCTCCAATGTTTTTTATTTGAGGTCGCAATTTGCGACCTCAAATAAATTGTACCTTCCATGTACAACATAGTCAATTAGTTTCGACCTTTACAATTTGCCTGCATATCCTTTATCACATGTCCCGGCCATCCACCATTTGTCATAAATGGAATAACCGTCTTTCCCGAAAAATCATTGGTTATCAAAAATGTAAGCACAGCAGGTGCCATCGTATACCACCATGTTGGTGTTCCAATGGCAATCACATCATAATCCGAAAGATTTACTGACAGAGGTTTTATTTGTGGCATAAAACCTTTCTCCACTTCTCTCTTTCCCTGATTCACAACTTCTTCATAAGTTCCCTTATACGGCTCTGTTGTCTCGATCCTTGCGATATCTGATCCTGTTTCTTTAATACCTCTCCCATTGCCACAAACACATAGGCGCCAGTCAGATTTTTTGTTCCACTGGCTTCATCCCCTCCTATATAAGGAAAATGCTCCATCATCTCTGTCTGATAGACATTCCATATCTCTGCCAGCAGATCATCATAAGGTCTGCCGCTTGCCTGTTCAAGCTCAGCACTGATCAATCCCATAAATTCGTTCACCATTTTGTGAAGCTTATCCTAATTTTTTCTGTAATATGTATGCATTTAATATTCCCCCTTTTTGGATATTTTTAACATTTATACTACAAGCCTTTATCCGCTCATAATCCATATTCATCTACAGATATATTTTCTGCATCGCCACTCTGAGGAATTTCTTTTATTATTTTGCCCACCAGACAGTTGTCAGGCACATCTTTTGTAATTTTCATAATATACTAATCCTTCCAAACTTCACTCCACACCGAAGCATACAAATCAAAATAAATTTGCTCATTTTCTAAACGCTATACCTCTTCTTGAATTAACACGATACCCTACTGACAAAATCATATCTAAATTATAAATTTTGGGCTTTCTTCCACCTGTACTTTTGTCGGAAAAACCGACAGAACTTTCATCTAATTCTCCAGAAGCAAGTATATTTGTAATATGTTCGCTCACCGTGGCATGCTTGACATCAAACAGTACTTCCATTTGCTTTTGTGTTAACCAAACTGTTTCCTGTTCTGGATTAATCTGAACCTCTATATTAATATCTCCATCTGTAAATAAAACTATTTCGTTTTTCATGTTTCCTCCCCTGCCTTCATATCACATATACATTTTCAATTTTTCTTTTACTGCTCCTTCCAAACCTCTCCCCACACCGAATCACACAAATCAATACAATACTGCAGAGAAAAATCCGCATCCTTGGAAACAATCTCATTTTCTTTTCCCAGCTTTTCTGAATAATCCTCCAGAAAATAGGTTGTCACGCCTGCCTGACCGGATGTCACATGGCTTATCAATGGTTGTACGTCATAATCCTTGATCTTCACTTCACCCGTCTCATCTCTTCCAACTGTCACCTCTGCCATACCGCCCACCATGCGGTTTGCGACACCTTCTCCTGTGCCTGATGTCCAGTTCACAAAATTGCCGAGCGAATAATAAACCAACATTTCATGGCCATTCTCCGGATTCGTCACCCACTCTATCGGCTCAATAACATGTGGATGCGTACCAAGAACCAGATCCGCACCATTTTCTAAGAATATCCGGACCCACTTTTCCTGTGAAGCATCCGGTGTAAGCCGGTATTCTGTTCCCCAGTGCGGACAGACAATCGTAAAATCAGCCAGTTCCTCTGCCTTGCAAATATCCGCAGCCACCTGCTCCTCATCCAACAGATCTACCGCATACGGCATATCCTCCGGAAGCGAAATGCCATTGGTTCCATATGTATAATTCAAAACAGCAACCTTGAAATCTCCAAGCTCTAAAATTTCCGGATCAGCGCCACAGGCTGTGGACGTATCTGCACTATCATGAATCCCCAAGACCGTGATCTGCGGATATTGTTCTTTCCAATGCTTTGCACAATTTAGCAATCCTGCCGATCCCTTATCCAGAGCATGGTTGGTAGCATGACAGATTACATCAAAACCGGCATCCACCAGTGAATCACAGAGACTAAAATCTGCATTAAAGCACGGATATCCGGAAATCCCAAGCTCTGAACCTCCTATGATGACCTCCTGATTGACAAGCGCCAGATCAGCCGACGAAATCTCATCCTTTGTATTGGCAAACAGGCTGTCGTAATCATAGCCTCCATCCGCCTGTCTGCAGCTTTCCTCCACCGGTGTATGCAAAAGTACATCTCCCACCATAACAATCTTATACTCATCTGAAAGCGCAGATTCCTTTTCTGATTCTTTTGCGTTTTCTTGTACTGTTTCTCCTGTCGTTGCCGTTATTATTGATGAATCATCTTCTATTTCCGATACCCGGTTCTCTATAGATACACTGTTCTTTGATGAATTGTCTTTTTGTCCATTTTCTGACAATTCTCCATCAGTCTTAGCACAGCCGCAAATCATAATGATAAGCAACATATATACACAAAACAATCTGCCCGCTTTCATTTTTCCGCGGCAGACTGTCTCTTGATATTTGCACTTTTGATTCGAATATTTTTCATGTATTGTCATATATGCGGTCATCCCCTCTGTGAAAATATCACTCTATCCCAGTTATCTTTCGCAAATCACTCTTCCAAAAGTCGATCCAACAACGCTCTCCTGTTATTGATAAACATTTCCATAACTTGATAACTCTCGGTTTCCTCATATTCACAAAGATGTATCCTGCCATCATCAAAGCAATAGATATCCGTTCCCGGAATGCCCAATAAAATAGGCGAATGTGTAACAATAAAAAACTGCGCTCCCGCTTTCGCACATTTATATATCTCTATCAACAGGGTAAGCTGCCGCTGCGGAGACAATGCGGCCTCCGGCTCATCCAAAAGATATAAGCCATTACCGCGCAGATTATTCTGCAGCAATGTTAAAAAGCTTTCTCCATGTGATTTTTCATGATATCCGGCAGAAGGATGTGTGATATCCGCATATTCCTCTTCCTGGGTTGCTACATTATAAAAGCTCTCTGCCCTTAGAAAATAGCCCCACCTTTCTTTGCGGTATCCTCTTGAGATCCGGATCGCGTCACACAATTCAGAATGTGTATCATGCGTGGAAAAAACGTAATTTTTGGTTCCACCCTCCGGGTTAAATCCATGTGCTATTGCAAGCGCTTCCAGCAATGTGGATTTCCCGCTTCCATTTTCTCCCACAAAAAAGGTGATCGGATTGTAAAAATCAATCCTCTCAACACCCCGGAATGCATCTATTTCTTTCAGATAACTGTTATCATCTATTTTATTCCAGTCAAACTGTACAGACTGTATGAATTGATCGTTCATCAATGCCGGCCCTTTCTCACAAAATGAATATCACGGCAATCATCGCCGTTCGCCAATCGTGCAAGCACGTTGGCTCTCTTGCGCTCATTATATCATGATCCGCACTCTCGTGCTCTTCGTTGCTTCGCAACTATCATGAACAGTCATTCGCCGTTTGCCAATCGTGCAAGCACGTTGGCTCTCTTGCGCTCATTGTATCATAAATTTCCCACATCGTGGTAAACTATGTCTAACTATTAAAAAAGCAGGATTCCTGCACAATGAGTTATCCTGCTTTTCTCTAATAAATAAATTATCTATTACATTTCACGATATTGATATTTTTTCAATTTTCTGCCATTTACGATGCAGATCAGACTTCCGCTTATGCCAAGTATAAACATCATAAGCGCAGCTCCGGAGCCCTTTCCTGTGCCAAAAAGTGTGCTCAGGATTGATAGATTACCATATGAAACCATAATTGGTTCACATACGTTATCTACCATAAAGCCTCCCAAAAACAGTCCGATCGGGATTGTAAAAAACTGCAATGTATTACGGCAGGCATAAACACGTCCCTGCAGCTCAATGGGAATAGAGCCTCTGAGGATTACTTCCAGATTGGTGCTCATAACAGGTACTAACAGCCATCCGATCACCTGTCCTATACACCATAAGAAAGGCTCTCTGGAAAAAGCCATAATAAAGTTTTCAGTCCCCATCGAAAATAACATTGTCAGATACACAATCTTTACCCTGTCCTTCGGCTTTGGCAAAACAGAGGCAGCAAGACTTCCTATAACCATAGCTATACCGGAACAGGATGTGACAATTCCAAGGATTGCCTGACCGCCTTTCGGATTTGGAAGCACGTATCCGGGTAATGTTGCATCAAAAGCAGACGCAACAAGGTTAATTCCGGACATAAATAACAGCAATGTCATGATCATCGGATTGTCTTTTAAAAATCCGATTCCTTCTTTTGCAAGAATGAGAACACTTTCCCTTCTTTCACTATGGCTTTCCGGAATTTTAATAAAAAACTGTAATGCCGTAAATGCGATCAAAAAGCTTCCCACATCTACTGCAATGACGCCGTTCAGACCTATAAAAGCATATAGTGCCGTCGCAATTAACGGATTTAATATGGATATCAATGATCTTGATAATGACCGAAGACCGCTTGTCTTTTGATAGTATTCTTCCGGTATGATAAGCGACATGGCAACCTCTGATGTCGGCTGCTGTACGGTATTCATCAATCCGGAAACAACATTTAATGCATACAGATGCCATACCATCAGCCGGTTTGTATTGTACAGACCAAATATTATGATCGTGCAAAGTACAGCCAGCATATCACAAATAATCATCGTCTTCTTTTTGTCAAATCTGTCTGTCAACGCTCCGGCAAATATACTCATCAGTACATACGGTGCATATGAGCATATGGTAAGTGCTGCCGTGCTTAAGGAAGATTCCGTCTTTTCATACAGCCATAATGTAAGCGCAAACGCCGTAATGCTGCTGCCAAGCTGGGATACACTCTGCGTACTCCATAGGATCAGAAAATCCTTCAATGGATTTAATTTATGTTTTTTATTCATTTCTTTGCTCCTTTTTGTCTTAACTAATTTCAAAACAGAAGCAAAGCCTGAGGATATCAGCCGAAAGCTGTTCCTCCATGCAGTATCCTCAGACTCTGCATGGAGCTGTTGCAATACAAAGTTTCATGTCATTGAATCTCCATCAAAATATTATATTCTGTACGAAAAAATTCCCGCAGACACCTGACAGCCTGTTCTAAAGAAATCTTTCCATTTATCTGCACAAGGGTAAAAAATTGTTTCTGCCACTCTTTTTCCTGCTCATCAATCAATGCTGCCACATAATCTCATTTGGCATCAAAAAAATGATAAAATCTCCCGATTGCGATGTCTATCCATTGTGCAATGACAAACACCTTCATTTTTCAGACCCTTTTCCCGTATCAGTTCTTAGCCGGTATCGATCAATCTTTTCCAGATTGCACTACGCTGTTCTTCTGCAAAATTAGCAGGCATGACATATCTCTCATCTTTGCACGTTCAGTGAATAAAGTCATTAAATATTCGCTACGTGGTAACTTACATGTATTTTAGTGCATTATTTTACAGGAGGCAATATTTTTTTACCAGTTACAGAAAAATCCCTCAAGCAATACTTTACAAACATTGCCTGAGGGAAATAATCAATCCTATTTTTCTTTGAAAATACTTCTAAAAATAAGACGTACAAGTGGTCCACAATAAAACATCTGATAGCAGATTGCCATTGGAAAATTCATTGCCCATGTCTGAACCCATGTTCCAAAAGACTTTGTTTCTTTAAAAAGAATTGTCGCTGCCAGACTCATAATAGGGCACATAATACAACATATACATATTGATATTGCATATGTAATAAACTGTGGGCGATCATCTGGTCTCATAACCATAAAAGCCAATTTCCGCGCAATTTTTCCAACAACAAAAAACTCAAGTATAAATGCTATCGGAACCATGATCGGCAGTTCATGCAATGCCGTTAAAAAGGTCTTTCCGGTCACTGCTCCGGTGTTCAACGCAACATTATAAACTACCATTCCATAAACCATAATCGTAGCCATAATAATCGTAAATACAACATCCTGAAATTTGTTTTTTGGCATAATAAAATCCTCCTGATAATAACTTTTATACTGTGTTGTTCGTTATCATCCCGGAGGATTGTGCGTTTCCAATTATAACCGTTTTCAATTAACTTTGTTAGTATAACAAATATTTTTCTTTTATGTAAGCCCTATTTTTTAAATTATACATCAGACTCTTTTATCTGTTATTCATTACAAAATTCAAATGAAAAATAATATACATAGTCATTCATTTCCGGCGCATTTCCCTGCTCATAATCCTGAATGCTGCCAACCCTCAACTGATCATGGTCATAGATCAGAGCCACTAATGCCTGCTCTTCATCATATTTAATGGACGTACTGTCCTTGATCTGCGTCGCCGATCTGCCATAATATTCCCGATCAGTAACTCCTTCCAGAATTGGAATTTCCGTAGACAGCTTTGAATTATCGTCTGCGATAATCAGTTTGATCAAAAAATTATCAAAATCCGGAACAATAAACAGCATCCCATTCTGAGGCGATGCAATGTCCTGATATCCCAGATTGACAACATCTTTATTTACAAGCTCTCCACAGTGATACTCCGTCACATAAATCTTCAAAAAATCATACTGATCTGTGGCCGAATACTTATAGATATATGCAGTATCCGAACCGGAAAGCATCTGCGCCGTTTTCATTTCAATGCTTTCACTATCCAGCGGAACTATATAATTTTTAGGACGATTGTTGCTCAATAATATTCCTGTGATAACCAATACGATAGCCAGGGAAATAACAAGCAGAATAACAATCATTGTCTTTAACCGTTTCTGTTTATTCCTGCTGTCCGTTGTAACCCCGATAATATTTTCCTCTGATTTTTCAACGATCTTTTCCTCTGAGATATCTTCACCGGCCAGAAATTCATTAATGCTGATGCCGAGAATTTGACACAGATCATAATATACAGACACATCAGGAAGACATATTCCCCGCTCCCATTTAGAAACCGATTTATCACTCATGCCAAGCTTTTCGGCAAGCTGTTTCTGTGTCAGACCGAGTGCCTTTCTCTTTTCTGCAATGTATTTTCCGATTTTAGCAAGATCCATGTGTCTACCCCCTTCTTTTGAGGTAATCATATTTGATCCGGGAAGAAATGTACACCCCTTGGAAGTAGAATTGGTTTAATTTTATATTGTTTTTCGAACATATGTTTGCTATAATATAAATAGATGCTACCATACGCGGTAGGCGGTTAGCCTCCACCAGAGAGTTTCAGCTTGTGTATAACGTGCTTTGCTCTTGGTTATACCGTTGGTTCTAAGAGCAATAAATAAGTACAAAAAGACCGCCCAGTCTGGCAAACGCGGCGGTCTTTTTGATCAAAAACATTTATCAGGCTAACCGTCTATCGGTAGCATCTCTTTAATATTATACTAACATCCAGTAACCTTTATGTCAAACATATATTCTGTCAAATTTTCCGTCAGATTTTTCAATCTAAATATTCCATTAAAATCCGTTTTATAGTATCAAGGTCATCTGCAAAATAAATTCCCTCCTGCCGCTCTCTGGTAGATAATCCCTTTTCGATCATAAGATTCATCAAGGATTTCAGATCATTATAATAACCGTCCAGATTATAAAGAATACACGGAGCATTTAGATGCTTTAAGGATACCTTTGACATGACCTCAGCGATCTCTTCCAACGTTCCTGTTCCACCCGGAAAAGCAATAAAGGCATCTCCCAGTTCGATCATTTTATTTTTGCGCTCTGACATGTCTTTTGTCACGATCAATTTCGTCAACCCGTCGTGCTGGATTTCATTCAGAATAAAAAACTGTGGCTCAACACCTGTCACTTCGCCTCCGGCAGCCAGAACACTGTCAGCGATTGCCCCCATCAGACCGGCTTTCGAACCACCATAAACAAGTGCATTTCCACTGCATCCAATCCATGTACCCAATTCCTCAACAGCCTGTCGCAGGCCCGGATCATTTCCTTCGCTTGCACCAAGATAAACGGTAATATTCATATGAAATTCCTCCACTTTCATGTTTTTTCTTTTGTTTATGGATTAAACCTGAGATAATCTACGAAACGGCTAGCTTCCTTACCTTTTCCTGCGAATAAATGTATTGACAACGAAAACCATCTACAAGGGCAACTAATTTCTCCTCGTCAAACATCAGCCAGAAATATATCGTATATTCATAACTTATGCTCCTATATTTAAATTAGAGATTCAAAAAACATAATTTTCAAAAATAGCTTTCAATTTCAGAAACTGGCATTTTAATACTTATATCGCATTTCTGTATAATGATTTTCCTTATCTTCAAATCCGGCTTTTTTATATATTGGATACCCTTCTTTTGTTGCACTTAAATCAATTCTACCTAAACCTCTATTCCTTCCATACTCCAGTAGTTTTTTTATAAGCTGTGTACATAATCCTTTACCTCTGTATTCCGGTTCTGTATAAACGCTAAGAACCTTCCCATAAATACCATTAAGCAAAACAGAGTTAGCAGGCATTTCAATTATATGAAGATATGCAACTGATACAATCTTATCTCCATCCTTTGCAATAAATGCGATTAACTCATCACCCAGTTTTCTAGCAAAATAATCCGGCAATTGCCTCTCCATACATTCTTTTTCATAATCACTAACATTGCCGAAATCATCAACCATATACGCAATTCTAAGACGAACCAGTTCATTAATATCAGCTTTAGTTGCTTCACAATAAAAAATAGCCATACTATTCCTTTCTTTAGATAATCTTCTTCTGATACTCTTTCACCAGATAGTAGTTCATTGCATAATGGCAACAGCTATCTACAGAACCATTTTCCATAACAAAGATGAAATAAATGGTTGAAGGAAGAACATAATAAGTGCTACAGATGCACATATTATATAAAAGTCGTTCTTTTTTGAATTTTTCACTATTCTTCTGGTAAAGATACCTGTAAACCAGTATGCAAGTAGATACCCGATTAAAGTACCTGCAATGTTTGTAATAATGTCATCTATATCTGTCGCTCGTCCTGTAAAAATTTGAGCTATTTCGATAAATGATGTCATTGCCAATCCTGCTGTAAATATTTTTTTTGCATTCCTGAATTCTTTCCATAACACTGGCAGAAAGAAGCCAAAAGGAACAAACAATAACACATTCAAGCACGCATTAATAAAATCATTTATCATATATACAAAAGGAATTATATTTACCGTCAATTCAACTTTTAATGATATTATATTTGGAAAGCCTACCAATGCTAAAACAGCAGTTAAATAGAATCCAAATATTATATAAAGAATGGTTTTTTTCCAGCTACGGAAAAACAACTTGTTATATATGAACCAGATTGGAATTATAAAAACTGCTGCAGCAACAATTTCGATAAGAGCACTGTATATTCTATACATATTTTTCTACCTCAACAACTTCCTGTTTGTTCCATTCCTTTCATGCCATCTTCTTGCCCTTCGGACAAGAAGTATCCCTCGCCTTCAGCTCGGTCAATCCCGATTTATTCAACTATAGAAATTGAAACTTAAGTTTTCATCTTCATTTTTATTTCTTCAGCTAATGAATTAAAATACTGACCACCACGAGATCTTACATATTCATAAATCAAAGTATTACAAATACACCTACCAAACATCCAACTAAACCAATAAACCATGGTATTATAAAAGATAGCAAATTCGCCTTATTTTTTCGAAGCAGAATAATTGCAATTATCATTATGACTAACCAAGTGAACATCATCAAATATCCAACTAGTACAAAAAACATATCTTCTTCATAATCTTTCGCGCCGTATGCGGTTTCGGGAAATGCAAATGCCCATCCCATTAATGCTAAGTAACTGCCAAGAGTTCCTTGCAGAAGTCCTAATATTGCCAATAATATTTTCTTGGTAGTATTTTTCAAAATAATACCTCCTAACAAAAGATAAACGAAAATTTATCTGATACTATCATAAAATCTCTGCAACACGACTGCCAACTCTTCCGGAGCTTCTATGTTTGCTTCATGACCCGTTTTCAATAGTTCATGGAAGTAGAAATTGTTCAAATAATGACAAAGTTCTTTTGAAGATTTTTTATTTGCGTTGTCCTTCTCCCCACAAATGATCAATACCGGACAAGACACCTTATACAGTAAGTTGCTGAAATCTAATTCAGCCATCGTACCGCATAGGCTGATAACATCTGCTTTTTTGAACCCCATTTTATTGAATGTCGAATTCGGCATAAGCCAAAACAACATATTTTGAACTTTCAATAATTTTTTGGGCATTTTATATTGTGCTGCAATTAATATGAGCGCCTTTACTTTATCTGGGTGGTCTATCGCATAATTAAGCGCCAAAACAGCTCCTAGAGAAAGCCCACATAAGACGATTTCTTCATTCTCCTTGTCACATTCTCCTGAGAATGTTGAATATAATTCCTTATATGTAGCAGATTTGCCTTCTAACATCTCTGCTAAACTCAATTTGACACTACTTTCCGATACTTTAGTTTCTTTTATTACTCTATTCCAACTGTCTGGTTTTTGTCCTAATCCATGCAGATATAAATACTTCATATATTGTCACTCCTCCGAACTGAAATTTATCTTTTCCTATAAGTGATTACGATTCCAATAACAGAAGCACTGAAAGCAAGTGGTGCTAATCTCACAAAAACAAATTCAAATCCGTGTAATATTGTTCCTGCAACTGCAAACTCTGGATTATTATAATTCCACCTTAAATAAGGACTTTGCATAACCGCAAGAACAACAAAAACAAGCACTATAAACGCATATAACGCAATAAGTATCCAACGAATGTTTTTTACTTTGACCATGTTTCTCTTTGCCAACTGTAAATTAATTACCTCTAACTTTTGGGAGATTGCCTTTAGGTCATCTGTCATCGGCTCCATTACAGTTTCTCCAAGCAATACGCTTACAGAAGTATCCAATTCATCTGCCAAAGTAATTAGTATATCCGAATCTGGAACAGATAAACCATTCTCCCACTTTGATACAGTCTGTCTTACTACATTCAGCTTAATTGCAAGTTCTTCTTGTGATAGCCCTTTTGACTTTCTAATTCTTTTGATATTATCACTTAGCATAATCTCTGCCTCCTTGTTTTTGATGGCTCAATTCTATATTCAGAAGAGCCATTGCCACAAGCAACGCATATTAACATCTGCTTATTTACGGGCTTTTCGCAGATAAATCCCGATTTTCCCCTGATCAACTGTGTATCAAACTACAAATCATACCTCATCTTTTAGTAATGAGTACATTTTCATATCAAGCACCTTGCCATTCTTTATGGCATTGCTTCTCAAAGTACCTTCATATTGAAATCCTGCTTTTTCGAGTACGCGGCAAGACGCACGATTGCATGCAAATGGTTCTGCATAAATGCGAATTATGTCGCTAATGTCAAAAACATACTCGCAAATCTTCTTTACAGCTTTCGTCATAATGCCTTTGCCCCAATATTCTTCAGCAACACAATATCCCAGTTCTGCCGTCTGTTTATGTATATTTTCCTGACGAAAAACGCTGATGCTTCCAATCACTTTATTATCCACCGTAATAGCAAAAGCAAATGTTTCGTTTTCATTTGCAGAAAGCATGGCGGAGATATAATCCTTTCCATCCTGCTAAGTATAAGGATAAGGTAACCCATCCCGAAGATTATTTTGTATTTCTTTATTAGAAAGTACCAATGCCAAATCTGCTGCATCTGATAATTCCCATTTTCTTATTTTAACAATCATTTTTTATCTCTCTATACTTTCTCCTTGGATCCCGATTTTTTGATTTCCAAACTTGAAGTTATCTCTCTTTGAACTCAAAGTTGCTGTTTACATTTCTTTAATACAGCCAATAATGTGTCCATCATTTCTACACCAGGCATATGTCCTGTGTTAGCAACCACCTTGCAATCTAAATTTGCATTATTGCAATTATCCACTAATTCTTCTACTGATTTTGTAGAAGCAACTATATCTGTATCGCCCTGCAAAATTATGTACGGAATTCGAACACTTTTTAATTGCTCGGTAAGGTTAATATGTATTATTTCTTTCCACAATGAAGTATTCTTCCTATATCCGTTTACCATAATTGCTTTAAAATCCTTCATTTTATAATCAGGACTCGCCAACAATCCTTTTATAATAGTTCCCATTGGCGCTTTCTTACCAATTTTATTTTGATATGCATTTGTATATTTACGGAGTGCACTTGATATCAATTGCAAGTCTTTCCCTTTAAAATTATCTACTGTTACATTTTTGATTCTTTCTAGCTTCTTTACAGGAATACTTGTTTGTGCTAACGTATCCCGCACTTCATCACAGATAAATACATTTTTAATTATTTGACCACAAGCAATAACACAATCAACGGCATATGGATTCTTTTCCAATAACTTAGCACTAAGTATAGACCCCCAAGAAGTTGAAAATATCATTATCTTGTTATTTGGAAATTTAACCTTTATATTTGCTATCAGTTCTTCCGTCATCTTAACAAAGGAATCAACAGAAAACGAATCGTTAATCACATGGTTATTTATTCCACAGCCAAGTTGGTCCCAATAAACCATAATGAACTCATCTGTAAATACTGGGAATAATCCTCTACATCCAACCGATAATGGTATCGGTGTCCCCGGTCCACCATGCAAGGTTATAACTATTGGATTATCTTTACTTTTACCTTCTATCAACACCTTCTGTTGAAACCCTCCAAGGGAAAAAGAACATAATTCCGAAATTTCATTATTGGATTTTATCTTTTTATTATTCACTCCTCTATCCTCTCCATATCTCAATTCTAAAAATTGGAATTGCATATTTTTCTATATTTCTTTTCCATTAATATTTCACTATTAACTTAAATCACGCGTCGTATAGCCAAACTGATTGATTAGTCTTTGCAAATCATGAAAATATGTCATATTTTTGTTATCAAAAATTCCTTTTTTACGAAACAAAATTTTGGTATGTGCGTATGTACTATACAATTCGATATATGGTGGTTTAGCGGTTACATCCCTTTCTCCGATACAGTTTCCACCACTGTTTGGATATTTTCGTTTAAAATTCAAGGCACATTCCCTGTATGTCAACCAATGAAAATCTTTAAATTTTATTCCATATTCATCAATCGTAATCAACTTCATCAATCTCAATATGGAAATAGTGATGTTTTGATTTAAAATACGCAATAGCTTCATCAGTACGTTCCAGAAAATATGCTGTTTGTTTCTCTGTCAAACTACATTCCCATGGGAAGTTATTCGCCATTCCCGTTTTCCCATACTGGTATGCTACCATATATATTTTATTTCCGGTAATGTCCATTTTACAATCAAAAAGTCATTTTCCTCAAGCAATATTTCAGCATTTCCGGTTGATAATATTTGTTTTTTTACTATCTCAGTTTCATCCGTCATAAATAAAGTTCCTTTCCGAACAAACTACAATCCATTTTGGAAATGTATTTACGCAATTTTCCCACCTGTCACTCCCGATTTTTTAATTGTTTTTATCTATCATCCCAATTACTGACCTTCCTTTTTCTAATAACCTTAGTGCATTAAATTCCGATTGTTTTAATTCTTCTTAGTTCCACCTTCTTGCCCTTCGGACAAGAAGTATCCCTCGCTCGAAGAGCTCGGTCAATTCTAATTTAACTTTGCATCAACTTAATCGCCTCATCAACAGATACACATGTAGCAAATCTCTTTGGCCACATCATATCATTGTAATATTTATAGGTTTCTTCTCCAGACATATAGTCGTTATCAAACGTTGAATTTGCCCCTTGTGGAACAATTACTTTATATCCTCTTTCAAAAGCAGATTTCACAGTTGCATCTATACAGAAATTTGTCTGTAACCCAACTATCATTAATGTATTTTCATCTTTAACATAATCTGTAAAATCTTTATTTCCGAAACAACTATTGATATTTTTTGTAAACATCTTTTCACCTTCCCTTGGATGCACCTGTTCTGCAATCTCGAATTCTTCATCGCCGATTGAAAATCCCGTTCCCGGTCCATCATCATGCTGAAAATAGATAACCTCTATTTGATTATCTCTTGCTACTTGTATAATTCTTGAAGTATTATCAATAAATTCATCAAAATTAAAAAGTCTGCTATCTGTTATTCCTTTTTGTATATCTATCACAAGTAGTTTCATTCGTTTCTCCTTTACACATAAAAATTCCGAGTTGTTAAAGTCCACAAGTCGAAATTTGTCACCTTCTACATATTGTATTTCCCAAGACAATAATTATCACAACATCAGCTAAAATAATACCCAATGCAATATACACAAAAAATGCCGGTAAAATATTTTCAAACACTCCCATAATTAATAGAAGAATTGCTATAACAGACATTCCAATTCCCATTGTTCTGCATAGCTTTTTTTCATTATATTTTGCCTTTTCTTCTTTGGAAGCTGTATTATATCCGGAAATCAACCAACTTCCATGTCCAGAAATCAAAACTATGGAAAGTACAGCAAATATTATAAATCCAACATATACTACCCAGTCTGGTCCGGTTGATAAGTCTGCCAGTTTCATTTGTATAACACCTCCCACCAAATTCCGATTATCGTTCTCTTTTATGCCGTTCAATAAGCAAGAAAGCAAAAAGAACCAGCCATAATCCCCAAGCAATTAAACATCCAATCCCAACAAATTGAATGTCTATTACTGCTCCAATCAAAAAAGGAATTGCCATATACATCATTCTTTTTCCATAGTCTTTGCACATCTGAATCTCATCGTATTTTTTACGTTCTTCCGTAGATCTCATATTATAACCAGATAAAAAGTTTGTTGCTTTTCCGTTAGATTTATAAAATAAAATACCAATTATAAACATAATTGCAGCCATACCCATGTCAAATAGAACACAAAACATCTTTTCCATCTCCTTACTCAAATTAGCATTGAACAATCTATGCAGTCTGTATGAATCCATTGCTTAATTGTTCTTTATATATTTCTAACTTTTTTTGAATATCATCTTTCATTTTCAAAACTCCACTAATTGGAATTTACCAATTTTTCAAACCCAAACCTATCAATTAGGATATTCAGGTAATAGATATTCCAACATCATAACTCTATCCTCAGCAACAAGAACTTCTATGTTCTTTGCGTTTATTCCGGTTTGCATCATAAACTCTCGACAAGCGCCACAAGGAGGCATAATAGTACCATCAAAATATACAGAACAAATCCTGTCAATTTCATATTCGCCATTTGTAAACATTGTTGATATTGCATTTCTCTCTGCACACATTCCAAGAGAACAACTTGTATCTATACAAATACCTGTGTAAATTTTCCCACTTTTGCTTAGTACCGCCGCACCAACGCTTCCAACTGATATAGTATCCGATATATCTTTGGGATTCGTTGCCTCCCTTGCCAAATCATATAATTCTTTCCATATTTTATCCATTTTTAATACCTTCCGCCTCGCTTAACTTCGTTTTGCCGTCATCCCTACAAATTCCGATTGAGATTTCACCTGTTTTAAGAGATTTACATTGAGTCCCACATGAACCGTTTTTTTTAGACATAAACCAATAAAATATAACACAAAATGCTAAAGCAAACACAACACCAAAAACATTTTGAATCACTCTAAGACTAACCGCTCCTTGTAGTCCATAAGTCTCTGCAGCAATGGCTAAAGCACCAAATGTGTTAAATACTGCCTGCCAGCCATATTTTGCAGAAAGTCCTACACCAATTCCGCCAAGGATTCCTATGTATGTATAGATGGATGACGGAAGCAGAAAATATAGTACTGTAAAGCATATTACACCTGCAATATTTCCGACAATCCTTTTGCGGACTCTGTATTGCATGTCCTCCATAAATGGTAAGATTGCTGACATTGCCGCAATTCCAGCCCACATTGCCCGTGGCATATTGCAGAGTTCCGCAATGCAGAGTACTGCCGGTACGCATATGATCTGACATAACTGCCACTTTGTTCTGGAAGAAGATATATCAAATTCCTGTACCAAATCATTCAAATTTCTTTTATACATTCTGTTTTTATGATTTCGATAAAATACGAAGCAGGTAAGTGCTGCACCTAATGCCATTCCGGTTAATCGCATCTGATAACTTTTTCCTGTTACATCATATCCATACAATAACAGATAACCAAGAACCAATGTGGATTGGTTAAACATGAATGGGTTATGACATCCGAACAGAATCAGCACTGCCAGTGCAGCAATGTTTAACAGCATTCCAAGTACCGGTGAAAGCTGGTTTGCTAAATGCGGACATACAGTCATAATTACAAAGAACAAAGCCAAAAGCATCGTAGATTGTCCGGTGTGGATCCCCAGATCCGCATTCCGAAATACCATAAGGCATAATAAAACTACTACACCCACAATACTATTCTCATTTCCAAATAAGATACTGAAAATAGTAACAAATAAAAAACAAAATGCCAATGTAACAGCTATCTTTACCAAATATACCAGTATATGATATGATTTTTCTTTCACTGTTTCACTCTTTTTCAACAGATTTTTAGAACCTGCCTGATTTAACTGCAATTCCTGATAAAATGTCATGTAATTCCTCCTCTATCTTTTTTTCTTAAACTTATATGACCTCATCTTTCTGTATTGGAAGCTCTACAACAAATCTGCATCCACCATATTCCCGGTTTTCTGCCTTGATTGTCCCGCCAGCACTATCTACGATCCGTTTCACAAGTGCAAGGCCGAGACCATTTCCTTCTGCTTTGTGAGAACCGTCTGCCTGATAAAATTTATCAAATATTCTGGTTTTCACATCATCCTCTATTCCCGGTCCTTCATCTTCCAGAATAAACATTACAGAATCCTTTTCCTGCTTCAGAAACATCATAATTGTCCCCTTTGCAGGACTGAACTTAATCGCATTATCTAAAAGATTCATCCATATATGCATAAAAAGTCCTTCATTCCCAATATATTTAACTTCCTCCAGCTCTACCTGGAAACCAATTTCTTTTTCTGTCCATTTTGTCTCCAGGGAAAGAAATGCCTGACGGATCTGTTCATCCAAACGATATTCTGTTTTTTTCATTGGTATGTTCTGATTCTCTAACTTGGATAACAGCAAAATATTTCCAACCAATCCGGAAAGCCTTTGGGTATTAAACAGGATTTTTTCTACATATTCCTCTTGCTCCTGAGACAGTTCTTCTCCCTGAAGAAGCATTGTATACCCTTCAATGGCATTGATCGGGGTCTTAAACTCATGAGAAACATTGGAGACAAAATCCATCTGCAGTACTTCTGTTGCACGAAGCTCTTTTGTCATCACATTAAAACTCTGGTAAGATTCTCCAACTTCTGCGATACGGCTGTTCGTTTCCAAGTGCTGTTCAAAATCTCCCTGCGAAACTTCCTTCATTGCTTTACTGAGTCTGGTAATTGGTTCCAGCAACCTTGCATTGATAAAGGAAGTAATCAGCCCTGCAATCAATGTATTAAAAATCAAAAGCCAGCCAAGCACAGGTATGCTACCAGGCAGATTTAAAAAATGATTCAAAAAAGCAAATAATAACGCAGATATGACTGTTGAAAATACAAGTGCCAGCCAGATTGCACCAGTCAGACAGGATCGGATCCGCAATCCTTTTTCTTTCTTTTGTTCCATTATTTTTTCACCACCTTGTATCCAATTCCACGCATTGTTACGATTTCAAAATCAGGGTTATCTTTCAAACGCTCCCTGATTCTTCCTATATGTACCTCTATCGTATGTGGGTCTGCCTCCGTCTCGTATCCCCATACTTCATCCATCAACTGTTGTTTTGTAAATGTTCTGCCTGGCGATGCTGCAAGCTTATATAAAAGCAGGAATTCTTTTTTAGGCAAAACAAGACTTTCCTTATCAATTGTAACCGTCATTGCATCATAATCAAACTCTGTTGAACCGATCACAATTTTGTGTTCATTCAGTATCTGTGCACGGCGAAGCAATGCTCCGACTCTTAAAACCATTTCATTCACATTTACCGGTTTTACCATATAATCGTCACTTCCCGAAAGAAATCCCTGGCGCATATCATCAAAGGAACCTTTCGCAGTGATCATAAGTACCGGTATCTGATATCCTGCTGAACGGAGTTCCGACACCAGTTCATAACCATCCATAACCGGCATCATAATATCGGAAATGATCAGATCAATATACTCTTTATCCAATATTTCTAATGCCAGTGCTCCATCTGATGCACTTTTGACCTGATATCCATTCTTCTCAAGCACTTTTTGGAATAGCTGGCTTAATTCTTTATCATCTTCTACAATTAATATTTGAAACACGATCTTCTTCCTCCTTTATCAGAACAGATATCTTGCCCATCCAAGCAGATGCTGTACCAAAAGTACGTTTCTCTGACGCTTCTTTGTCAATTCAATTGGCTCTACATGATACGGATCACGATAGGTTCCATCTTCCAATACCTGTCGGGACACTCTTTCATATTCCATCATGCCTTCTTCCAACTGTTTATTAATCTCTTTGCTACGTATTACAAGCATCAGTTCCGTATCCAGATACGTGCTTCTCATATCCATGTTAAAGGAACCGATTACGGATAGATCATCATCAATCAGGATGCTTTTTCCGTGGTAAGAATAGCCGCCTTCATACTCCCAGATATCAATTCCTGTATTTAAAATTCTGTTTCTGTTTCTCGCATAATCAGCAGAACCAAACGGATTTCCATTGTTGGCAACCGAATTGGTCATGATAGAAAAATCCGGAACTCTCTCCGCAATCTCTTTCCATGTATTATACATCATATCATTGCAAATAATATATGGTGTATGAATTTTCACGCGCTCTTTTGCATTTTTCATTAGTTCTCCCAGTTGATACCAGACTACTGGTTCCTTGGAACCTGTGTGGATAGGATTTGACACTAATGCAATCTTTTCTGTCTCAAAAGTTTCGTCCGTATAATCGGTATCGCAGATTCTTTCCTTATTCTCTTCAAAATATTTCTGATAGCCGTTCTGCAGCTCTAAAACTGCGTTCTTTACAGATTTTCTATTTGCCAGTTTTTTATTGTCATGAAAATAACCACTGTCTTCTTGTTCCCATATCGTTTCAAAATACTCTAACAACTGGTTAACTGAATTTTCTTTCTCAGGTTCATCGCAAACCACTAACACGTCTCTGTCATAGTTCTTATGTCCCGGAAAATCACCCAGGAAATAATTGTATGTATTTCTTCCCCCAAGAATATATCTCTTTCCATCTGCAATCAAATATTTATCATGCATTCTACCCATCATTTTCCACGGTTTCAACGGATTGGCCTTATTATATAGTTTAATTTCAACATTCTCATGGGAAGATAATCCATAGAAATACGGATTTCCTTCCATATCAATCCAGCTCTCCATTCCATCTACTAACAGACGAATATGTACACCCCTGTCTGCCGCATCATGCAGTGCTCCTAAAATCAATTTTCCACTTTCATCGGATTGAAATGCAAAAGTAGAAAGAATAATTTCCTTTTTTGCATTCTTGATCAAACGCACTCTTTGTAAAAGCGCTTCTGGATTCTTTTCTATGATTACTGCCCGTTCTGTATTTTCACTGCATTCGTTCCATGACCCATTTTTTGTTTCTTTTTTGGTTGTATTGGACACTTCCGGTTGCTTTTTATATGCAACGCAGATTCCGAGCAATTCATAAAAAGCCACACATAAAAAAATTGCCAGTATAACAAGAAGAATTTTACATATTTTATACTTTTTCATTGTACATCACCTGATTCCTTTTTATTTCATACTTATACAATACAAAGTCAATCTCAATTTAACCTCAACAAGGTTTGTTTTTTCATCAATGCAAAATCTTCTTTGTACAACAGACTGTTAGATATAGCAAAAACGGCCTTTCAAAAACAGTTAACTTCTAAATCAACTGTTTTTTGAAAGGTCGTTTCATCAGATTCTTATAGCAATCCAGCAAATAATCTCATAAATAATTGTCCCAGTCGCAAATATGCACTTCGTCCGGTTTGATATTGGTCTGTCACATCACGACATTCTCCCATCGTTCTTATCAGATCATTTTTTATTTCCACAACTGCCTGACAATCTGCCATAAAACAGCCGTTTTCAAAATGGTGATATAAACTTCGATAATCCAGATTAATTGTTCCACAAGTTGCCATACAGTCATCTGCCACACTCATTTTTGCATGACAGAAACCAGGAGTCCACTCATAAACACGAACACCATGTTTAACCAATCCATGATAAAAAGAACGAGTTATATTATAAATGAATTTTTTATCAGGGATACCAGGTGTGATAATTCTTACGTCTACCCCTCGCTTAGCAGCCAGACATAACGCATGCGTCATTTCATCTGTTATGATTAGATATGGAGTCATAAACCAACAATATTTTTCAGCTTTATTTATCATACTGATATAAACTTCTTCTCCTACTTGCTCATTATCCATAGGGCTGTCTGCATAAGGTTGAACAAACCCAGTTTGCTGTGCCGCATAATCATAGTGGAAAAGGTATTTACTAAAATCAGAATCATTAGCATCCTTATCACTTACTGCATTCCACATTTCCAAAAATGTCACCGTAAGCGACCGAACAGCATCTCCTTCTAAACGAATACCTGTATCTTTCCACTGTCCATACGGGTGTGTGTAATTAAAATATTCGTTTGCTAGATTATATCCACCTGTAAATCCGACTTTTCCATCAATAACTGTTATTTTTCTATGATCACGATTGTTCAAAAACAGATTTAAACCTGGCACAAACGGATTGAATACACGGCAATGAATTCCTATTGCCTCCATCTTTTTCACAAAATCTGTGTTAATAAAGCCTATAGAACCCATATCATCATAGAATACCCTGACTTCCACACCGGCTTTTACTCTCTCTTCCAGAACATCTTGAATCTTATGCCAAGCTTCAGCATCTTCTATCGCATGATATTCCATAAAGATAAACTTCTGTGCTTTCTCCAAATCCTTAAGCTGTGCCTCTAATCCTTTCACTGCTTCATCAAAATATACAATATCCGTATTCTGATAGATTGGATACTGCGAATTTCTTTGTATGTAACTTGCTATATTTCCTGCTTTCGGAATTGTTTCTTTTATTCTGCTCAAACACTCCTGACTGTCCGGAAGCATCGGTAACAATTTGCTATCAATTTCTGCATATCGCGCACGCATTTTATGTGTGCCGCCATTCAAACCAATCAACAAATACAGGCCTACACCCATAATTGGGAAAATTAGAATTAAGATGACCCAAGGCATTTTCATAGAGGATGTCTTATTTGATGCGTACAATCCCAAAACCAAGATCCCACTCAAAATCCTTGTAAATAAATTTATGATTTCTGCATATTCATTCAAGCGTGTTACGATAGTAATAATAAAAATCACTTCCAGAAGAATGCAGATTATGGAAAAACACAGCCGTTTTACCCCATTTTTTGTTTTTGCTTTGCCCTCTAAAGTATCTTGTTTCATATATATTCCACCTTCCTACTTGCTCAGTTTTCTCCCTAAATTTCGTGTAACATACCAATTTTGTCTTTTATTCTCTGCATTTCATTATCTGCTTCAATGATAGCTCTTGCAGAATGAAGTAATTCTTCACTTATCTCATCATAGCCAAGCATTTCTTCAATTCCTTTTTTATAGCAAAGTTGATGTTCCAATGTTGCCCAGAAATCCATACCATTGGTTCGAATCTGTTATCCTCCTAAATAGATTGAAATATGTCAATGAGTTTTTTTCTTGAACAATAGTAGAGCACAATTCTTTTATTTTGTTCCAACTTCATACATGATCATAACATGTAAACTTTAAACTATTTTCCCAGATTATTTCTCCATCAGTTTTTCAAACCAGGTATCCATAGCTAGGATGAATTGACTTACGTCTGGCAATTCTTGCAGCATTTCGTTTAGGGTTTTGTGCTTCACATATTTCTGCGCATACACCCAACAGGCAACGCTACTGGCTTCTGATACAATGTCAGCTATGGTTTTGCGCATAAGCTCTTCAAATTCAGCAATTTCTTCTTTCGGAACAACATCATACAGTGTTGGTGCCTAATGACTTATTTTTACTCCATTTTCATTTGCATCTTTAAACAGATTCTTAACTTTTTCTCTTGAATCCTCCGGTACTTTCATGTACTCCCACATAAATGCTACCACATCGGCTGGCCTTATTTATATCATTTCACTCTTTTTTGAAATAGAACAACACCACAGCAACAACTCAAATCGACTTAAAATTCCAGACTATTCGCATTCAGCAAGAAATACTTCATTCCCATGATGACAAAACCTTCATCATTTCTCCAAGGCTTTTTGCTGCCATTTACAATGACGATCTTCTTGAAAGAGTCCGGGATATTACGCAGAGAATTGAACTCCTGCGTCTGTTTTTCTTCCGAAGTCATGTCATATGCAACCTGGATATAGTATCTCTGGTTTCCTTGATTCACCACAAAGTCAACCTCCAACTGCTTGCGAACACGTTTGCCCTCTTTATCCTTATCGAAGATATCCACGACACCCACATCAACATTGTAGCCACGGATCAACAGCTCGTTATAAACAATGTTCTCCATGATATGAGTAGGCTCCTGCTGTCTGAAATTCAGACGTGCATTTCTCAGTCCCAGATCCGTAAAGTAGTATTTCAGATTTGCACCGATATACTTTCTACCCTTAATATCGTATCGGCTTGCCTTGGAAATCAAAAAGGCATCTGTCAAATAGTCGATATGCTTGGAGATGGTTTTATTAGCATAAGTCATCTGGCGCTCACTGGCAAAGGTATTGGCAATCTTTGAAGGGTTGGTCGGTGCGCCGATTGCAGATGCAAGCACATCAACCAGAATCCCAATCTCATCCACGTTCTGAATCTTATTTCTTTCAATAACATCCTTCAGATAGACATTTGCAAAGATGTTCTTCAGATAGTCCGCTTTCTGTCGTTCGCTCTGGAAACTTACGATCTGCGGCAATCCTCCGTAGATCATGTAGTCATCCCATGCATCATCATAATCGCCGTCATAGACAGAATAAAACTCTGCAAAGGAGAGAGGGTAGATTCTAATCTCATCACCTCTGCCACGGAATTCGGTCACAATGTCGCTGGACAGGAACTTGGAATTACTTCCGGTGACATACACATCAATATTGCTCATGCGGAGCAGGCTGTTCAGCACTTCCTCAAATTGTGACATAAACTGCACTTCATCAAGAAGCAGATAGTATTTGCCATCGTCTTTCATGGCATCTTTGATGTACTTGAAACACACCTTAGGATCTCTTAGTTCCTCATTTTCAATACCGTCCAATGCAATCTCAATAATATGATCAACATCAACGCCGTTCTCCAGTAAGTATCTCTTAAAGATGGTAAACAGCAAAAAGGATTTGCCACATCTACGAATGCCGGTAATCACCTTTATCATTCCATTATCTTTTCGCAGGATCAGCTGCTGTAGGTAAGCGTCTCTTTTAATCTCCATCGTTACGCTCCCCCTTTCCGTGCATCTGCACACTTTTTAGTAATGAGATTCTATCGCAGAACGACGTGAATTTCAATATATATTCCCATTTTATGTGCATCTACACACTTTTATGTAATGTTGATAAATATATTTTCAGATTTTTTTGATTGCAGTGTCTATAATCGACTACTCCAATCGTTATTATAGGTAAACAACAAAAAGAAGATGGTTTGATTCAACCATTGAGCGAGTTCCTCTCGTCAGAAATGGCGAGTCTGTCAGAAAAACATACTGTGCCTTCTGGCGAAAGGATAATTCAGGATACTACATTGAAGATTTTGCTGAAATGTTAAAAACAATATTTTAATGTAATTCCTTTTCATCCATAAAACGGACAGCCTTGTTTTTGATGGCCGTCCGTCTTTTCTTAATAATATCCCCGTTCTTCCATCCAGTCTTTCACATAGCATCGAATTCCAATATAAATCACATGCACCAGTACAGGAACTGTTAGGACACTCTGATGTCAGTACCACAATGAATATTTACGCTCACTCAACAAGAAAAGCAAAACGGGATTCCGCAAGACTTCTTGATAAAGTAGCGAGCAATGCTTAACTAAAAATTTCCCTTATTTCCCTTGCGGATTCCGCATAAGGGCAAAAATAAGGGAAAATACATATCATTTCACTATCTAAGAGGCTGTAAGCCTTGAAAAATAAGGAAATTTCAGGAAATCTCTCCACAAATACCGATTTGTTTCTTTACAGTTCCAAGGAATTCTGATTTAACAAAAAATCATACAAGCCAATATGCACAATACCATCTTCATCTATCCATGATTTTGCATTCGACTTTGATATAATAATCTTCTTGAAAAAATCTTTTGTATTCTTCAAAGGTCTTAACTCAGTTGTCATCTTATCAGGATCACTTACGGATAATGCAGACTGAATATAATATCTTCTTGCTCCCATGTTTACAACAAAATCAATCTCACACTGTTTTCTTCTTTTTTTGCCTTCAGCATTTTCAATAATTTCAACAACGCCAACATCTACAGAATACCCACGGATTATCAGTTCATTATAAATGATATTTTCCATTATGTGTGTTTCTTCCTGTTGTCTAAAATTAAGCCTGGCATTACGAAGTCCTACATCCGTGCAATAATATTTCAAAGGATACTCAAAATACTTTTTACCCTTTACATCATATCTTTTTGCCTCGCTGAACATAAACGACTCTATCAGATATTCCAAATATTTTGCGATTGTAATGGTAGACACCTTAATGTTTTTTACACTTTCCAATGTATCAGCAATCTTCTTAGCATTTGTAAGTGAACCTACCGAAGAACACAAATCATCGGTAAGCTCGGTCAAAACATCGGGAAGTTTTACAATATATCGCTCACTTATATCTTTGAAATATACTTCTGAAAACAAGTTTTTCAAATACTTAACCTTTTCCTCATCACGCTTAAATGATAAAAGCTGCGGCATTCCCCCATAAAGAGCATATAATTCATACACTTCCAATTTATCTCCACCGACAAAATCATAATATTCTTTAAATGACAACGGGAATACCTGAACTTGATCGCCTCTGCCCCTAAATGCCGTCATTACATCTTGAGAAAGTAATTTTGAATTACTTCCCGTCACATAAATATCCACATTTCGAAGACGCATCAATCCATTCAAAACATTATATAGCTTAACATCTTCCGGATTTTCAAGTTCTTTTTTTGTAATAGCATATTGCACTTCATCTATAAGAATATAGTACATTTCTTTATTTACAATTTTTGAACGAATGTATTTTGATAATTCATCCGGGTTACGATACTGTTCACAAATATCATCATCAAGTGCGATGGAAATAATCTGTTCTTCCTTTACTCCACTCGATATAAGATAGTCACGAAACAAATAAAACAAAAGATAGCTTTTTCCGCACCTTCTGATTCCTGTAATAACCTTAATCAGACCATTTTCCTTTTTGTCTATCAATCTACTTAAATAGATATCTCTATTTATAATTTTTTCCACAGATTTGCCTCCTCAATTTAAAACTTACTGCACTTTTCTCGTAAATTTTAATTTGATTATACTATCCTTATTATCTACAATCAATATTATAATTAAAACTTTCTGCACTTTTTCACTAAGTTTTAATTTTTTATAATTTCATATCAAACTCCGAAAAAATAAAGACGACCAGTCTTATCATAAGACCAATCGTCTTTATTTATTCTTATATTGTATTTTATATCCCATCCTTTGGACAAAATCGAATCATTTCTAAGTTCTCTCTAAACTTGAATTTTCAAATTAGTCTTTGCAAATAACCTTTGAACCTTCACCATCAATTACAA